>Ga0335078_10001319_pt1 | contig 37683 bp, 35 predicted proteins | sample Lox_Sample_32_FD_206711 | JGI IMG/M metagenome (GOLD analysis project Ga0335078, IMG submission 206711) | Soil microbial communities from Loxahatchee National Wildlife Refuge, Florida, United States - Lox_Sample_3.2 | ecosystem: Environmental > Terrestrial > Soil > Wetlands | place: USA... | reverse complement strand
CGGCTGGTAGCAGGGGTTGCCCGCGTTCTGCGACTCGGCCTTGTCGAAGGCGCGGCTGGCGTGCTGCATGAACGCGAAGCGGGGTGTCCCGTCCTCGTGTGCGAGCTCGGCCAGCGGCACGGTGGCGACGCCGGCTGCCATCTTGGTGATGACCGGGTTGCCTTTGATCCGGTCGCGGGCGATCTGGTAGTCCGGAGACTCAAGGGCAGTCACGGCCTGTCCGGCTCCTTCCAGGGAATCGATCAGGGGTTCGCCGGGCGCGGGCCGACGGGGGCAGGGGGTGGTTGCGGTCATGCGGCCGGAGAGCTAGGGACGGCAGGTGCTCCCGGCCGGTGACGGCGGCCTTGTACAGGCGATGGCATCCGCCGGTCAGCAGCGGCCCTGCCGACTCGCCCGCGGCGGTGGTGACGGTGGCGATGATCACCGGGTCGTCCGGGTCGGTGGTCATCGCGTAGCCGGGCCGAACCCGGGGCCGGGGCCGATCAGGGAGATCGTCTGCGGCCCGCTGGCGGAGTCGCGGATCAGGCCGTGGGCGAGCGCCCAGGGCCGGGCCGGGAGCAGCAGCGCCGGGCGCGGCGCGGCACCCAGCAGCCTGGTCGCGGCGTCCACGTGATACGCCCAGGGACCGAAAACGAGCCACTGCCCCGGCGTGCTTTCCGGGGCGGCGGGCCCGGGGCGGCCGGGTTGCCGCCCCGGCCATCAGCGGGGGCTGTCATGCGGCACCGGCCAGTTCCCCCTCGCCGCCCGTCTCGCCGGCCTGGGCCGGGGTGGCAGCGGTGCCGGCGAAGCGGAACTTGCGGGGCTTCTCGGTGGCCAGTTCGGCGTCGCCGAGGTTGACCAGGGTGTCCAGGGCGTTGGCGATCGCGCCGGAGGAGTGGCTGAGGACCTTGTGGATCTCGTGCGGGGTGAAGCTCTCGCCCGGGTGGTCGCGCAGGTGGCCGAGGACCTTCTCGCGCAGCCCGCCGGGCCGGGCGGCGGTCGTGGCCTTCTTCCCGCCGGTGGCGGCCTTGAGCGCCCGGCGCGCCTGGGCGGCCTGGTCGTAGATCTCGTCGATGCCCGCGAGAGCGGCGCGCAGGTCCCCGCCGCCGGCCAGCACGCTGGCGGCGGCGGAGGCGGCGGACTGGATCTGCTCGACGCGCCCGGCGACCTCCGCGGCAAGGGCCGGGTCCGGCGGCTCGCCGGCGGCCGTGTTGTCCTCGGCAGCCGGGCTCTCGCCGGCAGGGCCGGGCCCGGCGTCTGCTTGTTCCGGTCCGGTGGCCGTGTCCGGCTCGCCGGGGCTGCCGCCGGCCGGGGTGTCGTCAGGCTGGGCTTCCTGGACTGCTGCGCCGGTGCCGCGGCTGGCCTGGCCGGCGCTGGCCTCCTGCTGGCCGGGGCCGCCGTCCGTATCCTGCTGGCCGGGGCCATCCTGGTCCTCGCCGTCGGTGTCGCCGGCTGGCTGGCTGCTAACCGCGGGCTCGCCGGCGTGCCCGTGGCCGGCGCCGGGTTCGTGCCCGGCGCCTTCGGTGGCGGTCAGGATCCAGGTGTCGGGGATGCCGGGCTTGCCGCCCCTGGCGCGGGTGACGGTGCCGGCGGTCTCCAGCGCGGTCAGCGCGTCGCGGGCGGCCGGGCGGCTGATCCCGGCGGCGGTGGCGATGCGCGCGGTGGTCGCGCCGTCAGGGCTGGCGGCCAGCGCGGCGTGGACGGCCGCTGCCGGGTCACCGGGCGCGGGTGGGGCAGCGGTTACCGGGGCGGGGGCCGGCGCGGCGTGCGCCGCGCTGGGGGCGGCGGCGGGGCGGCGGCGGGGGGTGTTCTTCGTGCGTGCCATTGTCGTGACTCCTTTTCGTTTCCGGCGGCAATTTTTATTGCCTGGTTTCCGGTGTTTTCTGGACGACAATCGCTCTGCGCCCGGGGTGAAGTCAAGCGGTGAATGCAGAAATTCCTGGTTTCCCCGTAGCTCCAGGGCGCCGCGTCCATGGAACATGAATTCCGTCCGCTTGCGGGACCTCCGGGCACCGGGCCGGGAACACCTTCTTACCTCGTCGTACGTGCCCGGTCCGGGCCGGGAGGGCCGCTAACTCAGCCGGGACGGGGTGCCAGCCGAGGCCGGGGCCGCGACTCTGAATTATCTTTACTCGCCTGCTTTTCATGGATGCACGCGGACGTGGCTTTATTCTGGATTCGGTTCTTCTTTTCCGCGTGTTACCGGGCGGGCTTTACCCGGCGGGGCCCGCCTGGACCTCCCCCACCGGGGCAAGGCTGGCATGGCCTTGCGCCAGTTGTTCCGTCAGGTTCACGACTGCCCCTCCTCCGGCCGGTAACCCTGTGTGACGGCACAGGTGCAGTCAACTACACGCAGGATGCAGGTCGTGCACCGCTCGGACAGCAGCCTGCTCAGCCCGGTGGCAGGGTCGGTGATGTCCTGCCGGAGGTCTTCGGCGGGGGCTCACCCGTCGTCCAGGTCTTCGGGTTCGGTGCCGTCCTGTCCGGGCGGCGTGGGGCGATGAGCCGGACCTGGTCGCCTTCGCCGGGCAGCATGCTCAGGGTGCTGCCGGAGTCCCACTTGATGTGGAGCTGCCATTGGGCGGGGTCCCAGCGGATGACGGTTCCCTGGTCGCCGGGGCGCAGCCGGGTGTCGGGGTCGTCGGTGCGGACGAGGGCGACGCGGTCGCCAGGCTGGTAGGGGGGCGGAGGTGGTCATGGCGGGCGTTCTCCTTCCCGTGAGGGTAGCCCGGCGCGCGGGGTTTGCAGGGACCGGCGGGCTTCCCGGGGCGGGGCGGGGTTCCGCCCCATCCGGGGGCGGTCAGGTGGTTAGGGCGCGGGTGGCGGCGCGGGCGATGGCGTCGATGGCGTCGGCGGGGTTGCCGGCCTCGGTGACCTGGCAGTCGGCGAACTTGCAGGTGGTGGCCCAGCCTTCGGGGGTCAGGATGATGACGCCGCAGCCGGCGCGGGCCAGGCGGGTGATGCGCTGCTGGACCCCGGCGGGCTCGCCGGGGGCGACGAACATGGCGTCGGAGACGATGACCAGCAGCCGGGCGGTGCCGGGGCGGGACAGGCCGAGGGCGCCGTCGAGGGCGTCGATGGCGCGGCAGGCGTGCTCGGTGCCGTCGGGGGCGCGGAAGTCGGTGACCTTGGCGGGCGTCTCGCCGGGGCGGGTGAGGGCGCAGACGGCGTGGCCGAACAGGACGGTCGCGGTGAGGGCGGAGGGCAGGTGGCCGGCTGCGCGGGCGAGGATCCAGGCGGCGGAGGCGACCGGGCCGGCGAAGGCGGCCATGGAGCTGGAGATGTCGCAGGCGATGCCGGCCCGTAGCGGCGGGGCGGGGACGCGGCGGCTGCGGGTGCTGGTGAACGGCTCGGCGGTCGGGACCGCCCCGGCGGCGCGCTGGGCCGTGGCGGCCAGTGCCTTGCTCATGCGGAGCCGGCCGGGCGGGAGCTTCGAGGTGACGGTGACGGTGGTGCGTTCCCCGGCGGTGGCCTCGCGCAGCGCGCGGGTGAGGCGGCGGGCGGCGGCGGTCTCGTCCTGGCGGGGGTCGCGGGTGCCGGTGACGGCGCGGGGGCGGGCCCTTGTGCCGAAGACCTCGCGGGCGGCCAGCTCGGCGTTGCCGCGGACGGCCTTCTCATGTGCGCGCTTTTCGGCTGCGCCGGGCGGGAAGGGCGGCGGCGGGGCGAAGTCGGCGGCGACCGCCTCGGCGATCTTTTCGGCGGCCCTGGCGATGGCGGTGGCGAGTTCGGAACCGATGGTGACGACGATGGGGGCGGGCGGGGCGGCGTCGGGGTCGAGGCCCAGGATGCGGCACCAGCGGCGGGCGAGCCTGGTCATGGTGCGCAGGTCGTCGTCGGCGGTGGTGTGGAACTCGCGCCAGGTGGCCCGCAGGCGGGCGAGTTTGGGCGTGCCGATGGCGGCCTCGACCTTGGCGGCGACCGGCGCGGTCTCCGCGGGCTCGAGGATGCCGGCGTCGCCCCGGGCCAGCAGGAGGGCGGCGGCGGCACCGGCCTCGCGGGGGCTGGCGGGCTCGGCGCCGGCGGCGGTGAAGTCGCCGAGGATCAGGCGGGTGACGGCGGCGCGCAGCCAGCGGCGGTCGCCGGGGCGGCGGCCGGCCTGGCGGGCCTCGATGCGGGACTCTTCGAGCTGGTGGGCGGCCTGGCACCAGTTCGCGCGGCGCTCGGGGGGCTTGCGGGCCTGGGTGTGGGCGGCGTGGGCGCACTCGTGGATCAGGGCTCCCCAGGTGACCGGGTACCGCTCGCGGTCGGGCGGGCTGGCGGGGTCGCAGCCGGCGGGGTCGGTGCCCAGCAGCCCGCCGTCGACTTCGATGACCGGGATGTCGCGCAGGTAGCAGGCCGGGCTGCCCAGGCCCGCGCCGGGGGCGCAGGTGACGGGGACCGGGCGGCCGGCGATCGGGGGGACCTCGGCGGTCATGGCGTCGGAGAGGGTCTTCCAGTCGCCGGCGGGGGCGGCGAGCCAGGCGGGGGCGGCAGCGGCGGGGGCTGTGGCGGTGGCGGACATGGCGGGCGGTCCTTTGCGGTAGCGGCCGGGCGGGGGGCTAGATCTGGCGGCCGAGGGCGAGGGGGGTCACCGTCGAGCGGGCGAAGGCTTTGCCCACGGCCTCGGCGACCGCGTCACGGTCTTCTTCGGGCGCGATGCCGGTGAGGTTGGCGATGGCGGCGTTCTCGCCGAGGATGGCGGCGACCTTGGTGTAGGCGAGCAGCTCGCGCAGCTGGGGTGCCCAGCCGATCTCGCCTTTGGCCTGCTGGCCGGCGAGGTCGCGGGCGGCGCGGATGGCGCGGGGGTCGATCTTGAGGGCGTGGGCGAGGTCGTAGTCGGTGGAGACCTTGACCTGGACCGAGAATCGGCTGGCCAGGGCCTCGGTGAGGATCGCGCCGTGGACCCCGGGGTTGTGGCCGGCTACCACGTAGAAGCCGTCGGCCGCGGTGATGGCCTCGCCCTTATGGGCCTTGACGATCACCTCGCGCCGGCCGTCCATCGCCGGGTACAACGTCGCGAGGACCGCCGGGGAGATGAGGGTCGCGTCGTCGATGAACAGGACCCCGCCTTCCTGCATGGCCCTGATCAGGGGCCCGTAGATGAACTCGAAGGTGCCGTCGGGCTTTTGGGTGTACTCGCCGACCAGGTCGGCGGCCGTGGTGTCGCCGTCGCCGGCGACGGTGATCAGGCCGGGGAAGGCCGCCTCGATCAGCGAGGTCTTGCCCGTGCCCGGCGGCCCGTACAGCAGGGCCGGCACGCCCGCCTCGCGCAGGCGGCGCAGGGCCGCGACATCGGGCATGCCCGCGAGTGCGCGGGGCTGGTAGACCTGCCCGTTCGGGCGGGTCACCGGGCCGGCCGGGGCCGGCGGGGCGGCCGGCCCGGCGGCGGGCGAGGGTGCGGCGGCGGCGGCCGGCCTGGGGGCGGCGGCGGGCCTGGGGGCGGCGGCGGGCCTGGGGGCGGCGGCGGGCCTGGGGGCGGCGGCGGGCCTGGGCGGCAAAGGTGCCCTGGGCGCGATGGCGGCGGCTGCGGCGGCGGTGGCGGAGTTGGCCTGGTAGCGGATCGGCTTGCCGCCTACCAGGCCGGCCTCGCCCCGGCCGGCGAGGGTGGTCAGCGCGTTGCCGACCGCGCCGGCCGACCGGCCGAGGGCTTTGGCGATCTCGCCGGTCTTGCACGGCCCGGGATGGGCGGCGAGGTATTCGGCTACCTGGCGGCGCAGCTGGCCGTTGCCGAGCCGGCCCTTCGGGGCGGCGGCGGGGGCGGCGGGGGTGGTCATCGGGATTACCTCCGTTTAATGCGAGGCGGATTATGGCCGGCATTGGCGTGCGCGCTTCGCCATTACCCGGGATTTTAGTTTCCGGGGGAATTTCCTTCGGGTATTTCCGGGTACGCCACGACGCTATCTCGCCTTTTCCGGCGCAGTCAACGCCTTTTCGCCTTGAATACAGGGAATTTCCACGCCAATTTCCGGGGCGGGCCGCGCAATTCGTCTCGCACAGTCACCGGCACGGATGTTTCGCGGGCCTGGCCGGGATGGGCGGCACGCCGGCGCTCACTATCGCCGCCGACGGCGCTGACCGGGTGAAGATCACCGTCGGCGTGGGCCTGGCCAGCGGGACGGCCACCGCGCGGGTGACCCGGGCCGGGGCCGGCGGCATCCGCCTTGCGGTGATCTCCGCTGGCGGCATCCCGGTGGCGGTGCTCGGCTCGCTGCGTGACATCACCATGCCGATGCCCGCGCTGCCGCTGGGGATGACGATCCAGGGCGTCAGCATCACCGGCGAGGGTGTGCTGGTGCACCTGGGTGGCCAGAACGTGAGGTTCGGCGGCTGACGGTCGTCCGGCCGACGGTCCGGCGCAGGTATCAACGGCCGGCCAATACCCAGGTCTACATGGTTATGCATGACCGCCTCGCGACCAAACGCGTTATGCCGCTGATTACTTACTCGTAAGCCGCCGCTGCTCGAAGCGCCGCCGCGAGGACAGCCCGCCCATCCTCTGGCACTGGGCCGCAAGAGCACCGCCTGCCATGCGCCGTCAGCCGGTCGCGGCGGGCGAGATCAGTAGCTGTCGAGAAAGGCCCTGACCTCGGGGCCGGCGACTTGAGCGCCGTAACCGGCGTTGACGACCAGGCAGGCGACCGCGACGTCCCTGGACGGCTCGAAGGCGATCAGCCAGCTGTTGGGCTGTCCTTGGCCGTTGATGTCCGCGGTCCCGGTTTTGGCGTAGACATCGGCGCCGAACCCGATCGGCGCCGCTGTGCCGCTGGTGACCACGGCCCGCATCATTTCCTTCAGCCAGGTGTCGGTCGCCACGGGAAGCGGCGTCGCAGTGACCAGCGGGCCACCCGCGGCCAGGTAGGGCTGCCGGAACCTCCCGCTGGCGATGGTGGCAGCGATCGACGCCATGGCCAGCGGCGAGGCGGTCAGCGAACCCTCGCCGAAGGCTTCCTGGGCCAGTTCGGAGCCAGATGCTGACGCCGGGGCGGTGAAGTAGCTCGCGGAAAGGCCGCCGATGCCGATGTCCCATTGCTGGTTCAGCCCGTAATATTTCTTGACTGTCTCGGCTAGGCGGCCATGGGTCAGATGCTCCCACTGCGTGCTGAAGGCGTTGTTGCAGGACTGGGCAAAGTCGGTGATGAACGGTGTCGATGCCGGCTCGGATTCGCCCTGGTCGTTGTGGTAAGTGATCCCCTGAATCGTGAAAGCCTTCGGGCATGCAACGTGGCTGGCGGGATTGAGCACCCCCTCGGTGAACAGCGCAGTCGAGGTGACGGTCTTCATCGTCGAGCCGGGTGCCACTGCCGCGGTGAGCGCGAAATCGTTGAAACCGGCGTTATTGGCGATGGCCAGTATCTTGCCGGTCGATGGCTGGATGACGACTATCGAGCTGTTGTCATGCTCGTCGACCGCGGACCGGGCCGCCTGCTCGGCTGCCGCGTCGATCGTTGTGGCCAGCCCGGGGACGTTGATCGGGGCAACCACGACCGCCTGGCTGTTAGCGACGGGCTTGCCCGTCCTGCTCTGCATCTCGACGTCCAGGCCCGGGGATCCGTGCCCGGGGGGCGCGGCTGCCTCCAGGCCCGCGGCGACGTGGTCCAGCCCCGCGTCACCGTAACCGCCCAGATCGTTGCCGCTGGCGTCGGTGACCGAGGTGACCCGCGGGGCGACCGGGACGGCATCAAGGTGCGTGGACGTGGTGAGGTTAGGAGCCAGGTCCGCGGGTGCCCAGGCGACGTACCAGTACTGGGACCGCTTCGCCTGGTAGGCGACCAGAGATGCGTGGTAGCGCCAGGTTCCGCTGACCGCCGCGGCGCCGTTCGCCGTGGCCACGCTGGCGCTGGCCGCGTAGATGACCCGCTCTCTTGGGGTCGCCGAGCCTGGCGGGATCGCTGTTGCCAGCCCAGCCGTACTGGTGAGTTTCCTGAGGTGCAGGTATTTCCGGAAAGCCGTGAGCGCAGCCCTGGCGGCAGCCGGATGATCAGTGTAGTTCGCCGCCTGCCGAAGCTCGCCCGCGTCCCAGGCGCGCAGGAACGCGCGGGCTGTCTGCTGCGCGTCCTGGCCAGCCGATGAGCCCGTCGGCAAGTAGCCAGTAGTGTGGGCGGACCCGCCTCCTGGCAGCACCAGCACCGTACTGATACCTGCTGCCGCCGCTGCCGCCGCGGCGATCAGCACATACGGGAGCTTCCGCCGCTTCCTGCCCCGCCTCCCGCGCCTGCCGTGCGGCGGCCGCTGCTCGATGACCGGCGAGGGCTGAACGGCCGAGGGCTCCGGGCGGAACCACGAGTCCCACACATTGCCGTCATCCGAAGTGCCGCTCACCTCAGCGACCGTACCTACTGCCACGATTGCTGCCAAATCATCCAGAAACCGCCCGAGGGACAGCCCGAGAGGAACGTCCTGCGCAGATGCGACTGGCCTCGGCTGGTCAGCCACGCGGGTAGCGAGACGACATCCTGGTGCTCGTTGCCTGAGGTCGCTCGCTACCTGTACCTAGCGGTCCACGCCGGCGAGTTTGGCACGGATCTTGGCGGCGTCAGGATGATGGAGATCATCGAGGATGGCGAGTGCCTGCTGCCAGACCTCCCGGGCGTGCAGCGGCTCGCCGACGGCGTGCCGGACATCGCCGACGTTGGTGAGGGTGTCAGCTTCTGCCCACCGGTCACCGACGGTACGGAAGATGCTCAGAGCGCGCCCATAGCAGGCTGCCGCCTCGCCAAAATCGCCGGCATGGAATTCGGTGTAGCCCAGGCTGTTCCAGATATCGCCCTCGAGGTGGCGGCTGCCGTAGCGGCTGTTGAGGGCGAGGGCCTCCCGGCAAAGCCCGCGCGCGTGCGGGTAGTCCCCCAGCACCGCGTGGTACCAGCCGACCCAGCTGAGCATTTCGGTCTCGCCCGCCTTGTCGCCGATGCCACGGCACAGGCCTGCTGCCCGCTCGGCGTAGACGAGGGCCTCGGCGTATTGGCCCTGGTATTCGGCGAGCGCGGCCAGGCTGTAGAGGCATAGGGCCTCGCCACGCCGGTTGCCGAGCTGCTGGTACAGCGTGAGGCTGCTGGCGTAGTACTCCGGGACCCACTGGTAGTCACCCAGCATGCCGGCGATTTTGGCGCCGCTGGCGATGATTGCGGCGTGGTCACGGATTCCGGCCCCCATCGTCATGCGCTTGATCGCGCTCCATTCAATGCTGTGCGCCTGCGTAGCCAGGAAGGGGTGCATGGCCCAGGAAATCTGCCAGCTGTGACTGTCCATTCCCGAGTCAACGGCGAGGGCAACGGCGGCCAGCAGGACCTGGTATTCGGCCTCGAACCAGGCCAGAGCATCGTCGTGCCCGGTGAAGTGCTCGGGGGCGGTACCCGGGCTCGGCGGGGCCAGCGGGATCGGCCCAAATGACGGGTGCAATGTGGAGACGCCGTTGTGCGCGGTGTGCAGGTAGTGGTCTAGCACCCGGCTGACAGCTGCGGCGCGCTGGGGTTTGCTGTCGGTAGAGCGGGCCCGATCGGCGGCGTAGGCGCGCAGCAGGTCGTGCAGTGCATACCGGCCCGGGGCATGCTCGGCGGCCAGGTGCGCGCGGGTGAGCTCGGCCAGCAGGCGGCGCGCCTCGGGCTCATCTGCCGCCGCCAGGCTCGCGGCAGCCGGGACGGATATGTCCGGGCCCGGGTGCAGGCCCAGCAGCCGGAACATCTGCGCCGCCTTGTCGCTGAGCTGCTGGTAAGACCAGGAGAACACGGCCCGGACGCTCGCCGCCGGATCGCCGGCATCCAGGGCGTCCAGTCGCCCAACCCGGTCTTGCAGCTCGGCAGCCAGGACGGCCAGCGGGAAGCCCGGCCGGGCTTCGGCGCGGGCCGCGGCGACGGCCAGCGCCAGCGGCAGCCGCCCGCACAGCGCAGCGATCTCGCCGGCCGCGGCGGGCTCGGCGCCGGCCCGGCTCGCGCCGATCCGGGCGGTCAGCATGTGCACGGCCTCGCCTTGGCTGAGGACGTCCAGGGTGAGCAGCCGAGCGCGGTCGGCGGCGGCCAGCCCGGCCAGCTGGCTGCGGCTGGTGACGATGACCAGGCTCGCCGGGCTGGCTGGCAGCAGCGGTCGGACCTGCTGCTCATCGCGGGCGTTGTCCAGCACGATCAGCATTCCGCGGTCAGCCACGAGGCTCCGGTACAACCCCGCCTGCGCCTCGGGATGCAACGGGATTCGATCGGGCGCCACGCCCAGGGCATCGAGGAACCCGCGCACAGCCTCCGCGGCCGGCATTGGAACGCCAGAGGGGTCAAATCCGCGGAGGTTCACATACAGCTGCCCGCCGGCGAACCGGCCCGCGACCTGATGCGCCCAGTGCAAAGCCAGCGCCGTCTTGCCCACCCCCGCGGTCCCGCCGATCGCCGAGATCACCACCGTCCCCGGGCTCGCGGCGGACTCGTCCAGCATGCGGGTCAGCGCCGCCAGCTCGGCGGCACGCCCGGCGAAGCCGGGAACCGCCGCGGGCAGCTGCCGCGGCACCGACAGCGCCGCGGAAGCCGCGGCGCCCGGCGCCGGTAGCGGGAGATCGAGGGCCGGTCTCCGTTCAGGACCTGCTGATGCAGTCCCCGCAGCGCGGCACCCGGCTCGGTCCCCAGCTCATCAACGAGGATCCGGCGGGCCCCGGCGTAGGCCGCCAGGGCCTCGGCCTGCCGCCCGTCGCGGTACAGCGCCAGCATCAGCAGGCCGTGCAGCCGCTCCCGCAGCGGATGCGCGCCAACGAGGTGCCGCAGCTCGCCGATGACCTCGCGGTGGCGACCCAGATGCAGGTCGGCGTCGATGCGCGTCTCGACCGCCTGCAGCCGCAGCTCGCCCAGCCGCGGGATGGCGCGGCTCGCCAGCAGGTCGGACTCCACGTCGGCCAGCGGCTCACCCCGCCACAGTGCCAGTCCCGCCTGCGCCTGCCCGGCGGCGGCGTCCCAGGAGGCGTCCCGGGCAGCCGCCCGCGCGGCGGCCAGGTGCGCCTCGAACCGGGACACGTCCAGTTCGCTATCGTCAAGACGGATCTGGTAGCCGTGCGGGTGGGTGCGGATCCGCGCGCCGTCGCCGAGTGCCTTACGCAGCCGCATCACGTGATTTTGCACCGACACCCGCGCCGACGCAGGCGGGGCGGGTCCCCACAGGACCTCGGTCAGCTCGTCGAGTGAGACCATTCGGTTCGCGCTGAGCAGCAACGCCGCCAGTACCGCCCGCTGCTTTCCCGGCGCGACCGGCAGCGTGACCTCGCCCCGGCGCACCAGCAAGGGCCCCAGCAGGCTGAACTCCGTCGCCGTATCCATTCCGATCGTTCCCGGAACCTCCGCCGATGATCGGATTTTAGCGGCGTGTTAACGCCGGCGGCCAGAATATTCCCGTGCGGTCGGCGAACGCGGGGCCCGCCCGCGCTCTGCCCTTGACCGGCTAGTCCACTGGAGGGAGCTGCCCAGCATGATCTCATCCCAGGGCGCCCGCCGACGTCGGCGGCACCCCACGCCAACGCGGCGGGCGAGGAGTGGACCGCTATGACCGCTGAGCCGCGGATCAAGTTCCCGCCGCCTGCTCCAGTGTCGCCAGCCGACCCTGCGCCTGAGGTCTTCGCGCAGCTCAGGAGCTGCCCGGTGGCGCACGGGGAGCTACCGGACGGCAGCACGGCCTGGCTGATCGGCGGCTACGAGCAGGTCCGGCAGGTCCTGACCGATCGACGCTTTTCCCGGGCGCTGGCGGCCGCGCCCGGCCGCTCGCTGCAGGGAATCGAGCTCTCTGCCGCGGACTCCATCATCGCAATGGACCCACCCGAGCACACCCGGCTGCGCAAGCTGGTGGCCAGCGCATTCACTGTCCGGCGGGTCGAGGCGTTGCGACCGCGGGTGGCCGCTCTGGTCGATGAACTCATCGGCGCCTTCACCGCCCGGCCCCAGCCGACCGATCTGATGACGAGTTTCGCGCTGCCGCTGCCGGTGCGGGTGATCTGCGAGTTGCTCGGCGTGCCAGCAGACGACATGGAGAAGTTCCGCGGCTGGTCGGCCGTTCTGGTGACTGACTGGAAGCAGGACTCCGACGAGATACTGACCGCGCTCGCCGGGCTGTACGAGTACTTTGCGGAACTCATCAGGACCAGACGGGCACAGCCACGCGATGACCTGCTGAGCGCCCTCGTCGCGGCACGCGACTCCGGCGACCGCCTCTCTGAGGAAGAGCTCACCAACCTGTCCTGCACTATTCTCGTGGCCGGCTACGAGACCACCGCCCACTCGATCAGCCTCTCGGTGCTGGCACTGCTGGATCATCCGGCCGAGCTGGCCAGGCTCCGCGCGGACCCGGCGCTGATTCCAGGCGCGGTCGAGGAGGTAGTGCGCTATGTCAGGATCGGTGTTCTCCCGCTCGCCCGGGTCACCGCCGAGGATGTGGAGCTTGGCGGCGTGATGATTCCGGCAGGCGAGGTTGTCCTGCCGATCATCCAGGCGGCCAACCGCGACCCATCGGTATTCAGCGAACCGGAGAGCTTCGACGTCACCCGTTCCCCCGTCAGCCATCTGGGATTCGGGAGCGGCGCGCACCACTGCCTCGGCGCCCAGCTTGCCCGGGTAGAGCTTCAGGAGGCGCTGCGCGGGCTCGTCCGGCTGCCGGGGCTGGCGCTGGCCGTGCCGCCGACTGATCTCAGGTTCAAGCCAGGGATGGCCATACACAACCTTGCCGCGCTGCCCGTCACCTGGACCGAGACGTAGTCCTTCCTCGTGGCCCGCGAGACGAGCAAGCGCTACGTCTACACCATGCCGTGCCGGAAGTCCGCCCAGGCTATCCGGGACAAGGCATCGGAGATGACGTACGGATCAGCGAGGGCACTGCTAAGAGTCAGGCAGCTCGCGCTTGAGGCGGGCAAGCTCCTCGTCCACGTCGAAGCCGGAGGTGGCGGCGGCCGGCGGGAGCCCGGTGGGCTGCTGCCGGGGCGCCTCGATGGGAAGCCCGGTGGGCTGATGCCGGGGCGCCTCGATGGAAGGACGGCCGCGGCGCTCCTCACGCTGCTGCAGGCGCTGCTGACGGCGCTCCTCGTGGCGCTCGCGGGCGCGCTTGTACTGCTCCCATCCCTTGACCGCGGCGAAGAGCGCAGCGGCGATCAGCAGGCCAACGCCGATCAGGTACAGAATGTGCACCAGCGAGGAGATCACGAAGAAGACGATCACGACAGCAACGGCGATCGCAAGTACCTTGAGCCAGCGCATCGGCGACCGCCTCCTCTCACCTGGCCCAACCCGGGCGGGCGATGCTTTCCCTCCGAACTTACCTCCTCCAGGCACTGGCCGCTCATGCGGCGGGCCCCGAGGCCCCTGCGGGCGCGCGACCTGCCGGCGCAGCCCCGCGATCTCGTTCCGCGGCACCAGGATCCCCGCGGCACAGCACAGGTTAGCTGGCAGCGTCCCGGCGAACAGGGGCCAGCCACGCCCGGTCCGGCCACGTCAAGCTCGAATGAACGCGAGGCCGCTCGCGCAGGGCCGCCGCAAGCTGATGGCGCAGCACCAGGTTCTCGGCGTCCTTCCACGACAGGCCCAGCACCGGCAGAGCACTGGTCACGGCGAGGAAGATCAGCTTCAAGCAGGCGCCTTGATGAGCTGGCACCTGTACCCGGCGATCAAGCGCTCGTGCGCTTGACCGTTGCGGAGCGGGCTAGCTGCTGGCCGCTGACGTCGTGAGCGGTCACTGCGAAATACGGCCCCTCGCTGTTCACGGAGATCACGGTCTCGAACCCAGCCCGCGGCTGTGACCCGGCGACTGCCAGGGCAGACGGGTTCTTGCCTGCAAGGACTGCCCACGTTGCGACGTCGGTCGCCCCGTTCCAGCTCACGTACACCGCCGAACCGCGGGCCGGGTTGGGGCGGGCGGCGACCGCCGGGACGCCCGGGGGATGCCCTGTCCAGCCGAACGTGAACGCGCGGTATGACTGGTCGTCCACCGGCATCTCGCCATCCAGGAGCAGTTCGCCGCCGCTCGCGAACTGGGAGAAGTAAGGCTGGGCGCCCCACCCGACGAACACCTGCCCGCCCGCCAGCAACTGCACGCTTCCCTGGTTGTCGACCAGCAGGCCAGCGGGGTGGGTGTATGCACGCTTCAGCGTGACCCGCATGGCCGTGGTGTCGACGATCAGCAGGAGAGCCCGGGACTGCGGTTCTTCCGGGGGCGAGGACGCGTTGTCGAAGACCGTGAGCAGGCCGGGCTCGGGCATGCGGGCGTCGTGCTGCCAGGCGAACCCTGCGCCCGGCCCCGCGTCGAAATCGGACTTCTTCCCGCCCAGCCGCCACTGTATTGCGCCGTTCGAGCGCGCGACCTTGTAGATGGTCCAGGTGTTGCGGGAGGAGATGAGCAGGTCGCCGTCGGGCGCCAGGGCGACGGAATTGATATGGAAGTAGTCGTACGGCGAGCCCGCTGTTCCGCCGACCAGGGCCTGGTGTGACTCGCTGAGCCCCACGTGGTCGAGGCTGTCCCACTCGAAGAGCACCTTTCCCGTGGCGACGTCGACCTCCTGCGCGATGCTGTCCATGACCGCCCCGTTGACCGGTCCGCCCAGCGCTGAAAGGTCGGCAGACACCTGGCGGTGCGCGGTGATCAGGGCGGTGCCCTGCGGGGTGAGGTTGAACTCGTGCAGGTCCGTCTCTGCCCCGTTGCCGGCCTTGACCGTGGCGATAACGCGGTAGGAGCTGTCGGCGATGTACGACGTGCCGTATGTGATGCCGGCGGCGTTCACGTAACCCGCCGACCAGGTGAGCACCGGCTGGCCGCGGTACTGCTGCACGGTGAAGTTGAGCGGCGTCCCCCCGATGGGAGACCCGAACCAGACCAGATCGCCGTCCCTGTCCACGATCACCAGTCCCGACTGCCCGACCGAACTGGCCAGGTAACCTCTCGGAGCGATGAAGATGTACGGAGGCTGCCCGGCCTCGCCCGCGCCGTCGGCCTGCGTGATGCTGATGACCGGCGGATGAATATCGCTCCTGGTCACGAAGCTGTCAACCTCGCCAGCGGTGCCGACGCCCCGCGCGTCGCTCGATGGCCGGCTGGCGGACGGACGCGTGCCGCCGGCAGGCTTCGAATGCGGCCAGCTATAGCCCGCGAAGCCGACCAGTCCTAGCCCGGCGACCCCGGCTGCTGCAACCCCGCCGCGCTGGAGCGCCTGCCTGCGCGTCCAGTTGTCCACCATCGCGTCTCGCCTCCTCACCCTGAGCAACCGGTGAATCACGGGACAACGGCGCTCGGCTAAGCAGTTACCAGGTGAATTGAAACATGACTATATCTTTGCCTGACTAAGAGATTCCTGAACAATTGGTGCAGGCTTCAGGAGCGGCGAGGTGGGCCGGCGGCGCTGGCGGCCTGGCGGACCGAGGTTCGTCGGGTCTTCGACCTCGACGAAGGCCGGCGGGTCAGGCCAGGAGTGGAAGTCGAAGACGACCTCGCCCAGCCGCCACTCCTTGCGGTAGTTCTCCTGGCAGCGGACCTCGCGCAGGCCAAGGCGACTGAGGATCTCCGACATGGCCGGCAGATCGGCCACCTCAGTCTCGACTTCGGTGGTGCCGTCGATCGAGCTGGAGTCGGAGACCTGTTCTAGCGTCAGGGTCGAGCGGGTTCCCTCATCGCGCAGACGGACCCAGGCCCCGCCGTCAAGAGCGTCGTTCCCGGCCGGCCGTCACACGGCCGCCCGCCGGGCTAACTCTGGGGTCTCACGCTGCATGACGTATTTACCTCCCGTGAACGGATCCGGAGACCACGCAGTCGCCCTCGTTGTCGAGCGCGGGCGGGTACCACTTGCCGTACCGTGCGATGGCGAGCAACGCGATCCGGTCTGGCGTGAGCGCGACCGCGGTGTTGCGCATTGCTATGGCAATCGGGTCGTGTAGTTGCTGGCCGAACCGCAACTGCCGGGTCGCTGCCAGGGATATTGCCTGGGTGCGGGCCCGGCGTTCGTGGTCGTAGTGGGCCAGCGCCGTGGCCACGTCGCCGGTGCGGCTGACCGCTGCGGCGAGCACGATCGCGTCTTCGAGAGCCTGCCCGCCGCCTTGCCCGAGGTTGGGCGTCATCGCGTGCGCGGCGTCGCCGAGCAGGACGACGCTGCCTCGGTGGTAGCTGTCAAGCTTCGGCAGTCGGTAAATGTCGTGGCGCAGCACGGCCTCGGGCTGGGTGTGCGCGAGGACTGCCGGGATCGGCTCGTGCCAGGTCCCGAATCGCCGGCGCAGCTCCTCCAGTTCGTCGGGGTTGCGCTGGGACTCGTCGGCATTTGCAGCGGCATACCAGTATGTGCGTCCGTCGACGAGGGGCATCACACCGAATTCGGTGCCTCGGCCCCAGCTCAGGCTCATCTCGGTGACCGCAGCCGACGATGGCGTCGTGACCGCGCGCCAGGTGGTAGATCCGGAATAGACCGGAGCGGGCGCATCGGGCCAGCGCTGGGCACGAACCCAGCTGTGCACCCCGTCGGCACCGACGACTAGCTCCGCGCGCAGCAGCTCATCCCGGTCCCCGTGCCGGAAGCGAACCTCCGCCGGTCCACCATCCGTGCCCCCGTGGATGCCGGTGGTCGCCACACCGGCGATAAGGGCTGCGGCAGGTAGTGCGTCGCGCAGGATTCTGTGCAGTTCAGCGCGATGAATGACAAGCGCGGTGGTACCAATCCGCGCCTCCAGGTCGGCGCCGTCACCATCGATCCGCGACAGCCAGCGGCCTGCCGCGGTACGTATGCCGATGGCGAGCATCGGCAGACCGCTACCGCGTACGGCGTCACCGAGGCCGATCGCGTCGAGGCAGCGGAGCCCGTTGGACATCAGCGTGATGCCGGCGCCGATCTCGCCGAACCTCGCGGCCCGTTCGAGGACTGCGACCCGCCAGCCCGCCTGCCGCAGTGCCACGGCAGCGGTAAGCCCGCCTATCCCGCCGCCCACCACGACCGCCGACTTGCCGTCCATCTTTGAGTTCTTGCTAACCATGATCTCGACACCTCGCTTCCGGAAAGCAGGAGGGGTGGTGACACCACCGCCAGGTGCAGGCGATCACCGTCAGTGACCTCGCCGCATGTCGGTGAGCGGCACCTGCCTCTGTGTTAACCAGGATCGGAGCTTCTCTGGGTTGCGTACCGTCCAGATGTGGGTGATCCGGTTGGCGGTCACCGTGAACGCCAGCACCGAGACGGTCGCGCCGGCCTGCTGAACCACCAGGCCGGGCTGACCGTTGACGTTGCGTTCCAGGATCGTCACGTCGGATACCTTGTCGGCGATGCCGAAGGCGTAGCGCGCTATTTTCTCGCGGCCTTCGACCGGGCGGAGTGCAGCGGCGACCAGACCACCACCGTCGGCGGTCATCACCGCGTCCGGGTCAAGCAGCCGGATGAGGGCGTTGATGTCTTTGGCCTCCCACGCCTGCTTGAAATCCCGGACGATGTTGGCCTGGTGTGCCCTCGGACCTGCAGGAGTCCGAGCCGCGTGAATGCGGTGGCGGGCCGAGGAGGCCAGCTTGCGGCATGCCGCAGGGGTCCGGCCGACAATCTCGGCCACGTCGGCGAACGGATAGCCGAAGACGTCGTGCAGGACGAATGCGACGCGCTCGGCCGGGGTCATCGAGTCGAGCACGACCAGGAACGCCATGCTGACCGACTCATCGAGGGTGACCCGGTCGGCCGGGTCACCCTCGATGGCTCCGGGCGACTTAGAGATCCACTCGGCGCGGTCCGGCAACGGCTCGGGGAGCCATTCCCCCACGTAGCGCTCCCGCCGGATCCGGGCCGAGCCGAGCAGGTCCAGGCAGACACGGCCGGTGACCTTCGTCAGCCAGGCGCCGGGCGATTCGATGGCCTGCTGCTGTTGCCGGGTCATGGCGTACCAGCGGGCGTAGGCCTCCTGCACGGCATCCTCGGCCTCGGCCAGGGAGCCCAGCATCCGGTAGGCGAGACTGATCAGCGCATACCGCTCGCTCGCGATCGCGCTCAGGCTCGGTTCGGACCGGCCGTGTCCCGGCCCTGATCGGGTGCTCATGGGCCGCCTCCGGTGGTTGCATCTTCCCTCACCAAGTCCGACGAGACACCGCACCGGAATGTGAGGTTGGCACGTCGCCTCGCATTTCAGCGGGCGGGGCTTGGTGTTCAGGGTGTCGCCGGGATGGTCACAGTCTGTCGCGGTGATCTCGGCGATGGCGGCTCGCCAGCAGGGGAACATTCGTCCAAGACACCCCGGCAGTGCGCTTGCGATGCTGGCAGTCATGACTGGAAGCGCGCACATGGCAAAGGACACATGGGGTGACCCGGATGCTGGTCACCGGTTCGTTCGGCTTGACGATGGTGATTTGCGCGTCGTGGAGGACGGCAAGCCGAGCGCGGCCGCCTTGGTGCTGCTCAGCAACGCTGCGGTCCCGTTGGCCCTGTGGGACCCGGTGGTCCCGTTGCTCGCCGACGGCTTCCGTGTCATCCGTGTCGACCTGCTCGGCCCCGGGAAGTCGGCACGCGCCGCCGGCGAGTACGACACCCCTACTCAGGCTCGACGGGTCGGTGCCGCACTGAACGAACTCGGCGTGAACCGCGTGACGGTCATCGGGCATTCCTCGGGCTGTACGGTGGCCACTTCCCTGGCCGAGCAACGGCCCGACGCGGTGGCGGCCCTTGCGCTCATCGATATGGGCCCCGATCCGGACGCCAAGATCCCTGAGAACCGGATCTTCCGTCTCATACTGGCCCCGCTGATAGGGCCAATGCTGTGGCACCTGAAAACTGAGGCCACCATCCGGAAGGCCGCCCGCACCGGCTTCGCCCGCCCCGTCGACATCCCCGACGCCTTCGTCAAGCATGTGCTGGGAATGATGCACCGATCCTTTGCAGGGGCGATGCGGGCGCCGCTGGACTATATCGGGCAGCGGAGCCTTCCCGACCGGCTGACCGACCTGGGCCTGCCGGTGCTGGTAGTCTTCGGTGCCGACGACCAGCGGTGGCGCTCCTCGTCGGCTGCCGCATACAAGGTCGTGCCCGGGGCCCGGGTCGAGTTGCTGGCCGGCGTGGGACACACCCCGATGATGGAAGACCCGCAAACGACCGGCAAACTGCTGCTGGACTTTGCCGCAACCGTCGAGCACCACAACTGACAGAGCCCGGCATGCACCCGGGCGACGTGTCGGGATATTGCGCCGGTGCCCATCAATCGTGGTGGCTCGTAAGCTGGCGACATGCGTCCCGCCGAGGCGGTTCCGGTGTCTGCGGCTCCGCAGGAGATCGCGGTCCCGTCTTCGCCGGGTCTGCTGGCGGGGGTCAGCATGGCTGGGTTCCGCAATCGAGCCGACGACCTCGTCGACATTCAGGTTGTCCCCTACCCGGCTGTCACGCTGTTCTTCGACTTCGGCGACGGGCTGCTCGTCGAGGATGTCGGTGGTCACCAGCAGCGAGGGAGCATCGTCGCTGGATTCACGCCCGGCAGGGTTCGAGGTCAAGGCCGGGACATCGAGTGCCTGCAGGTACGACTGTCTCCGCTGGTCGCGCACGCGGTGCTGGGCGCCTCTTCGGCGCTGGCCGGGACGGTGGTTGCTCTCGAGGACCTCTGGGGCCGCGACGCCACTCGAATCCAGGAGCAACTGCGCGCCGCCGGCTCATGGCAGGACCGGTTCGCGATCGTCGAGGCCGCGCTCGCCCGACGTTACGAGGCAAGATGGGCGGTCGACCCGGAAGTCGCCTTCGCCTGGGGGCAGATGGCGGCGAACTGCGGTCGGGTTCGGGTCGAGCGGCTGTCCGCCGAGGTCGGATGGAGCCGCAAACGTCTGTGGTCCCGGTTCGGGTCCCAGGTCGGCCTCACCCCCAAGCGGGCCGCCCAGCTGGTCCGTTTCGACCACGCGGCACACCGCCTTGCCGGGGGCGACCGCGCCGCCCTGGTAGCGGTAGAGAGCGGCTACGCCGACCAGTCGCACCTCAACCGCGACGTCATGGCCTTCGCCGGGCTGACGCCCGCGGCCGTGGCCATCGCGCCTTGGCTCGCCGTGGACAGCGTCGCGTGGGCTGGCACGCGGCATGGACGTGACGCAAGCCAGCTAAGGCTGTGGTCGCGGCGCTGACTGCGAGAGCGGAACATTTGTCCAAGACACCGGGCCGTGCGCTTGCCAGGCTTGCCCTATGTCCAAGGATCGGAATGGCGCCGCACTGCCGCACCTTCCCCGGCCGCGTTACGGCCTTGACGCACCGGCGCTCCCGGCGGTTCTCGCCACCGCGGGGATGGCCTGCTGCTTGGCCGCTGCCCGGTGGCGGGCGGGCCGGATCGCGACGGCGACTGCCGGGGCAGTGCTGCTCGCCCATGCCGGATTTTTCCTGCATACCACGCTGCGCGGCAAGCTTCGCATCTGGGAGCGCGAACTGGGCCAGGCCGGGCTGAAGGGTAACGAGCAGCTGCTGGACCTGGGCTGCGGTCGCGGCGCGGTGCTGATCGAGGCGGCCAGGCGGCTGCCCGGGGGACGTGCCGTCGGCGCGGACTTGTGGTCCAGGGACCAGAGCGGCAACAGTCCCGAAGCCACGCTCGCCAATGCCGCCGCGGCCGGGGTCGCCGACCGGGTGGAAGTGCATACGGCCGACATGACGGCGCTGCCGTTCGCGGACGACTCTTTCGACGTCGTGACGAGCGCGATGGCGATCCATAACATCCACTCGGCCGAAGGCCGGTACCGTGCCCTGGACGAGGCCATGCGGGTCCTGCGCCCGGGCGGGCAGCTGCTCGTCGCCGACCCCTCGCTCATCGCCAGGAAGTACGCCGCGCACATCGGCCACGGCACCCTGCGCGGGCTCGGGCCCGGGTACTGGTACGGCGGCCCGTGGCTCGGTGTCACGCTGCTGCATGCCATCAAGGAGCGCTAGCGCATCGCCTCGGCCTTGAGCTGCGCACGAAAATTCTCGGCGGCCGGCCCGCCGCGCGAACGCCGTCCCGCGCACCGTCGATCGCCTGCGGGGTGCCGACCACGCCGCAGCGGATGGTGCGCACAGAGGTGCTGGCGCGACGCTCACCCAGATGGCGGGATTGAGGTCAGCGGAGCGTGAGAATCCGGGTCGGCAGCGTGGCGAGCCAGTCGCTGGATCCAGCGGGCCACGGCCCGCCGTGCGCCAAGGGCGCGCACAGCCCGGACGGGACCAGCCGGCGTCAGGCCGCCGGATCACCCAGATGAGGGGATTGCCGCTCACCCTGACCGTCCCGAGGCTGGAGCACAGCAGCGCCGGGAGCGTCGTTACTTACGCCGCGGTACGCATCAGGCCAGACCCGTCCGCGTCATCTGTGCAAAGGAGTCAATCATGCGCGTGTTCGTTACCGGGGCGAGCGGATTCATCGGTTCCGCTGTCGTCCGCGAGCTCCTCGATGCCGGGCATCAGGTTACCGGCCTCGCCAGGTCGGAGTCGGCCGCCGCCGCGGTGACGGCGGCGGGCGCCACGGTGCACCGGGGCTCCATGGAGGATCTCGCCAGCGTCCGGGCCGGGGCGGCTGCCGCCGACGGCGCCATCCATACAGCCTTCAACAACATCTCCGAGACCACGACGAGCATCGCCGACGCCATCGAGGCGAACGTGCATGCGATCGAGGCGCTCGGCGAGGCGCTGGCCGGCTCCGGCCGGCCGCTGGCCGTCACCTCCGGGACCGCCCTCATCTCACCAGGCCGGGTGGTCACGGAACTAGACGTGCCTGATGCCGGGTCGTTCAACGCCCTGGCCCCCGCCGAGGCGGCGGCGCTGTCATTCACCGAGCGCGGAGTGCGCGTGTCCGTGGTGCGATTCCCGCTGACAGTCCACGGCGACGGCGATCACGGCTTCATCCCGGCCCTCATCGGCATCGCCCGCGACACGGGAGCCTCGGCATACCCCGGTGACGGGTCCAACCGGTGGTCCGCCGTGCACCGGCTGGATGCCGCGCGCCTGTTCCGGCTGGCGCTGGAAGAAGCACCCGCTGGCACCCGGCTGCACGGAGTCGCCGAAGAGGCCGTCCCGTTCCGCGACATCGCCGCAGTCATCGGCCGGCACCTGAGCCTCCCGGTGACCGCCATCCCCCGCGAGAAAGCGGAGGGCCACTTTACCTGGATGGCCCCCTTCGCCCTGCTCGACAGCCCTGCCTCCAGCGCCCTGACCCAGAAGCTGCTCGGGTGGCAGCCCGAGCACCCCGGGCTGATCGCCGACCTCGATGAAGGCCGCTACTTCACGACCTGATACCGCGCTGTTCGGCTCGCCGCCGGCCGCGCCGGATTCCTCCGGCCACTGCGATAGCCGCCGCACTGGACCAGATCCGCGCGGGCCGACGGCGGGTTTACCCGCGCTTTGCCCTGTTCGGGGGACAGCCATCCGACCGCTGCGCGCTCTTGCGGCCGGAACTCATGGCCACGATCATCGATGACTGTTTTTGCAGCTCAGAGCACATCTGAGGGTGAGCAGAAACCTCAGGAGTGTGGCCCTGCATCAGCTCCGCCAGCACCGCCAGCCGGCCTGCGCCGCCGCAAGCCGGGCATCCCGGTCGGCCAGCTGCGCCTCTAGTTCCGCCACCCGGGCACGCAGCGCCGCCAGTTCCCCACGAGGCTGGACAGGCATGCAGCTGTGGTGAGCATGCGGACTGTTCCTCACGAGAGCCGAGGCCGTCGGCGCTGTCACCAGGGACCGCGGTAGGCCAGACCCACCGCCAGCGCGGCCACGGCCAGTGAGAAGAAAACAGCCCAGCTGACCCAGTTGAGGAGCCGGGTATCGCGTGCCCGCATGTGGGCACCGGCTGCGGACACGAAGTACAGGACCAGGCCGCAGGCTGCGGCCGTTCCGAGCACCGGCACGGCGAAGCCCGCCACCAGCCCGATCGACCCCGCGGCGAGCAGGAAGCCTAGCCGGACCATCCATGACACCGGCACTCGCAGCCTGTCGGCGACCTCGGCTACTGACGTGCTGTGGGTGAAGTTCAAAACGGCGGCGTAGGCGTAGGCGATCGCGGCCACGGCGGTGACCGTGACGTAGGCAGCGCGCATGGCGGCCTCCTGGCCGGGGCGGCGGGTCCGTGCGTTCCCGGCACCATTAGCTTGCCATCAAGTAACTTAATATCAGGCTACTGGGTTCTCGCTTGATGTCAAGCTAAACTTCTCCAGGTGGAGAGCGACTCCGTCGACCGCATCATCCAGGCGTGGCGAGACCGTGACCCGCACCTGGACTCCAGCTCGCTCGAAGTCACCGGGCGCCTGCTGCTGTGCGCGGGCTACTACGAACGCACCGTCGGCACCGTGCTCCAGCGGTTCGGGCTGAGCATCGCCGACTTCGACGTCCTGAACACGTTGCGCCGGGTCGGTGACCAGCACGGCAGCAAACCCAGCGACATGGCCCGGTCCTCCCTGATCACCACCGGGGCCATGACCTCACGGCTCGACCGGCTCGAACGAGCCGGGCTCATCCGCCGCACCCCCGACCCGGCCGACCGGCGCGGGGTGCTCGTCCGTCTCACCCCGCAAGGCAGCAAGGTCGCCCGGCAGGCGCTGCATGAATTGATCGCCACCAACCAGGCATTCCTCGAACCGCTCAGCGGACAGCAGCAGGACTCGATCGCCTCCGCGCTCAAGCAGCTGCTCCTGCACCACGAACCCCGATAAGCGCCGTCAGAGCCAGCTTGACCTGCCGGGTGCTGCCGCGACCGGGCCGCCAGAGTCCCGGCTGAATAGCTGCCTTTCGGAGGGCTTTGGCCTGTCCACGGGCCATATGTATTCTTCCAGGCCGCTTCCGGGCCGCCGATACACGTGACTGAAGGCGCCGCGCACCTGCCAGGCATTGAGCTCGCGGACCTCCTCGTCGTCGATCTCGACGTAGCGGCCCGGCCCGTCCACGACGCGGGCCAAGCAATCCGGAGCGATCGGCAGGATGATGGCGTCGGCGAAGGCATAGCCGACGCCACCGTTGACCCCGGCGCCGGGCTCGCCTTTGCACACGGTCAGCGCAGGGATGTCGCCCGCAACGAACTCCCTGCACGACAGAGTGAGGATCTCCACCCCGAACCCGCGAAGCCACTGCCGTGTACGCCAGTACCTGGACAGCATCATGACCCGACTTCCGCAGCGGGGCAGCCGCTACAAGCCCGCAATGAATGACTGCACGATTTCCGCGCCCTGCTCATGCTCCTGAAACGGGTAGCGAATCGCTTTATGCCAGAAGGCCGTCGCGGCAGGATTCGTCAGCTGCTGCCGGACGGTCCAACGTCCCGGAAACTGACCGAACAAGGACGCGGCAGCCTGCGTCCCGACTCCGCCGCCCCGGTATTTCCGCATCACAAAAAATTCGGCGATGTCGTGCGGTTCCCCGGTAAAGACCAAGGCGAAGCCAGCCAGCGCACCCTCTACCCGGAACAGGTAAGCCTTGCGGTCAGAGTCAGTCCAGTACTCATCGAAGTACCGGTGCAGGTACTCCCCATGCGGATTGACGTCACTACCGTCGAACTCGGAGAAATCGTAGTGATACAGCTGAAGCAGCCGTCGGATGACGGTCCGGTCGTCGTCGAGCGCCTCGAACACCTCTACGTCCATCTGCTCATAATGCCCCGCTCCATCCGCACCGGGGCGACCCGCGCTTCAACAGCCGCTACGTCCGGGCCGGCGACAGGTCCCGGCATGCCAGGCGACCGTACACCCGTTCCGCTTCGACACCCCGCTCATGCAGGCGTCCTTGACCTAGGTCTGCATTCGGGCCGGATCGCTCAGCCTCAGGTTGGTAGCTAGTGCCACGAATCCGGTCGGGATGCGCCCGGTGCCGAGGTCGAAAGCTGATGTGCTGAGGTTCTGCTGCCGACGTCGGCCCGTCCGACGCTGAAGGCGAACCGGTCGCGCCAGGTTGGATGTTCTGGCGCCCACCCGAGATGCCGAGCCGCCTGGTTGCTGGCGCCCCGCGCCCAATCGTGCTGCCTGTCTGTGAGCGATGGCGACGGTGCCGCGAGTGCGGCGCAGAAAACCGGTACCCAGTCGCGTCCGCGTGCGGGCTCGTCATCGACGATGTTGACCGTGCCCGTAGGCCACCGCACGGCCTGAACCGCCGCCGCGGCGGCATCGTCGACATACACGAAGCTGGTGACGTCCAGGTCGGCGGTGAGCTGCCTGTGACGCGCTGCATCGGCGATGCGCCCGTCGGCTGCGTACCACGTGTCTGGACCATAGAGCGCCCCGTTACGCAGTACGACCAACTCCGGCACCTCGGCCGCTGCCGACTCCATCGCGCGGACGGCATCGACCGTGACGCGCCGCGCCGGATCATCAGTGCCGATGTCCAGCGCGGTAGCCTCTGTCGCGGGCCCGGCGCCCGGCTCGTAGCACCAGGCGATGCTCTGCACAACGATGCGCCGGGCGCCGGCGGCCAGCGCGGCGTCAACGAGGTTGCGGGTGCCGTCGATGCGGAGGCGGGCGTTGTCGCTAGACGAGCCGGTAGCCAGATCGGTGAGCTGGTGCATCACGACGTCTGGGCGGGCCTCGATGACCTGCGCACGTAGTCGTTCGGCATCGAAGGCATCGCCGTGCACGACGGCGGCGCCGAGTTCGGCGAGCTGCCCGGCCCGTGACCGGTCGCGAACCAGGACCGTCACGGCGTGCCCGTCTGCTAGCAGCCGGGGCACGATCCGGCGTCCGAGAACGCCGGTACCGCCTGCGACGAACAGATCCATCTCAGACCTCCGCCTCCCGGGCCGACGGGTGACGCAGCGGCTGCCGAAGCGCGATCTCCTCATCGTCGAGGTAGGCCAGCATCGGCACACCCGGCGCGCAGACCATGACCGCGATGAACCGGGTCCAGCGGTCGTCGAGGGCGTTCGCGGCCTGCCAGTGCACGACCTCGCCGCCAGGCTCGGAGAACGCCTCGCCGGGATTGATCAAACGGGGCGCATCGCCTTCGAGCTCAAAGATCATGCTGCCCTCGCTCAGGTAGCCGAACACCGGACCCGAGTGCCGGTGCGGCGCAGTGCCCTGGCTACCGGGCGGGATCTCGACGAGCACGGTCATCACGCCGGCGCTACCGGGCAGATGCGGGCGCAGGACGTCATCGAGCGTTGTCAGTCGGGTGTCAGACTCCATCGCCGGGGCTACCTCCTCAGGTGCGTAACTAGCCTGCCCGGGGCACCGGAAGGCTCACCACCGGTAGACTGACGTTCTATGCCGGAAACCCGCCAAGCACCGCTGCCCGGCTGGGTCTTCGGCCGTCGGCTCGCGGCCGGCGAGCGCATCGAGATCCACCGCCACGACCAGCCCCAGCTCGTCTACCCCGCCGAGGGCCTGCTAGCGGTCACCACCAGCCGGGGCACCTGGATAGCACCGCCGCACCGGGCGGTCTGGATTCCCGCCCACGCCGACCACCGCCATCAGTCCTGCGGGAACACCGACATGCGTGCGCTGCTGTTCGACCCGGCCACCGCAGCCGGTCAGCGCGCCGAACCCGCCGTGATCGCCGTCTCCGGCCTGCTCCGAGAGCTGATCCTCGCCCTCACCAGCGCCGCTCAGCGGCCCGGAGCGGCTCGGTGTCGGCTGGAACAAGCCACACTGGATCAGCTCCTGGAATCCCCCGAGCAGCCCCTGCACCTGCCCGAGCCGCGCGACGACCGGCTGCGGGCAGTCGCGGCCCTGCTGCGCGCCGAGCCTGCAGACAGCTCGACGCTCGCCGAACTAGGGCAACAGGTAGGCGCCAGCGAGCGCACCCTCAGCCGACTCTTCCACGCCCACCTCGCCATGAGCTTCCGCCAGTGGCGCACCCAGCTCCGAGTCCACCATGCCCTGACGCTGCTCGCCGACGGCCACAGCGTCGCCTACACCGCGGTGGCCTGCGGATGGGCCAACCCCAGCTCGTTCGTCGACGCCTTCAGTCGGATCGTCGGGCAGACCCCAGGCCGGTACTCCGACGACCTGGCTGCCGCCGGCACGCTTGCGAGAGACTTCGGATCCAAGGGCACACATCGCCGACATGGTGGTGCTAGGCCTGACCCGTCCCGACTCCGGTAGCGTTTCCGGGAGGTCGCCGACGGAGGCGGTGGCGGCGGGTTCGCGGGGACGCCTTCTTTATCTTTGAGGTGGCTGTTGCTGGCGGCTGCGGCCGGGCAGCCAGGACAGCGGGCGGGGCAGGTACCAGCACCGTTCGCCGAGCAGGGTCATGGCAGCGGGTAGCAGGATTCCGCGGACTACGGTGGCGTCGATGAGCACGGCGGCGGCCAGGCCGACGCCGAGCGTCTTGGTGTCGACGATCGGCAGCGTGGCCAGGATCGCGAACACGGCCACCATGATAACGGCGGCGCTGGTGACCACGCCGGCGCTGCCGGAGATCCCGCCGATGATGGCGCGGCGGGTGTCCTCCCCGCGGGTGCGCAGTTCGCGGATGCGGCTGAGGATGAACACGTGGTAGTCCATGCTCAGCCCGAATAGCAGCACGAACATGAACAGCGGGATCCAGTTGATGATCGCGCCGAACGAGGTGTAGCCGATCAGGCCCTGGAGCCGGCCGTCCTGGAAGATGAGCGTGATCAGGCCGTAGCCGGCCGCGACCGACAGCAGGTTCAGCGCGATCGAGATCAGCGGGATCGTCACCGACCGGAACGCGACCAGCAGCAGGCCGAACGCCAGCAGGATCACGAACCCGACCACTAGCGGTGTGCTGTCGTGCATGGCCGTGTTGTCGTCGTAGGCGGAGGCGGTGTCGCCGGCTACGGCGTAGCTGATCCCGCCCACCTTGCCGAGGGTGGCGGGCAGGACCCGGTCGCGCAGGGTGAGCAGCGCGGCGGTGGAGGCCGCGTCGCCGCCGTTGCCCGCCAGCGGGACGCCGATGATCAGGCCCCGTCCGTCAGCCACTGGCATGGCGGTGACCGGCGGGTGGACCGCGCTGTGGCGCGCGGCCCGGGCTTGCAGGGCGGCGACGGCGTCGCGCATGGCCGGGCTGGACAGACCTGCCCCGGTGACCACGACCTGCGCGGGCGAGGGTGACTGCGGGAACGCCTGCTGGATGTCGTCCATCGTCTGCAGCACCGGGTTGCCGGCCGGCAGGTCGATGGCGGGCTCGCCGATCCGCATGCCGAGCGCGGGCGCGGCCAGCGCGAGCAGGGCGATCGCGGCCGCCCCGCCGAAGATGACCGGACGGGCGGTGACCTGTCGGGCCAGGGCGGCCCAGGCGCGGGACGGGCGGGCGGCGGTGCGCCGGCGGCCGAGGTAGGGGATGCGGCCACGGTCGGCGGCCGGCCCGAGCCAGGACAGCAGCGCGGGCAGCACGGTCAGCGATCCGGTCACCGACACGCCGACCACCGCGATCGTGCCGTACGCGAGCCCGGTGAACACGTCGTAGCCGGTCAGCAAGAGCCCGGCCAGCGCGATCATGACGGTCAGCCCGGACACCACGATCGCCCGGCCCGAGGTGGCGGCGGCGATCCGCAGCGCCTCGCCCGAGCTCTTGCCCGCGGCCCGTTCCTCGCGTTCGCGGCGCAGGTAGAACAGCGAATAGTCAACGCCGACCGCCATCCCGATGACCAGCACCACCTCCGAGGTGCTGGGGCCGACCGGCAGCCAGCCGCTGATCACGGTGACCAGCGACAGCGCGGTCAGCACCGAGGTGACAGCCAGCAGCAGCGGGATCCCGGCCGCGATCAGGGCGCCGAACACGATCAGCAGCAGCACCAGGGTGACCGGGACCGAGGTCGCCTCGGCCCGGCGGAAGCCATCCGAGAGCACGGAACTGACCGCGGACTGGACGCTCGCGTCGCCGGCCTCGGCGATCCGCAGCCCCCGATACCGCGCCTGGACCGCGGCGACCGCGCGCTGCGCCGGCGCGACGGCCGTCGCCTGACCGGCCTGCGGGCCGGGCACCTGGAAGGTGACCAGCGCACTGCGCCCGTCGCGGGACACCAGCGCACTGCCGCCTGGCCCCAGCGGCGAGCCGATGCCGGCCGCGGCGTGCGGCAGCCTGGAGAGGGCGCCGGCCACCTGCTGCGCGGCCTGCCGCATGGCCGGGTCGTTGCCGAACGTCTCGCCGGGCGCTCGGGCCTGGATCAGCACGTCCTCCACCGCCGGGGCCGCGACGCCCAGCCGGTGCAGGGCCTGCTCGGCCTGGCCGGACTGCCCGGCATCATAGGAAGGCAGGCTCTTGCTGCCCACGGCCTGCCCGGCCGCGAACACCACCGCGACCAGCACCAGCCACCCGAACACCGCGCTCTTGCGGTGCCGGGCACTCCACCCGGCGACCCGCTCCACGAGCGGGAGGCCGGCGCGTCGGCCCTGTTCGTGGCCGCCGCGACTAGCATCCGGCAATACCGGGATCTGCGACTGGCTCATCATGACCTCTCATGTGTTCGGGTGTCTTGACTGCTCGCCGCTCCGCCCTCGCCCGCGAGCTGCCACTCGCGGGCGGGGGTTTACCGGTTGCTGTGCTGGAGCGGGCCGAGCGGCCCCGGGGCCGGCCAGCACCTCCCTGGCCGGAGCCAGCGGGTCAGCGGGGGCGCGGAGCACCGAGCGCGCGACCGCAGCGTGCGCCCGCGCGGTAAGCACCACAGCCCGATCACATACCCGACATCCCGCCAGGTTGCCGGGTCCCGCCAGCGGCCCTTGGCTCGGCCGATCATGCCGGTCCCGGAAATCTCGCGGTAGCTGGTGCCGAACACATACCCCGCCAGGTACCAGGCCGCCCGCCGCAGACCGGCCGAAAACAGCAGCCGGAGCGGGTTGCGATACCCAGGCAACCGCATGTCGCCCCGTTGACCGGGAGATGGCACGTTCATCCGACGTCTCGCATCAACTGCTCGACCGCCCGCACCGTCTCAGTCAGCCTCGCCGGCTGCTCACGCAGCTCCTGCTGATTGGCCACCATGTCGCCGCCATCCGTGGTCACCGGGCCCATGCCGGTCATCATTCCTTTTCCTCGATATATGACCCGGCCCGCACCGCCCCGGCGGATTTCCTCGCGATCAGATGTGGCAACCTCCAGATATTCGCGGCAATCAGCCCGCGGATACCATTCACCTGGACGATGGCTGGCTGAGCGCAGCAAGCGTGGGGGCACTGATGGTTGAGCCGCCCGTTAGCGCTGGCCGCAGAAGGCTATTTCGGTGGCTTTCGTGACGTCGCGCTGGAAGGCGGGGGTGCCGGTCCCGCCGTCGCTCCGCGGGATGCTCATCTCGAAATCGTTGTAGACCATGACGGCCTGCCGGGAGCCGTCCGGGCTGGTGTAGGCGAAGGTCTTGAAGCCGCCGGGGTATCCGCCGTCGTGCCCCCACGCGGTGCCGCAGGGTAGCCGGACCCGGTAGATGCCCAGCCCGTAGTGCTCGGCGAACAGCTCGCCCGGGTCGTGGACGGGGATGGCGGTCAGCAGCTCGCGCTGCTGTTCGGGGGGCAGCAGCCGCCCGGTGAGCAGCGCGCGGTAGAAGCGGGCGACGTCATTGACAGTGGAGATCATCGCCCCGGCGGTCCAGGCGACTGACGGGTTGACCAGTTTGGTGACATCGACGGGGCCGTAGTACCCGTGCGCGTACGGCGGCGGGATCTGCTTGCTGGTCAGCGGGAAGGAGGTGTCGTGCAGGCCCAGCGGTCCCAGGATCCGGTCGCGGATCTCGGTGATCGGGCTGCGCCCGGTCACCTTCTGGATGATCATGCCGAGCAGGATGTAGTTGGTATCCGAATACAGCCAGCCGTGCACCGGAGGCCCGAGCCGCAAGGCGATGTTCACGAGCTGTTGCGGCCGCCACGTCTTCTCCAGCGCCTCCGGGTCCTGGGCGTTGTGGAACTCCGGGTTGGATGTATAGTCGCGCAGCCCGCTGGTGTGCTGCAGCAGCTCGCGGATGGTGATCTGGGCCGGGTGGTAGCCGTGGCCGGTGATGACCCCGGGCAGCCACTTTTGCACGCTGTCGTTCAGCGACAGGCGTCCTTCGGCGGCCAGCTGCAGCACCACAGTGGCGACGAAGGTCTTCGTGATGCTGCCGATGTGCACCCGGTCCTGGGGCCGCATCAGCTGGCCGGTGGCCTTGTCAGCAAGGCCGGCCACCACGTCCGAGACATGCCGCCCGCGACGGGTCATGATGATCACGCCGGGCACGCCGTCAGCGACCAGCTGGTCGGCGGCCCGCTGCAACCCGGCTGGCGGCTTGCCGGAAACCGCCTGCCCGGAAACCGCCTGCCCGGACTCGGGCCGCGCGGCGAACGCATACGCTGAGGACCCGGCGGCCACCATGAGCACCGCGGTCAGTACCCCGGTGACGCGCAGGACACTCCGGCGGGCCGAACTCCCCAGGAGAATCATGTCTTCCGTCCCCTTGTTTGCTCTGGCTCTCACCCCCAACATGGTTGCCGAACCGTGTATCGCGGGCGCATCGCGGACGCATCGCCGCAGCGAGGCCCTCAGCTGGTTACCCCCGCTTGGCAACTAGGCCGGGCCACAGCAACAGTTCGTTTCACAATCTCTGAGGAAGCACTGGCAGATGAACCCACAGGCCAGGTGCATGAGGGCCTGGTGCACTTCCGGACGGCGCTACCAAGCGGGTGCGCGGATGAGCGGCGGCGACATTCCTAGATTGGCGAGTACGCGGCCCTAGATTGGCGAGTACGCGGCGATCGCCGCGGTCGCCCGGCAGCTGGGATAGCCCCGGAGACGCTGCGCATCTTTCCCTATCCCGCTCACTGGGGGTGTTGCCGTGCGGCTCGCCCCTTCCCCTGGTCCTGAGTGAGCCAGCGCTCCGGGCGCATCCGGAAGGCCACGTTCTCCCGCTCAGGGTCCGGGTTGTCGATGACGTAACGGTCACCGCCCGCGGCGCCCAGGTAGCGGCGGGCCATCGCCAGCCGCTCCGCGGGATCGAGTTCCTCCTCGCTGACCATCGGCCCCTCGACGCTGACATAACGGTAGGGCGGGCTGTCGTCCTGAACGCAGACGCCGAGCCGGCCGGCGGCCCGCATCGCCGCGGCCTTGCGCGACCGGCGGCCGGTCAGCACGGTTACCAGGCCGCCCGGCTGGTAGCCGTACCAGACCGGGACGGCCAGCGTCCGGCCCTCCCGGCCCAGCGCCACGCTCAGCACGCCGACATGCACGCCGGCCAGGAACTCGTCGCGCTCGGCAGCGCTCATCACAGCCCACATGACCGCTTCATACCAGACCGGCGCCGGTAACCGCCGGACGTGTCGCCAGCCGGAATTCCCGATCTGCCGCTTTGTCCCTGCCGCCGGGGACAAACTCTCCGGCGGCCCCCCGGGTCGATTTCGACAGGCTCAGAGCGCAAGCCCGGAACGGCGCCACCAGCGCTACGTCATGCTGGCCCTTCCATCAGCGAGGTCCGCTCGCGAGGTGATTTCGGTTTGTGACCGGGGCGCCATTGGATCGTGACTTCGAAGTTCTTCGAGCTAGTCCTGACATTGGTGCGCCCCTGGCCGAGGATTCTCAGGGCAGTGACTGTTCCTGTCAGGCGGGAATGACCGCCCGGCATCACTGGGATCGCCCGGTCGGCGACACGCATGCTCTTGCGGAAGGAGCGCAGATGAATCTGCGCAGACGAGGCGGCTCCTGGTGTCAAGGAGCCGCAACTAGGGACCGGCCCTCACGGCAGCCAGGCGGGTTCAGCTCCCGGCTTCGCCGCAGGACGCTAGCGGCGGGAGCGAGCGCAGTGGCGCTGGCCTTGGCCGCGGCGGGGTGCGCCGGCAACAGTCCGTCCACAGCGGGGACAACCCCGGTCAGCGGCGGCACCGCGACGTGGGCTGAGCAGCCGTCGGACACGCCCAACTACATTTTCCCGTTCGAGAGCAGTTCGTACATCAGCGTGAGCAACAGCAACGACTTCAACATGATGCTGTACCGGCCGCTGTACTGGTTCGGCACCGGCGCGGCGCCCACGCTGAACAGCTCGCTGAGCCTGGCCAGCTACCCGACGTTCAACGGCAACACGGTCACGATCACGCTCAAGCACTACATGTGGTCTGACGGCCAGCCGGTGACCGCGCAGAACGTGATGTTCTGGCTGAACATGCTCACCGCGGTCGGTGACATCGACTGGGGCGCCTACACCGGGTTCCCCAACACGGTGGTCAGCGACATCAAGGTGGTCAGCCCGACCGAGCTGACCATGACCATGGACAAGGCCTACAGCCACAACTGGTTCGTGTACAACGAGCTGAGTCAGATCACCCCGATGCCGGCGGCCTGGGACCGGACCGCGTCCGGGCCCAGCCACTGCTCGACCACGGTCAGCGACTGCGCGGCGGTGTACAGCTACCTCAACGACCAGGCCAAGGACCTGAGCACGTACGCGACCTCGCCGCTGTGGGGCGTCGTCGACGGGCCGTTCAAGCTGACCGCGTTCAACGCCGACGGGCACCTGACGATGGTGCCGAATAAGTCCTACTCCGGGCCGGTCAAGCCCCGGCTGTCGGAGTTCCAGGAGGAGCCGTTCACCACCGACGCGGCCGAGTACAACGTGCTGCGGTCGCCGAGTGCCAGCACCAAGATCGACGTCGGCTACATCCCGACCGAGGACCTGCCGGCCAAGCCGCTCAACGCGGCGGTGGGCCGCAACCCGCTGCCGGGGTACTACCTGGCCCCGCAGATCACCTGGGGGACCAGCTTCTACGCGGTGAACGAGCAGGACTCGATCTCCGATCACGCGGCGATCTTCAAGCAGCTCTACTTCCGGCAGGCGCTGGCGTACCTGATGAACCAGCCTGCCGATCTCGCCGGGCCGCTGCGGGGGTATGGCACCGAACAGCCCGGGCCGGTCGGGAACTACCCGCTCACCTCGTGGCTGTCGGCGCAGGGCAAGCAGGGCCCCCCGTACCCCTACAACCCGGCCAAGGCGAAGGCGCTGCTGACCAGCCACGGCTGGAGCGTAACGTCGAGCGGGACCACCACCTGCGCCAAGGCGGGCACGGCCTCGGATGACTGCGGCGCGGGGATCACCGCGGGCACCCCGCTGAGCTTCAACCTCACCTACGACAACGGGCTCGCGTGGGTCGAGCTGGAGCTGCTGCAACTGCAGTCCAGCGCGTCGTCCGTGGGGATCAAGCTGAGCCTGAAGCCCGAGCCGTTCGACGAGGTGGTCTCGGCCTCCGCGGGGAACTGTGTGGTCGCCAAGATCCCGTGCGACTGGGACATGGCCGACTGGGGGCTCGGCTGGTCGTTCGCCCCGGACTACTACCCGACTGGCGAAACGCTGTTCCTGTGCGGGGCGATCGCCAACTCGGGCGGCTACTGCGACCCGGCCAACGACGCGATGATCGACAAGACCCTGACCAGCACCAACCTGTCCTACATGTACTCCTGGCAGAACTACCTGGCAACGCAGCTACCGGTGGAGTGGCAGGTAAACGCCCCCTACCTCGTCGCCGAGATCGCCAACAACCTCAAGGGCGTCACCCCGGAGAGCACGACGCTCACCCTCAACCCGGAGAACTGGTATTACGTGAAGTAACAGCACCGGCCGGGGGGCCTCTGCCCCCCCGGCCTGCATCACGCGACCGAACCCGCGCACCAACTACCTGCCGCCATGAGGCCGTACCAGTTCAGCCGCATCGACGATCGGCGGCCCCGCACCGACGCTGGTTAAGCGAACACGTTCGCCGGCGGCAGCGGCCGGCCAGGTGCCATCAATGACAGGTGCACACATGCCGTCAATGACGGGTGCACACAGGATACGTGAGCGATGCGGAGACGATGCGGCGATGATGCGGCGATTGGGCATGCTGGCTCGGGTGAGGGCGACTTTCCCGCCGTTCCTATTGAGGGCCTGGCTTTGTGAGCATTCTCGGCGGCAGAAAGCCCGCGGGTTCGGATTCGGCGTGCCAGCTGCTGAAGAGCGGCGAGGCGCGGCCGCGATGAATGGCAGGACGGGCGGCGGGCGAGGCCTGCGGCGCGCGGCAGCCGTGGCTGTGGTGGCAGCGGTGGTCGTGCTGGCGGGGTGTGGTGGCAGTCCCTCTCCGGCCACCGTCTCTGCCGCGGCGGGGCCGGCGACCTACCGGGCGGATCTTGCCTACGCGCAGTGCATGCGAGCCCATGGCGTGCCAGGCTTCCCCGACCCCAGCCCGTCGGGGGGCTTCAGCATCAGCGGGCACCCGGTCGGCAACAGCCCCGCGGCGCGGGCTAATGACGCCTGCCAGCACCTGCTGCACGCCGGCGGCACGGGAACGGCCAGCGCACATGGTGGCGTGGCCGCTGACTGCCTGACCGTGTCGCAGTGTTACGCCCCGCGCCAGTTTCTGGTCGCCTACGGCATCCAGCCGCTGCTCAATCGCGGGATCACCGGCCGCGGTGTCACGGTGGTGCTGCCGGAGAAGGCCGAAACGGGGCCGGCGCGGCCCCAGCCCATCACCAGCCTCCTGCAGTCGGCTACCGACATCCGGCAGGACCTGGCGGACTTCGACAGCCGGTTCAGGCTCCCGCCAGCAAGAATCCAGGTGATCACGACCCTGGCTGGGTCGTCCGCCTCGCCGTGGCTGGCTGGCCTGGAGGAGGTGGAGGACACCGAGCTGGTGCACGCCGTCGCCCCGGACGCCACCATCCGCGAGCTTCCGGTCGACCCGGCGGACGTGAGCACCCCGGCGAAGCTCGCCGCCACGTGGGCCACGGCGGTCCGGCTCGCCGCCCGCAACGGCGAGGTGATGTCCCAAAGCGGCATCGGCCAGGACTTCAACCTGGGTGAGAGCTCGTGGACCAGCGCACAGGTGACGACCATGAACTCGGCGCTGGAGTACGCCGCCGCCCGCCACCTCACCGTCGTCGTCGCCTCCGGAGACTACGGCGCGATCGGCAACGGCTCATCCACCCCGGTCAGAGAGGTCAGCCTGCCCGCTTCCGATCCGTGGGTACTCGCCGCCGGCGGCACCACACTGACCGCGAACCCCAACACCGGCGCATACATCAGCGAGACCGCCTGGAACGTGCCGTCCGGGCCGCCGGACGCATCCGGCGGCGGGTTCAGCCGGCTGTTCCCCCGCCCCGCCTACCAGGACGGTGTGCCCGGCATCGGCGCGACCCGCGGCGTGCCCGACGTCGCCGGGAACGCGACCGGTACCAGCGGCATGGCACTCGCGTTCAGCGCACCAGGCGGCGGCGAGGAGTTCATCGGGGCCGGCGGCGCCAGCGCGGCCGCGCCGTTCTGGGCCGGGCTGATCGCCCTGGCCGACCAGCAAGCCGGCCACCCCCTCGGCTTCGTCAACCCCGCCATCTACCAGATCGCCCGCGGCCCCCTCTACCACCAGGCCTTCCACGACATCACCACCGGCAACAACACCGTGTCCGTCAACGGCACCACGGTCACCGGCTACCAGGCCGGCCCCGGCTGGGACCCCGTCACCGGCTGGGGCAGCCCCAACGCCCAGATCCTCATCCCCCTTCTCGCCCGCTGACGCACCGACAAATGTCCCGGGCCTTATCCGCCCGGAACTGCCGCTCCCAGGCGCCGACCCGGTAACCAGGGCCGAGCAGCTCACCCTGGATCCGCTTATGGCCCCAGCCCGGGTTCTCCCACGCCAGCTTTCCGATCAGTGCCACGGCCTGCGGGTCCAGCGGCGGGCGTCCTGTCTTGCGCGGGTAGGTGCAGCGCCAGCGGACCAGCCGCCGGTGCCAGGCCAGCAGCGTGCCCGGCGTGACCAGGCGCGTCCTGCACAGCGCTGCGGGCAGCAGCCGGCCGCAGTACTTCGCGCACTGGACGGCCTGGGTGAAACCGGCCGCCAGATGACCAGGACGGCAGGGGCGGTGTAACGGGAGACTGTTACGCACGGGTCTGTGGAGGCCTGAGGGTGAGATTCCCCTGGGCTGTCTGACCATCGGGGTTCCTCGCTGTTGGCGCAGATCGGTGTTGGCGTGGGTCGGCCGCGGCCTGGTCCCCGCCCGTGAGCTGGACCCTTATGGACGGGGACTGTCAGGCGGGCAGCTTCGAAGACAGCGGGCCGGGACGGCCGAGTACGTCCTTCGCCTCGCGCAGCGGGTCTTCCGCCGGGCCGAGCAGTCCGCGGGCGACGGCGGCGTGGGCGCGGGCGGTCGCCACCACGGCGTAATTGAAGATCAGGAACAGCACCAGGCAGACGGCGGCGACCGCGGACGCCTCCGGGAGCGTGTTGATGTAGAGGCCCCAGCCGCCGGGACCGTGCGGGCCGTTGGGGTGGTAGCCGAGGTCGTAGCCGTGGTAGCGCACGCCGTGGATTGTCTGCCACGGCGCCCAGTACCAGATCGGCAGCGTGATCCCGGCGAGGAACGCCGACCAGACCGCCAGCACGATGGCATCCAGCGCGAGCAGCGGTACGTACATGCCGACCAGGTAGGCGATGTCCCGCCAGGTCGCCGGGTCCCGCCAGCGGGCACGCAGCTGGGCCATGATGCCGGGCCCGGTGACCTGCCGGTAGGTGCCCTGGATGCGGGCAAGGGGACGCAGCCGGGCCCGCTCGGCGTCCGCGCACCAGCGGATCGCCGCGGCGGCGGCTACCAGAACTGGCAGCCCGGCGAATGTGATGCTCAGCCCCGCGCCGGCGGCGGCGGTGCTCAGCGCGATCGCGAACAGCGCCCAGCCCACGGCCAGGTAGCCGAGCAGGTACCGGGCAGCCGCCCACGGGCCACGGGAGAGCACAAGCCGGATGGGGTCGCGGCGCAGGCTCAGCTTGCTCACGGCGCTCATCCCACGTCTCGCATGACCTGCTCGACGGCGCTGACGTTCTCGGCGAGCTTGGCCATCTCGGCGCGCAGCTCGGTCATGTTCGCGACCGCCTCTTCGGCCAGCTTGCGGTAGGAGGCCAGCGCGACGGCGTCGGCGCGGTGCCGCTGCAGCAGGTAGTAGTTCC
>Ga0335078_10001318_pt1 | contig 37690 bp, 39 predicted proteins | sample Lox_Sample_32_FD_206711 | JGI IMG/M metagenome (GOLD analysis project Ga0335078, IMG submission 206711) | Soil microbial communities from Loxahatchee National Wildlife Refuge, Florida, United States - Lox_Sample_3.2 | ecosystem: Environmental > Terrestrial > Soil > Wetlands | place: USA... | reverse complement strand
GGATGGAAACGCCGGTGATGTATTTTTACAGCCCGCGCGAGATAACGGCGAGCGTGAAGGTGCAGTTTCCGCAGGGGACGATGACGGAGTGGTATCCGAACGCCGATGGCGAGCCGGGGAATGTCGGCATGGCGCTCGGATGGAGCAACATCAAAGTGCAGCCGGGTGCCGCGGCCGAGTTTCCTGTTGAGAAGGGACCGAACCGATATTACGCGGCTCGGGCGACGGATGCAGCGCCGTTGACAGTGGGCGAGCAGCACGAGAAATTCCTGTTCTATCGCGGCGTCGGGTTTTCCGCGGTTCCGCTCAGCGTGCACGTTTCCGGATATGGACAGGTGACGGTGGAGAATCGTTCGAACACGAGCGTTCCGATGGCTATTTTGTTAGACAATCACGATGGGCATCTTCGGTTCAGTGTGGTTGGGCGCGTCGACGGGACGGTTGCCGCCAGGGATCCGGTGCTTCACAAGTGGCCGGAGGAATTGCGAAAGAGGTTGGAGTGGGTGCTGGTCGCGCAGGGTTTGTTCCCCAAGGAAGCGCGCGCGATGCTCGATACTTGGAACGATTCGTGGTTCGAGGAAGGATCGCGTCTAATCTACATCGTGCCGCGCGCTGTCGTCGATGAGATGCTGCCGCTGCATGTCGATCCGGCTCCATCGGAAATCGCGCGAGTGTTTGTGGGGCGGATCGAGCTGGTGACTCCCGAGACGAAGCAGACGGTGGAGTCGGCTGTAGCGCGAGGGGATTGGGCGGCGGTGAATCGGTACGGGCGGTTTCTGGAGCCGATTTTACGGGGCGTGTATCCGGGGAACGGGGTAAAAGTGGCCGAGGTGGAATCGGCAGTGGCGAAATTTCGGGCGGTCAGCGGGGCGCGCTGCGAGTGATGATCGACCGTTGGATGCTGACGCCAATGATGCTCGGTTCGGCGGCGTTCGGGGCCGATTGTCCGGTCACGACGCCGCCGAATCCGCCATTCGTCGCGCCAGCGCCGCATCAGCCGATCCCAAACGCGCCGGATTTCTGGTATGGGACGAAAAAGTTTGGACGATTCTCCGAGCGGACGCATGGCGGGCGCTTCCGCAGACTGAACACGGCTATCGCCAGAAGCTCTTTTTCTGGAGCAAGGGCTATGATCCGACAGCGAAGCGTTACGACCACCTGTTGATCCAGGGGAAGCGCCTGGATGGCGATGCCCCCGCTTTTACGAGAGATAAGGGCACGAATGGTATTTCCATCGTGGACGGCACCCCGGCGATCGTAACCACAATCGACATTCCAACGACGGGCTGCTGGGAGATCACAAGCAAGTATCGCGATCACGAGCTGAAGTTTGATGTGAAAGTGGAAGACGAGACCATCAATCGAGCCCGATGATGTGATACGCTTTGTCCGGTCGTTCCAGACAGTTAGCAAGGAGGGGTTTGAACTATGACTCCTGCGATCTCCACGAGCCTTAATTTCCGGTTGCTCTGCGCGGCCGGGTCCGCGTACGATATCGCGCCGGGCGCATGTGCATACACGCCCGATTTGGTCTACAGCCCCGTCGTGGGCTACACCAGCGCGCCCAAGGCAATTTGCGGCGACATTAACTCCATCAACGCGTGCCTGGTAGGAGAAAATGCCGACGGAATTATCGTGGCATTTCGTGGCACGCTGCCACTGTCGCTCAAAGATCCGAACAACCTCCTGAACTGGCTGGAGGACTTTTTCGACGTGCCGAGGCCGGCCTCGAATGTCCCCGGCCAGGTGCACAGCGGCTTCTACGATGGAACCATGTCGCTGATCGCCGCCATCGCCGCCACCGTACAGAGCCTGAATCCGGGCCCCGCCAAAAAGGTGCTGGTGACAGGACACAGTCTGGGCGGCGCGATGGCATCCATCGGCGCGTACATCCTCAGCCAAAGCTATCATTTTCCAGTCCAACAGGTGGTAACATTCGCTTCACCGAAACCGGGCGACATTGGTTTCCAAGCCGGGTATCAAACCGTCATCAACCAGGTGCGATTCGAAAACTTCCAGGACATTGTCCCGCTGGTTCCGCCGTCGGACGCGTTCATCCAACCGGCCGTAGGGGTCCTGAAGCTGCTGCCGCAAGTAGGGCAAAAGCTGGCCGACCTATTTCAGAGCGCGGCCGGATGGAACTATGTGCCGGTGGGCGCGCAGCAATTCATTGAGGCGGACATGCACACCATCATCTCGAACGAGCCGGTCGCATCCCAAACCTGGGATGTGGTGAAAGAGATCGGCGAAGACATCTGGGATCGCGATTTTTCGTCATTCCTTGCCGCGCACACCATCAATCCGGGTGGCGGCTATTACCGCGCTATCTCGACAATGACGTCGGCGGCAGCCACGTAGCCGTTTGCTACGCAGTCTGCTGCGCCCGCCCAGGCATCGGAACACGGATACGCAGGACTCGCTCGCGGGTGCGCTCCTCTTCGAGGTTGCGTGTCCGAGCTGCGAGCAAATCGCGGAGCCCGATAATGCCGAGTAGCTTGCGCCGATCGCCGCGGTCCACCACTGGAAAGCGGGTCAGGCCGAGTTCGGCCATCCGGTAGACCACCACGCGGAGAGGCTCGTCGGGATAGGCAACCACGGGATCGGAAGCCAGGTCGGCCAGCGAGCGAGCGGAAGGGCCTGGTTCGGACAGCATTCTTTGAAGGTGGCGTCTAGTAACGATGCCGTATAAATGGTTGTCCGGATCAACGACAGGATAGAGGAACTGGCCGCGCGGGCCGTGGTTGGCGCTGAGCACGGTTCTGACGTCGTCCAGCGTACTGCCCGCTTGCAGTGCCACCAGGTTGGTGCGCATGGCGTCGCGGACGAAAAGAATCTCGAGCGGATCGACAGCGTACTCGCGACTGAGATGATAACCGCGGCGAGCGATCTTTTCGGTGAGAATGGAGCGCTTGAGAACTAGGACCGTAAACGCGTGCGCAATGACGCTGGCCGCCAGCAGCGGCAGAAGCATGTTGACGTCGTGCGTCAGCTCCAGCGCGAAGATGACGCCCGTGAGGGGCGAGCGCATGGTGCCGCCGAGGATCGCACCCATGCTGACCAGCGGCCAGAATCCTAGGCCTTCGTTGGGGAGAAACATGGCTTCGATTCCTCCCAAAGCCCCACCCATCATTAATAGAGGAGCGAGCACGCCGCCGGATGTGCCGGAGCCAAGCGAAACGGCCCAGATCACGGATTTGACCAGCAGGATTCCAGCGATAGCGCCCATCACGACTTTGCCCTGAAGCAACGCGCCGATCGTGTCGTAGCCGACGCCGAGCGCTTGCGGAAAGATGAGACCGCCCAATCCGACCACGAGTCCACCGATCGCGGGCCACCACATCCAATGGATGGGGAGTTTCGCGAATGCGTCTTCAGACGCGTAAACAGCGCCGGTAAGCAGCATGGAGAGCACGCCGGCCAAGAGCCCGCAGAGCGCGCAGCCGAGCAGGCCTTCGGGTCCGATAAACACGGGATGCGCGGGTACGGGGAAAAGCGGGCCGACCCCGAGAATGTAGCGGCGTGCGGCGCAGGCAGTGGCGCTGGCGAGCGCGACCGGGACCAGGCTGCGCGGCTTCCACTCGAATAGCAACAGCTCCACGGCGAGCAGCACGGCGGCGACGGGCGACGCGAAGGTCGCCGACATCCCTGCGGCCGCGCCCGCCACCAGCAACGTTTTGCGCTCTGCGCTGGTGAGGTGGAAGAATTGCGCAATCATGGAGCCGAACGCGCCGCCGGTCATGATGATGGGTCCCTCCGCTCCGAAGGGTCCGCCGCTGCCGATGGAAATCGCCGAAGACAGGGGTTTGAGAATCGCGAGACGGGGCTGGACGCGGCTGCCGTTGATGAGGATCGATTCGATCGCTTCAGGGATGCCATGGCCGCGAATTCTTTCCGAGCCGTAGCGCGCCATCAAGCCAATGATGAGCGACCCGGCTACGGGAACCAGCACCGACCAAGCGCCCAGCGGAGATCCGGCCGGCGAGACGAGATTGAAGGCCCAGCGATGGTAATAGAAAAGATTGGTGAAAAGGCCAATCAGTCGCAGCAGAGCCCAGGCCACGCCGCTGCTGATCAGTCCAATCGAGATCGCCAGCCCCGAGATGGGGATCAGACGCCAATCGGTTGTGAAATCGCCGAGCGCTTGGGCGCGCTGATGTTTCATGCGGCGCTCCGGCGATTTTTTGCGGCAGCACCCGGGTTCCGCAGGGCTTTCAGCGCAGCCGTGAACTCGGGCCCGGCTGACTCCAGTTCCTGATGGTGCGCCAGCGAGAGACGCCGCAATACCGCGGCGCCAGAAGGCCTGAGACGCACCAAAACCTGGCGCCGGTCGCGCGAACCGCTGGATCGAGCGACATAGCCGTGCTTTTCCAGGCGGTCAACCAGTTCGACCGTGGTGTGATGCTTAAGCTGCATTTGCGTCGCGAGCTCGCCGATGGTGGGCTGTACGCTGGGCCTGAGTCCGCGGATGGCGAGCAGAAGCTGGTGCTGGCGCGGCTCCAAGCCATGAGTTCGCGCCTGTTCCTCGCTGAAGTGGAGGAATCGGCGAATTTGGAGGCGAAATTCAGCCAGGGCGCGGTATTCGGCAAGGGTAAGATCGTGCATCACTAGTTATATCGTATCACGATATATTTCCACTCCGGTCGCCGCACCGTCTCGCGCCGGCGAAATGCGGGACGAAACGTTCGCCGGCGGAAATCGGTCTGATATGTTGGACCGGGAGCAGTGTTACGCCACAGTCTAAAGGGAACCTTCGCCGCCACGTCCGAATTGCCGTGGACTCGCCGGTACAAGCGCTTTGGCGGGACCGGTCGGGCTCCGACAATAGCGTCAATGGACGCGTCGTGGACGTCTCTGCGCTCGGTATTCGGATTCGAGTGCCCGCCCCCATAGAAAAAGGCGCTTACGTCACCTTCAATGCCTCCAAGGTGCCGCTGCAGGGGACTGGGTCTGTTAAGAGCTGTAAACAGCAGGGGCTGGGGTACATGATCGGCCTGGAGTTTACCGGTGGTTTGCGCTGGAGACCGAAGGACGGCGCAGGGGATTCCGAAAACAAATAGAAATCGCGGATTCGCTACATCCAATTTTTCTATCCAAGCCGGACCGCGGACGCGGTATGATGTTCCACTATGCTCCGCCGTCTGCTATTACTGATGCCCTTGGTGTGTATGGGGACTCTGGCAGTGGCCCAATCGGCCGCTCCCAGCATTGACACTCGCATCGCGAATCTGGAGGCGGGAGTCAAGTCGGCTCAGAGCGCGGGCGACAATGCCTGGATGCTCACCAGCGCCGCGCTGGTGCTGATGATGACCGGGCCAGGGCTCGCGTTGTTTTACGGCGGACTCGTGCGCCGCAAGAACGTGCTGGGCACGATGATGCAGAGCTTCATTCTGATGGCAGTGGTGACGGTTCTGTGGGCGATCGTGGGGTACAGCCTCGCGTTTGCCGAAGGGTCGGTGGTGCTGGGCGACCTACGTTATTTATTCCTGAACGGCGTGGGCGCGGCGCCGAACGCGGATTATGGCGCAACCGTACCGCATCAGACTTACATGATCTATCAGCTCATGTTCGCCATCATCACCCCGGCGTTGATCTCAGGCGCGTTCGCCGAGCGCATGAAGTTCAGCGCGATGCTCTTGTTTTCGGTGTTGTGGCTTTTCATCGTGTACCTCCCGCTGGCGCACATGGTTTGGGGCAAAGGCGGATTGCTGAACGCGTTTCTCGGAGGCAAGATCCCGTGTTTCGATTTTGCCGGCGGAACGGTGGTGCACATCAGCTCGGGCGTTTCGGCACTCGTGTGCGCCTTGTACTTGGGCAAGCGCAAAGGATTCGGGAGCGAGCCGATGAAGCCGCATAGCGTGGTGCTCAGCGTGATCGGAGCGTGTTTGTTGTGGGTGGGCTGGTTCGGATTCAACGCCGGCAGCGCGGTGGCTGCATCGGCGCTCGCGACTAGCGCATTCGTCGCGACCCATTTCGCCACGGCGGCGGCGGCGCTGGGCTGGATGTTCGCCGAGTGGATCCACAACGGCAAGCCGAGCGTGCTGGGCGCGATCTCAGGCGCGGTGGCTGGGTTGGTTGCGATCACTCCAGCGTCGGGCTTCGTGAAACCGTTTCCGGCGCTGCTGATCGGATTGCTGGCGGGTGTGTTCTGCTTCTTCATGGTGACGGCGGTGAAGAGCAAGTTCGGATATGACGATTCCCTGGACGCGTTCGGCGTACACGGCGCGGGCGGGACTCTGGGCGCGCTGTTGACTGGCGTGTTCGCAACCAGCGCTGTGAACGATGGGTTGAAGGATGCGAGCGGTAAGGTGCTCGGGCTCGGCCTGGTGGACGGCAATCCCGGGCAGGTGCTGAATCAAGGCGTCGGCGTTCTGATTTCGTGGGGCCTGGCCATTGTAGGCACGCTCATCATTCTCAAGATTTGCGACGTTGTGGTGGGCCTGCGCGTCACACCCGATCAGGAACTGGAAGGTCTGGACGTCAGTATGCACGGCGAAGAAGGATATAATTTCGAAGCGTAGCCACGGGCTCCCCTAATGAAAAAAATCGAAGCGATCATCCAACCGCACAAACTCGAAGACGTGAAGGAAGCTCTGAAGGCCATCGGCGTGGACGGCATGACCATCACGGAAGTTCGGGGCCACGGCCGCCAGAAGGGGCATAAGGAAATTTACCGCGGCATGGAATACCAGGTCGATCTGCTGCCAAAGGTGAAGCTGGAGCTGGTGATCACGGATGCGCGCGCCGAGGAAGTAATCAAGACGGTTGTGGAGAGCGCCCGGACCGGAAAGATCGGCGACGGAAAGGTATTCGTCTACGACGTCGCGGAGGCGATCCGCATTCGCAACGACGACCGGGGCGAAGCGGCGCTATAGAGCGCAGCTGTTCCAGGAGTGGATGTCGTGCCCTAAGATCCACCGCTGGAAAGAACCGAGGCAGATCCAGCTCCCTGCGTCTAAGTAAGAGGTTTGTTCGCGTGACAGACCCAAGCCAGAGCTCCTAACATCACACCTGCAACAGCGATCGCTGGGAGGTCGCTTATAAAGAGAAATTTCAGTGACAGGGTTTCGTATTCGAAGAAGGTTCTCCCGTAGATCTGCATAAAGTCTTAACTTTAGAGACACCACCCCAGAGCTGGTAGTTCCGCGCCTAAAACGCGCTTCTTGACCGTCCGCGCGCCATCCAGTACATTGAAGAACTGGACAAAATGGAAGAAAACCATTCGCACGAAGCCGCCGTGGACGTGTCGCCCACCCGGCGAAAATTCTACATCCTGCTGATCAACGGCATCATGGGCGTCATCGGCGCTCTGCTGGCCATTCCCGCTGCGATCTATCTGTTGTTTCCGCCCAAGGCCCGCAAGGGGACGCAGTGGGTGAAGACGACCGACATATCCATGCTTTCCGTGGATAAGCCGACCGAAATCTCATTCCAGCGCACCCGCGCCGACGGCTGGCAGCTCATCACGGAAAAAACCACGGCATGGGTGGTGAAGCAGCCCAACAATCAGGTGGTGGCATTCACGCCCACCTGCACGCATCTCGGCTGCGCCTACCACTGGGATGACGCCACGCATACCTTTATCTGTCCGTGCCACACTTCGTCATTCGCGATCGACGGTAAAGTCCTGGGCGGACCGGCGCCGCGGCCTCTAGACCGCTACGAAGTCAAGATCGATTCCGGCGTGCTCGAAATCGGACCCGTGGAGCCACACGCATGAACGCCTTCCGGAACATCATCGATTGGCTGGAGCATCGTACCGGCTTAGAAACCGCAGTCCGCGATTTTCTCTACGAAGACATCCCGGCCTCGAGCGGCTGGCACCAGATCATCGGAAGCACGGCGGTATTCTTCTTCATCATCCAGGTGTTCACCGGCGGCCTGCTGGCGTTCAACTTCGCGGCCACACCGGGCGATTCCTACAACAGCGTCCGTTACATCATGACTGAGCTCACCGGCGGCCGCCTGATCCGCGGTCTGCACCACTGGGGCGCCAGCATGATGCTGATCATCGTGGTGCTGCACATGATCCAGGTGTTTCTGTACGGCGCATATAAGAAACCGCGCGAGGCCACATGGATGGTGGGCGTGGTTCTGCTGCTCGTCACGCTAGTCTTCGGGCTTACCGGCTATCTACTGCCCTGGGACAACCGCGCGTACTGGGGAACCGTCGTAACCACGCAAATCACGGCGTCGGCGCCCGTAGCTGGACCGTATTTGGTTCGCTTGCTCGGCAGCGGGGACGGCGTGAGCCGCGTTACGTTCTCGCGTTTCTACGCTCTGCACACCATTCTTCTGCCGCCGCTGGTGATTATCCTGATCGGCATTCACATTTACCTGGTGCGCAAACATGGCGTCGCGCCGGCGGTGGGCGACACTGCGCCGCGCAAAAAATTCTTCCCCGAGCAGGTTTTCAAGGACACTATCGGCGTTGCTATCGCGTTCATCATTCTCTTTACGCTGGCAGTAGTCGCCGACGCTCCGCTCGGGCGGCTGGCCGATCCCACCGATACCGCGTTCACGCCCCGGCCGGAATGGTATTTCCTGTTCCTGTTCCAAACCATCAAGTTCTTCAAAGGCCCGCTGGAAGTGCTAGGCGCCGTGGTTCTACCTGGCGTCGCGGTCCTGACTCTGTTCCTGGTGCCGTTCATCGATCGGGGTCCAATGGTGCGTCTCGGCAAACGCGGGCTCGCTTTCGGCGTCGTAATCCTGAGCGCGCTGGCATGGACAGGACTTACCACCGCCGCCGTTATGACTACGCCGCCGAATCCGGAAGAAAACGGGCTTGCGACCACGGATGTCGAGACAGGCGTCCAAGCTTGGCAAAGTTTATCGCCTGAGGAGCTCGAAGGGCTCGCGCTCTACCGCAAAGAAGGTTGCAAGGGTTGCCATCCCGGCGGCGGAAAACCGGGCATCGGTCCCGATCTGACCAAGCTCCCCGCCGCTCATCGCACTGCGGCGTGGCTGGTTCCGCATTTCAAGGATCCGTCCAAGATCGTACCGGGCAGCTCGATGCCGCCCGTGCAGCTCAAGGATGCCGATCTGAATGCACTGTCGGCTTTCATCCTCAAGCTGACGCCGGATAACGAAAGCTCGATCATGGGCGCCCCCGACTACGTCGTGCAGGGCGCACTGGTGTATCAGGCGAATCATTGCAACTCATGCCATCAGATCGCCGGTGTCGGCCAGAAGATCGGACCTCCCCTCGATGGCGTCGCACAGCGGCACGATCGCGCGTGGCTGGAGCAGCATTTCAACGATCCGCAATCGACGTCCAAGGGGACTTCGATGCCGGCCTACAAATTCACCGCCGAGGACATGGACGCGATCTGCAAGTATCTTTTGCAGCTTCCGAAGGCCTGACGGCTTTCGCTACTTCGCGCAAGTAAAATTCGCGGCATCGTTCATGTCGCCCGAGCCCTTGTATTTCGCCACCTGCGGATAAGGGCACAGCGGACGCTGGAACGCGACGCCTTTCGACGGATTGTTATCGACGTACTTGGTGGCAACGATCTTGGCCGGCGCGTTTCCCTGCTCGACCCAGCGCTCCAGCGATTTCATCGCATCATGCTCGGCGTCCTGCTGCGATGCCGGCGCGGGCTGCGATGTCCCGAACGCGATCGGGCCGGGTCCACCAGCGCAGTGATAGAGCCCGGGCACCAGGAAGGTGCGATAGAATCCCTGCGTGCGCTCCAGACCCTTTTGCGCGTTGATCACCGTTTCGTAGTAGTTCACGCCGTTCGCCGCGGGAATCAGCGGATCGGCCGCGCCATGGTAGTAGAGCAGCTTATGGCCGAGCTTGCGGAATTCCTCCAGGTTCGGGTCGGTAGCGTTCATCAGTGGGGCGAACTTCTCGTCCAAAGTCTGGACGTCGCGATCGAAATCGATGGTGCGGAAGGCCCATTCCGGCTTTTGGAACACCGCGTAGCTCCAAAAGTCATTGGAGCTGACCCCGGACGTTTTGCCCCGATTGATCACGGTGCCGGCCGCCCATCCCATTTCGCCGCCCGGATAAAAGCCCGGGTAAATATTCTTACCAGTGCGCGGATTCGTGGGACCGCTGTAGAGTTTCTTCACGGCTTCCACTTGCGCCGAGGTGAGGCAGTTCGCCGAATCGGCGCCTTTGCACTGAAGCTTGGCGGGATCGAAATGGCAGCGCGCGGGATCGCTGACCAGACCGTCAGCCGCGCCGTCGAGCGCATCGCAAGCGGCCAGCGCGGCATCCTGGACAAGCTGGATCTTTTCTTTCGGCAGATTCGTTTCAGGCGTGCTGGTGACGACACCGTTCCAGACTTCGCTTACCATCTGATGTGTCCAGAAGTTGGCAGCATCGCCGGCCAGGATGCCGTCGAAATCGGCCGGATAGCGTTGCGCTTCCATGAGCCCCTGCTTGCCGCCGGTGGAGCATCCGCTGTAATAGGCGTATTTGGGCTGCTGGCTGTAATATGCGTCTGTGATGGCTTTGGCATCCACCGTGGTGAGATGCAGTCCGCGATAGCTGTAGTCGATCAGGCGATCGCGATCCTGGAGCCAAGTGCGCGCTTCGGAGGCAGTGTGGCCGGTGTCCGTGCTGGCCGTCGCGAAGCCGTTCTTGAGCGCGGTGGCCATGGCCGGATAGCTGATGGTTCCCGCGAGGCCCCCATTGCCCACCACTTGGAGTTTGCCGTTCCAGTTTTCAGCAGGCAGCCAGACCTCAAAATTGATGGCGGAGGTAGAGGCCGGCTTGATCAGCCCGTGGACCTGGCAGAATGCAGGGAGTTCTTCGGCGCGGGCATTGCCGCGTCCACCCGGCATCGCAAATGGACCGGCGGCGACTGGCTTCACGGCGGTGATCGTGGTATCCGTAAGCGACAGGCTCTTCAGGGCGTCGCAATTGGGCGCGGCAAACATCGGCGCGACAGCAAATAACGGCAGGAAAAATCGCTTCATGGTGCCTCCCGGAGCTTCACAAATACTCGGGTTCCATTGTATCTGTTGGCGGCGGCGTCCGTGGGAGCGTGTGTGTAAGGATAGTTGCGTGAGCTCATTTTCGCGCCTCTCCTGTCTGTTATTGATCTCGTCTTTCGCTCTCTCCGCGCCGCTCGATGACGCCACGCGCAAGCTGGCGCACGATATTTTCCAGCAGCTCATCGAAATCAACACGACCGATTCGGTTGGTAGCACCACCGTCGCCGCGCAGGCCATGGCAAAGCGGCTTTTGGACGCCGGTTTCGCCGCTAAGGACGTGCAGGTGCTCGGCCCAAACGACCGCAAGGGCAACATGGTGGCACGCATTCACGGCACGGGTGCGCCGGGGCTTAAGCCGATCCTCATCATCTGCCACATCGACGTCGTCGAAGCCCGGCGCTCGGACTGGACCACCGATCCATTCCAGTTCGTCGAGAAAGACGGCTATTTTTACGGACGCGGCACGCAGGACATGAAGGACAACGACGCAGTCCTGATGACAACGTTCATCCGCTTCCAGCGCGAGGGATACCGGCCGGATCGCGACCTTATCCTCGCGCTCACCGCGGATGAGGAGGGCGGAAAATCGAACGGTGTGGATTGGCTGCTCAAGAACCATCGCGATCTCGTCGACGCCGCGTTCGCTCTGAATCCGGACGCGGGCGGTGTTACCACCGACAAAGGCAAGCCGGTGAACGTTGACGTCGAGGCGAGCGAAAAACTATACGCTGATTTCCAGCTCACGGCTACGAATCCTGGCGGCCACAGCTCGCTGCCAGTGCCGGATAACGCGATCTATCACATCGCCGATGCGCTGTCGCGGCTGGAGCATTCGCCGTTTCCGTTCGAGTTGAACGAAGTCACGCGCGGGTATTTCGAAAAGCGCGCCGCGCTCGAAACCGGTCAGCGTGCCGCGGATATGAAAGCGATCTTGAAAACGCCGCCCGACTTTGCCGCGATCGAGAGGCTTTCGTCCGACGCGCGCTACAACTCGCTGCTGCATACCACGTGCGTCGCGACGCGCTTGAGCGCCGGACATGCCAACAACGCGCTTCCGCAGCTCGCACAGGCCAACGTGAATTGCAGAATTCTGCCCGGCCACACCGTGGAGGAGATCCGCGCCGAGCTCGGCAAGAAGTTCAACGATCCTGCGGTGACCATTCGCTACGTGAACGATGCCGGCGAGGTTTCCGATCGCGCCGAACGCCGCGGCTTCCCCACGCTCATGCCGCCGCCCGAAATCATGCGTCCGCTCGAACGCGTAACCGACGAGATGTGGCCGCGTGCGCCTGTAATTCCCGACATGGAAACCGGCGCGTCGGACAGCATTTATACGATGGCGGCTGGGATTCCGAGCTATGGGATCAACGGCATCGCCATCGATCAGGATGACATTCGAGCGCACGGTAAAGACGAGCGTGTGCGGGTTAGCTCGTTCTACGACGGCGTCGATTTTTACTATCGCTACTTGAAGGCGTTGACTTCAGGACACTGAATTGTGATCTATCGCGTGTCAGGATGGATCGGTTGGGTTGCGCTCGGCGCGCTGCTCGAGATCGCCATTTTCTTTAGTGCCTTGCCGAAGCATTCCGAAGATCCAGTGACAGCATGGCAACAGATCGCTGGCTATGTCTTGGCGCCGGGCGGGTGGGTCACGCGTGTCCTAATCTCAGTCTTCGAGCACACTATCGGACTCCCTCTGCCCGTCGTCTGCACGCTGCTAACGATGATCGTCGCTTTCACCGTGAACGCAGCGGTTCTAGGTTTGCCGTTTTGGGCACTGGTCCAGGCGGTTGCGCGGATCCTTTCGAACCCGCGCAATCCAGCGAAGGCCTAGTCGGAGATTGCCAACTCCCCCGGCACGATCGGCCGAGTCCGCGGCAACACGCCGCGATATGCGAGCCAGCCGACTGCGGCGAAAATGCCGACGAAGACGACAAGCTTCGCAGCGTCGGCCGGGCGAGTGTGCGGCAGCGTCTTCCACAGAATGCCGAGCACGGGCTGCGCGATGCAAGAAGCCCAGACGGAGCCGTAGAAGTAGCGCCGCTCATGCCCTTCCCCTTTTGTTGATGCGCGCACTCGAGGAAGAATACCGAACAGGCCCAGTGCCCAAATGACTCCCGCGATCGGAAAATATCCGTACTGATAAATCTGCTTGAGCCGCCAGACACCACTGACGACGGCGACCACCAGGCCGACCGTATTTAGAATCGCGAACGCGATGACTACGCTCCAGGCAAACGAATAGCAGACGCGGCGGTAGAGCGGGTTGGGCTTATCTTCGACAAAGCGGATGATATAGGGCCGAGGTTCGACACCAGGCAATCGGCCGCGTAGGCCGGCGATTCCGGTGGCGAGCATCACCACGCCGAGCCAGGCCAGCTTCGCCCGATCGAAACCGTGCTCGAACAGATCGAACGTCCACGGACCGAGCGAAATAAAAAAGACGAAGATCCAGATGGGCCAGTGCGCCAGCCGGTATAGCGGCTTGTTGCGCTCGCGCAGTCTGCGATCGCTCGCCAGCTCGACCCTGCTCGCCGATGTCCGGACGCTCACAGGTTTCGGGGCCGAGCTCACATCAGATCCCGCGCTATTTATTCGGCGGAGTTGCAGGCTTCGCGGCAGGAGGCTTGGCCGGAGTGCTCGCCGCACCGGTGGGCGCCGGCTTGGGGCTGCTAAACTGTGCGGCGCTCTGATCGTATAGCTCGATGATTTCTTTGGTGATGTCGATCGACGGCGAGGCGTAGAAGATCGGGCTTTGCGGCGAACTGACGTCCACCACCATCATGTATCCATGGTCGTGGGCGTAGCGCTCAATGACCGCTTGCATCTTTGTCCCGATCTCTTGAAGGATCTTCTGCTGGTCCTGGTCGAGTTCGGCTTGCGCGTCCTCGATATCGCGCTGCAGATTCTTTTTCTTGGCCTCGATGTTCTTGTAAAGATCGTTCTTGGCCGTATCGCTCATCGTGTTGGCGCCCTTGGTGAGCTGATCCTGGAGCGAGGCGATGTCGCTTTGCTTTTGATCGATCTCTTTTTTCTTAGGCGCGGTCTTGGCGGTGAGCTCGGCGACGGCTTTTTGTCCATCCTTGGTGTTTCCGATGGCGCCCTGCAAATAAATCACCGCGATCTTGGTTGGCGGGGCCTGTGCGTTCACGGCCAGCGTGAAGCCTAAAGCCAGGGGGAGGCTCAATAGAACCTTGCTATTCACTGTGAAACTCCTAATCTTGAAATCATTATATTCTACACGTGCCCCGAGGCTTTAGAAGGTCCGGCCGATGGAGAACCGGAACATCGAATGTTGTTCGAAGAACGGCACAGGTTGCCCTATCGAGGCCAAAGCGCTCTGATAAGTCGCGTTGTTGGGGAAATAGGACCGGTCCGCTGCGATCGGCGGATACAAGTATTCGCGGACCACCAACGGGTTGTAGGCCCAATACAAGCGAAAAGGTGCGTTCACGACAGGCATCAACACCTGCAATTCAAGGCCTGTGGATGCCCGCGGCTTCTGCGTACCGGGCGCGATATAAGCTTCGCCCGTGAAGCCGGCCTCGGGAAATTCTTCGTTTAATTGCTGCACGCGGCCGGGATTCAGCTTCAGCTGGCTGGGAAGAGAAAGCTTGTCGATTCCGGCGTCGAGGAAGATGGCCAGCGTCAGCGGCCCGATGATCGGGATACGGTATTCGAAATTGGTAACGATGCTGGTATCGCCGCCGGGAAACGCGAGCTGATACGACGGGATGGTCATGGTCACCGGCACGAACTGTTTCACTCCGTTGATCACTTCCAATTGCATGCGCTGCGAGCCGTCGTTGTTCAGAACGTTCACCGTCGCAACGTCGGTTGGCAAGAAGACGATCGGGCTGATGCCCCAGATGTCGAAGCCGCGGATATCATTCTCTCCGCCGATGTAATAGCGCGAGAACGGAGGCGCCACCTTCCCTCCATAGCCGGTGATGAATCGCGCCAGAAGGTGCATACCGATCACGTGACCCTTCTTGAGGCCGGAACGGAAGTATTTGGCGTCGATGGTGGGCTCTAGCGTGTTCACGTTACCGCCCAGCACGCTGCCGGCGAAGGAAGTGGATATGAAGAACGATTTTCCGCCGGTGGGCGTGATGGGATTGTTAACCGTGTTGAAGGTGTACGACGGAACTACCTTGGAGGTCCGGATACCGCTGAGCTGATTCGGGCCGCCGACGCCTTGAAAATCGATGTAGTTGAAATATGTGGAAGCAGCGTCGGTAAGCGTTTTGATGTTCGAAATGTCGAAGCCGTAGGTCAGGCCCAGCCGGGAGAATCCGCGCCGCAGCGGATAGGAGGCGAAAACAGTCGCGCCGTAGCCGTTGGAAATATAGTTGAGCAGGTTGTTGGTGCCGAGCTGATTGAACAGTGGGATCAGATTGCTGCCCGCCAGAATGGAGGCTTCGCGCGCCTGGTCGTAGTCGAAGCGGTTCACATAGACGGTGAATCCGGTTTGTATGGGCTTGTCGAAAAGGTATGGCTCGGTGAAGCCGAACCTCACCTCACGCAGACGCGTGCCGAGCTGCGAACTCAGACTGAGCGTCTCACCGAGACCGAGGAAGTTATTCGTGGAATAGGATGCGCCGATGAAGCTTCCAGCGATACCGGAGACGCCGCCGTTCAACTGGATGGAGTTTTTCCCACGCTCCTTTACCTTCAGCGTAATGTCCACCGTGTTCGTTTTGGTGTCGCGCTTGATGTCGGCAGCCTCTTCAGCCTTGATGGGCTCAAAGAATCCCAGCTGATTCAGCTTCAAGATGCTGAGTTCCCACAACCGATTGTTGAAAATCTGGCCTTCGTCGATCAGCAGTTCGCGGCGGATTACGCGGTCGCGCGTGCTGCTGTTCCCTGAAAAGTCGATGCGGCGCACAAAGAACTGGCTGCCTTCGTCGACCGAAAGCGATAGGTCGATTTTGTCACTGTTGGGGATCGGCTCGAATGAGGGTTCCACCACGATGTCGGCGTAACCGAAATCCTTGTACAACTTCTGCATGTTCTCGATGCCCTTGCGCAGCTTGGCGGTGGAAAAAATCTCGCCTTTGGACATCCCGAACAGCGGCGTCATCAGCGCCTCGGGCGTCTTGAAAAACTTCACGCCGGAGAAGGTGATGTTATTCAAATGGTACTTCGGGCCCTCCTCGACGAACATCTTGATGTCGGCGCGGGTGCCAATGTTGTTCGGATAAATGAGCCAGACATGGAACCCCTCGCCGCCCACCTTGCGCATGCTGACTTGCGCGTCGGTCACGTGGGCGGTGAAGTAACCTTTTTCCTGATAGAAAACCTGAACGCGCTGGCGGTCCTCGTCGAGCTTGGTGGAGTCGTACGTCTTTGCGAACAAATTCTCGAACAAAATCGAATGCGGGATGCCGATAGGGTGCGAGTTCTTCATGGCTGTGATCACGTCGTGGCTGCTGATGCTTTTGTTCCCGACGATGGTGATCTCGCCTACCTTCACCTTGGGGCCTTCGTCAATCTTGAACGTTACTTCGAGCGAAGAGGGCGGAACACGATGCACCTGAGCGTCCACCTTGGCGTACTGATGTCCGCGCTCGGCCTCCATTTCGAGCAGCACATTCTTAGCGCGCTGGATTTTGTTAGCGTCGTACTGCGACTCCACCACCAAGCCGACCTTGCGCTCCTTGAAGCGGTCCAGAATGTCGGATTGCGACATAGACTTGTTGCCGACGTAATTGATCGAGCGGACTACCGGACGTTCCACCACCACAAACGTGATGATCCAGCCGTCTTTTCCAAGCTCGCGTTCGATCCGGATATCGTCGAAGCGGCCTGAATTCCACAAGGCGATAAAATCGCGATGCAGCGAGTTTTCGTCGTAACGGTCGCCCTTCTTGGTGAAGATGAGGCCTTGCAAGGTGTCCTGCCGAACGCGCCGCGCGCCGCGAAACTGGATGGACTCGATCACATCTTCGCGCGGCAACGCCGGTTGAAGACCTCCGGACGGCTGCGGAGCAGTCGTACCCGGTTTTACTTGTGGCTGGGCCGGCGCCGTAGGCACCGTCTCGAATGGATTCGGCGGACGTGGTGCGGGTGGTTGTGGATTGGGCTGCTGCGTTTGCGCAGGCGGCGGTTGCGGGCTGGGAGACTGAGGAGCGCCTGAAAGAGTAGCAACCGTCGAGACGAGAGCAAGAAGCGAAACGCGCAGGCGGCCAGGCCTGTGACACATCATCTCAACTAGGGTTCCTTTCCACTCCGCGCCTTAGGGTTTTGTGACGTCCTCACGGGACGACTGGTTCCCAAACACCCAAACAATAAGCTCTATTCTAGCTGAAAGGAAGAAGGCTTCGAAATGGGCGGAATCAGCACCCCTGGGCGAGTTCGGCACAGGCCAAAAACTATAGCGCGCTCATTGCGATGCGAGCCAGAGCGCGCGCTGCATCGCCCGATTCTTCCGTTACCACCACGGCACGCGCGTGGCTGGATTGGATCGTGGCGACGTGCTCGCCGCTTACCTCGGTCGCGAATAAACCGCTGTCGGTGAAGGCGCCCGCCGAGGTGAGGAACAGAGAAAACTGTCGCGCTCCGTTCGAATACACCAAGTGCAAAAAAACGCGTCCGTCCAAACGGCACAGCCTGCCGCGTTCCAGCCGGTAGCCGGAAACGCTGAACGCGGAGACGGCTTCGGGAGCGAGGCCCACACGCTGGCCCAGCGTCTCAACACCCGCGCGGCCGGCAGTCCAACGACGCGGTTCCTGATGGACGATCTCGCGCAAGTGATCCCGTGCGGCGTCCGAGCAGAGTTCAACGGGTTGCGCGCGGAGCCGGGATCGCAAGGCCACTGCGAGAGCCAGGATCAGAATCGCCGCCAGGGCCGCGATCGCGAGGCGCGGCGAGATAAACCTGCGCCTTGCCGGGTTCACGATCGCAATGGCCTGACGTACGCGAAGATCGAGCGCCGCGGTGTCCGGCACGTCCGCCAGAATCTGGTGGCGGAGGCGGGCATCCAGCTCGGCTTGGCCAGTCATAAGGCGCTGGCACTCGAAGCAGGAGTCGAGATGCGACTGAAATTCAGAAGTGCGATCTGCCGGCAATTCGCCGGACAAAAATGCGGGCGCCAACTGCTCAACATCGTTGCAATTCATTTTGCGTGCCCTCTGGTTGGCATATAACGCGGCATGTCCTGTTCAATCCGTTTGCGCAGAGCCTGGCGGGCGCGGCTAAGCCGCGACATGATCGTGCCGATGGGGAGGCCGAGAATGTCGGCTATCTCTTCGCAAGTGAAACCCTCCACTACCCCGAGCAACAAAACCGTGCGGTGTTCGAGGCCCAGGCTGGCGAGAGCCTGGGCCATATCGATGCCGTCGTCGATTCTCGGCGGCGGCCCGGGGGAGTCCGTTTCGAACAGCAGCGGCGCGGTGGAGTTCGCCGGCTGCATCCTGCGCGCACGTCCGCGAAATTCATTCATCAGGATGCGAAACAACCAGGCGCGCGCATTGCTGCCCGATCGAAACTGGCTGAAAGCGCGCCACGCAAGCAGCAGCGTCTCTTGAACCAGGTCTTCGGCGGAAGCAGGATCGCAGGTCAGTCGGCGCGCCACGCGAAGCAAGCTCCGCGTGTGTGGCATTGCAATGCGCTCGAATTCATCCTGCCGTCTGGCCACCGTTCCGCCGACGTTCGATTGTATCGGGTTATTCTGTCGCTCCGCCCTTTTGCAGACCGGGCAAATCGGCCAGCACGTCAGTGCTATGAGGCGTGGGATTCACCTTCAGGTAAACTTTGCGGATTACGCCCTGCGGATCGACGATGAACGTGTTGCGCTGGGCAAGCTGCATGCCTCTCATTTCCATGATCGAACCATATTTCGGCGCCACTTCATGGCTGGCGTCCGAGAGCAGGCGGAAGGTCAGGCTTTCTTTGGTGCAGAACTGTTGGTGCGAATCCACGGTGTCTTCGCTCACGCCGAGGATCACGGCGTTCTTGGCTTCATACTGGGCCAGGTCACGCTGGAAGTTGTGCGCCTCGATGGTGCAGCCTTGGGTCATATCTTTGGGATAGAAATACAGGACCACCCATTTGCCTTTGAAATCGTGGAGGCTGACGGCTTTGCCTTCCTGCGAGTTCAGCGTAAAGTCGGGCGCCTTGGTCCCAGCGGCGGGCGGCTCTTGCGCCAGCGCGCTGACGGCGAGCAGGCCGGATCCGATCAGGCAGCTCGATGCGATTTTCCAAATTTTCATGCGTATTCTCCTTCGGCTCGTCTATGTCGATTGCGGTTACATTGACTAGAATGCGGCGCAGAGCGAAATTCATCCATTCCCGTCACGCGTTACAGTAAAGGAAGTTGCTATTTCAGGCATACGATCGTCACTTGGAGCAACTCACCGATGTCGCCGAACGGGTTTGTCGCGCGCTGCAAGCGGCAAAGATCGAGTATCGAATCGTGGGCGGCCTGGCAGTGCTGTTTCACGTGCGCACCCGCGACCCTTTGGCCGCCCGGCTCACGAAGGATGTGGACCTCGCAATCGACCGAGCCGACATCGCGCGTATCGCGGCGGCGGTGCGGCAAATCGGGCTCGAGTATCGGCATGTGGCGGAAGTAGACATGCTCGTGGACGCCTCGGCGCCTAGCGCCCCAAGTGCTGTGCACCTGATTTTCGCCCGAGAGAAAGTGCGTCCGCAATATGTCGAGCCCGTCCCGGGTTTCTCTGAACCCGTCGTGGCTGAGAACGGCATACTGTTGGCACCGGTCCCGGATCTGGTGCGGATGAAACTTACCAGCCTCCGGCCACGCGACAAAGCGCATGTGATCGATCTTGACTCTGTAGGCCTAATCACGCCCGAGATCGAAGCGAAGCTGCCCGAAATCCTGCGGCAACGTCTCCAACAAGTCCGCGCGGAAGAAGCTCAGTCCACCGGCGCCGAATAAGCGGACGCGGGCGCCGTCTCGATGAGCTGATCTTCGAACGAATAATCCGGCTTAGAGAACGGGCTGTTCCGCAGATACCAGCGGTAGGTTTCCTTCAAGCCTGTTGCGAAATCCACCGGCTTGAACTTAAGCACTCGCTGGGCTTTATTAACCACCATAGTGATAGCTGGCACGTCGAAATAATTCCCGAAATACAGATTCGGTCCAGCCATTGGATGGCCGCCGGCACGTAGAATTCGCTCGCGCGGGAGCCGCACGAACGTCGCTTCTTTGTTCGCCGCCCGGGCCAGCGCCTCCACCACTTCCACCTGCGTCAGCGGCCGCGGATTCGCAATGTTAAACGCGTGCCCGTCGATATCGCCGAGATCCATCACCTTTATGCACGCGCCGATCAGATCCTTAATATAGATGAACTGCATCAGGCGGCGGCCGTCGCCCGGCAGAATAATCGGACGGCCCTCGCGCAGCCGGTCCCAGAAAAACGCCTCGCGGTAGAAATTGTTCTCCGGGCCATAAATAAAGGGAGGGCGCAGCGTGACTACGGGAAACTTGTTGCGCTGATGCATGCGGAACAGCGTCCGTTCGGTCATGGCCTTGTTGCGCACGTAGCTATCGGGATGATCGTCAGGCGCCAGTGCGTCACCTTCGTGATGGTTCAGACCGTCGCCATACGCCGCAACGCTCGACATGAAAATGTAGCGATGCAGATTCGTTCCGCAGGCGCGGGCCGTGGCTTCCACCTGAGCCGCAGTAGTTCCGCGCTCGAAATCGTAGACATTATCGAAAACAACGTCAAAATTCTTACCTGCCAGCGCGCGCTTAATGGCCTCCGGGTCGTTGCGGTCGGCCATAATGTTTCCGATTTTCTTACCCAGGTTGTGGCGCGACTTGCGGTGCAGGATGCTGACTTCATGACCGGCGCGCACCAATTCCTTCACCAGGCCTCGCCCGATGAAGAGCGTGCCGCCGATGACCAGAACTTTGTGCTTCGCCGGTTCTTGCCGCTTCGATCCGTTAGTCGTAGTACTCGAGGCCAAGATGTGTGATTAAATCCTCTCCGCGCAGCCACCGCAGGGTGTTCTTCAGTTTCATCAGTTGAATAAAAATATCGTGTTCGGGATAGAGCCCGGGCGCCGTCATCGGCGCTTTAAAGTAAAACGAAAGCCACTCTTGAATGCCCTTCATGCCCGCGCGCTGCGCGAGGTCCAGGAAGAGCACCAGGTCCAAAACCAACGGCGCCGCGAGTATGGAATCCCGGCACAGGAAATCGATTTTGATCTGCATCGGATAGCCGAGCCATCCGAAGATGTCGATGTTATCCCAGCCTTCCTTGGCGTCGCCGCGCGGCGGATAATAGTTGATCCGCACCGCGTGATAGAGATTGCCGTATAGTTCAGGATAAAGCTGCGGCTGCAGAATCTGCTCCAGCACCGACAGCTTGGTTTCTTCTTTGGATTTGAACGAACCGGGATCTTCCAGCACCTCACCGTCGCGATTTCCGAGAATATTGGTCGAAAACCAGCCCGACATTCCGAGCATTCGCGCCTTCATTCCCGGCGCAATCAAAGTCTTCATGAAGGTCTGGCCGGTCTTGAAATCCTTCCCGCAGATGGGAATCTGACGATCGCGCGCGAGTTCAAGCAGCGCGGGCGTGTCAGTGGTCAGGTTTGGCGCGCCGTTGGCATAGGGCACGCCGCTCTTCAATGCCGCATAGGCATAAATCTGGCTGGGCGCAATATCCGGATCGTTCTTCTGCAGGCCGCATTCGAAATCTTTCAGCGTCTGATGCACCGCCGCGGGCTTGTGAAAAACTTCCGTGGACCCGCACCAGATCATCACTAGCCGCTCTGCACCGGTGCGATCGCGGAACTGCCGGATGTCTTCCATCAGCATCTCGGCCTTGTCCATTTTGGAGCCCTGCGACTTGATGTTGGGCCCGTTCAGCCGCCGGACGTACTCGTGGTCGAAAACGGCCTGCATCGGCTGGATCGCCTCGAGCGGCTGCCGGATTTTTTCGAGCAGCGTGTGATCCAAAACGTTCGCGTGCACCGCAGCCTCGTATGCATTGTCGGAGAAAATGTCCCAACCGCCGAAAACCAAGTCGTCAATTTTCGCCAGTGGAACAAAATCGTGGATTTTCGGCGATCGGCCTTCTGTGCGCTTGCCGAGCCGGATGGTGCCCAGTTGCGTGAGTGATCCAACCGGCGCGCCGAGCCCCCGCTTCACCGCCTCCACCCCCGCCATGAAGGTGGTGCTTACCGCCCCGATGCCGGGAATTAGTATGCCCAGTTTTCCATCGGCGGGCAAAATCCTGGTGTTTCCTGTGGTGGACAACGAATCTCCTTGGGTGGCGCGCGAGGATGCTTCTAACGTACCCTCAAAAGGGGACCTGCGAACACCTATCCTACGCTATACTAACATTTTATGACAAGCCGCGCGACTGGCGCCATCTCCGCGGTGGTAGTGGACGATGAACAACTCGCCAGCGAAGAACTCTCCTATTTATTAAAGGAATTTCCCGAAGTCGAGATCCTCGCTACCGGGAAAAACGGCCTGGAAGCAATCCAGTTGATCGAGACTCTGGAACCGGACGTGGTCTTCTTGGACGTCCAGATGCCCGGCCTCGACGGCTTCGGCGTGATCCAGAAGCTGCGCGAAAAAAACATCCCGCTGCCGCATTTTATTCTGGCGACGGCTTACGATCAGTATGCGCTCGAGGCGTTTCGCTGGGAAGCGCTGGACTACTTGCTCAAGCCGATCGAGAAGGAACGGCTGGCGCTCGCGATCGAGCGCGCGGGCAAAGCGGTGGCTGAAAAAACGAAGCCAATGCAAGCGGAGCTGTCGCCGGGGAAATCCACTTTGCAGCGCACCAAGCTGCTGGTCCGCAGCTCCAATCGCCACTTTATCGTCGATGCGCAGGACGTGGTGTACGCCACCATCGAAGACGGTCTCATCACGGTCGTGGCTTCGAGTGTCGAAGGTGAGTCGAACTACCGTACCATCGAAGAGCTCCAATCGAATCTCGACCCGGACATTTTCTGGCGCGTTCACCGCTCGTTCCTGGTCAACATCAACCGGATCAAAGAAGTGATCCCCTGGTTCAAGTCCAGCTTCCAGCTTCGGATGGACGACAAAAAGCAGACCGAGATCCCGGTAAGCCGGGTGCAGACGAAGCGGTTGCGCGCTCTACTGAAGCTGTAGACGTGCGGAACGAGGCGACCACCGTCGAGGCCTATCTTCGATCTCTCCCTGAAGATCGCCGCGCCGCCATCAGCGCTGTGCGCGAAGCGATCCTCAAGAATCTGGATTCGTTATACGAAGAAGGCCTACTGTACGGCATGATCGGCTACTACGTGCCTCACAGTGCGTATCCGAAGGGCTACCACTGCGATCCCAAGCAGCCGCTCCCGCTCGCCGTGCTCGGGTCGAAGAAGAATTACATGACGCTCCATCTGATGCCGATCTACGCGAGCGGCGATGGCTCTCAAAGCAACGCGCAGTGGTTTCGCGACGAGTGGGCCAAAACGGGAAAAAAGATGGACGTTGGGAAAGCGTGCATTCGGTTCAAGAAGGCAGACGATCTGCCGCTAAAACTGATCGGCGAAGCGATCCGGCGTCTACCCGCAAAGAAGTGGATCGCGGTCTGCGAAGCGGTTCAAGCGGCCAAGCAGAAGCACCCAGCGAAGAAAACGGCGCGCCCATGCGCTAAGCAGCCCCACTAACGTTCCTGATATTTCGTGAAAACGTATCCCTGATCCTTCCGCGCGACGTGGCACTGGAAACAAGCCTTCATTTCCGCGCTGGTGAGGACGCTCACCTGCGATCCTTCGTCGAAAGTTCCGAAACCCCAGCCCGCCGTCGTGCTGTATTTCCGGCTGTCTTTCACCATCACGCCGACCAGCCGCCGCTCGCCCTCTTTACCGCTGCCGCTTTCGGAACCCAGGAATTCCAACAGTTCTTCGGCGAGCACGGCGCCGTCCGGATAATTGCCGGTCCGAAGCCCTTGCATCGCCTTTTCGTTGCCATAAAAATAGAAGATCCCCGCAGTACACGGCTTCTCGCAGGGACGCTTCCAAAACCCCGGCAATTTCGGCGGGATCGTGCTGCCGTGCAGAAACGTCCAACTCCGATACCCCGACGGATACGGAACGCTGGCGTCGTCCCCGGCGCGAACCGAAAGCCCGCTCGCCAGCGCGGCCGCTATCGCGAAATACTTCACGGCCGAGCCGCACCGCGGGCTAAGTTTCCACCATTCCATCTCTTTTCTCTCCTGTCCGACCGCATTGTTCACTGCGTAAGGGCGAGACTAACCTAGCGGAATTGTAAGCACCGGCCGGTCTAATTCCTAGATCCATATTTGCTCTCGGTTTTGTACCAACTTCAACTGCGAGTGACTCAAGACTTGCCCATCGAAGCTTGCCCGGCACTGAAGCGCTACGATGAAAGCGCATGACCACCACCAAACCGCTCGCCTACTTAAGCGAGCAGCTCGATAGCTGGCGCAAGGCGGGCACCTACCAGCGGCTGCGCGTGCTTGAATCGCCGTGCGAGCCCATCTCGCGCTTCGACGGACGCGAAGTCATCAATCTCGCGAGCAACAACTATCTCGGCCTCGCCGATCATCCCAAGCTGGTCGAAGCCTCGGTGGAAGCGGCCAAGAAATACGGCGCCGGATCAGGCGCGGTTCGGACCATCTCCGGCACCATGAGCCTGCACATGGAGCTCGAACGCCGCATCGCGCAGTTCAAGAATACCGAAGCCTGCGTGGTGTTCCAATCCGGATTCGCAGCCAACGCCGGAACCGTCTCGGCGATCCTCGGTCCCGACGACCACATCATCTCGGACGCACTCAACCACGCCAGCATCATCGACGGCTGCCGTCTCTCGCGCGCGAAAATTCATGTCTTCCCGCACAAAGACACCGCGCGCGCCGGCGAAATCCTGAGCGATCTCGCGAGCGCGCCCGGACACAAGCTCCTGATCACAGACGGCGTCTTCTCCATGGACGGCGACATTGGACCCCTGCCCAAGCTGGTGGAAATCGCCGAGCGCCACGGCGCGATCATGATGATCGACGATGCGCATTCCTCGGGCGTTCTCGGACGCAATGGACGCGGCACCGTGGACCACTTCGGACTGCACGGCCGCGTCGACGTCCAGGTAGGAACGCTATCCAAAGCCATCGGCGTGCTCGGTGGCTACGTGTGCGGCTCGCGCGATTTGATCGAGTTTCTGTATCATCGCGCGCGGCCGTTCCTCTTCTCGACGTCTCATCCACCCTCGGTTGCGGCATCTTGCCTCGCCGCATTCGACATCCTGGAACAAGAACCCGAGCGCATAGAAAAACTCTGGGACAACACGCGCTATTTTAAAGCCGCGCTAGCCAGCGCCGGATTCAACACCGGCGAAAGCGAGACCCCGATCACTCCAATCCTGGTCGGCGAAGCCAAAACCGCCCACGCCTTCTCCGCCGCGCTCTTTGAAAATGGACTGCTAGCCACCGGCATCGGCTTCCCCACAGTCCCCGAAGGCAAGGCGCGCGTCCGCACCATCGTCACCGCGACACACACGCGTGAAATGCTGGATCGCGCGGCCGAAATCCTAACGCGCGTGGGGAACCAGATGAACATTTTGCATTGACCTCGCGCAAACGGATTGCGGCGCGAGGCAATTCCAAATGCTTGAGGGTGCGCGCCGCAACCGTTGCGCTATCATGTAGGCGGAGGTTTTTCCCATGGGTCCCGTCGGTGTGCAGGAGATGGTCGTTATTTTCCTGGTCGCACTGCTCCTGTTCGGCCCCAAAAAACTGCCGGAACTGGCCAAGTCGATTGGAAAAGCGATCACCGAGTTTCGCCGCGCTCAGAGCGAACTCAAGGCGACATTTGAGGGCCACATGCGAGAGCTGGAGAAGGAACACGATTCCATCAAGGAAATCACCCGCAGCTATACCAGCGATTTGTACAACACCGTAACCAATTACGATTCCTCCTACAGCGACTCGGCCGCGGCGCACAACGCCGAATTTGCCGCAGCTATCAATCCACCCACTGACAGCGCATCCGCACCTCAGGGCGCTGAATCGAACGTGTCCGTCGAGGCACCCGCGAATGGCACCGTGCCGCGCGGCGCTGCTCCGGTGGTTACAGCTACCGCCCCCGAGACGCATTCGGCGGCGCCGGAACATTCGGTCAATAGTTAGTAAGGAAAAAGAACCAGTTTGAGCATGGACGACGAGAAGCAGGGAGGACTAACTCCCGCCGGTGAAGGACCGTCTTCGCTGCCGACGGAGAACATCCCATCGCCGATGGAGCTAGTGCCGGTAGTTGCGGCACCACCTGCTCCTCCGCTTCCTCCTACTCCCACGCCGCCATCCTCGCCCGAAGATGAAGAAGAGCAAGGCATGCTCCGGATGTCCTTCATGGAGCATCTGGAGGAGCTGCGAAGCCGAATCCTGAACGCCGTTTACGGCCTGGTGGTCGCGTTCGTTGTCAGCATCCTCTACTGCTACAAGCTGTGGGAGATCATCAGCGAGCCCGCGGTTGCGGCACTCAAGACGCTGAAAGTCGATCCACCGGTGCTCATCAGCACCACACCCATGGAGGGTTTTTCCGTTATCTGGGTGGAGCTGCCGCTGCTGTGCTCCATCTTTCTGGCATCGCCGTGGATCGTGTACCAGGTGTGGGCCTTCATCGCGCCGGGATTGTACAAGCGCGAACGACGCTGGGCCGTGCCGTTCGTTCTCATCACCGGCGGACTCTTCATCGCCGGCGGCTGCTTCGCGTATTTCCTCGCATTTCGCTACGGTTTGACGTTTTTGTTAGGCATCAGCTTGGTCGCCGGCAACGTCAAGCCCATGGTCACCATCACCGAGTATTTCGACCTCTTCGTGAACGTCACGCTCGGCGTGGGCCTGGTGTTCGAGCTGCCAGTGCTGATCTTCCTGCTGACGCTGTTGCGCATCGCCTCGCCGCGATTCCTGCTCCGGCATTCGCGCTACGCCATCCTGATCATCGTCGTCATAGCCGCGATCGTCACGCCCACGCCGGACGTCGTCAATCTGATGCTATTCGCCGTGCCGATGTGCGCGCTGTACTTCGTGGGCGTCTTCGCCAGCTATTTGCTGGTGTTGCGTCGCGAAGGCGAGAAGTTCCCCTGGAAGATTGCGCTGCGAATCACGTTCCTCGTTCTGGTAGTGCTCGCGGCCATAGTGGGCGCGTTCCTGATCTTCCATCTGCGCCTGCACCGCGATTGGCCGTTTATTACGCGATAGCAGGCAAACTCACTAGCGGCCAATCGGGATGGCATCGACGCCCCCACTTGATCTACTATGAGAGACACTCCCCATGGACGTCGAAAAAACTCTGCGAGAATTATATGCCGAGAAACGAGCGCTCGATTCCACCATCGCATCGCTCGAAAGACGGCTAGCGGCTGGTTCCCGCAGAGGCCCTCAGAAAAAACGTGGGCGCAAGAGCATGAGTTTGACGGAGCGGCGTACCGTCTCCGAACGCATGCGGCAGTACTGGGAAACTCGCCGGAAGCAGATGGGCGAACTCGATGCGGGCGCCTCAGCCGAAGCCGCGGGACAATAGCTACTCAGCGCTTAAAGAACCACTGCCAGAAATACTGCTCCCCGGCACCGTGGCTATAGCGCGGCTCGAATCCGCACCGCTCCCCCATCTGCGCCGCCTCCGCTTCCGAGAACGCGACGCCCTCCCAAGTGTCGGGCTCGTTGTCCATCTCCACGCAACCCTGAAGCTGGAATTTGAAGAGCTTTCCGGGACGCAGCAAGCGGCCGGCTTCGCGAATGTAGTTCTCTACGATCTCGCGGCTGGGGATGTGCTGGAACACGATGGTTGAAAACGCGAAGTCGAAGGGAAGCTCCGGCACAACCGCCAGGTCCTTGCCGTTGTTCTGATACACATGCGCGTTGGGGAACCCGCGCAGCGCTTCGCTTGCCAGCTTCACCATTTCTCCGCTGACATCCACGGCATGCACTTCGCCGAACATCCTGGCGAGCGCCCGCGTGACGCGCCCGGCCCCGCAGCCGATCTCCAGCACTCGCATCTCCCGCGGATCCTGGCCTTGGCAGACATTGGTCATGTCGGTCAGGATCTCCTCCGACACAGTCTGCTCTCCGGAAGAGAAAAATTCCTCGTCCGACCAGTGTGCGCGCGCGGTGTCCACAAAATGGCGGGCGTTCTCGCGGGCGCGCCGGTCCCAATCGTCGCGCATCCGCTGCAAATGATCTTCGAGACTCGATTGGCTCATGGAGGGAAGCAAACCTATTTTCCCACACGGCGCTAAGGCTGACGTCGCGAATCGTGCGGCCTTGGCATAGAGTAAAGTCAGAGAGAATTGGACGGCCCGCTTATATGAAATGGATCGCAGCCATAGCGCTTGTATTGGCGCTTGCTGCGGCCGCGGCGAAGGTCACCGAGGTCGCCCGGGAGATCCGGCAACAGTCCCAAGTCGATGAGGCCCAGACCGCGGATGCGATCATCGTGCTGGGCGCCGCCGAGTACCGGGGCAAACCGTCGCCAGTGCTGGAGGCGCGGCTGAATCATGCGCTGTTTCTGTACTTGAAAGGCTTCGCGCCGAGGATCATCACCACCGGCGGCGCGGGCGGCGATCCCGTGTTCACCGAAGGCTCGGTTGGCCGCTCGTACTTGAGCGAACATGGCGTGCCTCCCGAGGCGATCGTGGTCGAGCGCGAGGCCGGCAGCACCGCGCAGAGTGTCGTCGCTGTCGCGGAGATCATGCGGCGCATGAACCTGAAGTCCGCCATCGTGGTGAGCGACGGGTATCACATCTATCGCGTGAAGAAGATGCTGGAATCCACGGGCATGCGAGTTTACGGTTCGCCGCGGCCCTCGGCCCCTCCCGATCGCTGGCAGTATTACAGGCAGGCGGTTGGGTATTTGCTGTGGAGAATAGGAGTCGCGGTCTAAGCCAAGCCGCCGCGGACGCTAAGATTCTCCATGCGGTCCGGCCTTTGCCTTCGGTTAGAATGATATCCAGCCAGCTGGACTCTCGAATTCAGCTGTTCCAGGAGGACCTACGATGCGGCAGCTTCTGATTGCGGTGGCGGTGTTTGCATGTGCCTGCTTTGCGGGGGGCACCAGCGTGTACGATTTCACTTTGAACTCGATCACGGGCCAACCGGCGCCGATTTCGACTTACAAAGGCAAGGTGCTTCTGATGGTAAACGTCGCCAGCAAGTGCGGATTCACGCCGCAGTACGAGGCGCTCGAAGGTCTGTACGAGAAGTACAAAGGCCAAGGGTTAGTCGTACTGGGATTCCCAGCCAATAACTTCCTCAGCCAGGAACCTGGAACTAACACCGAAATCAAGGATTTCTGCGAGCGGACTTACCATGTGAAGTTCCCCATGTACGGCAAGATCTCCGTCAAAGGCGACGACAAAGCACCCCTGTATCACTATCTCACCGAGAAACAGACCAACCCCACCACCAGCGGCGAGATTAAGTGGAACTTCACGAAGTTCCTGGTCAGTAAGGATGGCAAAATCCTGGCGCGCTTCGAACCGGCCGTGAAACCGGATTCACCGGAAGTAATTGCCGCCATTGAAACGGCTTTGAAACAATAGCAGTGTAACCGATATTACAAAATACAGGTTCGTCGGCTATCTGAAAAGCTAGCGGCGTAACCAAACGATTCCAGTCATTTACAACTAAACCGATAGTTCTTACCGATGCCCGCGTTTGCGGGTAGAGTTCGGTGTTGAAAACTAAGAAGAACGTTCTAAGACATTCCACCGAGTAAGAATGGTCGGAGGGTTGCATGTTCGGTGAGCCTCGCGTCCCAGTCGACGATTGCTTCTTACAAAAGGGGTTGCGGCTAAGATTATGACTAGCGAACGGCGGTTGAAAGTTAGATACCCACTCGAGCTTACGGTTCAATATCAAACCATCGGGTTGCAGACACCAGTGAGCGGGTCCGGGCAGACGTTAAATGTGAGTAGCAGTGGAATGCTGATCACCGCGGAGCATGTTCTACCGGAGGGGTGCCATCTGAAAGTGACGGTGGAGTGGCCAACCCTCCTGAACGGGACCACGGCGTTGCAGCTGGTGACCACTGGGAAGGTGGTACGCAGGCACGACTCGGCTTTCGGCATCACATTCGATCAGTACCAATTCCGGACGCGAAAACAGAAGCCCCCGATCGTTTTGCCTGCCGCCGTTGCAGCTGCTTCGGCAAGTGCGATTGCCTCGGTGTCGATGAAGGCCCAGGATTCTGGAATGGCACTGCGGAACGTCAGTTGAACGGTTGAGCCGCCGCTACTTTACTCGAGCTCGCCGCGCCAGCTCGGCGCACCGGAACGAGCGCTCCGTTACGGACTTCAAACTCACGCCCCGAGCCGAGTTCAACCGCCTTCACGATGTATCCCTCCGCACGCATCTGACAGTACACGTTGTGCGCGGACTCCACCGAGCTCGGCAGATAACTCACGCCGGGAGCCTCGAGCGACCGCCAGAGGTATAAGCAGAATTGTCCGGAGGAGGAGACCTGTTGGTTCACAGAAGCGAAATCGACTGGCTTGGAGCCGAACTTTAGAACCCGACCGGAAATCCCTAGGCATCATGCCTTAGATCTCTGCTGCGCCCGACCTCCACCGCCGATCTTTGCGAGTGGCGGACGATGATCAAAGTTGGCCCTTCACCCAGCATTCTCGAACCTGAAAACCCGGCTACGGAACAGCCGAAGAAACCCATACCCCTGACGGCGATTCCGATTACCCTAGCCATAGGACTCGTCGTAGCGCTCGGCTATGTGGGCATTCGCGTAATGGCTCCCAGCGCTCACGCGACGACGATTGTTCTGCCGAAGCCGGCGGCGGACCACAGCCTCGCGAACGCCGAAGTACCACAGCCCGTAACCGCCGATGTCGCACCATCTGCTGTTATTGCCCCGGCTCCCGTTGTCCACTCAGTGTCTGCCGCCGCAACGGCGGATGTAAGACCGGGTCTCGTGGCGCGCGCCCAGGAATCGCCGGTGCCCACGCCTCCGTCCGACCCGCTGGACGCTCCGCAAGCCAGTCCCAGCCAAGCTTCCGCGGCGGAGAAGAATCTGGATCTGATCGCGCCGAGGCCCGGTGAACGCTATCTACAGATCGCCGCAATTGCCGCGAGCATGGTTCCGTCGTTCCTGGCCGACCTCAAGAAGTACAATGTTCGGGCCAGCGTCGCACCCGGACCGCACGACGGATTGGTGCGGATCGTGATCGGCCCGTTCGCCGACCGTGATTCCGCCGCGCGCGCCAAGGATCAAATCCAAACTAAGTGGACGGATTGCTTCGTCCGGCTCTACTAGCGCAGTCTCCTACCCCGCTCGATAAGCTCCCCCTCGCTTAAGCTTAGGTTGTGCGTACCATCATCGAGCCGTTTCGCATTAAGAGTGTCGAGCCGCTTCGCTGGACCACACGCGCCGAGCGCGAGCGCATTCTTGAAGACGCTGGCTACAACCTGTTTCAAATTCACAGCCGTGACATTCTGATCGATCTGCTCACCGATTCCGGCACCAGCGCTATGTCCACCGAGCAGTGGGCGGCCATGATGCGCGGCGACGAATCCTACGCCGGCAGCGAGAGTTTCTATCGCTTCCAAAAAGCCGTGCGCGCGCTTACGGGTTTCGAGCATGTGATCCCGACCCACCAGGGCCGCGCGGCCGAGCGCATTCTGTTCTCGATTCTGTGCAAACCCGGGCACATCGTGCCGAACAATACCCATTTCGATACCACCCGCGCCAACATCGAATTCAACGGCGCACGAGCAGTCGATCTTCCACTGCCGGCGTCGTCCGACACGCAAGCGCGGATCGCATTCAAAGGCAATCTGGATGCAGAGGCGCTCGAAAGTCTAATCCAAACCGAGGGCCCGGCCAAAATCCCTCTGGTGATGATCACCGTCACTAACAATTCGGGCGGCGGGCAACCGGTGTCCATGGCCAATATCCAAGCGGTGCGCGAAGTAACCTCGCGCTACGGAATTCCGCTGTATCTTGACGCGTGCAGGTTTGCCGAGAATGCCTGGTTCATCCGGTGCGGCGAGCCCGGCTTCGAGAAAATGACGCCGCTCGAGATCGCACGGCGGATGTTCGCGCTCGCTGACGGATGCACGTTCTCGGCCAAGAAAGACGCGTTCGCCAACATCGGCGGATTTCTCTGCACCAACGACAAACGGCTGGCCGAGCAGGAGACCAATCTTCTGATTCTGACCGAGGGGTTCCCCACTTACGGAGGACTGGCGGGCCGGGATCTCGAAGCCATTGCCGTGGGCCTGGAGGAAGTGCTCCAGGAAGAGTATCTCGAATACCGCATCGCTTCAACGGCGTACCTGGGCCGCCACATCGCCGATCGCGGGGTGCCGATTGTCGAGCCTCCCGGCGGCCATGCCATCTACATCGATGCCGGACGGATGCTCCCGCATATTCCGAGTCCGAATTTTCCCGGTCAGGCACTGGCCGTGGAATTATACCGGCACGCGGGAGTTCGTTCGGTGGAGATTGGATCGGTGATGTTCGGTCGAGAAGCGCGGCACGAGCTGCTCCGGCTCGCGATTCCACGGCGTGTGTATACGCAGAGCCATATCGATTACTTAGTAGAAGCGATCCTGGAAGTGAACCAGCGACGAGAAAGGATCGGCGGATTCGAGATCGTGGAGCAGCCGCAATTTCTGCGGCACTTCACGGCTCGGTTCCGGCCGATCCAGGCCGTCAGCGAAGACAACGGTTAGCGGTGCCCACCGCCACCTCCGTGGAATCCGCCACCACCGAACCCGCCGCCATGAAATCCACCTCCGCCGAAGCCGCCGCCATGCAAGCCGCCTCCGCGGAATCCGCCGACGTTCGCATGCGGAGCAGCCGCGAAGCCGCCGGGATGGCTACCCGCGAAGGCTCGTCCGCCAGCGAATCCGCGCCCGCCGGCCACAAACCCATGCCGGAAATAGATGGGCGCGTAATACGCGAAGCCGGGCGAGAAGTACGGCCAGCCAAACGGGCTGTAGAGGATTCCATCACCGGGCAGGAAACCGAAAGTGTCCCAGTAGGGGTTCCAATACCAACCGGGTCCATCCCACCAGGGCCCGCCACCCGCGTAGATGATCTGCGCGGATTGCGCGCTCGCCTGAGCTTCATACTCGGATCGCAGGTTGCTCCAGGCGTACAGCGCATCCTGTTGATGCTTGCGGTCGAACTTGGACACGGCAACCGCGCCAGTCAATTGCGCCTGATGCCCTTCTTTCACACGGATCTCGCGGTCGCCGCTCAATACGGTTGCTTCGCCGTCATAGACTGCCAAGCGAGGTTGGTCGGCGTTAAACTCATACAGACCGCGCTTAAGCAGCGTCGTCATGATTCCACCGACACTGATCTGAAGGCGATTTTCTTTGAACAGCTCCGTCACTTCCACGGTCGCCTGGCCGTTAAGAAGCGCGACCCGTGTGTCGGCCAGATCAGGCGAAATCAGCTGGACTGCGCTGTTATTGCCGATCCGCAGAAAGACACCGGGCGTGAGGAGCATTTCGGCTTTGCCTCGTTGAGTCGCAAGGACCTGGTTTTGGCCCAGCGTTGCTTTGCCGATGTCCGCCGAAGTTGCTGGTTGTCCGTTCAACGAAACCGAACCCTCAACGTAGTTCAAAGTTCCAGGAACGACGTTTTGAGCGAGGCCCGCGACGGCCACCAGGCTCCCTAGCAGCAAAATCTTCGGCAGTAATTTACATTTGTCAAGCATATGATTTACCACCACTTCCGCATCTTTTTGATGCTGTTAGTTCGGCCGGGGTTGCTACCACCGGTTTGGTAGGCGGCAGGAAGCCCTTCCCGGAAGGACTACTTCGGCCTAAGGCATTTAACTTCAGAACCTTAGGGCAAGTCACCATTCTCCTTATGAACCATCCTGCCGTTTATTGGGGCGTGGTAGTAGTGTGACCGGTTCGTGGGAGGATTCTAAAATTGGCGATGAAACGGAACATAGTGCCATTGCTGGGGATTGCCGTGGTGGTGGCGATTCTGTCGACAGCCGTTTTTTACGGTCTTTTCGCGGGCAAGCTTCATAGCGCTTCGGCCGAGAGCTCGGGTCAGCCCATCGTGGTCGCCTCGCGCGATCTGGAGCGGGGAAAGGTTCTCGAAGCGGCCGACCTGAAGGTCGCGCAGTTCAAGGGAGGGCTAGCGGGTTCGTTTTCAAGTACCGGGCAGTTGGTAGGCGCAAGCCTGGTTGCGGCGGTAAAACAGAATGAACCGCTGCTCGAAGAACGGGTGGTCACGCGCACGCCGGGTTCTGGCTCGTCGAATGGATCGGTGCCATCGGGAGAGCGCGCGCTTTCGATCCGGATTTCGGAATCGGAGGGAGTCGTCGGATTGCTCCGGCCCGGCTCGCGAGTGGATGTGCAGGCGGTGCAAGATCGGCCGAACGGCTCGGAGCTGCGGACGATTCTGCAAAATGTCGAAGTGGTCGCGGTGAATTCCACACAAGGAAACGGAAATCGCGGACCGGTCTCCGCCGTGACAGTGCTGGTGAAGCCCGATGATGCCGACCTTTTGGCGGTAGCCGATACGGGAGCGCGGCTGCGCCTTGCGCTGCGGAATCCACTGGATGAACAGACCGGCCCCCGGCGCGCACTCTCGGTCGGGACGGTGTTTCAGGGGGCGTCGGTGGAACAGCCGCGAACGTTCGCCGGATTTATGCCGCCCGGTTCAGCGCGCGTGGATACCGCTCCGCTGCGCGTGGATATTACCGTGCTGCGCGCTAGTTCCACGGCTGTGAACCAGTTGGAATCGAAGCTGGAGCATGTCTCGAACGCGGAGTCAACCACGCTGACCGCCTTCGCCTCCGGCGTGGATGCGCGGGCAATGGTCGAGAAGCTGGCCGGCCAGAAGGAAGTCGCGGTTCTCGCCGAGCGCAGCTTCAGCGCAAGCGGTAGCCATCCGGCCTGGTTTCGAACCGGGCCCGCGGCGGGACAACTCGGCCTCGAGCTGTTCAGCGAAAGCCAAGCGGGTGGACGGGTGAATCTGAAGATCCGCGAGGAAGTGATATCGCAAACCACGGCGGGAGCCGAGACACGGCGCTACGAAGCCGGCGTTCCGGCATCGGGAAGCTTTCTGTTACGCGGAATCCTGAGCGATCCGCGCGACCGGGAAACGTTGGAGCGCATCTTTCCCGGAAAATCCTGGAGCGATGGACGCTTGATGATTCTGGTCGCCTCGCATGCCGCCGGCGAGTTGACGGCGCGGCACGATCGGGGGCGTTAGTTGCTGGCGCTCTCTTCGATCCTAGTCTTCTTCACCACCTTTCTGGCGGTGGCGCTGGCGGTGCTGATCGGATGGTTCGCGCTGCAGCGAATCGGGGCCGATGCGCTGGCCGAAGACGTCTCCGAGCACTTGCTCGACGACAGCCCGGGTCTGTTCAAGAACGAGACCCTCAGCACGATTTCGTTGTGGAGAAAGCTGCTGGAGCGTTGGGATTTCGTGCGCATCCTGCAGCGGCAACTGCTGCAGGCCGGCTTGACCTGGTCGGTGGGACGAGTCACGCTGGCGATGTTATTGGGAGCAGCGGCAACCTGGGCGATCGCGATCCGTTTCCCCTGGTGCCCGGGGTGGGCGGCGGTGCTGCTCGGCATCGGAATGGGGATTGCGCCGTACCTGCAGGTTCTCAGGCGCCGCGCAAAAAGGTTCCGTCTCTTCGAGGAGAATTTTCCGGACGCTCTCGACTCCCTGGCGCGGTCGCTCCGGGCCGGGAATCCTTTTCCAGCGGCCATGGATATGGTGGCTGAGGAATGCGAGGAGCCGGTGGCGTCGGAGATGCGCCAGACCTCGGCGGACGGAAATCTGGGAACGTCCTGGACCGAAGCGTTGAACAATCTGGTGGACCGCATGCCGCTGCTCGAAGTGATCACCTTCGCATCCGCGGTGCAGCTCCAGAATCGCAGCGGGGGCAAGCTGCACGAGGTGCTGGCATCACTTGCTGAAAACATGCGCGAATCGACGGCCTTAAAGGGTGAGGTGCGGGCGCTCGCGGCGCACGGCAAGCTCACCGGCCTGGTGCTGACGATTCTGCCGCTCGGAATCGCGTCGGTGATGGCAGTGGTGAATCCCGGATACTTGGCGGTGCTGTTCTATCATCCCTACGGCAAATACTTGATCACGGCGGCCATTGGGTGCTTATTGGCGGCGCATCTAATTATTCGCCGCATCGTGGATATCAAAATATGACGGACGCCTGGCTGATCGCGACGCTGTTTACTATCGTTTTGACGGGAGTGCTGGCAGCCGGATATTTCTACCAGCGCATCGCCGAGCGGCGCGCGTCGGAGCCACCGGTTCGGGTGCCCGACGACGTGTTTTCGGTTTCGCGTTTCTTGTTTCTGGATCTGTTCCGCTCGATCGGAGAAAATTTCCCGGGAGCGCGCGATGACCAGAATCCGTATCGCAGCCGGTTGTTGGCGGCCGGGTACGGATGGCCCGCGGCGCTGTCCATTTTTTACGGCATCAAGTGCGCGAGCGCGTTTTTTGTGGCGGGGATTCTGGGCATCGCAACGATTCTATACCGCGGCGATCCGTCGCTGACTCCGCTGCCGATGTTTTGCGGCTTGGGCGTCGGATTTCTCCTGCCCGACCGCGTACTGCGTTCACGGGTCAAGGCGCGCTTACGGCGGTTACGGAGCGCCCTGCCACCGGCGCTCGATCTCATGGTGTTGGATCTCGAAGCCGGCCAATCGCTCGATCAGGCCATCGCTGACTCCAGTCGCGGCTTGAAGCGTACGCACCAAGAATTGAGCGCCGAGTTAGCTCAGCTTTTTCTGGATTTGAGGACCGGAGACCGGGCCGATTCGTTCCGCAGGTTCGGCGCACGCACCAAAGAAGCGGAAATGCGCAAGCTCGCGAACCTGCTGGTGGATAGCGACCGGTTCGGAGCGAGTGTGGGTCCAGCGCTGCGATCGCACGCCAAATATCTGAGGACTCGTTTCCGCCAGCAGGCGCAGGAACGGGCCCGCAAGGTCGGCGTGAAGCTGATCTTTCCTGTGTTCTTCCTGATTTTTCCCTCGGTGCTGCTGGTGACGCTCGGGCCGGCCTGCATCCTGATGTACCAGCAGTTGTCAAATCTGATGCGGTAGCGCCACGCCCAGCGTGCCACGCCCAGCGTGCCGCGCCCGCCGCGGGGTCACGGGCCAAGTCTAGGTCCTGCTGTAACGTTCAGAAAGATCTAAAGAACTTCCAGCCGCACCGATAAGCAAAAGCAGGAGAAGCAATGGCAAGCTTGCTGGACGTTCTCATTGTGGATGACTCGGCGGCGATTCGAAAAATCCTGCAACGGGTGCTCAAGCAGGCCGAGATTCCGCTCGGTGAAATCTACGAAGCGGGCGATGGGGTGGAAGCGCTCGCCACACTGCGCAAGCAGAAAGTGGGCCTGGTGCTTTCCGACATCAACATGCCGAACATGGACGGCCTGGAATTTCTGACGCAGCTTCGGGCCGAGCCGGCCTGGCAGAAGCTTCCGGTGGTGATGGTGAGCACGGAGGGAACGCACGGCAAGGTATTGGAAGCGGTCGAGCGCGGAGCTTCCGGGTATGTGCGCAAACCGTTCACGGCCGAACAGATCAAGGAGAAGCTCGCCGGCCTGTTGCTGGTGTGAGGACCGCATGTCAAATGAGAAACCAATCAACGCGGAAGTAAGCGGCGCCGGCGCAATCGAGGACGCCCTGAGCCAGGACGAATTGGCGCTCGCAATTCGTTTGTCGACCGAGGAAGTGTTTTCGACCATGCTGGGGTTGGAGTTGGTTCGGGGCGAAGTGTATGTTGCGAAAGACAGCACGGAGCCTTCCTCGGG
>Ga0335078_10001317_pt1 | contig 37705 bp, 34 predicted proteins | sample Lox_Sample_32_FD_206711 | JGI IMG/M metagenome (GOLD analysis project Ga0335078, IMG submission 206711) | Soil microbial communities from Loxahatchee National Wildlife Refuge, Florida, United States - Lox_Sample_3.2 | ecosystem: Environmental > Terrestrial > Soil > Wetlands | place: USA... | reverse complement strand
ATCGGCAACGGCTTCGGCGGACACACCTGTCGAGCAAGCCCAAAAGATCAACGCGGCGGCTGTCCCTGTGCCACAAGCAGCGGAAGTCCCTGAGGAGTCGCAAATTCCGGTGAATGGCGGCGCAAAAGTAATCTCCGTCGAAGGCCTTTCCGAAAAAGAAGCCTCGGAAATTCGCGCGGCGATTCAAGCGCAGCAGAAATTTCTTGGTGAATTGCTCGAGCACGCGCATCGCTGGGAACTCGAAGGCGCGGAATTGCGCTTGTATTTTTCCGCAACGAAGCGGGCGTTCGCGGAAATGATCGAAGGGCGCGAAGCGATGGAAAAGATTCGTGCCGCATCGGGCAAGGTACTAGGGCGTTCGGTGCGCGTGTGTGCTAAGATCGAAAACGTTGCAGCGGCGGCCGCGTCGGCGTCGCACTCGGCCGCAGGTACGCAGGAATTGCGTGCGCAATTCGAGCGCGATCCGATGGTGCGTTCGATGCTGCAGCGCTTCGGCGGAAAAATCTCCGAAGTCAGGCGGCGCGAAGAGGAACCGTAATGGAAGTGGGCGCACTCCAACAGATGCTTTCCCGTTTGCGGCAGGTCCAGGAAGATTTGCAGCGGCAGGTCAACTCCGTCGCTGTGGAAGCTTCCGCCGGCGGAGGCATGGTCACGGTCAAGATGAACGGCCAGAAGCAGGTTCTGGAAGTGCGCGTCGAGCCCGACGTTTTCGCCAATAAAGATCAGGAAATGCTGCAGGATCTGATCCGCGCAGCCGTTAACGAAGCTTCGCGCCGCGTGGACGAAGAGTTGTCCAACCAGATGAAGAGCCTCGCGGGCGGCATTCCCGGCATCGCCGGCTTGAAAATCCCCGGATTGTTTTAGCTCTTACATCGCGTCAGTTGCTTCCCGCTGATTTCGAGGCCGTCTCCCGTTCCGAACCGCTTTCTGTTGCTTGTGGCGTGATGGAAATTGTGTCCACAATTTTGTCCAGGCGCCGCAGCAAGGCGTCGCCATCCACCTGCTTCAATCCGGAAGCCGTTCCAGCGCTCGCGGTGACAATCCCATAGCCGACCTCGTAGCAGGCGCCCTCTGAATAGCCGTGATAATACTTCCCGAAATATTCGTGCATGTTCGCGGCTTCGCTATTCGGAATTCCCGTGAACGTGATTCCGCTGATGGTGCGCTTAAGTGAAGGCTGGTTTTGATCGAGCTCGGGAGAAAAATGCGTGCACAGTTCTTCCGACGAGTCGGGGAATACGCTGACGGTCAGGAAAGCATTCACCAGATCGGTGCCGAGATGCGCGCGCGCGGGAGCTTCGATCGTCACCACGCGCACTCCGCCCGGTCCGGCAAATTCCATGGGAATCGCGCCGAGATAGCCGAGACCCGTATCCATGTCCGGTAGCTCGCCCTGCATTATTTCGTAACCTCGCGGGGAGTCGAGCGAGATGCCGTAGAGTTGATCTTCAAAACGACGCGTGCTGGCGCCTCGGCGCGCCATGCGCTCTTCCGTCAGGCGGCGTCCGGAAATTGGTTGAGACTTCTTTTCTTTCCGCATTGCCGGCTGCGCTTCCGCCGGAGGTTGCGGCGCAAGGATCGGCGGCGGCACCGGACTTTTAGAATGCCCCAGACTCCAGCTTGTGGCCACCAGAAGCACGCACGACAAAACTCCGTAGGCGATCTTCCAGGGACTTGTTCCTTCTTTTTCCGTCCAACGCATTCCATCCAGCATGATGACGACTCCCGATCATAGCTGACCGCCGGTTGGAGATGACCGCTGGTCAGATATGACCAATGGTCAGATATGACCGCCGGTCACGATTTTGCAAGCAATATGGTTCTGCAACAAACTGCCCGAAAAATCCGGCATTGAAAGCAAATGACTTAGTACTCGCGGCGGGAGGCTGGGGCGTGGCCTATCTCCCACGTTGCGTATCTGCCGATACGCCGGGGAGACGCGACGACGGCCGACGGCCGCGTCGCTCGGAGTCCCGTCGTTTGCGCGGAGAAGCGCGGGTGTGCTACACAAGGACATGCCTGATTTTGCCGCTCCCGTCGAACGACTGATTGACGAACTGAAACATCTTCCGGGCATCGGACAAAAAACCGCGCAAAGGCTCGCGTTCCACTTGCTGCGCTGCGCACCGGAAGATGCCCTCGCGCTCGCCGACGCCATCCGCGACGCAAAAGAAAAGATCCGCGAATGCACGGTTTGCGGAAATATCACCGATGCCGATCCGTGCCTCTATTGCACAGGCGCTTCTCGCAGCAAGCGCACCATCTGCGTTGTGGAAGAGCCGCACAACATTCTGGCAATCGAAAAAACGCGCACCTTCAGCGGCATGTACCACGTGCTTGGAGGTTCGCTTTCTCCCCTGCAAGGCCGCGGCCCGGAACAGCTGAAGATCAAGCAGCTCATCGAGCGCCTGAAAGGCGGCGCCGTGGAAGAGATCATCATCGCCACGAATCCCACGGCGGAAGGCGAGGCCACAGCTGTCTATCTTTCGAAGCTTTTGAAGCCGCTCGGCGTGCGCGTAACGCGCATTGGCGTCGGAATTCCCGTCGGCGCCGATCTCGAATACGCGGACGAGATCACCATGCTGAAAGCCATGGAGGGCCGCCGCGATCTGTAAGAATTCTTGGCCCCAGATTGCTCCCCTCGCGCGCGGCCTGCTACAAGAGGCCTAGTACAGTGGTACGCCTAGTCACCCCTAGCGAAATTTTCCGTTTCGCGCTACAGTCCGCCTTGTCCACAACTGTCCCCGCTTGCTGGAAGAGGCCAATTTATTCGCTCGTTGGGCCAATCTGGGTGGCAAAAGAAGCATGGATGTTCCTCACGGGAGCACAGCCTTCGCCGAGCGCAAAAACCGCGCAGACAGCTGGCTCATAAGTCGTTGCAGTGATTAAGGATATTATCGGAAACGGCGACACTCCATGGACGACTATGGCAAGAATCTTGCCGATGAAACGAACGAAATGGCGGCCGAAGCCGTGATCAACCCAAGCGCTGAGTTGCGCAAGCGCCGGAGCACCAGGATTGTGCAGGCGGTGCCTCTGGTGGTGACGGGTGTGGACGCACTTGGCCGGCCCTTCGTCGAACGGACCTCAAGCCTGATCATCAATTGCCACGGCTGCCGCTACCAGTCGAAACACTACGTCTTGAAAAACATGTGGGTGACGCTTGAGATTCCTCACCCCGAAGCCGGCGAGCCGCCCCGAACCGTGCGAGGCAGAGTAGCCTGGATTCAGCGTCCGCGGACCGTGCGGCAACTCTTCCAGGTGGCCCTGGAACTTGAAGCAGCAGGCAATGTATGGGGGATCGCTTTTCCTCCGGAAGACTGGTTTGCGCAATCGGCTGCACCGGAAATCAAATCTGTGCCCGCAACAGGAACGGAGCTTCCGCCTGCTGCACTGCCGCAGCCTGGAACCGAAGCGGGTTCCGGGCCCGGCGAAACGGAAACTCCCGCGTCTGCCGGGTCCAACGACAACTTGCGCATGTTCCCCGCGCCGACGAGCACGACAGACGCTTCGCTGCAGCTTGCGCGACAAGTAGCTCGCTTGATTGCCGACGCAAAACAACAGGTTTATGCGGCCGCAAAAGATGCGGCCTCGCAAGCAGTTTCCGCGGAGCGGCGCGTCGCATTTGATCAATGGGAACAGAAATTTGCCGCCGCGCGCGAAGAAGTTTCCCACGAAGCCAATCGCGCCATTGACAGGATTCATCAGGATGCCGATGAGCACACGCGATCCGCATACGCTGCCGCCGCCGAAGCGCTCCGCAATGAATTACCTAAATGGCTTGCGCCGCAGCTTGAAGAGCTCACCTACGAGCTGACGCGGAGGCTTGCGAAAACCGGAGCCGATCAGCGGGAAGAGCACGAACATCGTATTGCGGAGATCAGTGAAAAAGTTCAGCGTCTCTGTGAACATGCCCAGGAAGTTGGAGCGCGCGTCGGCGCGGAGGCCGCGCAGGCGGAAGCGCTCATCCAGGAACGGATGGATGCCGCTGCGCGCGCGATGGAAGAGACCGCCAAGCAGCACGAGCAAGCCGCTGCCGCGCGGCAGGAAGCTTTCGGGGCTGCTGCGGAGCAGATGCAGCGGCAATTGGGCGCTGCGATGGCCGAAGCCGAGGCTTCGCTTCAGGCGCGCATCACGGGAGAGCTGGACGCAGCGCAGGGCCGGCTGCAGGGCGCCGCCGAATCCGCTGCAGCTGCCGCCAGGGAACAAACCTCCGCCGGAGTGGATGAACAGGTCCAGACCGCGCGCGCGCGCCTACAAGAACAGATTCAGAACGAGACGGAACGCCACGCGGCGCGGTTAAGAGACGCTGCGGCCGCGATTCATGAGGAAGCGGAGCGGAGGCTCGGAGCGTTCCGGCATTCGATTCAGAACGAATCAGGCCGCCTCGATGCCTCGCTGGCTACGGCCCAAGGATCCATTCAACAGCTGGAGCAATTTTCCTCGAGGCTTTCCGAAATTCAACAGCAATCGCTTTCAGGTTTTCAATCGCAACTGGATGACGTTCTTTCCCTTCACCGGCTCGAACTGCACCGCCGGAGTGAAGCGCTGTTTCAGGAATTGAACGGGCGAATTCGTGGCACGTTTGACGAAGTGATCGAGGAATCGCTCGGAAAATTCGACGAGCAGATTCGTTCTCTGGTTGATCCGCATGTTACGCGCACCGACGAGGCCGTTCAGCGATTGGCGGGCGGACGATCACTTCTGGATGCGGCCATGACCATGCAGCAAGAGCGCATTCGCGGCGTCGCGGACGAAGCGTTCGCCGAATCGCTGGGGCGCTTCCGCGAAAATCTGGGCGGCGTCGAGCAATTGCTCCAGGAATCGGCGCAAGGCGTTCTTTCCCGCAATCTGGCCGATCTTGAAAACAAGGCCGGCGACGTGCGGCATCAAGCCGTTGAGGAGATTTACAAGTCTGCGGAATGGTACGAGAAGAAGGTCCAGACGCAACTCAATTCGCTGACGGATAAGGTCGTCGAGCAGGCTGGGAACCAGTTACGCGAAAAAGCGGGCGAAGTTTCCGCCGTGTTTGCCAGCGAAGTGGATCATGCGAGCCGCAGCTTCGTGCAGCACACGCAAACGCAAATGGCCGAAGTGGTGCACGATGCGTTCGACCGGGCCCGTGCTCTATTTGCAGAAGCCGCGGATACGACTTCGGCGGCGTTCACGGACGAAATCCAGCGCCATGCCCGCCTCGAGCTGGAAGGATTTGAAACCGCCGTAACCAGGTCGAGCGAGGAGTCGCGCGCCAATCTGGAGACGAAGCACGCGGAAATGACGCAACGCCTGACCGCGGAACAGGAACAGTTTCTTCGCAAATTCCAGCAATCCATGCATTCGGCCCTGGATTCCGGTGTCGCGGACGTCCAGCAAAAGGTTCAAGCCGGGCTATCTCCACTTCTTGAGAGCTGGAAGTCGCTGACCGACGCGTACCAGTCAGAAATGCGCAGTGCCTACGAACGACTAGGCAACCAAGCCGCGGAACACTTCCGGGGGCGGCTGGAGAACGCCTCCAACTCCTGGCTGGTCGCCACGGTTTCCATGCTCGATCATCAATCGCATGATGTCGTCGCCGGCATCGCGAAGTCAGCCGAAGAAAAACTGCGGGCCACTTGCGCCCAGGTTTTTTCCGGTATCGGCGACACACTGCGAGACCGCCTGCAAAAAATCACACAGGAAATCGGCAAACCTCCCATGGAAGAGTCCCAACCGAAATAACTTCGGGCCCTCAGGATTTCTCCCATGATCTGGGTACCGATTCGCCTGATTTGCGGCCTGGTTGTATAATCGATTTTCCATGGCCAACCGAGCGTACCTGAGCGTCTGGACGCGGGATTTTTCCGAACAAACGATGATCGCGGAGTTCGCGCGATTCCTGACGGCGGCTCCGCTTTCGCCAGACGGATCGAGCTTCACGGAACTGATCGTACAGGCCGTTGATCCCACGGAGACTCCCGTCGCGGAATGGGATTTGCGCAAACAAGGCTACGGCCCGGCAGAGGTCGCCGCTCTCGCGGCACAGCACCTCCATGCGGACACTGCCTACGTCGCGAATGCCAGTTGGGATTTGTGGGCCTTCGACCTTGGAACGCTCAAGTGGGTGCACGGCCCGCAGCCTCTAACGCTGACTTGCAACGGACCGGGGTTTGACGACGGCGCCGCCGCTACCGAAGGGCAATTCCTCGCCGAACTTGGCTTTGAGCACTTCTTCACCGGCCACGCGGGGCTGCTGGCGCCGGGGCATGCGGCGAATCCCTTCAATGGTTCCGATCATCCGATGGAAAAGACATTTCGGCGTTGGATGACGGTCGAGCAAAACAAGCGCGAATATGCCGCAAAGACGCGCGAGAACATCCAACAATTGTTTGCCTGGGTGGATTCCGTAGAGCGCGTACTGCCGGTGGAGCGCAGCAGACTGTGGAGCGAAGGGGAGGAGAATTTTGAAGCGCGGCTTGACGCCATTCTCACGCAAAGGTGATGTCCCGCCGCGTCAACTCATCGGCAGCATATTGATGCGAGCATTCGTGCCCTTCGTGGTTTGCATCGCCCTCACCCGCGCACAACCGCCGGTGACACGCGCGGCCCAAACTGCAACCGAGCCTCGCGCGAATGAGCTTTGGCTGGCGGGGCTGCGGCCGGGACGCAGCAAACTCTCGCAGGCGGTGCGTCTCAATTCCCGATTTCAGAGGAAGACCGACGAGCAGGATTCCCAGACACAATGGTTTGATGTCTGCCGGGACATTTCGCTCACGATATATGACGACAACAAAAACGGGATTCGCGTGATTCGCGTGGGAGCTTGGGGCGGGTCAACCGCCGACTGCTCGAAGATGCCTCCAGGTACCTGGAAAACGGGTCGCGGGCTGTGGGTGGGCGATCCGGCATCGAAAGTAAGCCGGCTTTATGGGAAGCCTGACTCGAAGAGTCCTAGCACACGGGACGGCCAGCCGCTAGAATTATGGTATTACGCCTTTGACTGGGCGGGACCCGACGTGCCGCAAGTGATGGAGGTCGTCTGTACTCCCGAAAAAGACGGCAAGCCGGGGCAAGTCGTGGAAATCACGCTGGCTGCGTCAAGTCTTTGAGGACAATCTCTCTGGAAACTATGCGTGATCTTGCTCACAACTCAAAAAACGCGGCGTCTTGCAGTGAGATGGTCGGCGCAGCGCTTCCCCGGCCAATGTGGCGGGGAATTCCGGCCATCTGGTTGGCGGCGGCATTGCTCGTGCTCGTTGGTGGCTGCGGCTCGAGTCCTCCCTCGCCATCGGCACAACAGGAACAGGCCAAGCCCGCCGGTCCCGCGATTCCCCCGGAAATTCAGGATGCCGCTGACAAGCTCCTGGGAAGCGAGACCCAGGTTCTGCTGTTTGGCGATCTCGCCAAAACCGGAAAACAGGAATTCCTGGCGGCAAATATTGTGCCGAAGACGCCGAAGAACGACATCGTGGGAACCATTGTGACCCGGGCGGTGATTGCGGAAAAGGAAGGCGACAGTTGGGACGAAATCTTCCGCTGCGATGAATACCTGAAGAACAAAAATGGATATCTGGGCTTGACTCCGATCGAGCCTATTACCGGCTGGCGTCTTCAGTACGAGCAAGATCCGAAAAAGGGGTTGATGCTTTACCTGACGCCGGTCAAGGGCACAGCAGACGCGCACGTGCTGCCGATTGGGGTGGAATGGAACCCCGAAGCGAAGCGCTACCAATCTCTTGACCGGACCTACGAACATTTTCTATCGGAATCTCCAAATTTGAGCAATGTGAGGTCCATGCTCCGGTGAGCGCCGCTGCTACAACGATCGGGACGCAACCCGGCACCGCGAAGAAGAAGCGCCCTCCCGTCGGCTGGAAGCATCTCCTCTCTCTCATTCCGTATATGGGCCGCTACCGCGCCATGACTTCCCTTGGATTCCTTACGTTGGTTCTCATGGGAATTGTGGGCAATCTGGTCCCGTTCATCTTTGGAGTGCTGACGGACACGCTGACGGGAAACCCGCTGCCTTTCGAGCATGGCGCTGCATCAGCGGTATCCCAATTGGGCCGCATGGTGCCCTACTATGCTCCGCACAGCAGGCACACGCTCGAACTCTACTGCCTGATCCTGGTCGCGCTGATTGCGGTCAAGGGTATTTTCTCCTTCGCCACACGCTGGATTCTGATCGGAATTTCGCGGGACATCGAGTTCGACATCCGCAACGACCTGCTTTCCCGTCTCCTGCACCTCGAGCCTGAGTTTTACGTGCGCAACCGCACGGGCGAGCTGATGTCCCGTGCGACGAACGACCTGAACGCGGTGCGCATGGTCCTCGGCCCGGGAGTCATGTACAGCGGCACGACCATCGTCACCATGTTGATCGCCATCTTCTTCCTGTTGGCGCTCTCTCCCACGCTCACGCTGTGGGTGCTTCTCCCGGTGCCGGTTGTCGCGATCGTGGTGCGGCAATTCGGGAAAGTAATCCACGACCTGTTCGAAAAAATCCAGGCGTCGCTCGCCACGCTGTCCGCCAAAGTGCAGGAAAATTTGTCCGGTGTGCGCATTATTCGCGCTTACGCACAGGAGGAAGCGGAACTCAAGGGATTCGACGAACCGAACAAGGAATATGTGACACGGAACGTGAAGCTGATCCGCATGTGGAGCTTGTTTATGCCCACGCTTCAGGCCTTGATCGGCACAACCGTTCTGATCGTGCTGTGGCAAGGCGGACATCTTGTTCTAACCGGAAAGATTTCACTGGGGGCGCTGATCGCCTTCAGCGGCTACCTCAATCAACTGGTTTGGCCGATGATCGCGCTCGGATGGGTCACGAATATCTTCCAGCGTGGGGCGGCCTCAATGGGGCGCCTCAATTACATTCTGAACGCCGAGCCGGCGATTGACGATAAGCATGCGAAGGTTGCTCCGGGTATGCAGCCAGACGGCGAGATTGAATTTCGCAATCTCTCTTTCGCGTATCCGACAACGCTTTCCGGCAACGGAACCTCCGCTGTGGCCCGAAGCAATGGTTCCGGCTCGGGTACTCGTCCGGTCTTGCAAGACATCAACCTGAAGATTCCCGCAGGCTCGACGCTTGCGATTGTAGGTCCCACGGGCAGCGGGAAAACCACTCTTGCGGCTCTTGTTGCGCGGCTCTGGGAAACACCGCAGGGCCAGGTGCTGATTGACGGGCGTCCGATTCAAGAGTGGCCGCTCGAAACTCTGCGCAAATCCATCGGCTTTGTGCCACAGGATACCTACCTGTTCGGAGAAACGGTCGGAGGAAACATTGCCTTCGGACTGCCTCGCTATGAAGAGGAACTGGTTCGCGAAGCCGCGACGATCGCCTGCCTCGACGGAGATGTGCAGGATTTCGCGCTGAAGTACGAGACGGTCGTCGGAGAACGCGGCATCACGCTCTCCGGAGGGCAAAAGCAGAGGGCCGCTATCGCGAGGGCGGTGATCCGCGATCCGCGCATCCTGATCCTGGACGATGCGCTCTCGAGCGTGGACACGCAAACGGAAGAAAAGATTCTGGAGGGTCTGCGGCGCATCATGGTTGGCCGCACGACGATCGTGATATCGCATCGAGTCTCTACGGTGAGGAGCTGCGATCAGATCGTGGTTCTGTACGAAGGCCGGATCGTCGAGCGCGGGACGCACGAGGAATTGCTGGCGCGGGGCGGCTATTACGCCGATCTCCACCAGAAGCAGTTGCTGGAAGAAGAACTGGAACGGGCATGAGCATTATCCAGGAAGAAGAGGCGTTAGGCAAAGCCTACGACGCCCGGCTGATTCGCCGGCTGATTCGGTACATGATGCCGTACAAGTGGGGTGTGGCCATAGCCCTGGCGCTTGTCGCGGTGGTGACTCCGCTCGAACTGGCGCCGCCGGTGCTGTTCATGAGAGCGATCGACCGCTACATCGACCCCGGAGTGCATGGCGCACTTTCCGAGAGCGCGGCCTGGCGCGGGATTCTGCTGATCAGCGTGATTTGGCTTGGCGTGCTGATCTTCGATTTTCTCGCGCAGTACATTCAGGTGAACATCATGCAGCGCGTCGGCCAGGAAACGATGTACGACCTGCGGCGCGAGATTTTCGGGCATTTCCAGCGCCTGCCGATGAGCTATTTCGACCGGAACCCCGTGGGGCGGCTGGTGACGCGCGTGACCACGGACGTGGACGCCCTGAACGATCTTTTTGCGGCCGGCGTCGTGACCATGATTAACGATTTCTTTCTGCTCGCGGTCATGGCGATCTATTTGTTCCACTTGAATACCAGCCTGGCGCTGGCGACTCTTGCCGTGCTGCCCCCCATTCTCGTTGTGACGTTCATCTTCCGCAAATTCGTCCGCGAGGCGAACCGAAAGATTCGCGTGGCCATCGCCAAAATAAACGCCTTTTTGCAGGAATACATCTCCGGAATGAGCGTGGTGCAGCTCTTCAATCGGGAACGGAAGGCGCGCGCGGATTTCGAGCAGCGCAATCGCGACCACATGCTCGCGTACAAAGACGCCATTCTGGCGTTCGCGCTTTTCTACCCCGCGGTGGAATTTCTCAGTGTGGCGACGATTGCGCTGATCTTCTGGGTGGGCGGTTTGCGAGTTCTGTCAGGCGCCATCACGATCGGCTTGCTTACGGCGTTCACGATGTATGCGACGCGCTTTTTCCGGCCGATCCAGGACCTGAGCGAAAAATTCAACATCCTGCAGTCCGCGGTTGCCGCCAGTGAACGCATCTTCAAGCTGTTGGATGAGCCGCTGACCGTCCAATCGTTGCCTAATGCCGTGCATCTGGAAGCGCCGCGCGGCGAGATCGAATTCCGCAACGTGTGGTTCAGTTACAAGAATGTGCCGGAGCCTGCGGACGAAGATTGGGTATTGCGTGACATTTCTTTCCGCATCGAGCCGGGGCAGAATTTCGCCATCGTGGGCCACACTGGCGCGGGAAAGACGACGCTCATTTCCCTGCTGCTTCGCTTCTATGATATTCAACGCGGCGAGATTTTGATTGACGGCAAAGACATTCGCCTGCTGAATCTCCAGGATCTTCGCCAGCAGTTCGGGATCGTCCTGCAGGATCCGTTTCTGTTTACGGGCACAATCGAGTCCAACGTGCGCCTGGGTACTTCGGAGATAGACCGGGCGGCGGTTGACCGCGCCCTGAACGAGATCGGCCTGGGAGATTTCGTCCGTGCGTTACCCGAAGGCGCGGGCGCGCAGGTGAGCGAGCGAGGATCGACGCTTTCCGTCGGCCAGCGGCAGCTGATCAACTTCGCGCGAGCGCTGGCCCACAATCCGCGCTTTCTGATACTGGATGAAGCCACGTCCAGCGTGGACACCAAAACCGAATTGCAGATTCGCGAGGCACTTGGCCGGCTGCTTTCCGGCCGCACCGCGCTCGTGATTGCGCACCGCCTCAGCACGATTCAACATGCCGACCGCATCCTGGTCTTCCACAAAGGACGCCTGCGCGAGCAAGGGGCACACCAGGAGCTTCTGGCACAGCGCGGAATCTATTATCGTCTTTACCAACTTCAATACAGGGATCAGGAAATTTCTCTGCCATCTCCCGCAGCGGGCCACGAAGCCCTTCCGGAATTGCCGACGTCATTGCCCGCGAGCGATTGAGGCATCCTCTCGTCCATGCCGCCCATCTCAATCCTGCTTTCCGCCGGCGAGGCCAGCGGCGATATGTACGCGGCACGCCTGGCTGCGGAGTTGAAGAGGCGCATGAATCTCGAAATTTTCGGCATGGGCGGACCACAGATGCGCTCCGCGGGTGTGGACGTGGTCACCGACTATTCCGAAGTGTCGGTAGTCGGCATCACGGAAATCCTGAGCCATCTTCCCTCTCTCGTGCGCGCGATGAGGCGTCTTATTTCGGAGGCGCGGCAACGCAAACCGGCTTTCGCCATCCTGACGGATTTTCCAGGTTTTCATCTTCGGCTGGCGCGCAAGCTGAAGCCGCTCGGGGTGAAGAATATCTATTACATCTGCCCGCAATTCTGGGCCTGGCGGCCGTGGCGAGTTCGTCTGGTGCGGCGGCGATTTGCGCTGGCAATGTGCATTTTTCCGTTCGAGGAAAAATTCTTCGCGGATGGCGGGGTGCCGGTGAAGTTTATTGGTCATCCGCTAGTGGGAGAAGTCCATGCCTCGCAGAGCAGAGAGGAATTCTGCGCGGCCCATGGACTGGACCCGGCGAAACCCATCGTGACGATCCTGCCCGGAAGCCGGAAAGGCGAATTGGCGCAGCACTTGCCGATCCTTCAAATGGCCTGCCGGGAAATCCGAGCGTCCGTTCCCGCTCAGTTCGTGCTCGCCGCCGCGCCGGGACGAAAAGAATTGCTGCAGGACCAATTGCCGGGGGATTTGAATTTTTGCATTGTAGGGAATCAGACTTACGAAGCGCTTGCCTCCGCCGATGCAGCCATCATTTCTAGCGGCACGGCCACCGTGGAGGCAGCTCTGCTCGACGTCCCGATGGTGGTGGTTTACCGGGTTAGCGCGCTAACGGCGCTCCTCGCCAAGCCGCTCGTCCGCACCAAGCATTTCAGTATGGTCAACCTGATCGCCGGGCGCCGCGCCGTCCCGGAGTTGATCCAGAATGACTTTACCGCGCGAAACGTTGCCGCGGAGATTCTCCGGCTTATCCGGGATCCGGCTGCTCGCGAGGAACTGCGGGCTGGCCTCGCGGAGGTTCGCTGCCGCCTGGGTCCGCCCGGCGCCGTCGAGCGCGCGGCGGATGCCATTGCGGCTTTGCTTCAACCGGCATCTGGCAACGCTTCGTGACCCGCTGCTATCCTATAGAGGAGGATAATCTCTCGAAATGCATGAAAGGCACCTGATGGCTCTTCGCCGAACAGCTTTCTCTCGGAGCCTGCTTGTTCTCGCAGGCGCGTCCGTTTTGGTTGTGGCGCCCGCAGCGCACGGCCAGGTCACCAGTATCTTTCTTGCGGATCACTACGACGTCTCGGCGACGCTCGACCCCGGCGGCCAGGCCATTTTGGCCACCGCAAAGGTGGAATTTGTCGCCCAAGCAGCGTCGGGAATCGTTCGCGTGGAACTGCACCCGAACCTCACGGTTTCGGCGGTCAAGTCCGCCGACGGCAAATCGCTGCCGTTTGAGCGCGATTCCTCGGACGCGATGCTGGTCAGCGTAACGCTGCCGACGCAAGTCGCTTCCGGCGGAAAAGTCACGCTGGAATTCGATTACTCCGGGATTCTGGCAAACGCGGAAAACAGCCCGGTGCCCGGAGTGCGCATGGCATCCATCACTCACGATGGAGCCTATCTGCTGCTTCCCGCGCGCTGGTTTCCTCTCACCGCTTATCCTACCCAGGCCTATACAGGTATTTTCCGGCTGAATGTTCCGGATACCTTTGCCGTCGCCGGCACGGGCAAATCGGAAGCGCCGACGCCGCTGCCGGCAGGTAAGGCTGGGGGGAGCGGCCGGCTTCAATATGAATTCCATTGTGACCGGCCAGGACTCAACGGTTCTTTCGTGGCCGGCAGCCTGCAACTGAACCCCCAGCAAGCTGAGGGCATCAGCGTTTCAATTTACGCTCCCCGTTCGGAATCTGCGACGGCCGGGGGTTTTGCGAATGACGTTGCGCGCGCGGTCACGACGTTTTCCGATCTTTTCGGACCTCTCCCGGATCCCACGTTCACGTTGGCGCAATTACCCGACGATACGGTGGGCGACTTCTCCGGCCCGGGATTGCTGCTTCTTGCCAAGCGTTACTGGGATCCAAGGGCCAGCAATGAAACCATTTCTCGACTGGTCGCCGCACAATGGTGGGGCAATCAGGTTTTGCCGAAATCGCCGAGCGACGTCTGGGTTACCGACGGTCTTGCGCAGTACTCGGAAGCACTCTATGCCGAACAGAGCGCTGGGCAGGAAGCAGGGCTGAGGCAGGTGGACGAATTCGCGGTTGGGGCGTTGATGTACGAAGGCGCGATTCCCATATCGCAGGAAGGCCGCCTGGTGCCGTACACCAGCCAGTATCGCTCCATCGTGATGAGTAAAGGCGCTATGGTCTTTCACATGCTCCGCGCGCAGATGGGCGACACCGCTTTCAAGAACCTGCTTCACGATTTCTATTTTCACTTCGCGGAAAATCACGCCAGCATCGCCGATTTTGAAGCCCTCGCCGAGAAAGTTTCGCAAGCTTCAGTGAAACCCGGTGAGACGCCTCCGAATCTTCAGGGATTTTTCGCCCAGTGGCTGGATTCCACGGGAGTGCCGGATTTCACGCTCGATTATGTTGTCTACCGCACGCCAAAAGGATTTCGCGTTGTCGGGAAAATCAAGCAGCCGCTCGAGACCTTCTCGATGCCGGTGCAATTGCGGATTGACACGGAGGGTAATCCCGAAACAAAGACAATCCAGGTGACTGGAACCGTGACTCCCTTCGATGTGGAGACGTTTGGCAGACCCAAACCGAACGGAATCAAAATCGATCCCAACAACGTGATCTTGAAAGGCAGCGTAAGCCTGAGAGCCCGCGCCGCCATTGCCCTCGGCGAGGAGCTTGCCGAGCGGGGAAAATACTACGACGCGATTCAGCAATATCAGCGCGCTTTGCAGATTCAGCCCGGCCGGCCGCTTGCAAATTTCCGCATGGGCGAAGCGTTTTTCTATCAGAAAAATTACAACGCCGCGGCGAACGCCTTCAAGGAAGCACTGGAAGCGGTACCGGAACCTTCGGAAAAGTGGACAGAAGTCTGGGGGCACATCTATCTGGGCAAAATCTTCGACCTGCTTGGACAGCGCGCCCGCGCCGTCAATGAGTACAGCAAGGCGAAACAGACCAACGATAACACCAGTGGAGCCCAGGAGGTGGCGGATGCTCTTCTAAAGAAGCCGTACTCCGAGGGAGGAATTCAGTCGGCCGCAGGCGGGGCAACAAAAGCGACTACAGGCGCGGATCCCAAGGCTCAAGCGACTCCTGCCGCGGACGACAGCCGTCCAAAACTAAAGAGGCCCCCTCAGCCCTAAGCACCATCGCTCCAGAATCAAGCGTACGCGTTTTGCGCGTTTCTTCATTTAGATGACGCGATTCAAGCCGGACAGGAACCTTCCGAGAAAGCCGTGAGCTTCACAATCCGGCTGGAACTCCAGTTTCACGCGCCAGCTTTCGTTCGTTTCGAACGTGAACGTAATTTCAAAATCCTTGCGCACGGACAAAGCCGCTTCACCCGTAAATGCCGGGAGGGACATCTTCGCGAGCTGCGCGGAATATGCGGTATTCCGGGTCGTTCCTTCTGTGGGGAAGGCTTTTGTACCCGAAGCTCCCAGGCTTGCCGCAACCAGAACCAGCGCGGCAGCTGCCTTCAGTTTCGATCCAGAATTTCTCCACAGGATTGCGCGCACGTATTCCACGAGCGCCTGGATGCCCGCAACGACCGTCGAGATGGCCAGCGCAGAATAGATACTCAGATTGGTCCAGCGGGACAACATCTCGGCCTGGGCGACCGCCGGATGAGTACCTGTCAGGAGAATCCACTCCGATTTCATCTCCGGCCAATGCGCGCGAACCACGAAGTAGGCCATCGTCGCGACGCTGGCATTGATGGTTCCCCGAATGACTAGGGTGGGCCTCGTCCAGTACGGGCGAATGAGGTTTACGACCGCAACGCACACGTTGATGAGCGTGAGTACGATCACCAGGTAGAAGAAGTGATGGTGAAAATCCTGCCACACGGAACCCCATGCCCAATGGATACCCGCCTTGTCGAGCCCCCAGGCGAAGGGAAATCCCTGCGGCATCTTGATCCACCACGCCAGAAAAATCAGGCTCATCACAATCTCCACCAGGCTTCCCGTTCGAGCGACGCGGTACGGGTCGCGCGCGGGGCGCACTTTCGGCAGAGCACCGGGATTCCAGTTTTCCAGATATCCGCCTTTCGCATTGCACTGCTCGAGCGCCGCGAAAACGAGGGTGATGATGGAGAACTGGAACGCCAACGTTCCCCAGAGAGAGCCCCATAACCCGCCAACGACTTCACCAAGTGGGTGCGAACTGCCAAAAAACAGCAAAACCAATCCCGCCAGGGCCCACGGCACGACGTAGCACAAAATCGCGATCTTCAAGACCAGCGTGTACATCGGATAGAGCGTTGGCCCAATGAGGTAACCCTTGGGCCGGAAGCGCATGGCCACCATCATCGGCCGGCCTCTTTTCTTGAGCAGCGCTTCGATTTCCGCTCCGGTCATCTTGCGGCCCAGACCAGTCTCTTTCTCCTCGATCTCCGATGCGATGTCTTCCTTCAATTCCGCCAGAATGTCGTCCTGCTGTTTCTTCGGCAGCCAAAACTTCACGGCTTGCAGATAGCGTTCAAGAAGTTCCATGACGTCACCCTTTCATGATTCCATTGAGAGAGGAATCGATACTCTTCCACTCCGACAGGAGTTGTTTCAAAATCTGCTTCCCATCGCCGGAAAGCTTGTAAAAACGCTTGTTGCGCTTCTCTTCCTCGCGCCACTCGCTCACCAGCAGCCCCTGGGCTTCCAGGCGGCGCAGGAGCGGATAGAGAGTTCCTTCATCAATCGCCATGCCGTGCTCGGCGAGAGCCTTGCGAAGCGTGTAGCCATACTGCTCGGTGCGAAGCTGTGCGAGCACGGCCAGGACCAGCGAACCCCGGCGAAGTTCCAGGCGAAGGTTTTCAAACGTGTTGGAATCAAAAGTCATGTACAGTGTCCTGCATAGTATGTACCACATACTATGTGTTACACAGTATAGATGTCAAGAACTTTTTTTTCGGCATGCAACCGGCTGTGGAAAATAGGCGTTCCTGGCAACTTGGGGATGAATTGCAGGTCGTTTAGCCGTGCCGCGGGCCAAGCGATGGCCGGGAAGCTCGGATTCAGGAGACTTCCGCTTGCAGGCGCTTCCAGGTGCTGGAGAAGATTTTGCACGCAACTTCGTCAAAGAGCACGAAGTACACGGTTTCGATGGAAGTTTCTCCGCCGAGATGCTCGGCCGCTTCTCTGAGCATGATTTCTGCGCACTCGTCCACCGGAAAGCCGGAAACGCCCGTTCCAATGGCAGGAAATGCGATGGTCTGCAGCCCGCGCTCCGCGGCGAGACGCAGCGAATGTGCCGTGGAAGTGCGCAGCGTTTTCGCGCTCGTGCGAATCCCGCGCAAACTCATGCTGGCAGCGTGAATCACATGGCGTGATTTCAAGGATCCCCCGCCGGTTATCGCCGCGTAGCCGACGGGAATCGTGCCAATGCGATTGCACTCCTCCTGGATCGCCTCCCCGCCCTTGCGGCGAATCGCGCCCGCAACTCCAGCGCCAAGCATCAAGTCGTTGTTCGCGGCGTTCACGATGGCGTCCACGTCCATTTCCGTGATGTCGCCCTGCTGGATCAAAATTCTGCTGTCGAGACTTTTCGACTTGTCCAAAGTTTCCGTCCGCATTCGTCCACTGGCCATCATACACGGAGTGGACTGACGCGGGGCGCGGAAACGCCGGTATTCAGCTCCGATTCTTCAAACGCGAACCCAAATTTTGTAGCGATAAGTAATCGTACGGGCTTCTTCCGGCTTGAGCGTGATCTCCCAAGTGAGCCGAGACATCGGGTTGTCTGTTTGGATCGCTTCGCCCAATTTTACGGCTTTTCCTCCATCAGTTTGCGATTCCACTTCCCCCCGCAGGGTCTTGCCGATCTTGAGCCGAACTTCCTTACTCTTGTAGTTTTTTGCTTTCAGCGTTCCCTCGACGGTGACCAGATCGTAGTTGTAGCCCCGCCGTCGCTCTACATTTTGCTGCCGCGCGATTTCTCGTTCTTCATGGGTAGAACGAATATCGGTGGCGATGGTGATTTTCAAATCAGAGCCCGCCGCTTTGGGCGTGTACGGAAGAGTGTCTTGAGAAATGGGCCGCGTGCCGGAGATGACCATGGCCGGCGCGCTGGTCCAGGGGAATTTCGTCGAGTTTTTCAAGCGAATGCAGTGCCAAATATTGTTGACGTTTGCGGTGTCCGGCGAATTCGCATTGTAATTGGGCTGCACCACGTTGCCGAAGCCATCCACGCGGGTCTGATCCTGCACCTCCCATTCGTAGATGTGCTCGTAGCTCACATCGCCGGAAAAGACGTTGAACATTGCGCGCTCGCCGCGAGCCAACGTGACTCCCGATCGCGTATAGAGAAAGAGGTCTTCTTCCGGCGCTCCCGAGAGCTCCGCGACCGTCGTGGCAAAACTTGGGGCGGAAGCGATGCTGACTTCATCGGCCACCAATTGGCCTGCAATGGCGTTGGAATACAAAGAGTTTCGGCGGGCGTCGCGGCTTTCCGCGTCTTTCATGAATTGCAGCAAGGTCTCTTGCATGGCCATTGGAGAAAGGGTGCTGGAGTACGAGAAATTCGGCACGCCGACCACGAAGAATACATCGGCTCCGTTCAAATCCTCTGCATCATCCGTCAGCACAGCTTGCATGGTAATTTTCGCCGTATTGTCGTCCTGGAGGGAAATCATGTACGACGGCGTCCACCCGAGTCCATGCTCGAGATATCCCATCGTCAAGCCGGTGTGTGACCCGGCGCCTTTGATCTTGAAGCGCATCGCACGGCGCTCTTCTTCCTGCTTTTCCTGCAGAACCGCATCGGAGGGCAAATAGGCCTCCTGGATCGCGGAAAGGTGCAAAGCCAAAAGCTTTCCTTCGGACTTCAGCAGCAGATACTCGGGCGCCGCGTGCGCCGGAGGGTTGGAAGAGAAAGAGTATCCGGGCTGGCCTTCGGAAAAGGATAAAGGCTGAGGTTCAGGTGCAGGCATCTCGCTTTCGCGCAAGCCAACAATCTCTCCCGTGAATTCTTTGTTGTTGTAATTCACGGTTACCGTTTTTCCGGCATTGGCAAGCAAAACGCTTGCGAGCGATGTGAGGCTGCGCTCCCCGCTCACTTTGTACCGATAGGCGATCACCTCCTCGAGCGACGTGCCTGGTTCGTTGGGAGCGATCCACAGTGTTCCCAGCGTGGCTTCCGGAATGGCAGAAATTCTTCCCGTACTGTTCTCGAGCTGCACGTCGCCTTGCCGGATAACAAAAGAGAGCCCGTTCTTGAATGCCGCGACCGCAACCGTCTTCAGGTGCGCATCGGGTGGTTCGTCGGGCAGCACAACCAGAGGAACGGCCAGACAAATGGACAGAAAAACAGCCAGGATCTTCGAAATGCGCATGGTGCGCCCTCCTCAAAGGACGGATCTACTCGGATGTGCGGGGACATCAGCCTGGATGCGGAGGTGGTCCAGTCAGGTTTCCCGCTCAAGGATTAGAACGAGGAGGCAGGAAAATCTTGCACTCAAGATTCGGAGGATTTCGGTGGGTTGGGGTGTTCCGGGTAATCATAAACGCCGCGCCCGGATTTGCGCCCCAGGCGGCCTTCTTCCACCAGTCTCCGCAGCAGCACGTTGGGCCGGTACTTTTCGCCAAGAGTTGAATGCAGATATTCAAGGATGCCCAACCGGACGTCCAGACCGACCAGATCAACCAGCTCAAATGGCCCCATCGGATGATTCAGGCCGAGTTTCAGTGCTTTGTCAATGTCTTCGGCGGAAGCGATGCCCGCTTCGAGCATGGCAAACGCTTCGTTGCCAATCAGCGCGTTGATTCGAGTCGTCAGGAATCCCGGCGATTCCTTCACCACCACGACTTCTTTCCCCATTCGCCGTCCCACTTCGCGGCAGGTGGCGATCGTTTCCTCCGAGGTTTTTCGCGCGCGGACAATTTCGATCATCCGCATTTTCGGCACAGGATTAAAAAAGTGCATCCCCACGCAGAGTTCCGGCCGATAAGTCATTTCCGCCATTTCTGAGATGGAGAGAGACGACGTGTTGCTCGCGAGCACGGCCTTCGGCTTGGCAAATTTATCGAACAGCGTAAACAGTTCCAATTTCAGCTCCATCTCTTCGGGCACTGCTTCGATCAGGAAATCGGCTTCCCGGCAGACGGCTTCGACGGTCGAAGACGTCTCAATGCGCGGGAGTGCCGCGTCGCGATCTTCCAAGGCCACCTTTCCCCGTTGCACGCCCTCCTCGAATGCCTGCCGGATCCAGGCCAATCCTTTGGCGAGCATTTCCGGCATGACGTCTTCGAGCACAGTTCGATACCCGCCGAGCGCCGCGGCATAAGCGATCCCGCGCCCCATTGTCCCGGCGCCGATCACTCCGATCGTTTTTACTTCCATCTGTAACTCTCCAGACGCGCACAGCGGCTGAATGGGATTCCCTGAAGAAAGGCAAAAAGGCGGCGGCAGAAAAAATCCCGTGCTAATACCGGGGCACTCGCGGATCCACGTCCACGGCCCATCGCTCGATTCCGCCCGCAAGGGATTTGGCGCTCTCCACACCCTGCCCGCGCAACCACATGGCCACGTCCAGGCTTCGTTGACCGTGATGGCAATAGCAAATGACGGTTTCTTCCACGTCGAGCGACTGAAAATTCGCGGGAATGGTCCTCATGGGAATCAGCTTGGCACCCTCGATGCGGCAAATCTGGTGTTCCCACGGCTCGCGCACGTCAATGAGTAGCAGCTTTTCGCCGCTGTCGAGTTGTTTCTTCAGTTCCGCAACGGTTATCTCCAGATCATCGAAATTCGGCATGGTGATTTTTTACCGTCCTTGAAAATGGGGCGTGCGCTTTTCCAAAAACGCCTTGATTCCTTCGAGGCAATCCTCGGAAGCGAAGCATTTCATTTGTTGCTCGACCTCCGCCTCCAACGCCCGTTCCAACGCTTCTCGCTGGTTCGTGAACAGCACGCGCTTCACCCCGCGAATCGCAACTTGCGGCCCCTGCGCGATTTTCTCGGCAAGAGCTTTCACTTCTGTTGCCAATAGCGCGGCGGGCACAACGTGATTGATGATGCCGAGCTGTAGCGCCGTCCGCGCGTCAATCATTTCGCCGGTATAAAAGAGTTCCGCGGCTTTCGACGGCCCGGCAAGCTCTGGGAGGAAGAAAGTCCCGCCATAATCGGGATACAGCCCTACTTTTGCAAAGTTTTGGCCAAAGACCGCCTCTTCGGCGGAAATGCGGATGTCCGCCGCCAAAGCAATATTCATCCCGGCACCGGCAGCCGGGCCATTCACCGCCGCAATCACCGGCTGCGGCATTGTGCGCATCTTGAGCACCGCCGCCATTCCCGCGCGAAGGATGGGTTCGAGCTGCGAGACGTCTCCCGCTTCACGGCCCCTGCCGATCGCCGCAAGATCGCCCCCGGCGCAGAAAGCTCTGCCCGCCCCTGTCAGAACCACGACGTGAACCGAATCGTCCTGGGCCGCTCGGCCCAACGCTGCATTCAGAGCCGTTGCCAGATCATTGTTGAGCGCGTTCAACCTGTCCGGCCGGTTCATCACAAGGGTGATGACGCTGCCGTGCCGGTTTTCCAGGAGCGCGGGCGCTGGTGTTGCGGAGACGTTGGTCATAATCCGCTTGGAGCAGACTCAGTAAAGCCGCAAGCGAGGAAAACGTCAAGTCGTCTGTAATTGAAACAGATCAAGCTTGCGGAGCTTCCAAGCGTTCCTTGGACTTTTCCGTTTTGCGAACGAGCTGCGCCAGTTTTCGAAAGTGTAGCAGCTTTTCCTTGTGCTCCTGCGCGTTTTGTCCGCTGGACGAGGGCAGCACGTAGATCCGCGCGCCGTACAGACGCTCCACTTGCAGCCCGTACTTGCACACGCGCTGCGCGAATTGCTCATAGACCGATTTCCCGTTGAACGCGACCACTCGCGGGGTGAATTCCTCGAGCTTTTGCGAAAGCACGATGCGGCCCTCGGCAAAATCCTGGCGCGTGAGCTCTTCGATTCCCTTTGTCGGCTTCTTGACCAGATCCGTGAGCCCGATCCCGAATTCGATGATGCGCTTATCGTCGCGATATTCCAGAGGCTCCGGCACCACGCCGCTCTTGTGAAGCATCGGCCAGAACTGATTGCCCCTTCCGGAGTAATAGTGGCCCGCGCGCACCGACGACTCGCTGGGATTACATCCCACGATCACGAGCTTCATTCCTTTGCGCAGGTAATCGGGAAGCGTCTTCATGCAGGGATTGTCTTGGACCTAGGATAACTCCACGGGCATCCGCGCCCGCCAATGTTCTATAACGTCCGCTGCCAAAGGGGCAAGGGGCGACCCAGTCCTTGCTCCTTAGCAAGCGCGAAAATCTTCACCGCGGAAGCCAGGTCCCAGGAAGCGATTCCGTTGGACTTGAACAGCGTGATTTGCGAATCGCTTGTCCTGCCTGGAATCTTGCCTCCCACCAGCTGAGCCAGCTCGTGAATGCCGCTCCATCGCGCTTCGTCTCCATGGAATCCCAAAATCAGGTCGCCTGCTTCCTGGCGCGACTGTTCGATCGAATCCACAAAAATTGCGCCCGCTCTGGCAATTGCTTCGTCGTCCAACTCACGTTTATGTGCGTGATTTGCGCCGATCGCATTAACATGTGTTCCCACCGCTAAATCCGCGCCGCACACAACGGGCGACGCGGAGGTCGTCGCCGTGCACACAATATCCGCCCCGCGCACAGCCGCTGCCGGAGATGCCGGTGCGTCCACAGGAATTCCCAGCCGCTCTGACATTTCCTTGGCGAAAATGTCCCGCCGCCCCGGGTCGCGTCCATACACCCTTGCAGATACCAGCTTCCGCACTGCGGCAACCGCCTCGAGCTGCGCGCGCGCCTGCCCGCCGGTCCCGATGATCGCCGCCGTCCGGGCATCCTCTCGCGCAAGATACTTCGTCGCGACGCCCGAGGCTGCTCCCGTCCGCAATTGTCCCAAATAGTCCGCTTCGATCTGCGCCAGCAAATCTCCCGTTGCCATATCGTACAGCGGCACAAGAAATTTCAGTTGCCCTCGAACATAGGTGTACTGCTTCATGGCCACGTGGCCGGACGTATCATCCGCCGCCGCCATGTAGTGGAAAAAACCGCCATGCGGCAGTTCAAACCTCCTCCGCGCATGAACAACAACTTCGCCGGTGGATTGCTTGCGCGAAATCTCTTCCACGCATTCCAGCGCCAATTCCATGTTGAAAAGAGAACGCACTTCCGCTTCGTTGATGTGCAGTGTCATGACCCAAGTGTTTTCCGGAATTTGATTTTTAGAAAAAATGCAGCCGGAGAGTTCTTGCTCGAGTGCTTCTCTCAGCGGGTCTTGTGTGTTGAGGGTTTGTTTCCTGCTCCTTCCCGGTCATCTCGAATACGGCGGACTACGGTTTGGATCAACCGATAGCCTCGCTCTTCGCCCGTGTCCATCAGGTGAAAACGAAACTCGGGCTGTCCCTCGGCATTCTTGCTCACGAGGATGGGCAGTTTCCCACAAATGTCGTTGTCAATGAAAGCAGTTTCGTAACGCGACCTTCTTCCGTTCCAGGTATAGACCCGCAAGTTCGTGAAGTCGCAAGGCTGTCCCTCCGGTCCGCGTGCCGCCGCCAGCAAATACTGCGGCTTGTCGCCTGAGGGATCGGGAACGCGGTTCAGCTCAAACCACGCAATGGGCCGCAGATTCGCTGCGTTCGAGCCCTCCCGAATCGCGTCGGGCACTTCCAGTTCCACGAACCGCGCCACCACCCAACCGGCGATTGGGACGGACTGGTCCCCCGGCTCCGTCGTTTCCGAGGGGACGCCTCCACGTGCCGCGCTTTCGCCGGGCGGACGGGTAGCAATCGCGCGCACCAGAAACCAATCTTCTTTTTTTGTTTCCTTGGGCGCGTCCTCGGGTTCTCGGTCGTCGCTGACCTGCACCCAGTTCGCGACCGCTCTTCCCACAACCTCGACGGGAACGCCGCGGGTAAATTGATAGAGCCGCCCCGAAGTGCGTCCCGGAGCCACACGCAAATTCGTAGGCACCTTGGTCTTACCCCGGGCCTGGACCGGCAAACCTTCCACCTGTTTCAACAACTCCTCGCTGCGGTGCCAAATCGTTGGTTCCATCAGCGAGCGCCCGTCCACCCAGCCAATCGCGCCGGAAGCCGCTCGCACCTTCACATAGCCGTTCCGGTGCGCCAGCGTGTCCACTCGGTCGCCATAGTGCAACATTCCGAGATCCTGCCGCACTTGCGCCACGCTGCTCAGGAGGGGCAAGCTCTGTCCACTCACGTAGGCTTCGCCTTGGGGTTCGCGCTTGGGCCGGAATATCCACGCGGCCAGCGCCACAAGACACAACAGCGGCACTGCCACCAGCAGCTTGCGTTTCATCTCCAGGCCTCGGCCATCTCGTCAGATGCGGTGCGCAAGAACTCTCTCGCTTGCCCGCTCTCTCGAACAGACGATTGTACCTGAATCCCGGGACGTTCCGAGGCCGGCGCAGTCTCCCTCTGATTTTTGGTAAAATGCTGCACCGCCGCCCGAAGCGTGCGGCAATTCACCCAGGAGAACGCATGAAATTCTTGAATTCGCTGCAGCCGCTCGCCCTTCTTCTGTTGAGAGTTGCGCTCGGAATCATTTTCCTCACCCACGGTTATCCCAAGCTCGCCAAGAACTCTGCCCCATTGCAAGCGTTTTTCGTGCAGCACGGGCTGCCTTCCTATTTTGTCTATGTCTCGGGCGTTCTCGAAACCTTTGGGGGCGCCCTTTTGATCATTGGCCTATTCACGCGATGGGCCAGCCTGCTTCTTGCCATAGAAATGGCCGTGGCCATCTGGAAAGTGCACAGCGGCGGGGGGATTCTTGCAGTGCACATTTACGAATTCCCGCTGTCTTTGGCGGTGGCTTGCTTCGCTGTGGCTGCGATCGGAGCCGGTATGGTTTCAGTGGATCACATCTTGCTTCGAGAAAGCGGAGGCAGGCCAAAAGCGCCAAGGGGCGCACGGAACTAGCGCAGGTTGCGACAACAGCAAATGAAGATTTGCGAGGGGCGCGAGATCGTCGCACCCCCGTTCTCTCAATCTTATGGCGCGACCGTAGTCGGGGTGTTCGGCGGCGCAGGAGCTGAAACTGCTGTCGGGACAGGATACGGTGCCAGCGGCAAAACAATCCACAAGATCACGTAAACCAGGATCCCGGTGCCGGCAAAGAGTACCGAAAGCAGCCAGACGAGACGAATAATCGTCGCGTCCAAATCGAAATAATCCGCCAGCCCGGCGCAGACTCCTCCGAGCTTCTTATCCACGCTCGACCGCATCAGCTTCCGCGGCCCTCCGGTCACCGAAGCCATGTCCGGCGCGGTGCCAACCGCTTGCCGTGCGCCGCAGTTGTAGCAAAAGCGTGATCCTTCCGCGATATTTCTTTGGCATGATGGGCAGACCATAGTTTCCTCCCAGGGCAGACTTCTCCCGCTCTCTATTCTGCAATACGATTCGCCCACACGGAAAGTTTCCTCGATCTCGAGAGGCCTTCCCAGCCAAAAACATTTGGGGGCCTTTTCGTCCCCCAGCCCGCACGGATTTAGCCCTGCACTGAAAACTGGAACGTCGCAGTATCCTTGCCGTTCACCGAAACGCGAGCCTCGTAGTGGCCTGGATCGAGTCTTACGTTGTTTCCATAGTGGGTAGTTCCGAGCCCCTTACCAGTCACGTGCATCCGCACCACGGGCAACTTTGTCCAGGTCTCCTCTTTGGAGCTCAGCAGTTTGTAGCTGATCTTCACTTCGGCGCTTTCCACCGGCTTTCCGTCCTGGGAGATGAAAGCGACCATGTGATGGTTCGGATGGTCCGGTCCCGTGACCAGATTCGCCTGGGCGCCGGCGTCCCGGGTCATTTCGGCTTTCGGGCCGCGGAAGGACTCGGCTGGAAGGACCTTGAGGGTCACGGAGTAGGAGCCAGCCTTGGCAGTCTCGCTGATGTTCTCGGCCAGTGTAGATTGGGGCAGAAGCAGGCTGGCAATTGCAAGTGCCAGCCCCGTAAGTAGCCAAGTGTAGTATGAGTTTTGGTTTCTCATAATACATACAAGCATAGGAGCCTGACTGCATAAGAACAAGTGAGAATGCTCTTCCATCGAAAGCGACCGGTGGCGGAGGGAGGTTCCATGTCGCCCCCACGAATCGCTTGGCTCTTATTCAGCCGGAAGCGGCCCAAGGGTTTCGATTCGGGGGGCAAACACCAATCAGGATTTCACGCGATTCGCATTCGAAAGAGCCGCGCGCGTCTCCCGTACGAGGTCGGCACGGGAAATCCAGCCGTCGTGATGCCACAGAATTTTGCCTGAAGGAGAGCTCAGTACGAACCAAGGCAGGTCCTCCACATGGTAGCCGTCAGCGAGTCTGCCGCTCGCATCTTCGACAATGGGAGTTCGAAGTTTTGCCGCAAGTGGGATGAGCCCTTGCTTCGCCTCAGCCGGCGATGGCTCGGTAGTCAGCTCATCCACGGCGACCGGGGTTGGCCAGCCGTGCTTCCTGGCCAGCTCGGCGTAACTGTCGAGCTCGCCAAGGTTCTTCGACAAGTCAGAAACTTGTCCAAGCCAATCCGCGAAAAAAACGACCAGATGCGCATGCGCGCCACCAAAAGCCACCGTCCGCTGCTTTGGACCAAGGTCTGTCAGTTCCACTGTTTCGTCCGGTCTAAGCGGAGCCTCCTCCACCTCTGGCGTCTGCCTTGGAGCCGGAACGGCCGGGTGGTCCGGGAGCAGGCGTGCGATTCCCGCGGCAAGAGCATGGGCCTGATCGCCAACTGCTGCGTAGCTCATCGGAGTGCTATTCAGGCTGCGCTCTTTGCCCTTCCCGTCGATCAGGAAGACAACAGCAGTATGTTGGATGTCGTTGTGCACCACGGCTACATAAACGTGGTAGCTGTGCCAAATCCGCTCGAGTTGCGCGCGCGAACCGGTCAAAAATCGCCATCGCCCTTCGAGTTCGTGCGTGTGTGTGTATTGCGCTACGTCGGTGATCTTCGTCTTGTCCGGATTCGCGTCCACACCGAGCAGTTGCACCTCCGACGCGGCGCCTGGCCCGAGAAGTTTTACCGCCTCGACCATACTCTGTGTCGTCAACGGACAGAGTTGCGTGCATTCCGGATCGATAAAAGTCAGCACAACCACTTTGCCCCGGAATTCGGCGAGCGAGGTCAGCCGGCCTCGTTGGTCCCTCAGCGTAAATCCAGGCGCAGTATTGTCCGCCTGTCCTTTTCCCTTGGAAAGATGGATCACCCCGGTCACGGCCGCGGCCGTCAGCGCCACAATCGCGCCGGCGCCTGCGACGAGCAGCCAGGGGTCCCGCCAGGGTTTAGCGAAATTCTGAGAACTTGTTTCTCTTCTCACGTTGGATCGTCCAGTTTTTTTGAATTTCAAACGCAGATGGAAAACTACACCCAGGGTAACGTCAGCGCAATGCCAATTCCGGCGTTCGCTAATACTCGAGGAGGAGTTTGACCGATTCGACGAGCTGATTTGTCTGTGGCAAAATCACGTCCTCGAGCTTCGGCTGGTACGCGCAAAAAACATCCTGCGCGGCCACGCGCCTCACCGGCGCGTCCAGCTCTCCGAAATGCTCGTCCGCGATCCGCGCCGCGATCTCCGCGCCATATCCCCAGCTCAACATATCCTCATAAGCCACGATCACGCGGTGCGTCTTGCAAACCGTCGCCGAAATCGCGTCCCAGTCATACGGCGAAAGTGATCTCAAGTCCAAAATCTCCGCGGAAATTCCTTCGCGCTCGAGCTGCGCCGCCGCCACTTCCGCGCGGTGCACAAACGCCCCATAGGTGACGACGCTGACGTCCGAGCCTTCTTTCACCACTCGCGCTCTGCCGAACGGAATCGTGAAGTCCGGACCGGGATATTCCGAACGATTGTACGGTTGTCGGTAAAGGTGCTTGTGTTCAAGGAACATCACGGGATCGTCGCAGCGAATTGCCGTCCGCAGCAGTCCCGCCACATCCAGCGCCGTCGAAGGCATGACTACCCGAAGCCCCGGCAAATGCGTGAAGATCACTTCTCCGCTCTGGCTGTGGTAGACGGCTCCGCCCGTCAAATATCCGCCGATGGGTATGCGGATCACCGCCGGGCACTTGAACGTTCCGTTCGACCGCCACCGCATCAGGCACAGCTCGCTGCGAATCTGCATCATGGCAGGCCACAGGTAATCGAAAAACTGGACTTCCGCAACCGGCTTCAACCCCCGCGTTGCCATCCCGATCGCGCGCCCCACGATGCTCGCTTCCGCCAGCGGCGTGTTGAACACCCGGCTAGAGCCATATTTGCGTTGCAAACCGGACGTCGCTTTGAACACGCCACCTTTGCCTTTCACTTCCTTCAAATTCTCCTCGCGGCTCGCGTCGGCCACGTCCTCCCCGAAAACAGTGATCCGCTCGTCGCGCGACATTTCATCGCTGAGCGTCGCTGCCACCATCTCTACCATCGTCTTCGGGGCGCCGTGGAATCGTGGCTGCGCCTCGAACGCCGCCGAGGTTGGGTCCACTTCCTCCGAATAAACGTACCGCCCCACCGAGTGCACGCCGGGCGCCTCGGCAGCCAGCGCCTCGTCCCCCGCCTCGCGAACTTCCCGGTCCACCTCAGCTTCCAAACGTTCGATTTCCTTCTGGTCCAGAATTCGTTCGCGAACTAGGAACAGTGAGAACTTTGAAAGAGGATCTCGATGCGCCTCCGTTTCGCGTTCTTCCGGAGATTTGTAGAGCTTCTCGTCGTCGGAAAGCGAGTGCGAGTAAGGCCTCACCACATGCGTGTGTACAAGAGCGGGCCCTTGCCGCTCGCGGCAATAATCCACGGCCTTCTGGCAGGCCGCGTAACTTTGGAGCACGTCCGTCCCATCGCATTCAGCGACGTACAAGCCGGGAAAGTCGCCCACCAGCTTGGAAATGCTGCCCCCTGCAGTCTGCACCTCGACCGGTACGGAGATCGCGTAGCCGTTGTCTTCAATCAGGTACATGAGCGGCAGTTTCTTGGCGCACGCCGCATTCAGCGATTCCCAGAACTCTCCCTCGCTCGTCGCCCCGTCCCCGCCGGAAACGTACACGATTTCGTCGCGTTCGTGCCTCGCCAGGTTTCCCAGCGGGGCCATTTTCGCTTCTCCCAGCGCTCGCGGATGCTCTTCGTAATAGAGCGTTGCTTCCGCTGCCCCCACCGCCTGCACGAATTGCGTCCCGGTGCAGGAGGACCGGCTCACAATGTTGAGTTTCGGATCGCCCCAGTGCGAAGGCATCTGCCGTCCGCCGGAGCTTGGATCGTCCTTGGCTCCGACAGCCTGCAGCAAAGTGCCCAGCGGCGTAACTCCCAGCATCAGGCACAGCGCGCGGTCGCGGTAGTACGGAAAGATCCAATCAATCCCCGGGCGAAGAAGCAACCCCATGGCCGCCGTCACCGCTTCGTGACCGGCGCTCGAGATCTGGAAGAATATCTTGTTTTGCCGCTTGAGCTGGATTTCCTTGTCGTCCAAACGGCGAGACAAATACATCATCCGGTAAATGCGGATGAGGGTCTCATTGCTGAGCCCGGCGTGCTCTTCGGCTTTCTCAATTTCAACCTTTGCGGCCTTCGGGCGTGTCTGTACGGCCATGCGGCGCGACCTCGAATCGGAAGTGAAAGCCCGGACCTCGCTTACTCGCAATTATACCGAACCGCGGGCATTTTGAGTGAAGTACATGGGTAAGGTATACGGGTAAAGTACGAACCCGGGGCACGCGTCAATCCAGGACTTCAAACCTCGCTTCTACGTCCTCAAAAGCAGGCTGCCCTTCTCGTACGGCCTCTGGAGCGGCTTCCTTGAAGGGTTCCTCCGTCGGAATGCGATCGACCCAGCGTTGTTCGGTCAATTTCTCGTGGCTTGAAAAGGCCAGCCGGATCAGCAGCTTGATCTTTTCCGCCTCTGCTGCCGCCTCCTCGAGCTTGTTGCCTTTTGCGCTCTTCGCTTTCCCTTTCTTCGCTGATTCCTTTTTTTTCTCCTCTTCGGGATGGGCTTCGGCGTCAGCACCGTCGCTTCGGTCGAATTTGTACGTCAGTTTTTTGTCCAGCCGGAATGCCTGTTTCCATCCTTCCAGCCTGTGCCGCGCTTGCTGTGCTTTTTCCTCGTCAGTGCCAAAGTCAAACGTCAAATAAATATGTGCCATGAATTGAGTCTGCGACGCGCCGCCTCGCAAGTCAAGATTGCCCGCCGATCTCATCCGCCGGAGCTTGATCCCTGGCGCGGCTTACTTCTTCGGATGCAACAAGGTAGCAAATGACGTATCATCCTTTCGGCAACAAATCCCGTATCCTGTGACCAAGTGAACGCTTCGAATTACTCCCGGTCTCATCGCGCCGCTGCGATCTTCTGCCTTCTGGCAGTGGCGTTTCTGTACGCTCCTATGGCTGCCGCCGCGTGGAACAATTCCTTTCCGGCATGTTGCATCAACGGAATGTGTCCCATGCACATGCACCATGGCGCCTCAGGCGAGGATAAATCCACGACTGGCGATTGCGGCCATGATATGAGCCGCATGGGAGCCTGCTCACTTTCCTGCTGCCATAGTCCGGATCGGTTTGCCGTTTCCTCGCAAATCTTTCTCTTGCCGCTTCCAGCAGTGTTGGCAGGGCCGGGTGACGCTCTTGACCCGGTTGTTCGCGCGACATTTTCCCGTCTTTCTCTTTTTTCCGATCCTGCCTATCCCCCTCCTCGAAGTATTCGCGCAGTCCGTTAAATCCGGGAACTCCACTCGAACGCATCAGCCTGCGCGGCGGCTCGCGCCTCGCGCAGCTCGTCATTTTCCTGGAGAAAAATTTTCATGCGAAAAGCTTGCATGTGGTTCGTTCTGTTTTTGATTCCAACGGCGTCGGCTTTTGCCACGGTGTTCGGGACCGTCAGGGGAATCGTTCATGATCAGCAGCATCGTCCGATTGTCGGAGTCTCCGTGATCCTGACGGCGAATGATTCCGGCTATAAGCAAACCGCTCTAACGGACGCAAACGGTGAGTTTCATTTTGATGCCGTCCCACTCGGCCAGTACGTCGTGCGCGTCAAGCAGAATGGATTCCAGCCCGCGGAACAGAGCGTTACCGTCCTGTCCGGAACCGCGCCCATTCTTCACGTCGAGCTTGCTGTTGCCGCACAAGCCCAGTCCGTCACGGTCTCCGCGGAGACTTCACCCGTGCAGATGCAGACCGTCACCCCCACGACTCTAGTCGAACGTGAGACCATCGAACAGACTCCCGGCGCAACCCGCGCCAACAGCCTGGCCATGATTACCAACTATGTTCCGGGCGCCTATTTTACTCACGATCAGCTGCACGTCCGTGGCGGTCACCAGGTCAGTTGGTTGATTGACGGTGTTCCCATACCCAACACCAATATCGCCAGCAACGTGGGCCCTCAAATAGACCCCAAGAATATTGACGCCATCGAGATGCAGCGCGGGAGCTACGCTGCCGATTTTGGAGACCGCACCTATGGCATCTTCAACGTCGCACCGCGCACTGGATTCGAAAGTGACAACGACGCAGAACTCCTTCTTGGTTTCGGCAACTTCTATCAAACCGACAATCAGCTCAATTTCGGCGGCCATTCCAACAAATTCGCCTACTATGCCAGCGTGGACGGAAACCGCACCAATCTCGGCCTGCAGACGCCCACCTCACAGGTGATACATGACGCCGCAAACGGCGTCGGCGGCTTCACTTCGCTGATTTACAACCCCGATCCAAACGACCAGTTCCGCGTGGTCGCCCAGGTGCGCCGCGACTTCTATCAGGTTCCCTTCGATCCCAACGACCCGAACGTGGATCCGGGCACGTACTTGCATGATGTCAACATCGAGAAGGATGCCTATTTCATCTTCTCCTGGGTTCGAACCTTTAGCCCCGGCTTGGTGATGACCGTTTCTCCGTTTTTTCATTACAACGACGCCAATTATGAAAGCGATCCCAACGACATTCCCAGTGCCGCGACGCAACGGCTCTCTTCGAATTACGGCGGTGGCCAGGCCACCATCAGTTGGGTGAAGCAGCGCAACAACCTCCGGGCGGGCATGTACGCCTTCGCACAAGCCGACAATCAATCTTTTGCTGTGATCTACAATGATGGAAGCGGCACTGTGATCCCTCCCCTGAATGAGAGCCCCTTAGGAAGCACAACCTCGCTCTTCCTTGAAGACGAACTCAGGGCAACCTCCTGGTTGACTTTGAGTGCCGGCATTCGCCAGACGCACTACTCGGGCGAAATCGTCGAGAACGCCACCAGCCCTCGCGTGGGAATGTCCATCCGTATTCCTGTGATCAACTGGGTCTTTCGAGCCTTTTATGGCCATTTTTATCAGCCCCCTCCCCTCGGTACGCTTTCCGGCCCAACTCTCGAGGCCATTCAAGATCAGCAGCAACTCGGCTATCTGCCGTTGTATGGCGAGAGAGATGAAGAGCATCAATACGGCGTCACTATTCCTTTGAAGGGCTGGACTCTCGACGCGGATACCTTCTTGAATCGCGCAAAGAATTTTTTCGACCACAACAACCTCAACAATTCGAATGTTTTTTTCCCGGTCACCATCCAGGGTGCGCGCATCAACGCCTGGGAGTTGACGCTTCGCTCCCCGCGCATTCGAAACCGCGCGCAACTGTACCTGACCTATTCGAACCAGCTCGCGCTCGGCTTTGGCGACATCAACGGCGGGCTCACCGATTTTTCTTTCGGCGACGGCTACGGCCTGCTCGATCACGATCAGCGCAACACCCTTCACTTCGGCGGTCAGTTTTCGTTGCCGTGGCATTCTTTCGCCGCCACGGACGTGTATTACGCCTCCGGCTTTACAAATGGCAATTCCCCGCCGGATCCAAATGACCACCTCCAACCGCACACAACGTTCGATCTTTCCCTCAGCAAAGAATTCGGAGAGAGATTCTCCGTGGCCGTGAACGCAATCAACGTCGCCAATCGCCGCGTCCTGCTCGACAACAGCTTCACCTTCGGCGGAACGCACTATCTCAACCCGCGCGAAATCTACGTTCAAGTGCGCTACCGCTTCCATTACTGACGGTGAGCGGGCAAATCGGGGACAGCGATGAACTGCGAATTAACCTTCGGCCGAAAGGGGCGCGCGATGCAATCGCCGCTTCTTTCCCGTTTTTTTTCGCGTCGCGTTTTCTTCCTTTCGTTGGCGGCCTTGCTGATGCCCGCGCTCTTCTCTGCCGGGTGCCAGAAGAAAACGGAGAAGCGCTATCCTGTGCAGGGAACGGTGATTGCCATCCATGCCGACCAGGGCATTCTGGAAATTGACGAGGATGCGGTTCCGGGCTACATGGCGGCCATGGAAATGTCCTACGTGGTTGCAAATCCCGCGGAGCTTCGCGGACTGCGGCCCGGAGATCTTGTAAAAGCTGAGCTGGTGCTTGCAAACGGGAATGCCACACTTGAAAGCGTCAAACTCGTTCGAAAAGCTCCACCGGAGGCGCCACCTCCGTCTTCGCCTGCTGCAAAAAAAGAATGATTCCATTGCGCGCGGGCCGTCGCCGCGATAGACTCCAGACTCAGAACTAGCCGGGATGGCGATGGAGTTCGCCATAACCGCTAAGATGCGCTTCCTCAAGGGGTGCCATCGAGGCTGATGACTCCTGGCGGCTGCACGCCGCCAGGAGTTTTTTGTATTCGCGCCAGGAATATGGGGGAAGGTAGAAAGTGAAAATTGCCTTGATCGCATTGTTTGGAGCCGTGGGTACGCTTGCCCGGTATGGGATGCAGGGCCTGGTGCAGTTCCGCACCGGCGGCGCCTTTCCTTATGGCACGCTGGCCGTGAATCTCGCCGGATGCTTTTTTCTCGGCCTGATCGGGCAGTTCACCATGAATCGAATCGTCATACCCCCGGAGTGGCGCATGGCGATCGCCGTGGGCTTCTTCGGTGGATTCACCACATTTTCGAGTTTCGGCTGGGAGACGGCGAAGATGCTGGAAGACGGCGAATGGCTCCGCGCATCCGCGTATGTGGCCGCAAGCGTCTTCGTGGGACTTTTGCTTTCGGTGGCGGGAATTCGTCTCGCCAACCGGCTGTAGGAGGGTGAGCTGTGAGCCACGAAAAATTTGAGGGTGAACGCACGCTGATGCGCATCCACATCGGCGAATCGGACAAATGGCGCGGCAAACCGCTGCATGAGGCAATCGTCGAGATGCTTCGGAAGGAGAAATTCTCCGGAGTGACCGTCCTTCGCGGCGTGGGCGGTTTCGGCGGCTCGAGCATCTACCACACCGACAAGATTCTGCGCCTTTCGCAAGATTTGCCCATTGTCGTGGAAGTGGTGGAATATGCGGAACGCATCGAGCAAATTCTGCCGCGGCTGGATGAAATGGTCGAAGGTGGCCTGATTACTCTTGAAAAAGTGCGAGTCATTCTTTACCGGACCGCCAAGAAATAGGCTTCCCGAATGAAATTGCATGAATTCCACGCACGAAGTCTCGAATCCACTCTGATTCTGGCGGATGAATCGGTTCTGCGAATCCGGCGCCTGCTGCGCGACGCCGGACAAAGAGGAATCATCCGGCAGATCACGAATTCGCTGAGCGAAGTAAAGCGGGACGAACTGGAGTCGAACGCCGAAGAATTGCACCGGATGTTTACCAAATTTGCGGAGGATTTTTCTCTCGAACCTCACCCGCTCGATCTGCGCCGGGTTCTTGACGCCGAACTCTCCTCGCTGTGGGTGGATTTGCAGGATTGCCGCCCGGACCGGATGAAGGGCTATGGACAACCGTTCTCTCCGGAAGCGCAAAAACGTCTCGAAAGTACGATTGAAGATCTGCTGGCGCAGATTGAAGCGATGCGAATGACTCTTCTCGAAGACTAGACCCCGAAGAACTTCTTGACCGGCAGCGGCAAAAAAGTCATCCAATTGCATTCTGCCGTCCGGCAAAGATAGAGTTTGTTGATCCATGCCGAACACCGAAAGCTCGGAAAAATCCTGGCTCAATCGAACGGTGCTGGGCGTCGGGCTTACTTCGCTTTTTTCGGACTGGAGCCACGAAACGGCGACGGCGGTTCTGCCGGCTTTTTTGGCGGCAATCGGTGCGGGGCCGGCGTGGCTGGGAGTCATTGAAGGCGTCGCGGACGGCCTTTCCAGCTTTACAAAACTTGCCGCGGGACACTTCACCGACCGGCTGAAACGCCGGAAGCCTCTCGCGGTTTTTGGGTATGCGGTCACGGCGCTGGCGACTTCCTCCTTTGCGCTGGCGACACATGCCTATCACGTGCTGATAGGGCGGTCGGTGGCATGGCTGGGACGCGGTGTGCGGTCTCCTGCACGAAAAGCCTTGCTGGCCGCGGATGTTCCACCGGAAGCCTACGGACGAGCGTTCGGGTTCGAGCGGCTGATGGACACGGTCGGCGCGATTGTGGGGCCGCTGACGGCGCTCGCGCTGCTGCACTGGACGGGGCACTCGTATCGAAAAGTTTTCTTGTGGACGCTGGTGCCGGGAATGATCGCCGTGGCGTGCTTCTGGCTGCTGGTGTGCGAAAAGAGTTTCGAGCGGAAGGAGCGAAAGTCGTTCTGGCATGGAATTCGCGCGTTGCCAGAGGGTTACAAAAAGTTTCTGGCGGGAGTGGGAGTTTTCGGAGCGGGAGATTTTTCGCACACGCTGTTGATTTTGTACGCGACGAAGATGCTGGCGCCGGGGCACGGCATGGCGAGAGCAGCGAGCCTCGCGGTGATTTTGTATACGGTGCACAACGTTTTTTATGCCGGATCGGCGTATACCAGCGGCTGGCTGAGCGATCACGTGCGGCACAGAAAATTGGTGTTGACGGGAGGCTATGCGCTGGCGGGAGTGACGGCAGTTCTGCTGGCGACGGGAACGCATTCGTACTGGCTGCTCGCGGGAATTTTCGTGATGGCGGGAATTTACATCGGTACGGAAGAGGCACTGGAAGACTCGATGGCGGCGGAGCTGGTGCCACGAGAGCAGCATGGAATGGCTTTTGGAACGCTGGCAGCGGTGAATGCAGTGGGAGATTTCGTATCGAGCATGGTGGTGGGATTTTTGTGGAGTGCGGTGAACGTGCACGCAGCGTTTTCGGTTGCGGCGTTGCTGCTTTTTGCCGGATCGCTGCTGATCCTGAAGCTGCGATAGCCTGGAGAAAATGCGGGCTGGCTTTTCCCGCAGCATGAAAAATCCTGTAGGATGTGCGGGGAATTACTGGAGACAAATCATGAACAAGCTGATGAGAAGAATCTGCTGGATGGCTGCGGCAAGCGCGCTTTTTTTCGCGGCGTGCCCGCGAAATGCGGCGGCATGGGACAACGGGCTGGCGAAAACTCCGCCGATGGGCTGGAACAGCTGGAACAAATTCGCGTGCAACGTGAGTGAGGATTTGATCAAGAGCGTGGCGGACGCGATCGCCAGCAACGGAATGAAGGATGCGGGATACGAGTACGTGGTAATTGACGATTGCTGGCAAGTAAGCCGCGACGCGAACGGAAATATCGTTGCGGACGCGACGCGCTTCCCTTCCGGGATGAAAGCTCTTGCCGATTACGTGCACTCGAAGGGATTGAAATTCGGGCTGTACTCGGATGCCGGAGCGAAGACTTGCCAGGGACGGCCGGGAAGCCAGGGATACGAATATCAGGACGCGCGAACGTACGCTTCGTGGGGAGTGGACTACCTGAAATACGACTGGTGCAATACGGGCACGCGCAACTCCGAGGAAGCGTACACGACGATGCGCGACGCGCTGGCGGCGACGGGAAGGCCGATTGTCTTCAGCATTTGCGAGTGGGGCAAGTCGCAGCCGTGGCTCTGGGCAGGGAGCGTGGGAAATTTGTGGCGGACGACAGGAGACATCAGCGACCACTGGGCAGGAAGGAAGAAATGGAGCGACGGAAGCTGCTGCTCGAACGGAATGCTGGATATTGTGGACCAGCAGGTGGGCATTGATTCCTATGCGGGGCCGGGGCATTGGAACGATCCGGACATGCTGGAGGTGGGCAACGGCGGAATGACGGACACGGAATACCGGGCGCACTTCAGCTTGTGGTGCCTGCTGGCGGCGCCGCTGATGGCGGGAAACGATGTGCGGAACATGACGCCCAAAACGAAAGAGATCCTGACGAACAAGGAAGTGATCGCGGTGGACCAGGATCCGCTGGGAATGGAAGGAACACGCGTGGCGAAGAATGGCGACCTGGAAGTCTGGTCGAAACAGATGGAGGATGGAAGCCGGGCCGTGATTCTTTTGAACCGTGGCGAGAACCAGGCGGAGATTACGGCGAGGTGGGAAAAGTTGGGGTATCCGGGGCATCTTTCGGCCGAGGTGCGGAACCTCTGGGAACACAAGGAGGAGGGCAGGTTTACGGGGAAATACAGCGCGATGGTGGCGTCGCACAGCGTGGTAATGGTGCGAGTGAAGCCGTGAAGGGTTGGAGCTGGAGAAGTTGCGCGATTCCCGAAATGGGAAGGATGGAGCGTCATTCGGTACCCCCACCCCCGGTGTTTTTGCGCAAGAGTGCGCAAGCGATTGAAAGAAAAAGGGTTGAGAGAAAATTTGAGTTTGCAAGAGTGCAGCAAGAGTGCGGAAGTGTGTGAAAAGCGGGGAGTTAGACGGTTTCAGGTGCGGGATGCAGTGTAAGCGCGCCGGGACTTCTTGTAGTAGATCGGCGGCCAGACGAGGAACGGACCAAAAGAACATACACTATTATAACATTGTTGTCAATAGAGATCGTGGTACCGCGAGAACGGGTAACGTCAAGCTGCTTGCCTAAAGAGGGCGAGGGTGCGGCACGGCTTCAAGAAATATCCGTGAGAGTCAAATTGTGCTTTGCTCTTTGAATAAGGCGGCACATCTTAGCGCCTCACAGTTGCACAACACGTTTCTCCAGTGGTAATTAAAGGCAGCTAATTCC
>Ga0335078_10001316_pt1 | contig 37720 bp, 37 predicted proteins | sample Lox_Sample_32_FD_206711 | JGI IMG/M metagenome (GOLD analysis project Ga0335078, IMG submission 206711) | Soil microbial communities from Loxahatchee National Wildlife Refuge, Florida, United States - Lox_Sample_3.2 | ecosystem: Environmental > Terrestrial > Soil > Wetlands | place: USA... | reverse complement strand
ATCGAACTTTTAACTTCCGCCATTCAGCTTCAAAAATCGTGGGAATCCGCCGTTCATTTCTGCGGAACGATTCAATGCGAAGTTGTGACGTCGAGCCTGACGACCGGGGCGGGCGGCGCACAGCCAACGTGAAGCATTTCCCTGCGCATCGCGCCGGAGGATTTTCAAAAGCTGATGGAGCAACTGCAGAAGCTCGGGAAGATTTCGCAGCACACCACTGAGCGCACTGATGTCACGACCCAGGTAGTTGACACAGAAGCGAAGATCAAGAACCAGACGGCTTTTCGCGACAATTTGCGCGCGATGCTTTCGAAGCCTTCGGCCACGGTCAAGGATCTCGTGGAGATTCAATCCCAACTTACAGACACGCAATCTGAACTGGACAGCGAGACGACCCAGCGCAAGATTCTCGCGAACGAAACCGAGAAGATCGCCGCAGACGTCAGTTTCTATGCGGAGAACCGTGGACGCAGTGCGTTCTCCTCAATCAGCGATGCCTTTGGCGAAGCCGGTTCGGATTTGGCAGACAGCACCGCCGCATTGATCACTTTTATCGTGACGATTATTCCTTGGCTGATCCTGATCGTGCCCGCCATCTGGCTCTTCGTCCGCCTCTGGCGCAAATGGCGGAGGAGGCGCGACGCGCGTCCGCGAGAGACGGCTGTGCAACAGTGAAGAGTGTCTTCTCCCAGTGCGGTTGCGCACGGTATATCTCTCACCGGAGGTGTGTGAGTTCTTGCGTCAGGAGCCGGTGGTGGCATACTTCCGTCCGCCGGAGATTTCCGTTATTGCATCCAAATTCAATTCAGGAGTGGAATTTGACGAGGGAAAACGAGATGCGGGTCATCTTTGTGGGAGTCAGAACTGGAGTGAAATTTGCCGTGCTGCTGATCGCCGGATTGGTGGCTGCGGCGGGATTGCGTGCAACGACGCTCAAAGAAGCCGAGGCGGAGGTGCAGGCGAAGATCGCGAAGAGTGGCGCGGACGTGGCCATCGCGCTTCGGACGCTTGACGGCAAGGAGGAATGGCTGTTGAACCCGGACGAATCGTTTCATGCGGCGAGCACCATGAAGATACCGGTGATGATCGAGCTATTTCACGAGGTGCGGGAGGGGAAGATCGAGCTGGACGAGCCGCTGGTGATCCACAACGAATTCCACAGCATTGTGGACGGATCGGTCTATCATCTCGATTCCAGCGACGATTCCGAGTTGACTCTCTACAAGGAAGAGGGTCAGTCGCGATCCATCGGCGAGTTGCTGGAACTGATGATCACGCAGAGCAGCAACCTAGCGACGGATCTGCTGATCGAAAAACTTGGCGTGGAGAATATCCGCACGACAGTGCACGCGCTAAATGCAGACGGGATGCACGTTTTGCGCGGGGTGGAAGACGACAAAGCGTACGAAAAGGGGATCAACAACACGACGACAGCGCGGGGACTGCTCGTCCTGCTTGAAGCAATTGCAAATGGCAAGGCGGTGGATGCCGACGCTTCCAAGCAGATGGTTGCCATTCTCGAGCGGCAGAAATTCAATGAAGCGATACCCGCGGGATTGCCTGCGGGCACCGTGGTGGCGCACAAGACGGGCGAAATTACAAAAATCCATCACGATGCGGCGATCGTTTATGCCCACAGGCCTTTTATCCTGGTGATTCTGGTGCGGGGGATCGAGGACCGCAACCTGAGCGCGGCACTGATGGCGGACGTTACGCGGACGCTTTACGGAGCGATACAATAGCGAAAATTTGGCGCAACGCGCGCAAGGTCGGCGCCATCTCATTAATGGGGTTTCCTGGGCATTCCCCATGGGAGTGTATTCAGGGTAGTCGAGGATCGAGCCAGAACCTGAGGGAAAAACGAAATGCAGAACTTGAAAAAACTGCTGATTGTGGCTGGTGTTGCGCTCGGACTCGCAGGCGTCGCCGCCGCGGACACGCTGCAGATGAAGGACGGGCGAGTATTCCAAGGAAAATATTTGGGCGGCACGCAAGCGGTGTTGCGGTTTGAGATCAACGGAGATGTGCAGACGTTTTCAACGAACGACGTTCTGGTGATTACGTTTACAGATAGCGCTCCACCGCCGCAGTCGGTTGCTGCACCGGCTCCTGCGCAAGAGCCGGCCCCTTCGGATGATGCTGCTCCGCCGCCAGGGGAGACGCCGCCGGATGCCAACCAGTCGGCAGACGCAGCGCCAGCTCCCGCGCCCGCTCCTGCTCCCGCAGCAGCCGCGGCTCCCGCTGCACCGGCAAATGTAAGCGCGAGCTCTGACGCCAACAGTATTACCCTTCCGGCCGGGCAATCGCTTCTCGTACGAATGATAGATGGAGTGGACTCCACGAAGAATCATGTGGGCGACGTGTTTCACGCGAGCCTGGAGACGGATTTGAACGTTAACGGCGTTCTGGTGGCGCGCAAAGGCGCGGACGTTTACGGCAAGCTCGTCACCGCAGAAAAGTCCGGAAATTTCACGGGCCATTCCGAATTACAACTAGAACTTACGAGCATTGTGATTGATGGGCGCACGTACCCATCGGTGAGCAGCGATTACAACTTACAGGGCAAGGGGCGCGGCGCGGATACAGCCAAGAAAGTCGGCGGCGGCGCGGTGTTTGGGGCAATTATCGGGGCGATCGCCGGAGGAGGGCAGGGTGCTGCCATTGGCGCTGCCGCGGGATCGGCGGCGGGCGCAGGCGTTCAAGTGCTGACCAAGGGAGAACAAGTGAAAGTTCCTAGTGAAACGCTGCTGGAATTCCGGCTGCAACAGCCGACGACTGTGATCCCGGTGGGCGGGTAACATGCACGCCTGGCCGAGCCGCTGGCGTGAGTAGCGGGGTTTATGATTAGTAGGCATTACCCCACAAATGGCGCTTGTTTCTTCCGCTGTTAGTGACTATGATACCCCCTCGATTGGGGGATCGCATGCCGAAAGAAAAACCACGCGTCAACATCGGGGAAGTGATCAAAACCTACCGCAGCCAGCGAGGGCTTTCGCAGGGAGATATCGAGAGGCGCACAGGCCTGCTGCGCTGCTATTTGTCGCGCGTCGAAAATGGGCACACCGTGCCGTCGCTCGAAACGCTGGCGAAAATCGCCGAAGCGATGGATATTTCGCTGGCGGATTTTTTCCCGGGCACAGAGACGCCGCGCGACCGCGAAACGCAGAAGATGCTGGGCGAACTTTCGCAGGACGAAATCCGCTTTCTGGCGGAAATCAAGAAGTACAGCACCACGCTTTCCGACGGCGACAAACGGCTGGTGCTGGCGATGATCCGGAAGATGGCGACGATGATTCCGCCGCCAGTGCGCAAGCCGCTGGTGAGGCGGCCGGCAGTTTAAGCTGGAGCCTGGATTCAGTCCAAGCTGTTCCGGATTGAACCGGCTTCGGTGGTCGAACGAGAAGAAATCAATACCTGCGCATTACCAGACAACTGGCAATCATGTCATGCAGCGCCTGCTTCTTCTCCGTGAAGCCGGCAAGGGCGTAGCCGATTCCGAGAGGAATCAGCCCGGTGATGAGCTTCGCGAAGAAGCGGCCCGAAGCGCGCCCAAAGGAAACCGGCCTTCCGTTTAGATCAGTCACAAATAGGTTCAGGATTTTTTTCCCGGGAGTGGCCTGCCAACTGGAGCTCTCGAAATAAGCGTAATAGAGCCATCCGCCGAGGAGTGCTGCACCAACCAGAATTCCATAGAATGCAAATATCATGAGAAAGAAGTGCGGATCCGGCTCCTCGCCAGGGTGCAGTCCCCGGATCATCTCCACACCTCCGCTCAGAAAGAAAAGCGGCACAAGAATCGCCATAATGACAAAGCCCATGATGAGGCTGTCCACCAAATAAGCCACGACGCGCAACCAAAAACCGGCGTAAGGAATCGTAGGCGCGGGACGCCAGTGAGGTGAAACTAATCCGGGAGCGGCGGCGGGAATCGCCTGAGGCGCCAGAGGAAATTGAGGAGTGGCTGACGCAGGGGATGGCTGGCCGCAGCGGGGACAGTAGGGACTTCCATCGGCCATAGCGTTTCCGCACTTGGAGCAGTACACGTGTTCTCCCTTGGCGAAATGTATTCGAGGAAAGCGACTGCGCGAAATCCTATTCTACCTTATGCCAGAACTCATAGAGCTGGTGGAGGGAGAACGGGCAGAGTGTTTCGAAAGGCTTAACCGGCATGGATGCCGCGGACGGCGTTCGCGGCCGGGCGCTCGAGATTGAGGACGGAGGAAACGAATTCGCTGACGGTGATTCCCAGGTGGCCCCAGAGGCGGCGCTTCAGGCTGGTATAGTCCTGCGTGCCGCTGAAGATGTCTCCCAACAACTGGCGAAAAACGACGCTTCGCCGAAGGAGCTGAACCATGCGGGTGGTGACGGCAGTGCCCAGGACCGTGCCGCGGTAAAAGCGGCGGACGATGCGGGCGGCGAATTCCAGTTCGCAGGAAAAGGAGGCCTTCACGGCGGCGGGATATTTCTCCGGAGCGCCTTCTGCGATGGATTTGCCGAGCAATTCGCCCGATCGCATGGCGTAGAACAGACCTTCGCCCGTCAGCGGATCCACCCAGGCGGCGGCGTCCCCGACAAGCGCCCAGTTTTTGCCGACGACATTGCGCTGGGAGAGCGTGCGTTCCTGCGGAGAAGGCAGGACGTGGCTATAAAACTGCGCGTCTTCCATGGGGATATTTTGTTTCAGCAGGAACGTCTGCAAATGTTCGCGGAGCTCAGCGCTGGTGTGGGAGGCCATGCTGCCGCAGATGCCCACGGAGAGATGATCGCAGCGGGGGAACGACCAGATGTAACCGTCGAACTGCGGCAAGAACTTCACGATGATGGCATCGGCGGATTGCGGCACGAAATAGCCTTGAGTCATTTCGAGCTCATCCCGCTGCAATGCGCGAGTCTCCGGAAGCAAATGATTGCGAGCGCCGGCGGCGAGCACCAGGAAATCGGAGGCGTGCCACTCGCCCTCGACGCAATAGCGTGGTTTTTCGGCGGAAGTGTCCACCGAAACGATATGGGACCGTTCGATCTTACAGCCCGCTTCCTCTGCGCGATCGAGCAACATGCCGTTCAGTACCCTCCGGGAGTAGACCACGATGGGGTGGGCCATCTCGAGAGTGGCGCGCTGTTCGTTGCTGGCGATCAGATCAACGGAATAGATGAGTTTCTTGGGATAGGGATTGTCGAGCAAGAAAGGGAAGCACTCGATGGCCTTGTGGGTCAGGCCGCCGCCACAGGGCTTTTCCCAGGCGAGATGCTCGTCGTAAATTTTAACCTGGTGACCCGCGCGGGCGAGCTGCTCGCCGCACATGGATCCCGACGGTCCGCCGCCAACGATTGCGATATCCGCCATGGCCCTCTCGCTTGAATCAGGATTCCGTCTTCGGGCGTGAACCACCTCAGGCGACGGGGAAGATCGCCAGGGCCAACCCAGCGAAGAGTATAGCACCGAAGATGGCTGCTGCTGCAGGGGAGTGTGTCTCACGGCGTACTAGAGCCGCGGCGAGGCGCTCAAGAACAAAAAACATTGCGAAATAGATACTCAGAAGAAGCAGAAGGATTTCTCCTGAATGGAGGAAGAAAAGCGCAGACACGAGGGCAACCCACACCAGGGCGCGGAAGCTCAGAGAGAGGAAGTAGCGGCGCCAGCGGGATTCCAATCCGGCTGGACCGAGAAGAATCTCCTCTGCGAAAAACCATGGAAGAAAAAGAAGGGCGACGATGGGGAGCCGGAGCCAGCGCGCGGGAGTTAGCCAGGCATCGTAAAGACTGAGGTTGAACCATGCGCCGAAGAGAACGATGAGAGCGGCCGCGGCAAATGCGGAAGCGAGGAGCGGGCGCGAACGGTGGGAGAACGACGGGCCGACGAGGCGACGGTTCCAGATCAACAGGGCCACCCCGGTGAGAGCGAAAAAGCTGATGAGATAATCGCCCTGGAAAATGCGCAGGGCTCGAAGCGGGACACCGGGGCTCAACGCCAGCACAGCCAACGCGGAGACGATCGCAACTTGCGCAAAGGAACTCCACGACGAAGGCGCGGTAAAAGCTTCCGGGTTCGGCGGATCATCCGGATTGCCCGTGACTTCCCTCAGAAACGGGACGACCAGGATCGCAAGACCCGCGAAGCCGAGGAAAAAGCCGAGAAGGGACCAGTGTGGAGGGATTGGCGAATCAGAAGAGATTTTGAGTAGGCGAGCGACCCAGGCACGATCCTGAGCCGCGACGTCGGAATCGAAGAGCAGGCTGACATGGGTGGCGCGAGGAATGACGACATACTTATCGGAGATACCAGGTTGAGCTGGAACGAGATTTTTTGCAGCCGTTCTTTGAGGCGGTGGTTCCCATGCGCCGCTGATGACGAGCGAGTTAAAGCTGAGTGCGCCGAAACTAGGGTAGGGAAGCATTTCCGGGCTGATGCCGGGAGTCGGGCGCATCGGGGCGGGCGAGATGGCAATCGCGCCAGCGACGGGAATGTGAGAGGCGACGCGAAGAGCGATGGCGCCGCCGAGTGAGTGGCCAACGAGAAACGTTCGATCGGGAAGGATGGCGCGGCGTTCGATGAGATCTTGTACGAGCGCTTCGGAGCAGGACTCTGCGCGATCGTAGGTGAAAGGTCCCGGAGAAGCGCCATGGCCGGGCAAATCCGGGATGAAGACGCGAAGATTTTGGTTCGAGAAAGACTCAGCGAGGTAGAACATGATTCTTTTATTGGCGGAGAGGCCGTGCAAGAGGACCACGAAACCCTCGGCTTGGGAGGTGCGTGAGCCGATCACGTCCACGCGCATGCCGCAACCCCCGGCGGTGGAAATCACGGTGGTGGCGAGATAGGGCTGCGCGTGGAGAAGTAGGACACCGGAACCGGCGAACAGCAGCCCCGCAATCCCGAACCATTGTTTGCCAGGCTTCACGAACGGCCTCGCGGGCGAAAGCGGCGGCAGGACATCGCATGATAAACTAGAAGACGCAGAGATAAGTGCGGTTTCAATATTTTCGCCCGCATGGAGCTCCCTTGCATCCCGGAATTCTGACCACGGAAGAAGCGATTTTGCGGTTTGGCCGCGAGAAACGCAACGGCAAGAAAGTGGTGTTCACGAACGGTTGCTTCGATCTGCTGCATCCCGGGCATTTGCGGAGCCTGGAACAGGCGCGCGAATTGGGAGATGTGCTGATCGTGGGGATCAACGGCGACGCGAGCGTGAAAGAGCTGAAGGGTGAAGGGCGGCCTATTTTGCCGGCGGCGGAGCGCGCGGAGATTCTTGCGGCGCTGGAGTCCGTCGATGCGGTGGTTATCTTCGAAGAATTGACGCCGCAGCGCGTAATTAGCCGGATCCTTCCGGATATTTTGGTGAAGGGGAGCGACTGGCCAGGGGATCAGATCGTTGGGAGGGAAGAGGTGGAGGCGGCAGGCGGCAAAGTGGTGCTCGCGCCTGTCGTGCCCGGTTACTCTACGTCGGCGATTTTGAAGAAGATCCGCGGGACCGGGGCAGAGGTATCGCGGAAATTGTGAATTCAGTTCGATGATCCTGCCCGTGGTTCGTGAGCGTCTGGAGAGTTTGCTGCGGCAGCCTTCGCTGGAGGCTGTTCTTGCGGAAGTGCGCACCGGCAGCAGGCAAACAACGATTTCCGGGCTGCAAGATCCTGCCAAAGCCATCGTCTGTGCTTACCTGGCGCATGAATTGCGCCGGCCTGCCTTCCTTCTTGTGGATTCCAACAAGCGCGCGGAAGAGATCTTCGAGAGCGCGCGGTTCTTTTCAGGAATTTTTCCGGGACCGAGCGGAGGGGTAGCCCTGCTGCCTGCGTTTGACACGCTGCCATGGGAGGCGCGAGGACCGCACGCGGACATTCTGGAACGGCGTGCGGCATCGCTGTTCCGGCTTTCCGCGGGGATGGTATCTCTGGTGATCGTGCCCGTGGCGTCAGCGTTGTGGAGATATCGGGAAGCGAACGAGTACACGGATCTGGCGCGGGTGTTACAGCCGGACGACGAAGTGAGCCTGGAAGAATTCATCGCTCACTTGGGCGCGGTGGGTTATGCGAGAAGCGAAATGGTCGAGCTCCCGGGACAGTTTGCCGTGCGCGGAGGGATTGTGGATGTGTTTTCTCCAGAGGCGCTTCGGCCCGTGCGACTGGAGCTGCTGGGAGACACAATCGAATCCATCCGCGAATTCGATCCGCGGACACAGCGGTCCATTGCGCCCGTCGTTCGAACGCTGCTGCTGCCGCTGACGGAATGGATTGTTCCCGGACCACAGGGAGGGGCGTGGAATCTGCCGGCTTACTGGGGCCCGAAAAGCGAGGCGAGTGCAAATTCGCTGTTCGAACTGGCGGAAAGTTCACTGAGCCCGCTGGTTTTTGTGGATGAACCGCAGAATGTGCATCACGCCGGAGACAAATTCCTAGCGGATGCAGCGGAAACGTACGAGCGGCACGGCCACGCGGATTCGCCTGCGGCTTCGCAATTTTTCTGGAGTGAGGGAGAACTCGCGGAGGCGTTCGAGAAAGTTTCGCGGGTGGAACTGGAGCAGCTTGCGCTGAGTTCGGGCGGCGGTTCGCGCCATGAGTTGTCTTCGCGGCCGAGCGCCATCTTTCATGGAGATGTTGTTGCGTGTGTGGGAGACGTGAAGTCGCAGCTTGGGGCTGGTGGGAAAATATTCTTGACGGCGGCGAGCACGGGGGAACTGGAGCGACTCGCGGATATTTGCCGGGAGTACGAAGTTCCCTACGTGCTGGGCGAATCGGAAGACGCCGCGGCCGGTTACACGGCGGAGAGCGCGCTGGAGTCGGCGGGGCTGGTCTTAATGCGGGCGCCGTTCGGAAGAGGCGTGGCGTTTCCGGACGCGAAACTGACGATTTACGGAAACGGCGATCTTTTCGATGTGGCTCCGGCGGTGGAGCGCGCGAGCCGAAAAATCCGTACTTCGGGATTTTTCAGCGATTTCGCGGAACTGAAGCCGGGGAACTTCGTGGTCCACATTGACCACGGCATCGGGCAATTCGAGGGGTTGAGGCAGATCGAGTCGGATGGACGCCGGGGCGAGTTCATGCTGCTGCGCTACGCGGAGGATGCGCGGCTGTATGTGCCGCTTGAACGCATGGACCTGGTGCAAAGCTACCGCGTGGTGGAAGGGGCCGAGCCTCAACTGGACCGGCTGGGCGGAACAGCATGGACTACGCGAAAAGCGAAGGTGCGCAAATCGCTCGAGGAAATGGCGGACAAGCTGCTGGCGCTCTATGCGACTCGGAAGACGGCGCAGGGATTCGTTTTTTCTCCCGATGGGAATTGGCAAAGGGAATTCGAGGATTCGTTCGAGTTCGAGGAGACTACCGACCAGAACGCGGCGATCGCGGACGTGAAGCGGGACATGCAGCGGGTGACGCCTATGGACAGGCTGCTCTGTGGAGACGTGGGCTACGGCAAGACGGAAGTGGCGATGCGGGCGGCGTTCAAAGCGGTGGCGGACGGGAAGCAGGTTGCGCTTCTGGCGCCGACGACGGTGCTGGCGTTTCAGCACCATGAAACGTTCAAACGAAGATTTGCGGCATTCCCCGCGAATATTGAAATGCTAAGCAGGTTCCGCAGCGCGGCGGAGCAGAAGAAAATCCTGGCCGACATCGAGGCAGGAAAAGTGGATGTGGTGATTGGAACCCATCGGCTGCTTTCGAAGGACTTGAAGTTTCACGACTTGGGTTTGCTGATCGTGGATGAGGAACAGCGATTTGGCGTGGCACACAAGGAGCGGTTGAAGGAAATGCGCAAGAACGTGCATGCGCTGGCGCTTTCCGCGACGCCGATTCCGCGGACGCTGCATATGTCGCTGGTGGGATTGCGCGATATGTCGCTGATCGAGACGCCGCCCCGGGACCGTCTGGCGATCCAGACCTCAGTTGCGCCTTTCAGCGAAGAACTTGTCAAACGGGCGATTGAAACGGAATTGGAACGGCAAGGGCAGGTGTACTTCATCCACAATCGCGTCGAGTCTATTTATTCGCTTGCTTCGCTGGTGCAGAAACTCGTTCCAAGAGCCCGCGTTGTGGTGGGCCACGGACAGATGGGCGAAAAAGAGCTCGAATCGGTGATGTTGAAGTTCATTCGCGATGAAGCGGACGTGCTGGTGGCGACGACAATTGTTGAAAACGGGCTGGATATTCCGCGCGCGAATACGATGCTGATCAACCGTGCGGACCGGCTTGGATTGGCGGAACTTTATCAATTGCGGGGAAGAGTGGGGCGTTCGAATCAACGCGCATACGCCTATCTGCTGGTGCCGCCGGAGAGGATTCTGTCGGAAGCCGCACGGAAAAGGCTTTCGGCGATGAAGGAGTTCAGCGAACTGGGAGCGGGATTCCGGATTGCGGCGCTGGACCTGGAATTGCGCGGGGCAGGCAACCTGCTTGGAAGGCAACAGCACGGGCACATCGAAGCGGTGGGGTTCGATCTTTACACCCAGATGCTGGAGCGGGCAGTTTCGCGACTGAAAGGCGAGGTAGCCGCTCCGGAATTGCGGACGACGCTGAACCTGGGATTGGATGTTCGCATCCCACAAGACTATATTTCCAGCGAGAACCTAAGACTTCGCACCTATAAACGAATTTCCGCGGTGGCCACGGACGAGGAGAAACAAGAAGTGGCGCGCGAGCTGGCGGACCGCTTCGGACCCCCGCCGGGCTCGGTGGAAAACCTTTTGGAGTATGCGGTGCTCAAATCCGTATGCGAGCGACTGAGGATTTCCGGGGTGGAGCGGCAGGGGGGCCGCGTGGCGATGAGGTTTCATCCGGAAACACCGCTTGATCCGGCGGCGCTGGTGCGGGTGGTGCGTTCAAGGGAAGGGATTCGACTCGATCCGAGCGGCGTGTTATGGGTAGAGTTGACGAGGGGAGAGCCGGTGGTGGCGAGGCTTAGAAACGTATTGCTCGGGCTGGAAGGGCAAGGCTAAACTCATCAAGTGAGGGTTTCCATGCAAAAGATTGTATTGTTTGCCGCGGTAATTCTGGCTGCGCCGTTGTACGCGCAGCAGCCGCCGGCGAATCCGCCAGCGAATCCACCGACGAATCCGGCAACGCCCACGCTTGAGCAACCGGGCGAAGCGCCGAACGAGACGCAGCCTCCCGCAGCGCCCGCTGCAGCCCCCGCTCCGGCTCCAACAGCAAGCGACTTACGGAAGATGGCTGCCAAACCGATCAGCCCCGAGGGCGGAGCGATCGTGGAGGAAATTATTGCGCGCGTGAACAATGAGATCATTACGAAATCGGACTATGACAAGGAGCTAGGCAGCGCGGAGGAAGAGGCCAAGCAGGATTGCCAAGGGCGATGCACGCCGGAGCAGTTACAGGCAGAGATCGCAGACCGCAAAAAGAATGCCCTGCGCGACCTGATTGACCAGTCGCTGATGGTGCAACGCGGGAAGGACATGGACATCAACGTGGAGACGGACGTGGTCAAGCAGTTGGACCAGATCCGCATCCAAAACAATTTGGGCAGCATGGAAGACCTGGAGAAGGCAGTGACGGCCCAGGGGATGAACTGGGAGGACTTCAAGAGCAATATCCGAAACAAGATTCTGGTTCAAAAAGTGATCCAGCAGGAGGTCGGCTCGCACATCACGATCGGGCACGACGACGTGCTGAAGTATTACGATGCGCACAAAGCGGACTACGTCCGGCCCGAAGAAGTGGCGCTACGGGAAATTGAAGTCAGCACCGTGGGAAAACCGGAATCGGAAATTCCGGAGCTCAAAAAGAAGGCGGAAACGGCGTTGAAGCGGGTACAGAATGGCGAGGATTTCGGAGAGATCGCCAAGCGCTTTTCCGATGGAGCGACGGCAAAGGACGGGGGCTATCTGGGGATGTACAAGCGCGGCGAGCTGGCCAAGCCAATCGAAGATGTCGTCTTCAAAATGAAGAAAAACGAGCTCACTGGGGTGATGGATATCAAACAGGGATTCATGATTCTGCAGGTGCTGGAACACTACGATCAGGGACAGCAGCCCGTGGAAAAAGTGCAGGACGAAATCATGAATCAACTGTACAGCCACCAGATGGGTCCTGCCATGCGCGCCTACTTGAAAACGCTGCGGGAGCAGAGCTACGTGGTGATCAAGCCAGGGTATGAAGATATCGCGGGAGGCGGAAACAGCGAGATTCAGGAAGTCAGTGCCACGCCGGAAGCGACGAAGAAGAAAAAGGAGCACAAGAAGTTCTTGCTGTTCGGCAAGCGGTCGAACTCTCAGTCATGAAAGCCGTTTTCGTCAGCGATCTGATCGGCGATACGGCCGTCACCGCATATTTCCTCGTCCTCGAAAAGGAAATTCGCAACACGCGCGAAGGGAAGCCGTATCTGCGGCTGGAGCTGGGAGATCGCACGGGCTCTGTGGAAGCGCGCATGTGGGACCACTTCGAAGTGCCGGCGCGGGACGTTGGCCGGGACGATTTCGTCAAAGTGCAGGCGCGCGTGGAGGTTTACCGGAACAAATTGCAACTGGCCATCCAGCAGTTGCGCAAGGCCAAGCCGGACGAAGTGGAACTTGGGGATTTTCTCCCGCACACGAAAGAAGACGTGGAGAAACTGTACGCGCGTCTACTGGAGTATGCGGCGGGGATCAAGAACGAGTGGTTGAGGAAGCTGGTGAATGGGATTCTGGCCGATCCACAGATTGCCGCGCGATACAAGCGCGCGCCGGCGGCAAAGTTGATGCATCACGCATTTTTGGGCGGGCTTCTGGAGCATGTGGTCAGCCTGTGCGATCTGGCAAAGCTTGCGGCGGGGCATTATCCGGAGCTGGACCTCGATTTGTTGCTGACTGCTGCAGCGCTGCACGACGTGGGAAAATTGGATGAGCTTTGCTATGACCGGGCCATCGCGTACACCACGGACGGGCAGTTGCTGGGGCACATCGTTATGGAACTGGAGACGGTGACGCGCGCGATGGACGCGATCCCCGCGTTTCCCGCGCCGCTGAAGACGGTGGTACAGCACCTGCTGATCAGCCATCATGGAGAATACGAATTTGGTTCGCCGAAGCTGCCAATGATTCGCGAAGCGCTGGTGTTTCATTATCTCGATGATCTGGATTCCAAGATGGGAGCCATCCGCACGGCGCTGTCGAGCGAATCGGGCGACGAAGAGTGGTCTGCGTTCAGCGCGGCATTGCAGCGAAAGTTCCTCAGGCTCGATCAATTCCTGAAAGGAACCACGCCGGCCACGGAAAAAGCCGCGCAGGGATAGGCTCTCGCGACAGGCGTTTCCCCTCGCACCATTGGTTCGGCCAAAAGGTGCCTTACGCAGGCACTTGGTTGTAGACTGATCGTGGCGAGTGCGAAATGGTTCCCAACAAACTCCAAATTCGCGACGTTGTGATCCACCCTGCCTCGATTCTTGCGCCCATGGCCGGAGTGACGGACACGCTGTTTCGGCGCGTGATTCGCGGCCTTGGTGGCTGCGGATTGCTGATGACGGAGTTTACCAGCTCCGAAGGCATCACGCGAAGCGCACAGAAAACTTTACGCTATCTCTATTTTCAGGAAGACGAGCATCCCATCACCGCGCAGCTGTTTGGAGCCAATCCGGCAGTGATGGCGGATGCCGCGAAAATGGTGGAAGACCTCGGGTTCGACGCCGTGGACATCAATCTTGGCTGTCCGGCGAAGAAGGTTGTGAAATGCGGGGGATCGGGGCTGCTGCGCGACTTGCCACTGCTTGAGCAAATCTTTCGCACTGTGCGGGCGGCAGTGAAAATTCCGCTGACGATCAAGCTGCGCGCGGGTTGGGACGAGAACTCCATTGTCGCTGTGGACGTTGCCAAAATGGCGGAATCCCTTGGCGTGGAGGGAGTGGCGGTGCACCCGCGAACCCGCGCACAGGGGTATGCTGGCGCGGCAGACTGGAGCATTATTGCGGCAGTCAAAGCGGCCGTGAAAATACCTGTGATCGGCAATGGCGACATCAACATGCCCGAGGATGCTTCGCGGATGGTCCGCGAAACCGGATGCGACGCCGTGATGATCGGGCGAGCAGCGGCCACGAATCCCTGGATCTTTTCCCAGATGGCCCAATATGCCGAAAAAGGGGCCTATTACCATCCCACCGACCAGGACCGGCACCGTTTACTTTCTGGCTACTACGCCCAAATTACAGGTGCCAACCTGCCCGATGGTGTAGGCAAAATGAAGCAGTTCGCCTGCTGGTTTACACATGGCGTGGGAAACGGCGGCGAGCTTCGCAGAAACGTGCATGCGGCGAGAACGACCCAGGAAGTGCTCGAAGCGGTAGAACGCTTCTTCGAGCGCCCTGCCGCAGTGGCCAGCCAAAGTCCGGCTGGCTCAAGGGAGGACCCAGCTCATGGTCAACGCCCTCGTCTCGAAGCAGCGGTCTGAACGCAGGATCTCCGTGCATCTGCCCATGCAGATCAGCGGACGAGACCGCCGCGGAGTGGTGTTCAACGAAGAGACTTCAAGCGAAAATCTTTGCCGGAACGGCGCCGCGTTTGTGACTCGTTTTGACGTTGCGCTCGGCTCAGATCTGGAAATCCGCATTCCGCTCTCGCACCAGGCGATGCGCCGGACGGATGCCGACTTTGCCACCCGAGGGAAAGTCGTGCACGTCGGCAATACACAGTGGGAGGGCGAGCGGCTCGTTGGAGTTCAGTTTACGGGCCCGCGGTTCCAGCGGATGTTCCGGTCGGAATCCGCCGCGTAAGATTCCGCCTGTTGCCAACTTGGCGCACCGCACGCATTTTCCCCCGCATCTCCGCTAATTTACGTCTTCGGCTGCGTTTGGTCTCGCACGATTTGACTTACTTTCCGTCAATTGGCTGTAGGCATCCCTGCGGGTCAGACCACGCTCTTTCGCAGCGAGTTTTAATGCTTCCTTGCGGTCGAGCTTTGCCTGGCGAATCAATTCGTCCACGCGGTCGGCGAGGCTTTGGGCAGTGTCGACATGTGGCGTGGCGCCGGCTTCAGCGGGGCCGATCAAGAGGGTGATCTCGCCCCGCGCGGGGCGTTCGGACAGGGACAGAGCGATTTCAGAGAGCTTGCCCCGGCGGAATTCCTCGTGGACTTTGGTCACTTCCCGCGCCAGACAGGCCGGCCTGTCGCCAAGAATCTCCCGCGCGTCGGCAAAAAACTCCTCGACGCGATGCGGAGCTTCATAGAGAACAATGGTCCGCTCCTCGATTCGCAATCGCGCGAGGGCGCGGCGGCGCTCGCCGCTGCGGGCGGGGAGAAATCCTACAAAAAGGAATTCCTCGCCGGGAAGGCCGGATGCGGAAAGCGCGGCAAGGAGCGCTGACGGACCCGGAACGGGAATCACAGGAATATGATGCCGCAAACAAAGCGTGACCAGACGATGGCCGGGATCGCTGACCAAGGGTGTTCCGGCATCGCTGACCAGAGCGATTTCCTGGCCCTGCTCCATAGCCATGACGAGCTCCGGCGCGCGCGTCATTTCGTTGTGCTCATGGTAACTGACGAGAGGTTTGTGAATGTCGTAGTGGCTGAGGAGCTTTTGCGTATGGCGCGTGTCCTCGCAGGCGATTTGGTCGGCTTCGCGCAGAGTCCGCAGGGCGCGCAGGGTGATGTCCTCGAGGTTTCCGATAGGCGTGCCTACGAGATACAAGCGGCCCCGAGTTTCCGCTGATGTGTCCGCGGGTAGCATGGGTTGAGTCTAGCATGCGTACCGGAACAGCGCGTCCTGCATGCTATACTTTGATATTCTTTGCCACTCTGGAGGAAGAGCAGTGCCCCTGTACGAGTACAAATGCGTGAAGTGCGGTCGCAAAACGGAGAAGATTGAGGGCGTGTCAGGGCCACACCTGAAGAAATGCCCGCATTGTGGCGGCAAGGTGGAGCAGCAGATTACCGCCCCGGCGATTCAATTCAAGGGCAGCGGCTGGTACGTTACAGATTATGCGGGGAAGAAAGGCAGCTCGGGAGGAGAGAGCAGCTCCGAGAAGGCGAAGACGGAGTCGAAAGACAGCGGATCGAAAGACAGCGGAACAAAAGATGCCAGCGCAAAGGAATCCTCCAGCAAAGACAAAAAGGCGTCCAAAGAGAAGTGATCGAAGTCGCGCCTGGCATTAGAGCTTCAGGGTTTTCAAATATTCCCGAAACGCAGAGCCAAATTCCTGGTTTTGCAAAGCTAATTCCACTGTGGCTTTCAGAAAGCCAAGCTTGTCGCCGGCGTCGTAGGATGCCCCATCGTAGATGTACGCCCAGAGGCCTTGCTCCTTGGCAAGGATGCGCAGGGCATCGGTAAGCTGAATTTCACCTCCGGCGCCCGGAGCGGTGCGTTCAAGGCAATCGAAAATAGCGGAAGGGAGGACGTAACGCCCGGTAATGGCCAGATTTGAGGGAGCTTTGTCCGGCTTGGGTTTTTCCACGAGGTCGCGAATTCTTAGGAGGCGCTCGCCGAACGGAGCCTGGGGGGCCGACTCGCCATCTACGATGCCGTAGAGATAAGTCTTTTCGCGGGGAACTTCTTCCACAGCGATGGCGCCAACTCCGGTGGTGTGGTAGACGTCGATCAATTGTTTGGTGGCGGGGTTCGGTCCAGGGATGAGCACGTCGCCGAGAAGGACCGCGAAGGGTTCGTCTCCGACCAAGTCCTTCGCGACAAGAACGGCGTGTCCCAGACCCAGTGGCTCTTTCTGACGCGTATAACTCACCTGAACCAGTTCGCTGATGTCGCGAACCATCTTGGCCTGATCTTTTTTGCCCTTTTCCTCGAGGAAACGCTCGAGCGTCGGGTTGTAGTCGAAATGGTCCTCGATGGAGTTTTTGCCCTTGCCGGTCACGATGATGACGTGCTCGATACCGCTGGCCACGCATTCCTCGACGACGTATTGGATTTGCGGCTTGTCCACCACCGCCAGCATCTCTTTTGGTTGCGCCTTGGTGGCCGGGAGGAAGCGCGTGCCCATGCCTGCCGCGGGAAGCACGGCTTTGCGAACACGTTTGATTGAACCGCTGGGCGGTTGACCGCTCGCTGGATTTGTCATGGATTCAGGTTGTAGGAGCAGCCTGCGTTTATCAATGGGATTCTCCGGCCGAGTTACACGAGAGAGAACGGTTCAAGCCGTCGTGCGTGCTACGATAAATGAGGGGCGGGCGAGCTTTCAAGCTCTGAAGAATTATGAGCATCCGAATCCTGGGTATCGAATCCTCCTGCGACGAAACCGCCGCGGCTGTGGTGGCAAACGGCCGGGAGATTCTTTCAAGCGTGGTAGCCTCGCAGATTGATATTCACCGCAAGTATGGAGGCGTGGTCCCGGAGCTGGCTTCGCGGGAACATTTGCGGCAGATCGTTCCCGTGGTGCGGGAAGCGTTGGAGCAGGCGGGGCTCTCGTTCAACGATTTGGACGCCATCGGTGTCACGGAGGGGCCTGGCCTGGTCGGCTCGTTGCTGGTGGGCATCACCTACGGGAAGACGCTGGCTTCTGCACTGAGCAAGCCGCTGGTGTCCGTGAATCATCTGGAGGGGCATATTCACGCAGTTTTTCTCGAAGCATATAAATCGGGGAAGGCGCCGGAACTGCCTGCGGTTTGTCTGATTGTATCCGGGGGACACACGATTCTTTACGAAGTGAAGGCGCGCGACGCTTCCCCCGGAAATGCACCGGCGCTTTTCGCTTATCGCAAACTCGGGCAGACGCGCGACGACGCCGCGGGAGAAGCCTACGACAAAGTTGCCAAGCTGCTGGGTTTGGGCTACCCCGGAGGGCCGATTCTCGATCGTTTGGCTGCTGCGGCAGGCAGCGCACCTTCGCCGATGCACTTCGGCCAAATCAAGATTCGCGGCAATGCGCATGATTTTAGCTTTAGCGGAATCAAGACCGCGGTTTTGTATCATTTGCGCGAACACCCGGAGTACGCGCCTGAGATTCGCGCCCGGGAAGAGGCCATCGAGCGCGGGGAACGCAAGTTCGAGCAATTGCTGCCTCTTTGCAGCCCGGCGACGCTCGGCCTGGTGCGCGAATTCCAGAATGCAGTGGTTCGCGACCTTGTCGAGCGCACTATGTCCGCTAGGGAGGAACTTTCCGCTGCCAGCGTGATCGTTTCGGGCGGAGTTGCCGCGAATTCGCAGCTTCGCGCCACGTTTGAGCAACGTGCGGCCCAGACGGGCCTCGCCGCGTATTTTCCAAGCCGCGCACTCTCCACCGATAATGCCGCGATGATCGCCGCGGCTGCGTATCCGCGCTTTCGTGCCGGGATCCTCGCGGACGTCTCTCTGAATGCCTCCGCAAACCTGCCTCTCGCCTGAAGGACTACACCTGGCATACGCTATAATTCCGCGAACATGGCTACTCCCGCCGCCGGCAGCGTGAAATTCCAGAATGCGAGCGATCAATCGCTGCTGATTTCTTTCGGCGATTCGTTCAGCTTGCGGGCGCACGAGAAGGTCAGAAAGCTTCTACGGCTCCTTGAATTAGAGCCGGTCCCAGGCATTCGCGATTTACACCCCGGGTATTGCTCGGTGCTGATCCGATTTGACGCTCTGCAGTTGCGGCACGATAAGCTGAAGTCGCTCTTGCAGAAGCTTCTGCACCACTTGAAGTCAGTGGCGCTCCCTAGGCCTCGGCTGGTCGAAATCCCTGTTTGCTATGGCGAGGAATTCGGTCCTGATCTACCTGAAGTTTGCGCGCTGCATGATCTCACGGCCGAACAGGCAATCCAGCTGCACAGTTCCAAGACGTATCTCGTATATTTCCTGGGTTTCGTGCCAGGGTTTGCCTATCTCGGCGGATTGCCGAAAGAGCTCGTGACGCCTCGCCTCTCTGCGCCACGCACGAAGGTGCCGCCCGGGAGCGTGGGGATCGCCGGCAATCAAACGGGCGTCTATCCGTTCGCAACGCCGGGAGGCTGGCGCTTGATCGGGCATACTCCCGCGGTAATGTTCCGCGAGGGGGCCAGCTTGCTTGCCATTGGGGATCGCGTACGCTTCGTGCCCATTTCGCGCGAACGCTTCGCCGAACTGGAGTGTGCGTGAAGAGCATCCACGTCATTGCGCCGGGACTGCTGACCACGGTGCAGGATTTGGGCCGCGAAGGTTATGGGCCAATGGGTGTTTCACGATCGGGCGCTGCGGACGCACTTTCGCTGCGTTTGGGAAATCAGTTGGTGGGTAATGCCGAAGGGACAACCGCGCTGGAGATGACCTTGCTTGGCGGCACGTTCGCTTTCCCCGAGGGAGCGGTCATTGCACTTGCGGGTTCCGACTTCGGTGCGACGCTGGATGGCGAAGCCGTGCCCTTGTACACGACGGTGCGTTTGCGCGAGGGGCAAACGCTACAATTAGGTTCGACACGGTCCGGCGCGCGGTGTTACTTGTGCGTTCAAGGCGGAATCCAGGTCAAGCCATTTCTTGGGAGTGGCTCGACACACCTTCTGAGCGGACTCGGCGGCTTCGATGGTCGGCCTCTCCGCAAAGGGGATGTCTTGCAGATCCGCCACGCCGCAGGTTCCGTTCGAGCGAGGAGGCTCTCTCCCAAAGTGCTCAAACAGCTTGTGCCAAGAAAAGTTCTTCGGACCACACCTGGGCCGCAAAGCGACTGGTTTTCCAAATCTTCGATAGACGCTTTTTGCGAGAATATCTATCGTGTTGGAGAAAAATCGGATCGTATGGGCATAAGGCTGGAGGGCCAGGCGGTTATCAGCAAGCGGGAAGGGGACATGATTTCCGAGGGCGTTTCAAACGGCGCGGTGCAAATTCCGCCCGGTGGCACGCCGATTATTTTGTTCGTCGAGCAGCAAACGACGGGCGGCTATCCCAAAATCGCGAATGTGATTTCCGCCGACTTTGGGAGCCTGGGACAACTACGGCCGCGCGATGAAATTCGGTTCGAACAGGTCGGATGGAATAAGGCGCGAGCACTGCTGCTGGAACAAGAACAGCTATTGTCAACGAAGTGTCTGGTTGTGGAATGAAGACGATTGATTTGAATTGCGACATGGGGGAGTTTCCCGAGGCCATCGCGGATGGCACGCAGGAAGCTTTGATGGGCTTCGTCACGTCGGTCAACATTGCTTGTGGCGGGCATGCAGGGGACGCGCAAACGATGAAGGCCACGATTGAACAAGCAATGCGTCGGAATCTGGCGATTGGTTCGCATCCGGGCTATCCGGACCGCGAAAATTTCGGACGCCTGGAGTTGGACATGCCACCGGCCGCCATCATTGATTTCGTGTTTGAGCAGGTGAGCGCCCTTGCGGATATTGCAGCGTCTTGTGGCACGCGGGTGACGCACGTTAAGCCTCACGGGGCGCTTTACAATCAGGCGGTGAACAAACCTGAGCTTGCGCAAGCGATTGCAGCGGGCGTTGCCCGATGGAACAGGGAGGTCGTGCTGGTTGGACTTGCGGCATCGGCCATGCTGGATGTATTCAAGGAAGCTGGATTTGCGGTTGCTGCTGAGGCGTTTGCCGACCGGCGCTACGAGCCGGATGGAATTCTGCGTTCCCGCAGGTTTGAGGACGCGCTGATTCGCGATCCCGTGGAAGCAGCAGAGCAGGCACTGAGCATCATTCAAAATGGAACGGTCCTCGCAAAGGGCGGGACTCCCATCGCTCTTCATGCCCAGACGATCTGCATTCACGGCGATACTCCGGGCGCCGCAGTGATCGCGGAAAACGTCGCAAGAGTCCTACGTCAGGCAGGCGTAACTCTTGGTCCGCTCTCATGATTGACCGGCTAATATGCCGGGACAGGGTAGCCTCAGTACAAAAAAGGGACAGGTGAATTGCCTGCCCCTCTCTACAATTCCGAATGAACTTTTCTACTCGACGGGTTCCTGCATGATGGGGAATTGAAGCTTTGCTTTTGCCAGGGACCGCACCACCAAGGTTTCCGCAAATTCCGCGGAAGTGTTCCGCGCCGTGGCCATCTCGCTGACCAGCAGGTACTTTGCCCGTTCCAACATTTTCTTTTCACGGAAGGAGAGGGGTTTGCTTCTGCTTAGGGAGACCAGACTCTTGAGGACGGCTGCGACTTCGAGGAGGGATCCGGTGCGCATGCGCTCTGAGTTTTCCTTGAAGCGGTGCTTCCAGTCATGATGGGAATTCAGCTTGCCTCTTTCCAGGAATCCGAGAACCTTGGTTGCGTCGTTTGAGCGAATTACAGGCCGGAGGCCGACGCTTTCAGCATTTGTTTGGGGCACCATCACGCGCAGCCCACTGGAAACAATCCGAATCATGAAATATCGCTCTGTTCTGCCGTTCAACACTCCGTAACTGATCTGCTCGATTGCGCCTACGCCGTGATTTGGATACACAACCTTGTCGCCGATTTTATAGTCCATAGCTTCCAGTGCCCCCTTAGCGGATATAAGAATTTTAAGAGTTTGTAGGGAAAGAGTCAAGATATATCATTGGAAATGCAAGGGTTAGCAAAACTTAGGTTCCAATTTGGCAGTCCAATTGCATGCGGCCTTACCTCGCTTTTCGCAGGAGCGATCTCACGGACCTGCTCGGAATGGCTCTCTCCACGCAGACAGTTCCGCCTTATAGGCGCATGGTCTGCGATAGAATGAGAGCATGTTCCTTCTCTCGATAGATACCTGCGACTCCCGAGGCAGCGTTGCCGTACTACGCGATGGTGAGCTCACGGGGGAAAAGATCCACGGTAGTGGGGAAGATTACTCTTCTTGGTTGATTCCTGCGTGTCAGGAGCTTTTGCAAAGCCTTGGGTTAAGTATTTGTGAAATGGATGCTTACGTCGTGGCGTCTGGGCCGGGCTCGTTCACCGGCGTCCGCGTCGGTTTGACTTCCGTAAAGGCTTGGAGCGAGGTTTTTGGCAAACCTGTGCTTGCCGTATCGCGGCTCGAGGCCATCGCTTCTCAGGTCTTCTCGCTAACAAGGTACATCGCCTCCTTTTTCGACGCTCGACGGAATCAACTGTTTGGAGCGCTTTATCGGCGGACGGAAGCGGGTCTACAGCGCATTCAGGACGAGGCCGTGATCGCCCCGGGGGACTTTCTCGAGTGGGTGTCACGTGAGGTTGGGACGGAATCGGTTGCCTGGGCTTCTCCAGATTTGGATACGGTTCAAGCCGAACCTGCCTGGAAAAGCCGGGCGGACAAGGGCGATTTGATTCAACAAGTTTTGCCCCCGCTCGCTCCAGCGATCGGGCGCTTGGGCTTCGCTCAATACCGCGCAAGAAAAGTCACGGACGGACTCCATCTGGATGCGAATTACGTCAGGCGTTCGGATGCCGAGCTTTTGTGGAAAAGCCCAGCTGAGCGAGCTTCCCATGCCTGAGGGAAAAGCGGCATCGAGCGGAGCTGCCGGTGCTGTGGGGCGCGATCCATCCGTCACGATTCGTACATTCCGGCCTGAAGATGGACCATCGGTTGAGGCAATTCTCCGGTCTTCTCCCCAAGCAGCACAATGGACTCAAGATGCCGTAACTCGTTTTTTGACAAGCATTCCGGGGGCATACGCGCATTTTTTCGTTGCCGAGTCTGGCGGCGCGGTCACCGGTTTTCTCATGGCACGGCAAGTAGCGAAAGAAGCTGAAATCCTGAATATCGCCGTGCTACCGGCTTATCGCCGTTCGGGACAAGCGACGGAACTTCTCCGCGAAGGAACCATGCAATGGAACGCCGGCGGGGTCACCATGATCTTTCTCGAAGTACGCGAATCCAATCAGGCTGCGATTGCCTTTTATGAAGCAAACGGATTCACCGTAAGGGGCCGGCGTCCCACCTACTACCGGGAACCGGAAGAGGCGGCCATCTGCATGATGAGAAAAGTCACAGGCTTTCCGGTCCAGGACTAATGTTCTACGCAATTTCTCTTGACGTTCGCCGCCGCTATGCTACTTTCGGCTTGTGGCGGCTGCAGGGGTAGTCGCCGCTCGCCGACCTCCGAACGAGCTTTCCCCGGGCGAGCCGGCCGGTCGAGCGAAATAAAAACTGAATCGAGTTACGCCGCGAGCATCTTGCGGCGCGACCCATGAGGAGGAACGCATGGCCAGCGTGCAGCGGAACCCTCGGGACGTACTCTTCGATGCCGACGCCGAATACCAGCGTCTGGCGGAAGAGCACAGCAAGTACGAAGCGGAACTTCAGAAAATCCTCAAAGCTCCCTACCTCAGTTCGGAAGACCTCCTGGAAGAGATCAAGCTCAAGAAAATGAAGCTGCACTGCAAGGACGAGATGGAGAGGATTGCCGCGCGGGTGCAGTATTTGCGAGCGAAACGCACGCAATAGCTGCCGCTTCCTCCAAACTATCGTAGAATGGGCTTGCCGCTTCGCGATGCGGCGTGGCATCGCGGAAGTGCGGCATACAGCCCTGGCATGGTCAGAGAAGGCTACTATTTCGGGTTGCCGCCCCTCGTTCTTGGCGTCGCCGCGCTCTCTCTGCGCTGGCCGATTCCGGGCACGGTCTTGTGTTTGCTGGCCCTCTTCGTTTTTTCCTTTTTTCGCGATCCCGAACGGCGCGTTCCGCCGGACGAATCGCTGCTGGTTTCTCCAGCAGATGGCAAGGTTGTCGTGGTCACGGAGGAAGAAAACTCCGGCCGGCCCGGCAAGAGGATCAGCATCTTCCTGGCGATCTGGAATGTTCATGTTAACCGCTCTCCGGCCGCGGGCACGATCAAACGGCTCGACTATCGTCCCGGGAAGTTTCTCGCCGCCTGGGATGCCCGGGCTTCGCTTCAGAACGAACAGAACGTTTTCGCTCTCGCCACGGAGTCCGGTGAACTCGAATTGAAGCAGATTGCGGGTTGGATTGCGCGGCGCGTGGTCTCTTGGAAAAAACCTGGAGACACGGTTGCCCGTGGCGAGCGCATAGGCCTTGTACGTTTCGGCTCGCGCGTTGATCTTTGGGTGCCTCAAGATTCAGAGATTCTGGTAAAAGTGGGTGAAAGCGTGAAGGGCGGCTCCAGCGTACTGGCACGCTGGCCCCTTGAGAAACCGGGCCGGGTGGCGGAGCCTGTTCTTGCCGCCAGAGGAGAGCTGGCGTAGTTATGCAGATCCCTGACCAGCAGGAAATCCCCTTCGAGGGACGCCGCCACGGCAAGCGCCGCCTGCGCCGCGGGATTTACCTGCTTCCCGCCCTGCTTACTTCCGCAAATCTTCTCTGCGGCTATTACGCGGTCGTCGCTGCTCTGATGGGCGGCTGGGAGAATTTCGATCACGCTGCCAAAGCAATCGGCTTTGCGATTCTCTTCGATTCGCTCGATGGCCGCATTGCCCGCTTGACAGGCACCAACACCGAATTTGGCGTGCAGTTCGATTCCCTCGCGGATGTTGTTAGTTTCGGAGTAGCTCCCGCGATCCTGGCGTATGCTTGGGGGTTTCGGAGTTTGGAGGGGGTCGAGGGCGTAGTCGCAAATCTGATGGGCCCTTTCAGCTGGATTCTCTGCTTAGTCTTTCTGATTTGCTGTGCCTGGCGTCTCGCGCGTTTCAACATCCAAGGGATGGCCCCCGGCAGTTCGAAGAATTTTGTGGGTCTCCCAACTCCTGCTGCTGCCGGCGTACTCGCGGCGATCGTTCACGGTTTCAAGGTGCCGCTCCACGAATGGGAATGGTCCTTTGCTTGGTTCATCCTGGCGGGCGCCCTCGGAGCGCTCATGACCAGTACCATCCGCTATTACAGCTTCAAGGACATTCCCTGGACTCGGAAACTGCCATCACTGGCAATTATTCTGATTCTGCTCCTCATCGCCGTGATCTGGAAATATTCCGAGATTGTCCTTATTCTCCTCGCTTGCAGCTATGCGGCCGCAGGGGTTGTTCTTCATCTTGTTCGTCACTTTCGTCACAGGCTCGTTTCGCGCACCGTTTCGCCCTGATCCATGTCCCTCGTGCATGACTCCAGGCGTATCGTCATCGCGGGTGCATCTTCCTTGCTAGGAGTCGAGTTAAAGAGCCTGTTGGAAGAAAGCCGCCTGGCCACATGGGATTTCCGGCTCGTGGATGAGAAAATCGCCGCCGGTCTTCTAACGGAAGCCGCAGGCGAGGCCGTGGTAATTCAACCTGTGGACGAGGACGCCTTTGCGAAAGCAGGCCTCGTCTTTTTTGCGGGATCGGAGAAGTTCACAGCGGCAAACCTGGACTTCGCGAAGCGTTCCGGAACGGCGATTATTGATCTTACTGGCGCCCTGGCCGGCGGCGCGACCCCCTGGCTCGGCCAAAACAGCGCGGCCCAGAAAGCGGTCTCTTCCGATTCCGGCCGGCTCTTTTTTGTTCCTTCCGCTGCGGCGGAGGCCATTGCGAAGCTTGCGCTTGCTCTATCCTCCCATCGCGTGCGGCATCTAACGGCCGTTGCGTTTCAACCGGTCTCCGAAGCCGGCAAGCCGGGTATCGAGGAATTGGAAGCTCAAACGAGCCAGCTTCTCTCCTTTCAATCTCTCGGCAAGCAACTCTTCGATGCCCAGGTCGCATTTAACCTGCTGGACCGTTTCGGTCCGGAGAGCATGCATCGCCTTAGCGATTTCACCAGCCGCGTGCGCAAGGAAGTACGCGCGTGCTTGGCTGGCGGGGCCGGTATGCCCGCGATTCAGGTCTTGCACGCTCCGGTGTTCTATGGGACGGCCTTCACCGCGTGCGCAGAATTCTCCGGGGAAGTTACCCGTGAAGCAGTCCTGGCTGCTTGCAGAACTGCCGGCTGCCTTGTGACGCCGGAGGACGCTGCGCCAAGCAACATTTCCGTAGCAGGTGAATCCTTTTTGCATCTGGCTCCGCCGCAGCGAGATTTCGCCTCGCCGGGTTCCTGGTGGTTTTGGGGCGCAGCGGATAATATTCGCCTGCCAGCCTGGAGTGCCGTCCAGCTCGCGGAGAAGCTTATCGAATGAAACGCGCGCAAATTATTGCAGTGCTAGCGGCCGCCAGTGCTCTCGCCGGTTGCGGCTACCATGTGGTTGGCCACGACGATGCCTTGCCCAAGACCATTCACGTAATCGCCGTACCGGCGTTCGAAAACAAAACTTCCAGCTACCGCGTCGAGCAGAAACTCACGAGCGCCACGATTCACGAATTTCTGGCCAGCACCCGATACAAGATTGTATCGGACCCCGGCGCGGGAGACGCAGTTCTGCGCGCGAAGGTTTTGAGCGTCCAGGCTACGCCGCTGCTGTTCATCACCACCCCGGCCACGAGCACGACCCCTTCGACAACCCGCGCCACTACCATGCTGATTACTATGAAATGCGATGTCACCCTGACGGACTCGGCGACGCAGAAGACCCTCTTTCATAACGACAATTTCCTTTTCCGAAATGAATACGAAATCACTTCCGACGTAAAAAGCTTTTTCGAAGAGCAGGATCCCGCCCTCGACCGCATGGCCCAGGACTTCGCCAAGCGCCTGGTCGCCAACGTCACGGAGAATTTCTGATGCCCGCGATTGCCGCGACCGAGCTTCTCGCCCGCTTGCAAAAAGGGACGCCGATCCCTGCGCTGCTGCTCCTTGGAGAGGAGCCCTATCTCCGCGACGTCTGCCGCGCTCAGTTGATTGAGCATTACGTAGCCGAAGCCTCGCGAACTTGGGCGGTTTCCCGCTACTCCGCCGATCGCGGCGAATTTCAGGCCGCGCTCGAGCAAGCGCAATCGCTGCCCATGCTTTCGCCGCAGCAAGTAGTCTTCATCGAGGATGGCGAAGCCATCGAGACCATGAACGAATCGAAGCGCGAAGAAGCCGTCAAGCTTCTGGATGCCTATTTGTCCGACCCCGCGCCATTCACAGTCCTGGTAATCGAAGCCGCGTCCCTGGATCAACGCATGAAGCTCGCAAAAGTGCTGGCGGAACACGCCCTGGTCGTTCAGGTGGGGCTCGGGGACAACGCCAACACACGCCTCGCCGCGGCCACGACTCTCGCCAGGAATTTGGCTGAGGAACAGGACGTGCAGTTTGAAAAAGGAGCTGCCGAAGACCTCGCCGAGGCTGTTGGCTCCGATCTGCAGCGCCTCAAAACTGAACTCGACAAACTGGCCGCGTACGCTTCCTACAAAAAGCTGATTCGCCGCTCTGACGTCGCGGCTCTGGTTATTTCGGAAAAAAGCGCGACCATCTGGGAACTCGCCGATCTTTTAGCCACGCGCCAGCCCAAAAAATCCCTGGAATTCCTCGACCGCCTGCTGCGCGAAGGCGAGGAGCCGCTCTCCATGCTCGGCGCGATGGCTTGGATGTACCGCAAGCTCATCGAAGCCAGCGAGATCAAGGGCACGGTGAACGGCTGGCAAGCCGCGCGCACGTTGGGCATGGCGCCGGAGCGTGCACAACTCGCCATCGAAAACGCGCGCAAAATCTCCAAGCCGCGCTTGCTCGCGGGACTTCAGGCTCTGCAGAAAGCCGATGACCGGCTGAAGCGCGGAAGCGAGAACGCCCGCACGGTTATGGAATTCCTCGTCACGCAGCTAACCGCGCCCGATGCCCGAGCGGCAGGGAACTGATCAAGATTGACGGATGAGCGGAAAAGAATCGTCGCAGGAAGCAGCCATGGGAACATTCGGGGAGGCAAAAAGCAGGGCGGGTCATGGCCCGCCCAAAAGTTAATTATCACAGATGCGGAAGGACTTTCGGTCTACTTCGCGCCCTTGGCCTTCAGCGCATTGAACGCCAGATGCAGACGCGATTTGTAACGGTTCGCGGTATTTTCGTGCAAAACGCCCTTGGTGATTGCTCCGTCAATCGCGGACATGGTCGGCTGCAACAAATTCCCCGCCGCCGTGGCGTCTCCCGCGGTGATCGCTCCGCGCAGTTTGCGGATCAACGTGCGCACCTGCGTCCGGTTTGCCCGGTTCACTTCCGCGCGTTGACGAGCTTGCGCCGCGCGCTTCAAAACCGACTTCTTTCTCTTCTTTACTTTGGTAGGCTGTCCTTGAGCCATCTCTCTGGCGCTCCTTTTATGTGCTGTTCAAACCATTAAGTCTAGGGGACGCGACAAGTGAAGTCAAACTTTGCCACGGACTCTGAATTTTCCGGCCGCGCGGTCTGTTCCGGCGGAATTCGCTACGGAAGAGGCCTGTTTTGATCTCCGCTCCACACACTCCCCGGAAGCTCGACGAACTGCGCCTGCTCGTCAATTCGCGGCACCCCATCATCACCGTGGAAACGCCGGAGGAAGAGCGCGTCGAACAATTGCTTCTCGAAGTGGCCGGCGACTTGAGCGTCCCTCTTTTTGTCTGGAGCGTCACGACTGGTCTGGCTCGCTTCCACGGCGCTCCCATTTACAACAGCGAGCCACCCGAAGCCGCGCTCAGCAATATTTCGCTTATCCAGGGCGATGCCATTTTTCTTCTGAAGGATTTTGCGCGGTACCTCGAGGACGACAAGGTCTGCCGCCGCTTGCGGGAGCTCGCGGAAAAGTTTCATGAAGCGCGCCGTTCCATCGTGATCACTTCGGCCAGCATGCGGTTGCCGCCGGAGCTCGAGGCGGAATCCGTGCCCTTTGAACTCGGCCTTCCGACGATTGACGAACTTCTCGCCGGAGTGAAGCAGACGCTCTCCGATCTCGGCCGCGACAATCATCTGGCCATGGCGCTCGATCTTGGCGGCATGCAGCAACTCGCAAAAAATCTTGCGGGCCTTCCCCAGGAAGAGGCCATGCGCACGCTGCGCAAGTGCATCCTGGCTCGCGGGAAAGCCGATGTGGAAATTCTTGATGCCGTGCTCGATGCCAAGCGCGATCTCTTGCGCGGCGACGGTCTCCTCGAATCCGTTCGGCGCGATGCTTCCTTCGGAGACATCGCCGGCTTAGAGCGTTTGCGTGGCTGGATCGAAAAGAGAAAAAGCGCTCTTACGCCGGAAGGACAGAAATTTGGCCTGGCGCCGCCTAAGGGCATCCTCATCACCGGTGTGCAAGGATGCGGCAAGAGCCTCGCGGCGCGTGCCGTCGCGGGCGAATGGGAATTCGAGTTGGCCCGTCTGGATGCCGGCGCGCTTTATGACAAATTTGTCGGCGAAAGCGAGAAGCGCCTGCGCAAGGCGCTCGACCTCGCGCAGAAAATGGCTCCGCTCGTTCTGTGGATTGACGAGATCGAAAAAGCCTTTGCGTCCGCCGGAACCAGCGGCGATGCCGACGCCGGCCTTTCCCAGCGTCTTCTCGCCACGCTGCTCACCTGGATGCAGGACCGCGAAGGGGGTGTCTTTCTGGCGGCCACATCCAATAACATTTCCGCGCTGCCGCCGGAAATGCTCCGCAAAGGCCGCTTCGACGAGATTTTTTTTGTGGATTTGCCGGACGAGCCCGTTCGCGCCACCCTATTCGCACTGCACTTGAAGAAACGCGGCCGGGATGCGTCGGCATTCAATTTACAGGAGCTTGCTGCTGCCAGCGATGGATTTTCCGGCGCCGAAATTGAGCAGGCGATTGTCTCCGGCCTCTACACAGCCTTTGCCGCTAAGCAGCAATTGACCACGGAAGTTTTGCTCGGGGAGCTGAAAGGGACTCAGCCTCTCAGCGTCACGCGCGCGGAAGATGTTACTGCGATCCGGGATTGGGCGCGCAGTCGCGCTGTTCCAGCAGACTAGAAGATTCCCGGCGGTGAAAACCGTCTGCTCTACGCAAGCGAAGCTCACGTGCGAGAGCCACGAATTAGGGCAATGAAGGCGGCCAGCGCGACGCCGTAACACATGCCAGAGGCTATGAGCTGCAGCACATCAACGGTGTGGAAGAGTTCGAAGCGTTGCTTGTGCGTGATATTTAGCAGCCCGATTGATCCGATCAGGACGGGTACAAAGATCGCCGAACCGAGCGCTTTGCGATTTGCCATGAATCCTCCCGGGAACAACGATGAACGCCGAAAGCCACCAATCCTTTGGGTCCAAGCGCGCGGATTCTAACAAGGTCTCCATCGGATGTCACGGAATCCAAAAGCAGTTCGCGGTTGCTTGCTTTGGAGCACTGGGGTGTAGGATTACCGGCGCGCGGATGCTTGACCCTGGCCCACGCGTGCGCTAGGGTGAAGTGAGTCGCGTGTGAATCGAAGTCTTGGCCGAACCTCCGGGAGGAACGCAAACTCTATGGGTGACCGCGAAGCGGTCAGACGTACGGAATCGGGAAGCTTGCCTGCAATCGGAAAACCTGCCACTTGGATGCGACGCACTGTCCACATCGCTGGAAAAATCGAACCCTTCTTTGGAACTTTGGATGAAAACATCCGCCTGCTGGAAGATTCGCTGCATGTGCGCACGCATTTGACGGATTCCCGGCTGACGATCGAAGGCGAGCACGACGCCGTCGAGCAAGCCGCGCGCATCGTCGAGGATTACAACCATGCCTCGCGCCACGGCCGCATTCTCTCCGGCGAGGAGGTCAAGAGCCTCATGCGTATCGCGCTTGACGAGCCGCAGGAATCTCCTCGCGGGATGTTCGAGCATGGACGGACGCGCGCGTTCGGCAAGAAAAACGTCACGCCCAAAAACGCCAGCCAGCGCCGCTACATGGAGGAAATCGAGCGGCACGACATGGTGTTTTCCATTGGCCCCGGCGGAACTGGCAAAACCTACTTGGCCGTGGCCATGGCGGTCAGCGCGCTTCTTACCAAGCAGGTGAATCGCATCATCCTTGCGCGGCCCGCTGTGGAAGCGGGAGAAAAGCTCGGCTTCCTGCCCGGCACGCTGCAGCAGAAAATTGATCCTTACATGCGCCCGCTTTACGACGCGCTTTACGACATGCTGGACGCCGACAAGCTCGAGCGCTTCCTCGAAAAGGGAATCATCGAAGTTGCGCCGTTGGCTTTCATGCGCGGCCGCACCCTGAACGACTCCTTCGTCATCCTCGACGAAGCGCAGAACACCACCAGCGAGCAGATGAAGATGTTCCTCACGCGCCTTGGGTTCAATTCCAAGGCCGTGATCACCGGCGACATTACCCAAATTGACCTGCCGGCGGGCCGCAAGAGCGGGCTCGTCGAAGCGCTTGAGATTTGCGGCAAAATCGAAGGCATCGCCTCCGTCCTGTTCAACGAAAAAGATGTCGTGCGCCACAATCTCGTCCAGCGCATCATCCGCGCGTATGAGGAACATGACGCGGTCGTCGGCAAGAAAATCGAGGATGCCCCCCGCGGCGGAGAGAACGGCAAGAGCGGCACGCAGATCAAAGACGCAGCCTCCTGATGGTTTTGAACCGCCAGCGGAAGATTCGCATTGCTCTCAGGGCGCTGGAAGACTTCTTGAGCAAGGTGCGTAAGGAACTCAATTTGGAAAATGCGGGGCTCGTTGTCGCTCTGGTGAGCGAGGCCGAAATCGCGGAAATGAATGAGCGATTCCGCCGGAAAAAGGGACCGACGGATGTGCTTTCGTTTCCCGCGGAAGCGAAACAAGCCACAAACTCGCGCCGGGGGCGGCGACCCAATCGGAGAGAGTATTTGGGCGACATCGCAATCGCCCCGGAAACTGCCCGGCGCTATGCGAGGAAGCATGGCCGCCCGCTCGCACTTGAGCTTCGAGTGCTCATCCTGCATGGAGTTTTGCACCTTCTGGGCTATGATCATGAACGCGATCAGGGCCAGATGAACCGGATCGAACATAGATTGCGGCGGAGGCTGGGACTGCAGTGACGGGCTATCCCTGGCTTTATGCCCTCGGCGTGGTGCTGCTGGCGCTCTTCCTGCCAGTTTTATCCTACCTCACGCTGATTTTCCGGGAACTCGGCCGCATGAACACCGGCCGCGTTCACGAGCACCTGGAAATTTTCGAAGCCGAAATCGAACCGAGGCTGAAGCTGCGTCGGCGCAGCGCCGGAAGAACGTTCCGCATTCTTGGCCACTTCTGGCTTGCTTTTCTCGTGCTCGAAACGACGCGCGGCGTCCTGTTCTTCGTTCCGGGCACCTGGGAAGCCGTCGTCGAATTGAGCGTCTTCATCATCCTGGAAGTTGTGTTCGCGATGCACTTCATCCCGGACATGCTGCTCTACCGCACTGACGGCCGCTGGCTCCTGAAAATCATGCCGCTGATCAAAGCCGCGATCGTAATCGCATGGCCCGTTCGCGTGTTTCTCGAAGGCGCGGAATCCCTGGCGCGCATCTCCGAGCAGGAAGCGGAGAAAACGCAGGAACAGCGCACGGAAGAAGGCATAGAAGCTCTCGTGGAGGCCGCGGAGGAAGAGGGGATCATCGAGCCGGATCAAGCTGATTTGATCGAACAGGTTGTCGAGTTCAGCGACAAGCGCGTGCGCGAGGTCATGACCCCGCGGCCCGACATCATCGCCATTGCCGCGGACGCGACGCTCGAAGAGCTTCACGCCAAGGTCCTTGAAACCCGCTTTTCGCGCATCCCCGTGTACGAAAAATCGCTGGATGATATTCAAGGCGTCGCATACGCCCAGGATCTTTTGCAGATCGCCGACACCGATCTCCCAAAACGAAAAGTTCGAGAATTGATGCGCCCCGTTTTGCTGATGCCGGAAACCAAGATCGGATCCGAACTCTTGAAAGAAATGCGCCAGAAGAATCAACCCATGGCCGTCATCATTGACGAACACGGTTCCGTGGCCGGCATCGCCACGATCGAGGACCTCGTCGAGGAGATCGTGGGCGAAAGCAGCCGCGATGCCTTGCATCCTGCCCCGGACGTGGTAAAAGAGCCCGACGGCGCGCTCGTTCTTCGCGGCAGCACGACGATTGACCACGTCGAGGAGATCTTGGGAGTTCAGTTCGGAAAGAAATCGGACGATACCGTCACCACCATTGCCGGACTCTTGAGCCACGTTGGCGGCAAAGTTCCTGCGCCGGGAGAGCGCTTCGATCTTGAGGGATACCGTTTCGAAGTGCTCGAAGCCAACCAGCGCAAGGTCCTTCGCGTGCGCGCAAGAAAGCAAGTCGCGGGTGCGCGAGCAAGCTAAGCGCGGGCTGGCGAATCCGTAGCAAGAACACGATCGAATCGGGGAGAACAACAGGTGCGGGCAAAAGGAGTGATTCGTCCAAGCGCGCGGCTCCTCGCCATGATTGGAGCGGTCTTGTTCGCTGCGGTTGTGGTCGCGCCGGAAAAATCCGCGCCGGAGATGAAGAACGTGGACATGATGTGGGCCGTCAAGATCCCCATGCGCGACGGCGTGCAACTGAACGCCACGGTTTACCAGCCGCACGATCAGAAAGATCCGCTTCCCGTCGTCTTCACCTTTACGCCCTACATTTCGGATTCCTACACCGACCGCGCCATGTATTTCGCGCAGCATGGTTTCGTTTACGCGCTCGTGGACGTCCGCGGCCGGGGAAATTCCGGCGGCGCGTTCGAACCCTTCGCGAATGAGGGCCGCGATGGCTACGATGTCGTCGAATGGTTTGCGAAGCAAAAATATTGTGATGGAAAAGTCGCCATGTGGGGCGGTTCCTATGCCGGCTTCGATCAATGGTCCGTCGCCAAGGAATTTCCGCCGCACCTCGCGACCATCGTTCCCGCTGCCGCCGCGCATCCCGGCGTGGATTTTCCGTTCCAGTACAACATGTACTTTCCCTACGACTTGCAGTGGCTCACCTTCACCGGCGGCGCCACCGGAAATGAAAAGACTTTCGCGAACGGTGATTTCTGGACCGCAAAAGCCCGCGAAATGTACGATACGCACAGCGCCTTTGCGGATTACGACAAGCTTGTCGGCAATCCTTCGCCGATTTTTCACAAGTGGATCCAGCATCCCACGCCCGACGCCTACTACGATGCGATGGTCCCCACTCCCGCCGACTACAAGAAATTCACCTTGCCGATTCTCACCATCACCGGAGATTACGATGGCGACCAGCCTGGCGCCTTCACGTTCTACAAACGCGACATGCAATACGGCAACGCCGAAGCGATAGCCAATCACTACCTGATCATCGGTCCATGGGATCACGCCGGAACGCGTTCTCCAAAAGCGGAAATGGGCGGATTGAAATTCGCTCCCGCCAGCGTTCTGGACCTGAACAAACTTCACACCGAGTGGTACAACTGGACGATGAAGGACGGCAAGAAGCCGGACTTCCTGAAGAAGCGCGTCGCTTATTGGGTCATGGGCAAAGAAGAATGGAAGTACGCGGACAGCCTCGAAGCCATCTCCAACGCGCAAGAAACTCTTTACTTGGAATCCAACGGCGTCGCCTCGGATGCGTTCCACTCCGGCGCACTTCTCGAAAAATCAGCAACTGGCGCAGCCGGCGACTCATGGACCTACGACCCTCTTGATACTCGGCCGGGAGAAGCGGAAGGCGATGATCCGAACTACCTCACCTCGCAGCGCTACATCATGAATCTCTTTGGGGAGGGCCTCGTCTATCACAGCGAACCGTTTGCCGCCGCAACCGAGATCAGCGGATTCCCGAAGCTCACTGTTTGGCTCTCGATGGACGTTCCGGACACGGATCTCGAAGCGAACTTGTACGAAATTCTGCCCAATGGAAGCTCTGTCGCTCTTACCAGCGCGGCCATGCGTGCGCGCTATCGCGATTCGCTGCGCGATCCCAAGCCGGTTCCCGAAGGAAAGATCGAAAAATACGTCTTCGACAATTTCACATTTTTCTCACGGCAGATTGCCAAGGGCAGCAGACTGCGCCTGGTCGTGCGCAGCATCAACTCCATGAACGCGCAGAAGAATTACAACTCCTGGGGCGACGTTTCACAGGAAACCGGCAAGGACGCCAAAACGGCGCACATCACGCTTGTGCACGATGCGAATCATCCCAGCGCGCTTGCACTGCCAGTGGTGAAGTAAGCGGGGCAGAGAAAATCCACTCTCTGTTCCGGAATCCATCTGGACGGCACAAAGCGCCTTATTGATTTATTGCCGATGCGCTGGGCAAAGCACTTGCAGCCAGCTTCTTGTATTCGGCTTTCGCCTGGAGAAGTACCGGGACATTCGGGTCCGCGTCTTTCCACATCGCAAAAAAATCATCGTAGGCTTGGCGGCTCTTCTCATGATCTCCTTGCATGGCATACGCACGCGCGAGGCCGAGTTGTGCAAGGGGCGCGAACGCCTCCCAGTGGTCCCATCCGCGATTTTTGAGCAATTTCTCGAACTCTGAGGCGGCTTTGCTGGGTTCTTCATTCGCCAAATAGCTCAGCGCGCGCTCATAAGGAGCTTCGATGGTATTTTGTTCGTATTCTGTGGACGGTGCGAGTATATCCACGGCACTGCTCGCATGCCCTTTTTGCCGCTCGATAATGGCGTAAAACTCCGGCTCACAAAGTTTTTTGTTGCGCGTGTCCTCTGGAAGCAGCTGCGCCTTTCTCGCTGCCAACTCTTCAGACTTCCTCAAATCGCCGGCATGGCCCAATGCCTTTGCGCAGTAATCGAGCACGAGATCGTTGTCTTTACTCGTTCCTTCAGCCTGGCGGCACAGATCGCGTGCTTGAATGAAGTTGCCCGCGAGGGCTTCCAGCAGTCCATGCCATGCAAGCGCTGCCCCCGCGTTTTGCATGCGGTTTGCGCTTTTCTGGCTCTTCACCAGGGAATCGCTCAGCGTACGGAGTTCCTTGAAGTGCCCGCCGAGGAAGGCCAGCTCAATTTGTAAACTGATCCATCTCACGTCATCCGCGGAGAATTGGCGCTCAAGTTGTTTCAGCGTCGCGGAATCGTTCTCAACAAAGGCGATTCGGTAGCGCATGATCTTCTGCGAGGGCGCGAGGGGCCACTTTTGTTTCCACTGGTCAAGGAGGTTTTTCGCCTCATCAAAACGGCCTAATACAATTAACGCATGTGCGGTGTTCATATTATAGGAAGCCGACGGTACACGGGAGTGCTCGAGTGCCCAGTCGAAATCGTGCAAGGCCAAGTCCATCTGGCCCGTCAATGCGTATGCCCTCCCCGCCAGGTTATACGGTTCTATCGTTCGGGGATATTCCTGTTTGTAGAGGTCAAGTACGGCAATTTCCCTTTCCAAATTGCCGGTGATCGCCGAATCATAGAGGGCAGTGGCCTGCAAATTCTCTTCCTGGGTGAGACGCCGGTCCTTGAGTTCGCTGGCCTTCTCGAAATTCATTTTGGATGCTTGGAAGTTGCCAACGTTGTGATAAGCCATCCCCAGCATCAAGTAAGCGGAGCCGAACTCTGGATCCAGCTCAACGGCCCGCTGAAAAAGAAGAATGGATTCCTCTTGTTTGCCGCTGCGATAAAGCGTTAGCCCTGTTCTGTAGGCTTGTAACGCTTCCAGAGAGCCGGTTGTCGCAAGATCAAGCGGGCTATCGTACTTCTTCAGCGAACCCAGACTCTCGCCCAACTGCCTTCGCAAATTCGCACCTGCTTTTCCCAGCGCGGCAACCACCTTCTCCTTGCTTTCCGCTTGCACCTGTGACTCTGCAATGGACTTCCCGCTCTGCGCATCTATCGCGTCCAGCGTAATGACATAGGTTGTGCCCACGGCATCAATCTCCGGTACGACCACAGCCTTGAGCCCCTGCCGTTTGCAGATTTCGATGCCCAAATCCTCGGTCACCCGCTCGTCAGGACTGCGCCTCATCATCCGCATCGTGGCGGCGACGTCGCCCTCCGGAAGAAGGCTCAGAAATGGGGACTCCGTAAGCTTGACTTGCAATGCTTTATCCAGCGAGTCGTTAAAGATGGGGTCGCCCGTTCGATTCACGAAATTTGCCAGCAAGATGACGTCGGAATCGGTCAGCGCGGGCCGCCTAAAAAAGACGCGCCAAGTCATGACTGCGGCAACGGCGAGCAACATCGCCGCACCCGCAGCGACGACCAAGCGGCGCCGGTACCACGCCTTGGGCTCCGGTCTTGCCGAGGTCAGCGGCACGACGTGAAGTTCTCCCGCCGCCGTCGGCGAAGGGCTGTTTTCGACGGGAGCGATGAAGCGGTAACCTCGCCTGGGCAGGGTCTCGATGTAGAGTGGTTCCTCGGCTGAGTCCCCAAGGACATCACGCAGTTTCTTGATCGCGCTGTTCAGACCAGTGTCGAAGTCAACAAAAGTGTCCGCGGGCCAGAGTTTCTGGCGCAACTCCTCGCGGGTTACTACGTCACCCGGATGCTCCAGCAAAAGTAGAAGCAAATGGAAGGGTTGGTCCTGCAGCTTCAGACGGACCCCGTGCTTATGCAGCTCGCCCGCACGCGAATCCACCTCGAAGGCGCCGAAGCGCGTCCTGCGAGTTCGAGCAGTGGCTTCCATAACCGGGCTTTGGAGAGTGCTGTAACTCTATCACTACTTGTTTCAACGCGGCAGGATTTTTGCGGGACAAACTGTGTTTCCGTTGCAACTTCCCTGAACTCAAGCCTCTGGACGATCAGAACCGGATCACTGACAGATCATAGTCACGCCATTGTGCCACATTCCGTCTCGCCCCAGAGTGTGCGAATTCAGGCGCGCCAGTCCACAGCAAAGGCGAGATCCATGCAACGATTCAGTCAAATCCCGATGGTTGGAGCAGCCGTACTCATGAGCCTCGTAGTCGCTCTTGCCGGGTGCGGGGGAGGGAGCGAGGCCATCTCAACCCCGCCGCCCATTAATAACCCGACCCCCGCGGTGAGCTCGTTGTCACCCGCCAGCACCTTGGTCGGGGGAGCCGAATTCACTCTCACCGTCAACGGATCGAACTTTGCCTCATCCGCAATCGTTCTCTGGAACGGGGTATCAGTTCCCACCACCTTTGTGAACAGTCAGCAAGTGACGGCCACGATTTCGGCGTCGCTGATCACTTCAGCAGGATTCGCTTCCGTCAGCGTCCGGATCGGTTCGTTGACGTCCAACCCAGTCCAGTTCGTCATCAACAATTCGACCCCCCAGATCACTTCCATTTCGCCCGACAGCGCGATGGCGGGCTCTGCACCCTTGGTCTTGACGATAAACGGTTCGGGCTTTGAGTCCACCAGCTACTT
>Ga0335078_10001315_pt1 | contig 37758 bp, 37 predicted proteins | sample Lox_Sample_32_FD_206711 | JGI IMG/M metagenome (GOLD analysis project Ga0335078, IMG submission 206711) | Soil microbial communities from Loxahatchee National Wildlife Refuge, Florida, United States - Lox_Sample_3.2 | ecosystem: Environmental > Terrestrial > Soil > Wetlands | place: USA... | reverse complement strand
GGTCGATGGCGCGCTCGTCTGATTCGCCCTACCTTACAATCCGTCCTTACAAATCCGATTCTTTACGGCGCCGCCGCGGGTCCCGATGCGGACTCGGGCGGCGCCGTTTTATGCTGGCTCCAGTACCTGATGACCTGGGCTTCGCGGTAGTAGTAGGCGTCGCGCATCTGTACGGGGACGAAGCCCGCCAGGTCGTGGCTATAGTCGAGCACGCGCGGCGCAAGCTGTGAATCGCGGATCACCGCCGTGTCTGCCGGCAGCGTCGCGGTCGCGATCACCACGACCAGCGCCGATACCAGCGCGCCCATCGCGGCGCCGACGACCGCGCCGCCGAGCCGGTCGGCCCAGCTCATGTGCACGGCGCGAATTAGCTGGGCGAGCTTCGAGCCGCCCCACGCCACGACAATCATCACGGTGAGGAAGATGACGATATAACCCAGCGTCGCGCCAGTCGCGGGCTTCAGCGAAAACGCGCGCGCAAGTTGATCGCCGGCCGGCTTGTCGTAAACCGCGGCCAGGTAAAAGGCCGACACCAGCGCGATGAGCGACGAGGCGATGCGCAGGATTCCGCGTCCCGCGCCCATCAATGCGCCGAGTCCGATCGCCGCCAGGATCAGATAGTCGAGACCGTTCATCGCGCCTCACTCCACGTCGTCGATCAACCTATCCCAACGGGGCGCTGCGAACGAGCGACGGCCGTCGCGCTCGCGCTCGCCAAACCGCGCCAATCTGCTTAAATAGCTCCATGGCGTGGGTTTATATCGAGGAACTGGGCCGCCACGTGGGCGAGGAAATCACGCTCAAGGGATGGCTTTACAATCGCCGCTCAAGCGGCAAAATCCATTTCCTGCTGCTGCGCGACGGCACCGGGGTGTGCCAGTGCGTCGCCCTGCTCAATGAAATCGGCGCCGAGGCGTTCTCCGCCGCCGACCACCTCGGTCAGGAAAGCTCGCTCGAGGTGACTGGTGCGGTGCGCGAGGACAAGCGCGCGCCGGGCGGTTTCGAGCTGACGGTCAAGCACTTCAAGGTTTACGCGCCGGCGGCCGACTATCCGATCACGCCCAAGGAGCACGGCGTCGCCTTCCTGCTCGACCTGCGCCACTTGTGGGTGCGCTCGGCGCGCCAGCACGCGATCCTGCGCGTGCGCGACGAGGTCGCCGCGGCGGCGCGCCAGTTCTTTCATGATCGCGGCTTCGTGCTGTTCGACGCACCGATCCTGACCCCGACCTCGTGCGAGGGCACTACCAATCTCTTCGAAATCGACTACTTCGGGGAACGCAAGGCCTATCTCACGCAAAGCGGCCAGCTCTATGCCGAGGCGGGCGCGCTCGCGCTGGGCAAGGTGTATTGTTTCGGCCCCACATTCCGCGCGGAAAAGTCAAAGACGCGGCGCCATCTGACGGAGTTCTGGATGGTCGAGCCGGAGGTCGCATACTACACGCTCGCCGAAGACATGCAGCTCGCCGAGGACTTCGTGGCCTATATCGTTGGCCGCGTGCTCGAACGGCGCGCGGCCGACCTGGCCACGCTCGAGCGCGACCGCGAGCCGCTCAAGCGCGCGGCCCAGACGCCCTATCCGCGAATCACCTACGACGAGGCGATCAAACGGCTGCACGCCAAGGGCCTCGCGGTCAAATGGGGCGACGACCTCGGCGGCGACGAGGAAACGGCGCTCTCGGCGGAGTTCGACCGGCCCGTGATGGTCCATCGCTACCCGGCCGAGTGCAAGGCCTTTTACATGAAGCGCGACCCTGACCGACCGGAAGTGGCGCTCTGCGTCGATATGCTGGCGCCCGAGGGCTACGGCGAGATTATCGGCGGCGGCCAGCGCGAGGACGATTACGAGACGCTGCGCGCGCGCATCGTCGCCCACGGCCTGCCAATCGAGCCGCTCAACTGGTACCTCGACCTGAGACGCTACGGATCGGTGCCGCACGCGGGGTTCGGGATGGGTATCGAGCGGGTGGTCGCATGGCTCTGCGGACTGCATCATATTCGCGAGACGATCCCGTTCCCGCGGATGATGGAGCGCCTGGAGCCCTAAGCAGGCCGTTAGGCTTCAAAGTCAGCCGGTAACAGGCCGCTGGCTCCACAAAAAAAATTCGGCCTCGGAGAGGCTGCTGGCGAGCGAGTTTTCGCGGCGAGGGATTCGCTCCTTTAATCCGTGGGGCGATCGTTGGCGTCCGCAGCCGAGCGCCGGCCCCTGGCGCATCTGCGTGACGCGGCCGAGGCCGCATGTGCGGCAAACGCTTTCCCTGCTTGGGGCGCTGCGCCTTCAGTCGGGCTGCATCCCCACGGCGGATTGCGGATGCACCGGTCGAGCATCATTAGGCTGGCTCATATATCGAGCCCAGCCGTGCGGCCGGGTATCCCGAAGCGGCTCACGCGTGCCGTTCAATGTCAAGTTCGTGATCACAGATCGATCTCTTGCATCCTCGTTGCCCAAGCCACGTTCGCGCGCTAAACAGTTTCCTGTCCGGCGCAATTTTAACGTGATGGTCGCCGTACAGCCTGTAGCAGCACACGGCTTTGGCAAATTTGGCCTTTGTGTGGCTCCGGTTGGCCAAAGCCGCGGAAACTACCACGAGTCGCCGCTCGGCAGGATGATGGGGAGAGGACGGGCGGGGGCAGTTGCGGGGATGTCGAGCGGGCTGGTGGTGATGATGAAAAGGGCCTCGTCGTATGACGCGAGTCGTCGCTTTTCCACTATCGGACCCCGCGGTCCCGTTGGAGGCTAATTCCGCAAGCCGCTCGCAAGCGGCAGCGCGATGCTTCCGGCGGCTCTCGGCAGGTATTCCGGGCTCGCACGACGCTCGCTCCGCAAGATCGGTTCTCACCCAACTTTCCATATTTTCCGCAACATCGTCGTCGTTGGATTTTCAGTGGCTGGAACAATGGCCGTGGGTCAGCTTTGCCCGGTCTCCGTACCTGGGTCGGCCGCCGTCGATCCTCGGGTTCCCGGCGCTACAGTCATAGGAGGTTGCTACCTTGCGGAGCGCACCTTTGGGACGTAGAGAGGCATACATCTCGCGATTCATCGAAGGCTCACTGTCCGGCTTCATCCGGCCGGCCTTTACCGATCCCTTGGGAACCGAGCCAGTTCTCAACCGCCGCGCCCGACCCGCCAGACTTCGCAACTCTACCCGCAATTCGCCGCCCGAATCACCGCCGCTCAATCTGCAATGTGCCCTGCCGATTAACCTGCGCGAATTCCTCGCCGAACAGTTCGGCGCGGACCGGCTCGGCGACGGATTGCGTATCGACGAGGACGGCGTCTTCACGCTCGGACCGGGCGCGGGCGAGGACGCGCTCAGCCGCGTTGCGCGGGCGATCCGCCGCTACTCTACCGAACGCGCGCACGAGCGATGGGATGAATGTGCGACGGCGCTCACCCGTCTATCCGACGATCTCGACCGCGCCGCGGAATCCGGCGAGCGAGTGGTGCTCTGCCTGGGATGCGCGGCGCTCGAGACGGGCGATGACGCCCCCGGACGCCATCGCGAGGCCGGATGCGTGGCGGTTGAGCTGAGCGCTATGCTGCACGCAGAGACCGGCCAAGCCGAGGCGGAATCGCGGGAGCTGCCCGAGAGGCTGCGGCGCACGATCGAAGGCTTCCGGTTGGGCCGGGCAGCGCTCGGTCTGACGCACTACGATCTCGACTGTTACGTCGCCCGCGGTCAGGTGATCTTCACCTGGCGGCCCGTATCAGGCTGAACGGCGACGGAGCACGCACGGCGCGGACATGTGGCCGCGACGCGCCAGGCCTTTGCCGGCGTTACACGGGTTAGCGGTGCTCGGTTGAGCGCTTAGAGGGCAGAGGCGCGGCGGCGGCGCTGTTCCTTGCGGCGGCGGCGTTGGGCTTCGGAGCGCTTGCGTTTGCGGCGGACACTGGGCTTTTCGTAAAAAGCCCGCTTCTTCATTTCCTTGAACACTCCCTCCTTGGCGAGCTTGCGCTTGAGCACCCGCATCGCCTGGTCGAGAGAGCCTTCAACTCGGATTTCCATAGACCTCCCTGTATCTCTCAAAGCAAGACTTTGCAGCTTAAGTCCGCCTCTTGGGCGTGTCAACCGCGGCTCGACCGCCCCGGCCGGCATCGCGCCGCGCCTCGCAGGCCCCGTAAACGCATGTAAATCGCGGGCTCCTTTGCTAGATGGTACCCCATCGCGGCCGGGGGCAGGCGTCTTGCCGCACGGGCTGCCGCGATGTCTGGGCTTTTTTAAGGAAGGGCGGCGGCGCGCGAGCTGCAATCCGCAAAAAGAGGGTTAATGCTAAAGCGGTGTCTGGAAATAAGTTTTCATCCCAAAGATCTGAAGGCTGTCCTTCCGAGCGCAGCGAGGAATCCCGGGTTCCACGAAAAACCGAATAAAGACCCGGGATTCCTCGGTCGCTGACTCCCTCGGAATGACACCTTGAGGCTTTTCCGGATAGTAAGTTATTTGCGGGACATCACACTAAAGGAGAGTTACCGATGGACCTGGGTCTCGCGAACAAGGTCGTGATGATAACCGGCGCGAGCCGTGGGTTGGGGCGGGCAATGGCCGAGGCGTTGGGCGCCGAGGGTGCGCGCCTTTGTCTCTGCGCGCGCGGAGCTGAGGCGCTGGAGAAGGCGGCGGCCGAGTTGCGTACGCGGGGCTACGAGGTTGACGCCGAGGCGGTCGACGTTGCCGACCCGGTTGCCGCCGCGCGATGGGTCGAAGGCGCCGCTGCGCGGATGGGCGCGGTTGACGTGCTGGTCAACAATGCGGGAGGCGCGCGGATGGGCGCGCTGGCGGACCTGGACGAGGCGGCGTGGCAGGCCGCGTTCCAGCTTAATTTCTTTTCGGCAGTGCGGCTTTCGCGGATGTGCGCGCCGCTGATGGAGCAGCGCGGCGGCGGCTCGATCATCAACATCAGTTCGATCTACGGCCGCGAGGCGGGTGGCCCGCTGACCTACAACTCATCGAAGGCCGCGATGATCTCGTTCACCAAGATGCTTTCGCGCGAGCTGGCGCCCAAAGGAATCCGGGTCAACACCGTCGCGCCCGGATCGATCCTTTACCCGGGAGGCAACTGGGAGAAAGCGTTCAAGGCCAATCCGGCTTTCGAGAAGGACTTCATAAGCCACGAGTTTCCCGCCGGCCGCCTGGGCCGTCCCGAAGAAGTCGCCTATGCCGTGGTGTGCCTGGCCTCGCCGCGGGCAAGCTGGATCACCGGGGCCTGCCTGCCGGTGGACGGCGCTCAGGGGAGATCGCTGATCTGACGAGATTACGCGAGCACGCAGTGGAGCGTATGCGCGCTCGCCGACTCCACGCGCGCCGCCACGGTATCGCCGGGAGCGATCGACGCGGCGGCCGGGAACACCGCCGTCTTGAATTGCGGCGTCTTGCCGGCGAGCATCCCTTGGCCCCGCCGCGCCGGCCCCTCGACCAGTACCGCGACCTGTTCGCCTATGAGGACGCGGTTGCGCTCGGCCGAGATGCGCTCCTGTAGTGCGATAACTTCGGCCAGCCGGCGGCCCTTTTCTTCTTCGCTGACGGTGTCGCCGAGCCTGAACGCGCGAGTGTTCTCGCGCAGCGAATATTTGAAGCTGAACGCCGAGTCGTAGCGCACCGCTGCCATCAACTCGAGCGTCGCGCGAAACTCCGCTTCCTCCTCGCCGTGAAAGCCCACGATGATGTCGGTCGAGAGCGCAATTGCCGGTACCGCCCCGCGAATCCGCTCGACCAGGCGCAGGTATTCGGCGGCCGTGTATCCGCGTTCCATCGCGGACAGTACCCGGTCCGATCCCGATTGCACCGGCAGATGGAGCGACGGCTGCACTTTCGACTCGATCGCCATCGCCTCGATAACAGACTCGCTCATGTCCGAGGGATGCGGGGACGTGAAGCGGATTCGCTCGACGCCTTCGACTGCGGCGACCAGGTGAAGCAGGCGGCCGAAGTCGGTATCGCCGAAGCGGTAGGCATTGACGGTCTGTCCGAGCAGCACGATTTCGCGCGCGCCGCGCGCGGCGAGTCCGCGAATGTCGTCCAGAATAGCCTCGGGCGGGACGCTGCGCTCGCGGCCGCGCACGTACGGAACCACGCAAAACGCGCAAAACCGATCGCATCCGCGCATCGCGGTCACGTACGCGCGCACGCCGCCTTCGTGCGCCGGGACAATATCGGCATAGGTTTCCAGGCGATCCAGGCGCACGTCGATCTGCGCCGCGCGCCGCGTTGCGCTGCCGGAACGCGCGCGGCCGAGCAATTCCGGCAGCCGCCGGTAGCTGTCCGGCCCCGCGACTAAATCCAGCCACGGCGCCTTCTCGATCAGCGCGGCGCGGTTGTGCGTCGCCATGCATCCGAGCAATCCCAGCCGCAATCCGGGGCGCATACGCCGCAAGCGCGCCAGATGGCCGAGGCGCTGCAGCACGCGTGCTTCGGCATGCTCGCGAATCGCGCAGGTGTTAAGCAGGATAACGTCGGCTTCTTCGGCGGCGGCGGCGAACACGTAGCCGGCGCGGCGCAGCACTGCGCCGACCAACTCGGAATCGGCGATGTTCATCTGGCAGCCGTAGGTCTCGATAAAGACCCTCGGCTGAGATGATGCGCTCCTGGGCTGTTCCGAATCTTCCATCGCGGCTAATCAGAATATCAGGGGCCCGGCGCTGTTGTCAGCTTGGCGAATATTCAACCAGGCGGGCGGCTGGTCCACGCGGGCGCGGATGCGGGGTTGAAGTCTGTAAGATGATCGTACGAACCTCGTCGTATGCTGAGTTCGTGAAAGAAAAACTCCCAACCGCAATGACCGGGGAGGCAGTTCCGGCGCTGACCGCCGAGTTCGAACGCCGCCTGAACGCGCTCGACTGGGCCGCGCTCGAGCGCACGCTCGACGAGCGCGGCTACGTGACCATCCCCGCGATGCTTGCGCCGGCACGATGCGCCAGGCTTGCCGCGATGTACGACGAGCGCGAGCGCTTTCGTTCGCGGGTCGTGATGGAACGGGTGCGCTTCGGCGTGGGCGAATACAAGTATTTCGCGCCGCCGCTGCCGCCGCTGGTGGCCGCCATCCGGACCGCGATTTACCCGCATCTTGCGCCGATCGCGAACCGATGGCGCCGCGCGATGGGCCGCGACGCAATGTATCCACCGCAACTCGAGCGCTTCCTCGATATCTGCCGGCGCGCTGGGCAAATCAAACCGACCCCGCTCCTGCTCCGCTACGACGCCGGCGGCTACAACTGCCTCCACCAGGACCTTTACGGCGAGGTCGCCTTTCCGCTCCAGCTGACCTGCCTGCTGAGTCAGCCCGGCGTCGATTTCAGCGGCGGCGAATTCCTGCTGATCGAGAACCGCCCGCGCGCGCAGAGCCGCGGCGAAGCGATCGCGCTCAGCCATGGCGAAGCGATCATCTTCGCGACCAGCGAGCGGCCGGTCGCCGGCAGCCGCGGCCACTACCGGGTGATGATGCGCCACGGGGTGAGCCGGATGCGCGAGGGGCGGCGGTTCAGTCTCGGGGTAATTTTTCACGACGCCAGATGAAGCGGCATCGCGCGCGGCGGTTGCCGCCTTGCCCGCCGCCTCGCTATTCTGGTTGGCGATGCAAGGGAACAGAGACCCTCGCCGGCCCGCGTTCGAGCGGATGGAAGCCTCGCTGCTCGCCTGTCCCAGGTGCAACCGCGCGGTCAAAGTCCGAAAGCGTCTGCTGCTGATTCTGCCCGAGGGCGACAAGTACGAGTACGTCTGTCCGCATTGCGGCTCGACCTGCGGCAGCACGATTCAGCAGGAAAGCAGACCCCGCAGCCTTCACTGAGCTGACGCTCGCACGCGTCGCGCCCGGCCATGACGGGCCGGCGGCAAGTTACCGCCGACCCGGCCTTCATATACCACTCGGTCCGAATTTTCCCGAATTTTCGAACCGAACTGCGAAGCCGCCCTAGTTCATCCCCTGACCGGAAAGCGGTTCGATATAATAAATCACGCGCTTCTCGGTGGGCGTGCGGTAGGGGTACGAATCGACGCCCATGTACTTTTTGGCCAGCGAATCGATATGTGCGTCGGCGCCCTGCTCGCTTTCCTTCGCCACCTTGCCGCGAATCTGCACGTAGCGGTAGGGGTTATCGGGATCCGATATCGAGAGCGCGACCTTGGCGCCAACCTTGAGGTTGCGGTCTTTCACCCGGCCGCGCGCCGTGTTCACGCGAATCATCCCGTCGGTATAGTCCAGCCATACGGGCGTCACCTGGGGTGAGCCGTCCTTCATGGTCGTCGCAAGGTGCGCGAAGGATTTCTTGTTCGCCGAGACGAGATCGAGATACTTCTCCGGAATTGCTCCCATGGCTTCCTCGTTTTGTTGGAGTGATGTCAGATCCAAATCCGATTACTGGCGCCAGCATAGCATCGAGACAATCGTAGCGATAAGAGCTGCGTAGCGATAAGAGCTGTGAATGACCTGAAGCGGCGTTTATCCGGGATGCTTGCGGCGCCCCGAAAAGGAAGAGGTTGCGAGCCTAAGCCCGCTATGAGCTATTCTTTGACCGATCAGGGAGCCCGGGCCCGTCAGGCAAATTGACTCTCTCATTTGTATTGGCTATGAGCGAAGCCTACACTGTCCGTCGTGCGGCCGGTGCCCGGGCCTCTGAGGAGACTTTATAAATGGCGCTTTTCAATAAAGAACCGGAAAAGAACATTCGAACCGACGCGTCCGTGAGGCCGCAGACGGGGCAGGCCGTGCCGGTGCCGCCGCCGGCGCCCCCGCTCGAGAACCGCAGCGTTCCGCCGCCGCGCCAGACCGCGTCCGCTCCGATGGAGGCGCGCGCCTACCTCGACCAGGGCTCGAAGGTGAGCGGTAAGCTCAGTTTCGATGGACCTGCCCGGATCGACGGTCAGGTCGATGGCGAAATCACCGCCAAGGACACCGTGATGATCGGCGAGAGCGCGGTCGTAACCGCCCAGATCAAGGCCGCGTCGATAGTCGTGGCCGGCAAGATAAGCGGCGATATCACGGCCAGTCAGCGGATCGAGATTCGTCCCTCGGCCAAAGTGGTGGGCAATCTCACCGCGCCGGTGCTGGTGGTACACGAGGGCGCCGTCTTCGAAGGACATTGCGCGATGCAGCCTGAAGGCGCGCGCGAGGAGCGCAAGCTCACCACCGTGTATCCGAAGGAAGAGCGCATGGTGGCGCAGGCCGGAGGTCAAAAGCAGGCCTGACCACCAAAGTCCGGCCGAAGCCCGGTCAATCTGGCACGGCGCGGGTCAGCCTGTTCGATCCGCCTCCGACACCAGCCTCCGGCGCCCGGACGATCCGCCCCGGGCGGACGCCGCTCACGCCGGCAACAACCGCAATCCATCCCGCACGGGAGACGCCGAAAAATGCACATTCCGCCCGACTGGGGAATCTTTTTCACCCTGATTGTGTCGTTCCTCGTTTTCTGGTTTATATTCGATCGAATTTTTTTCGGCCCTTTCCTCAAGCTGCTCGGCGACCGCGAAAGCAAGCTCAAGGATTTGAGCGCGCGCGCCGAGCAACTGCTCAAAGAGGAGAAAGCTGCTGCGGAGGAGCGCGACCGCCAATTGACCGAATTGCGGCGTGAGGCGCTGGCCGTGCGCGAGGCCGAACGGCGCAAGGCCGAGGCGGAGGCCGCACGCATGATCGATGAGGCCAAGGCCGAAGCGCATAAAGCCCTGGAACGTGTCAGGACCGAAATTGAAAATGAATTGCGTGCCGGCGAGCGGGAACTCGAACAACTGGGCCGCACGCTCGCGGTCGAGCTTGCGGGCCGCGTCCTCGGCCGCCCGGTGAACGGCGCCGCGCAAGGCTCATAGGGAACTTCGAACAGTCATCGATCAAGCATGCTGCGTAACGTGATTTCCATGGGGCGCGTGCCGATAGCCCGAGTACGGAGCTCAGCCGAAGGGAGCCCGATCGTATCGATCGTCCTAGTCGGCGCGGCCCTGCTGATCGGCGCGGCCCTGTTCGCGCCCATATCCGGATGGTGCGCAGAGGCGGGCGGCGCCGAGGCCGAAGGCGGCTCATGGCTGTCGCTGCTCCCCTACATCATCAACTTCGGCCTGTTCGTCTGGATCCTGATGCGCTTCGCGGCGCCGATGGCGCGCAAATTCTTTGGCGATCGCGCCGGCAGTATCAGGGAGACTTTCGCGCGCGCCGAGACCGCGCTCAAGGAAGCGCAGGACCTCGCCAATCGGACGGCCGAGCGGATGTCGCGGCTGGAGACCGAAAAGCAGCAGCTCCGCGCCGACCTCGACGCCGAAACCGCTTACATCGCCAACCGGATCCGCGAGCTCGCGCGTGAAACTGCGGACCGAATCGTCCGCGATACCAAGCTCACCGGCGAGGCGATATCGGAGGCCGCCCAGCGCCAGGTGCGCGCGCAGCTCGCCGAAGCGACCGGGCGCCTCGCGCGAGATCTGGTGGCGAGGAACTTCAACGATGACGACCAGACGCGCCTGCTTCGCGGCTTCGAGGAGCGGCTTGCACAGGAGGCGCGTCGATGAAGAGTTCGCGAGTCGCCAAGCGCTACGCGCGCGCGCTGCTCGGACTCTCCGACGATCGCGCGCTGCTCGAAACCTGGGGCGCCGAACTCGAATGCCTCGCGCGCATCGCGGACGCTCCTGAAGTTGCCCACGGTCTCGCCTCGCCCGAGGTCTCGCACGAGGCGCGCATCTCCGCGATGGCGAAGATCGCCGAGCGGCTGGAATTGAGCTACCCGCTGCGCTCGCTCGCGGTGGTGGTCGCGCGCCACGGCCGGATCGCCGATCTGGCCGCGGTCTCGCAGTCTTACCAGGACCAGCTCGACCTGCTGCTTGGGCGCGCGCGCGCCACCCTGACATTCGCCCGCGAGCCGGGCGTGCAGGATACCGAGGCGGTGGTGCGGGGGCTCGAAGCGATGATACGCAAGACCGTGATCGCGACGGTCAAGGTTGACCAATCATTGCTCGGCGGCGTCGTCGCCGAGCTGGAGGGAAAAATCTACGACGGCAGCCTGGCCACGCGGCTGGGCGAAGCCGCCCGCCGGCTGGCGGGCTGAGGCGGCCGGGAAAAAACAACTGCCATGGCGGAAATCAGACCATCCGAAATCAGCGACATTCTGCGCAACGAGATCAAGGGCTTCGAGGGCTCGATCACCGTAAGCGAAACCGGCCGCGTGCTCTCATGCGGCGACGGCATCGCGCGCATCTACGGCCTGCAAAACGCGGCGCTCGGCGAGCTGCTGGAATTTCCCCACGGGATCTTCGGCATGGTGCTCAACCTCGAAGAGGACAACGTCGGCGCGGCCCTGTTCGGCGATCCACAGGCGATTCGCGAGGGCGATGAGGTCAAACGCACCAGCCGGATCGCCGAGGTTCCGGTCGGCGAAGCCCTGCTCGGGCGCGTCGTCAATTCACTCGGCCAGCCGATCGACGGCAAGGGGCCGATCAAAGCCGCCGAACAGCGCCGGATCGAAATCAAGGCGCCGGGCATCATCCGCCGCCAGCCGGTAAAGGAGCCGCTGCAGACCGGCATCAAGGCGATCGACTCGATGCTGCAGATCGGACGCGGGCAGCGCGAGCTGATCATCGGCGACCGCCAGACCGGCAAGACCGCGATCGCGCTCGACGCGATCATCAATCAGCGCGGCCAGAACGTACAGTGCTTTTACGTCGCGATCGGGCAGAAGCGCTCGACCGTCGCGCAGGTGGTGGACAAGCTCAACCGCTACGGCGCGATGGAGTACACGACGGTGGTCGCGGCGACCGCTTCGGAAGCCGCCCCGCTGCAGTTCATCGCGCCCTATAGCGGCTGCACGATGGGCGAGTACTTCCGCGATACGGGCCGCCACGCGCTGCTCGTTTACGATGATCTCTCCAAGCACGCGCAAGCCTATCGCCAGCTCTCGCTGCTGCTGCGCCGCCCGCCCGGCCGCGAGGCCTATCCGGGCGACGTCTTCTACCTGCACTCGCGCCTGCTCGAGCGCGCGGCTAAGATGGGCGACGCCGACGGCGCCGGCTCCCTGACCGCGCTTCCGGTTATCGAGACCCAGGCCGGCGACGTCTCGGCTTACGTCCCGACCAACGTCATCTCGATCACCGACGGTCAGATCGTGCTCGACAGCGACCTCTTCTACTCGGGCATCCGGCCCGCCGTAAACGTCGGCCTTTCGGTTTCGCGGGTCGGCTTCTCGGCCGCCGTAAAAGCGATGAAGCAGGTCGGTGGCACGCTCAAACTCGACCTCGCGCAGTATCGCGAGATGGCGGCCTTCGCTCAGTTCGGCTCGGACCTCGACCAGGCCAGCCAGCGCCTGCTGCATCGCGGCGAGCGGCTGACCGAGATGCTCAAGCAGAACCAGTACGAGCCGCTCTCGATCGAAAAGGAAGTGCTGATCATCTTCGCCGCCAACGAGGGCTACTTCGACAAGCTCGAAGTCTCGCAGATCAAGGCCTTCGAGACTGGGCTCTACGCGTTTTTCGATTCGCGCCAGAAAGACCTCCTCGACGAGATCAAGACCAAGCGCGAGCTTAGCGACGATCTGCGCAAGCGCCTGCGCGCCGCGATGGATCAGTACCAGCAGACCTTCGGCTCCGCGCAGGGCAATGGCGCCGCGAAAGCCTGACCGCGCGGCGGTGCAGGCAGCTTAGGCAACGATGGCGTCGCTCAAGGCAATCCGCCGGCGGATTTCGTCGGTCAAATCAACCCAGCAGATCACGCGCGCGATGAAGCTGGTCGCCGCGGCGCGTCTGCGCCGCGCGCAGGAAGCGCTGCAGAACGCGACCCCGTACCATGAGGCGCTCGAGCGGGTGGCGGACTCGCTGTTCGCGACTGAGCGGGCCGCGCTGGCTCCGGCGGAAGACGCCAGGCGCGAGACGCTGATCGTGGTGATCGGCTCGGACCGCGGGCTTTGCGGCGGTTACAACGCCAACGTGATGCGCGCGGCGGAAGATGAAGCGCGGCGCGTCGAACGCGACGGGAACAAGGTCAAGTTCTATGCCGTCGGGCGCAAGGCGCTGGATCATCTGCGCCGCGCCGGCCACACGATCGCTCATCAGAGCGTCAACAACCCGCGCCTCGCGACCTTCGGATTGGCGCAGGACCTGGCCTCTCGAATGCTCGCCGATTATCGCGGCGGCGGCGTGGTCGAGACCGGGCTCGTGTTCAGCGAATTCCGCTCGGCGCTCTCGCAGCGGCCAACCTACGAACGGCTCCTGCCGGTGAGCGAGCTCAAGCCCGAGCAGGGCGCGGGCGAAATCGCCGCGCCCGTCGATTACCTGGTCGAGCCCAGCCGCGCCGAATTGGTGCCGGTGGTGCTGCGCAGCTATCTCGAGGATTCGATTTTTCACGCGCTGCTCGAGGCCGAAGCGAGCGAGCAGGGCGCGCGGATGACCGCGATGGACAGCGCGACCAACAACGCCTCGGATATGATCGGGCGACTGACGCTCGAGATGAACCGCGCGCGCCAGGCCGCGATCACAACCGAATTGATGGACATAGTCGGCGGCGCCGAGGCTCTCAGAGCCTGACCGGCGCGCGCCGCGATGGACGAATCCGCCAGGAAAATTTTGAAGCTATGAGTGAAACAGCAACAGGCCGCATCAGCCAGGTTCTGGGCAACGTCGTTGACGTCGAGTTCCGCAACGGCGCGCTGCCGTCCATCTTCAACGCCTTGCGCGTCTCCAACCCCGCGCTGGGCACGCGCGAGGGCAATCTCGTGCTCGAGGTCGCGCAGCACCTGGGCGAAAACACCGTGCGCTGCATCGCGATGGACGCGACCGAGGGACTGGTGCGCGGGATGGCGGTCAGCGACACCGGCAATCCCATCACCGTCCCGGTCGGCCCGGAAACGCTCGGCCGCCTCATCAACGTGATCGGCGAGCCGGTCGACGAAGGCGCGGCGCTCAGCGCCCCGCACCAGATGCCGATCCATCGCGACCCTCCGACCTTTGCCGACCAGGCGACCGAAGCCGAGATCCTCGAAACCGGAATCAAGGTCATCGATCTCATTTGCCCGTACGCGCGCGGCGGAAAGATCGGGTTGTTCGGCGGCGCGGGCGTGGGCAAGACCGTCACCATCATGGAGCTCATCAACAACGTCGCCAAGCAGCACGGCGGCGTGTCGGTCTTCGCCGGCGTGGGCGAGCGCTCGCGCGAAGGCAACGACCTCTACCGCGAACTGCAGGAATCCGGCGTGCTCTCGAAGACCGCGCTGGTCTATGGCCAGATGAACGAGCCGCCCGGTGCACGCGCCCGCGTGGCGCTGACCGGCGTCACCGTGGCCGAATACTTCCGCGACGAAGAGGGCCGCGACGTGCTGTTCTTCGTCGACAACATTTTCCGCTTCGTGCAGGCCAACTCGGAAGTCTCGGCGCTGCTCGGCCGCATGCCCAGCGCCGTCGGCTATCAGCCGACCCTGGGCACCGATCTCGGCGAACTCGAGGAACGCATCACCACGACCAAGAAAGGCGCGATCACTTCGGTACAGGCGATCTTCGTCCCGGCCGACGACTATACCGATCCTGCGCCCGCGACCACGTTCACTCATCTGGACGCGACCACCGCGCTCGACCGCAAGATTTTCGAAAAGGGCATTTTCCCCGCGGTGGACCCGCTGGCCTCGACCTCGCGCATCCTGGATCCGCAGGTCGTCGGCCAGGAGCACTACGACGTCGCGCGCCGGGTGCAGCAGATTCTGCAGCGCTACAAGGACCTGCAGGACATCATCGCGATCCTCGGGATGGACGAGTTGTCGGCGGACGACAAGCTGGTGGTCGCGCGCGCGCGCCGCGTCGAGCGCTTCCTCTCGCAGGCGATGCACGTCGCGGAGCCGTTCACCAGCATCCCGGGCGCCTACGTCACGCGCAAGGAGACCGTGCGCGGCTTCGCCGAAATTCTCGACGGCAAGTGCGACGACCTGCCCGAGCAGGCCTTCTATCTCGTCGGCACGATCGACGACGCACGCGCCAAGGCCGAACGGCTGGCGCGCGGCGAGGCGCGCTAGCGTATCCGCATCGCGATGGCCACGAATTTCGCATTCAAGCTCGTCACGCCGACCGGCGTGCTGTTCGACGGTGAGGCTGAGCAGGTAAACGCGTTCAACCCGCTCGGTGAGTTCGGCGTGCTTGCCGAGCACGTCAACTACATCACCTCGCTCGTGCCTGGCCTGCTGACGATCCGGACGGCCGCGGGCGAGACGCTTCAGTACCTGGTCACCGGCGGGCTGGTCGAGGTCAAGGACGGCGCGATGACGGCGCTCGCGCAAAGCGCCGAAGTGCCCAAGAAGGTCGCCCCAACCGACGAGACCGAACTGCGCGCGGCCGAGGAACGGCTCTCGCAGATGAGCATGTTCGATGCGAACTACGACGAAGAGAAGCAGGCGGTGATGGTGATGCGGGCGCGCCGCGACGTCGCCGAGTCGCGCCGCACCGCCGAGCACTAACGCCCGCACCAATTACCGCAGCGGCGCAACGACACAGAGATCGGAATCCCTGAGGGCCGTTCAGAACGGCCCTCTTTATTTAACCGTGACGCGGCTGAGCTACGCCCGCCCGTTCGACAGCCGGGCGAGGTCGCGGAAAAAATCCGGATAGGTCTTGGAAACGCATCCGGGATTTTTGATCCGGATACCCGCGGTCTTCAGTCCCGTAACCGCGAACGCCATCGCAATTCGATGGTCGTCGTAGGTTTCGATCGCCGCCGCGCCAATCCGCGACGGCCCGATCAGAATCCCATCCTCGCTTTCATTGACCGCCGCGCCGAGGCGGCGAAGCTCGGTCGTGAGGGCGCGCAGGCGATCACTCTCGTGATGGCGGATGAAAGCGACGCCGCGTATCCGCGTGGGCGATGAGCAGAACGGCGCAATCGCGGCGAGCGTCGGCACGAGGTCGGGCATTCCGCCCATCTGGACATCGACGCCGTTAAGCGCCGTTTCGCTGCCGCTGACCCTGACGCCGTCGGGGCGCCACTCGATGCGCGCGCCCATCCGTTCCAGCAGTGCCATGAACGCGATATCGCCCTGCACCGAGCAGGCGTGGAGTCCTTCCAGCACGACGCTGCCGCCGGCCAGCGCGGCCGCGGCGGCAAAATAGCTCGCGCTCGAAGCGTCGGGCTCGACCGCGAAGTCCTTTTGCGGCGCGTAGCGCTGGCCGCCCGGCACGACGATTTCGCCGTCGCGCATCGTCGCGCCCACGCCCCATCGTTCCATCATTCGCAACGTCATCGCGATAAACGGGCGGCCGGCTTCGCCGATCACGGTGAGTTCGACCCCGCGCGGCCAGAGCGCCGCGGGCATCAGCAGCGCCGAGACAAATTGCGAGGAGACCGCGGCGTCGATTCGCGCCGCGCCGCCGCTCACGCCGCCCTCGCCGATTTCGATCAGCACCGGCGGGCATCCGTTGTTCCGCTCGGCACGCACCGATACACCAAGAGCGGCGAGCGCTTCGAGCAGCGGACCGATCGGGCGTTCACGCATCCGTTGATTCCCGTCGATCCGGAAGCGTCCGCGCCCGAGTGTCAGGAAGCCCAGCAAAAAGCGCATCGCCGTGCCCGCACCGCCGACGTCCAATTGTGCGCCGCGGACGGGAATGGCGCCGCCGCGGCCATCGACGACGATTCGCGCCGCCGCTTCGTCGAGGACCATAGTAAAGCCGAGCGCGCCCAGCGCCGCCGCCATCCGGCGCGTATCGTCACTGAAGCCCGCACCGGAGACCGTCGAGCGGCCGTCGGCCATCGCGGCTAGCACCAGCGCGCGGTTGGTGATGCTCTTGGAACCGGGGACCCTGATGGATGCGGCTATCGGATGCGTGAGCGGAGCTATTTCGATTTCGTCCACTTTGATGCTTCAGGGGTTACGCTTAAGGGGCGAGCTTAGCTGCGCGCGCGAACCCTGCTCAAGCTGCTGTTTCGACGATGCAATCTGCGGATTTGTTGATCCTTGTCTCCTGTGACCAGCATAGCTCACCAAATCACAGAATTTCACAGATGATTCGCTTTGAAATATAAGGACGTTTAGTTGACTGCGATAGCTAATAGGCATATTCGATACATGTTGTGTTCGGCGCCGAGCGGGGGACTGCCGCTGCGCCAGGTTTGTTGTGCTCACAGAGGGGTGGCGGCAGGAGCGGAAATGCCGAGAACGACGACGTCCGCAACCGCAACGGTATACAAGCGATTGATCCACGCGGCACTGTCCGCAGCCGTGGCTTTGATGCTGTGCGGTTTGTTTGCGGCGACGGGGTGGGCTGGCAGCGAAGTCACCATCCTCAAGAGCAGCGTTGACCACTCTCCGTTTCCCCGTCCCGCGGCGCTCGAGCCCAATATCAATTTCTGGGTCAGAGCCTTTACCTACTGGAGCGAGCGCGACTTCGTCATCCACGATCGCGACAATGTTTCGCTGATCTACCAGAAATTTCATATGCCGGGCGATGGCCCTCCAACCGGCGAAGAGGTCGAGTGGGCCAACGCTTACCTGAAGGCCAAGTACGGCGACATCCTGAACCGGCTGGCCACGGGACAGCAGCCGATCGGATGGGAGGAGCAGCGCGTCGCCGCGATGTTTAAAGGGCAGCCGCCGGCGGCTTACGCTCGCGCCGCGCAGAATTTGCGCGTACAGGAGGGTCTGAGCGAACAGTTCCACGATTCGCTGCTGCGCAGTCGCTACTATCGTCCCAGGATGGAGCAGGTATTTGTGCGGGCAGGGCTGCCGCCCGAACTGGTGGCGCTGGTGTCGGTTGAGTCAGGCTTTTCGGCGCGCGCCCGCTCCAGCGCCGGGGCGCTCGGGATTTGGCAGTTCACGCGCTCGACCGGCCGCGAGTTTCTCAAGATCACGCGCTATCGCGACGACCGGCTCGATCCGGTGCGTTCCACGCAGGCGGCGGCGGAACTGTTGCAGTCAAACTACCAGGCGCTCGGCAGTTGGCCGCTCGCGATCACCGCCTACAATTATGGGACCGGTGGAATGGAGCGCGCTGCCGCCGAATTCGGCAGCGACTACATCAAGATCATCCAGAACTACAGCGGCGCGCACTTTGGATTCGCGGTCAAGAATTATTACGCCGAGTTCCTCGCGGCCGACCAGGTCCATCGCTACGAGGACAAATACTTTCCCGGAATCGAAAGCGAAGAAGCGCCGCCGCCGCCGACCTCCTCGCCGATCCTCCACTTGCGGCGGATCATCCATCACTTTCACGTCCGTCATCATCACGCTCACGTAAGGCAGGTATCCGACTCGCACCGGCACTCCGCGTCGGCCGCCGGGCGTGGCCGCAACGAATCCTGATCATCGCGTCGCGCGCGGCATGCCGGGGTTCGCGCTCAGCGCAATTCGCTCGCCTCGGCCACCCTGGTACGCGGGCTTATCGCCCGGTAACTCGGGCGCTGGCGCAATTCCCTCAGATAGCGTTCGACGCGGGGAAACTCCTCCAGCGCAAGCTGGTCGACCTCGAGCACCATCGCCAGCACCATCATCGGCACGTCCGCCATCGAAAAACCCCCGTGCAGATATCCGCCGGACGGCGCTGCCCCGAGGGTCTTTTCGATAAACGGAAGATCGCGCTGGCGCAGGCCCTCGCGCCCCTTCTCCATGCGCTCGGCGTCGCGCTTCTCGGGATCGCTCCAGTAGGCCATCCAGATGAGCGGCAGGTCTCCGCCGAGCAGCGCCTCATCGGCAAACTGTTCGAGTTCCCGCACTTGCGCGCGCGCTAGCGGATCGTCGGGCAACAGGCGCGGCGGACCGTAGCGATCGTCGAGATATTCGTCGATCACGGTCGAATCGAAAATCGTCACACCCTCGTCCTCGATATACGGCACCTTGCCGAGCGGATGGCGCGCCAGCATCGCGGGCGGCTTCTTCCAGAGGTCGCCGGGGCGCAGATTTTCGATCCGGTAGCGGAGGCGCTTTTCTTCGAGCACCACCTTGGTCTTGCTCCCATGCGTGGAGCGCAGTGTGCCCCATGGGTAATCGCGCTCGGTCGTGTAGAGGATGATCATTGGGAGCGCCTCCGGGCGGAAATTCCGACGGAGTGTACCACCGACTCGGGCGAGGCCGTCAACGCCGGCGCTTTGCTCCCGCGAGCGCCATCGGCATCGGCGCGCCGACCCGTGCCGCTCTGCTAATCTTATCAGCGATGACCGGAACGTCGGCGATGACCGCGACGGATTTGCTCGCGCCCGAGCTTCGCGACCTGGCGGCGCAGCTTGCGCGCCTGCTCGGCGACCAGCGTCTTGCCGCGGCCGCAACGGCAGCGGTGGCGCAACGCGCCCCCGACGAACGCCTGGCGCTCGCGGCCCTGCTCAAGCTCGTCGAGGACTCGCCGCAGGAGCTCAAGGAGGCGCTCGCCGACGAAGCGTTTGCCGGCGATCTGGCGCTCTGTGTCGGCGGATCGGAGATCGTCGCGCAGGGGCTCGGCGCGATGGGTTCGCGATGGCTCGACTTCTTCCGCGCCGCACGCGGCGCCAGCGCCGAATCGATCGACCGCGCGCTGCGTTTCAGCGCCGATCCCGTCGGCGAGCGGCGCGAAGCCGCGCGCCGCCTTGCCGAATTCAAGCAGCGTCTGTTCCTGCGGATCGCGATCGCCGACCTTACCGGCCGATTCGACGTGGCGGCGACGATGCACGCGATGTCGCGGCTCGCCGAAGAATGTATATGTGCCGCTATTGCCTCCGCGCGCCTCATCGTCGGCCGCGATGTACCGGCTGCCGGAGGGTTGTGCGTGCTTGGGATGGGCAAGCTGGGCGCACGGGAGCTCAACCTCAGTTCCGACATCGATCTGATCTACCTCTTTGACGGGCCGCAGCACGACGCCGAAGTCGTAAGGCGGCTCGGCGAAACGCTGATCGAGCTTTTGTCGCCCGGATGTTTCCGGGTGGATATGCGGCTCCGTCCGGGTGGCAGAAACGCGCCGCTGGTGACTCCCTTCGAGGGCGCGCTGAGCTTCTACCAGAGCTTCGGCGAAACCTGGGAGCGCGCCGCTCTGCTGCGCGCGCGGCCGGTCGCCGGCGTGATCGAGGTCGGCGAGCGATTGCTCGGCGACCTCGCCCATTTCGTCTATCGCCGCTTTCTCGACTTCGACACGCTGCGGCAGTTGCGGGCGATGAAGCAGCAGATCGAGCGCGAGCTGCGCTCGCCCGACCTGGTCGCGCGCAACATCAAACTCGGCTACGGCGGAATTCGCGAGCTCGAGTTCATCGTGCAGGCGCTGATCCTGGTCTATGGCGGGCGCGATCCGCGCCTGCGCCTGGCGGGGACGCTCGAGGCGCTGGAGCGTCTGGGCGCGCTCGGCTACCTCGACGCCGGCCGCGCGCGCGAACTCGCCGCGGCCTACCTTTTTCTGCGCGATGTCGAACACAAGCTGCAGGTCGTCGCCGCGCTTCAGACCCATGTGCTGCCGGCCGGGGACGCGGGGCGCCGCGCGCTCGCGGCGCGGATGCGGCGCGGCAAGGACGATGCCGAGCGCGCCCGTTTCGAAACCGAACTGATAAACCATCGCGCGCTGGTTGCGGCGCAATTTCGCGAGATGCTGGGCGCCGCCGAGGATCGCGGAGGACGCGCGGCTTCCGCGGCCGCCGACGAGGCGTGGCGCGCGGCGCTCGACCCGCATCAATCGGCGCCGATGCTCGGGGCGCTGGGCTTTGCGCGGCCCGAAGAAAGCGCCGGGCATCTGCTGGTATTGGCGCGCGGACCGGAACATGCAATCGCGGCGGTGGCGCCGCGCCGGCGCGAACTTCTCGAGCGGCTCGGCCCCCTGCTGCTCGACGAAATTCGCGAGCTTGCCGACCCCGACCTCGCACTGATGAATCTTGCCTCGTTCATCTCGGCGATCGGCGCGCGCAGCTCCTTTCTCGAACTGCTCGAGCAGCATCCCGCAACCCGCCGCGTGGTACTGAGCCTGTTCGCCTCGAGCGCCTATCTGTCGACCATTTTCATTCGCCATCCGGACATGATCGACACCCTGGTGCGCTCCGATCTCGCGCGGCCACGGCGCGCGCAGGCGGACCTCAACGAGGAGCTACGAGCGCTCATCGCGGCGAGTCCCGATCTCGAAAGCCGCCTCGACGCGATCCGCTCCTTTCGCCACCAGGAGTTCCTGCGCGTCGCGATCGCCGATCTCGCGGGCCACCTGGACGCCGACGCCGTGCAGGCCGAGCTTGGACTGCTCGCCGAAGTAGTGCTGCGCTGCGCGCTGGATCTCGCGCGGGCCGAAGTTGCCGCGCGCATCGCCATTCCGCCGACGCTCGAGCTGGTCGCGGTGGCGATGGGCCGGCTGGGCGCCGCCGAGATGTCCTATAACTCGGACCTCGATCTCATTTTCGTCTATCACGATCGCGGCGAGGTCGCGGAGGACAGCCGTGTCGCCGCGTCCAGGATCGTGCAGAAGCTGATCGCCGTGCTCGAGGCGCGCACCCGCGAAGGCTATGCCTACAAGATAGACCTGCGCCTGCGCCCCTCGGGCAACGCGGGACCGCTGGTGGCCTCGCTCGAGGGCTTCCGCGAATACCATCGCACCAGCTCCTCGGCGGTTTGGGAGCGCCAGGCGCTGGTGCGCGCCCGCGTCATCGCGGGCACACCGGCGCTGGAGGCTGAGGTCGAAGCGGCGCGGCGCGAATTCGTATTCGGCCGCGGGCTTGATCGCGCGGGGGTGGGCGAGATAGCCGCGATGCGCCAGCGCATCGAGCGCGAACTCGGCGCGGACGGGCGCGGCCGCCTCAATATCAAGCAGGGGCGCGGCGGACTGGTCGACGTGGAATTCCTGACCCAGATGATGGCGCTGCGCCGCGGCCACGCCTTTCCGCAATTGACCAGCCGCTCCACGGTCGCGCTGGTGCGCGGGATCGGAGAGTGCGGATTGCTTGGGCGCGATGCGGCCGCGCAACTGGAAGCGGACTATCGCTTCCTCTCGCGCCTGGAGAACCGCCTGCGCATCGAAACCGACCAGGCCGCGTGGGCGCTTCCGACGGCGGCCGAAGGCCTTGGTCCGCTCGCACGCCGGATGGGCTACCGCGAGGCCGACGGCGCGGCGCGCCTGCTCGCCGAGGTCGAAGCCTGCCGCTTGCGTATCCGCACGACGTTCGACGAATGTTTCCGGATGGAGATGTCGCGCGAGGAATGAACCCGTGCGCGCCTAAAAGTCGACTTTCACTCCCCCGATAAAGTTAACCCGCGGCGAAGGAAATCCGATTATTTCGTTGTAACGGCGGTCGAGCAGGTTCTGTACGCGCACGTAAACCTGCTCGCCGCGAATCCGCCCCAGGCTCAGCCCGGCGTCATAGGACGCCGTCAGATCGAAGCGATTGTATGCGGGATTGTTCTGAATCGTCGCCGTCGTCTGGTTGATGTCGTCGCGGTCGCCGACGAAATAGTATGCGAGGTTGGCCGAGACTGCGTCGTGCTCGCGCCACAGCGCCTTGTGCGCCCAGGTCAGCAGCGCGAAGGCCGCGTACTTGGGCACGCGCAGCGGGCGGATTTCGGGCGACGAGGAGACGTGGGTTTCATCGATCACGGTCAGGTTGCCGCTGAACGCGAACCCGCGCGTCAGTTGGACCGCCGGCACAATCTCGACGCCTTGGACATCGACGCGTCCGGCGTTCTCCGCCTCGACGCATCCGGGAAACGTCGTGCACGGCGCGGCCACGATCAGGTTGTGCACCCGGCGCGAAAAATAAGTCGAGGTAAACGACAGTGTCTCACCGAAGGTCTTGGTGATTCCGCCGTCGTATTCGCTGGAAATCTCCGGGCTCAGATTTGGATTGCCGAAGTCGGGAAAATACAGCTCGTTGAAGCTGGGTGCGCGAAACCCCTCGCTGTAGCTGCCGCGCAGTGTCACCCCCCAGCGCTCAAGCGGTATCGCGACCGTCCACGACGGGCTTACTTCGATACCGAACTGGCTGTTGCCGTCCACGCGCAAGCCGCCGGTCAGCAGCAGCATGCCGTCCAGCAGCCGTCCCTCCTGCTCGAGATAGCCCGCATACTCCTGGCGCCGCGCATGGAACGCGGTGAACGATTGGGTCGGCGGATCGATCGTGTCGAACAGATCCGCCGAGCGCACCCAGCGATCCTTGAAGTCGAAGCCGACGAGCGAGCGAAAACCCTCGCCCCACCGGTAGTGCAGCTCGATGTTGGTGCCGCGCGTTTCGTCCGGAATGCGGTCGCGCTGGAAGGTCTCATTGGCCGGGAACGGGGTATCGTTGATGCGCTGATCGTTGCGCACGAAAAACGTGCTCATCCGGCTCTCGAGCCGATCGGTGAAGTGATGGGTGACGACCCCGTTGTAAAGCATGAACTCGTTGCGCTGATGCGCGTTGGGATCGACAGGCGTGATAAAGTTGGAGAAGTTGACCAGGCTCACGTTGGCGCGGATGTACCGCGCGAAGCCGGTGAAGGTCGTATCGGGGCTCAGATGGTAGTCGATGCGGCCGACGCCCGAGAGGTTGTCGGCGCTGGCATTGCGCGGACGAAACGCGGTGGTCGAAAAATATGACAGCGCGCCCGAGTAGGCGAGCCGACCCTCGGCGCCATCGAAAAGCACCGCTTGGCGTTGGGTCGCGCGATTGCCGCCCTCGCCGTCGTAGCTGATCTCGAACGGCCCGCTGCCCTCGCGCGTGATCAGGTTGACTACCCCGCCGATCGCCGACGAGCCGTAGAGCGCACCACCAGCGCCGCGCACCACCTCGATACGCGAGAGATTGTCGCTGGTCACGTCGGAGATATCGAAGCCGCCGGTCGCGCCGCTGTTGACGTCAACGCCGTCGAGCAGGATCAGCGTCTGGGCCGCGGTCGAGCCGCGAATCGAAACATCGGTCTGCGTGCCTGCCGATCCGCTCTGCTCAATCACGACCCCTGGCACCTGGCGCAAAACTTCGCCCGAAGCATGGATCTGCTGCTCGTCGATCTGGTGAGATTCGACCACGCTCACTGTCGTGCCGACAGAGTCGAGCGGCTGTTCCATCCGCGTCGGAGTTACCACGAACGTCATCTTCGGCAGCTTGCTATGGCGCTTGGCGGACGTTCCGGGCTTGTTTGATCCGGCAGGCTTGTTGGACTTGGCCCGCTTGTTTGACTTGGCCTGCTGGTTCGACACCGGTTGCGCGACTGGCGGCGTAGCGGACGCCGGCGTCGTCTGGGCGCACACGCCGCGCGGAGCAATCGGCGATCCGGGAAAAATGAGAAATGTCAGGACGGCGGCAACAGCGACCGATCTTTTCATAGCCTCCCTCGAGCTATGCGTCGGCCGCGCAGGGATTCGTTGACTCAGGCGCTCGGGCAGGCTCCCGGCGAAGAGAGCGGCGAGGAACCTAAGCCTCCTTCCCCACGGAAGGCCAACGGCTTAATAGTCGCCCGGCCGGTCTCCTGGCTTGGGGATCATCCTCGGGCCCGCCTTCCCGCTGGCTAGCGGTGGCCTGGAAGGGCCGTTGTCCCCCCGTACAGTTGCGGGGCAGCGCCGGACTCTAACCGGCTTCCCGTACACCGGGCGCACAAGACTGATATGATTTTCACGCGCGATGGTCAACCGTCGCAGCGGGGCAACGCGGTCAGGACGGGCGGAACGACAGGACCGGGGGAATGGGCAGCGTAACGCTGATAACAGGAGCGGCACGGAGCGGCAAAAGCGCGCATGCCCTGGCGCTGGCCGAGCAGGCCGCGGGCGCTCGGCGATTCTTCATCGCCACGGCGGAGGCGCTCGATGACGAGATGCGCGAACGCATCGCGCACCATCGCGCGTCCCGCTCCGCCGGCTTCGCGACGATCGAAGAACCGATCGCCATCGCCGATGCGCTCACAAAGCTTGCGCACCGCGCCGACGTCGTGGTCGTCGATTGCCTGACGCTCTGGATCTCGAACCTCCTGATGGCCGGGCTGAGCGATGAAGAGATCCTGGCCGAGGCGCGCGGCCTCGCCGGCGCGATGGAGTCCGCGCCGTTTGCGTGCTTCGTGGTGACCGGCGAAGTCGGGGCTGGAATCGTGCCGGAAAACGCGATCGCGCGGCGCTTCCGCGATCTTCTCGGATGGACCAACCAGGCAGTGGCGCGTGCGGCCGAGCGCGTGGAGCTGATGGTCGCGGGCTACCCGATGCGGGTCAAATAGCCGCCATCGCGAGCAGCACAGCCACCTCCACCAGTTCGCCCGCGGCGCCGAGAAGATCTCCCGTCACGCCGCCGAGCCATCGCCGGTATGCCGCGCGGAGCAGCGCCGCGCCGGCGGCGGCAACGGCATAGGCCCAAAGCGCCCGCCACGAGAGCACCGGCACGACCGCGAGCGCGGCGAGCGCGCTCGCGCGAGAGAGATTGCGATCGCCGCCGGACCCTACCAGCAAGGTCCCCGCGCCTTCAGGCCGCAGATAACCGATTCGCCAGCTCGCGGCCACCATCGCCCAGCGCGCAAGGCCCGGCGCAAGCCACAACGCCGCGGCGCGGCGCGCCTCGCCCATCGTCGCCAGCGCCACGCACTCGAGCGCGAGAAAGAAGAAAATTGCGGCTGTGCCGAAACTGCCGATCCGGCTGTCGCGCATGATGTCGAGCGCGCGTCGCCGATCCGTTCCCGCGCCCAGCGCGTCGGCAGTGTCGGCAAGGGCGTCAAGATGGACCGCGCCGGTCAGCACGGTGAGCGTCAACACCAACAGGACCGCGGCGAGCGCGTCGCCGAAGAGCCGAGTCAGCAGCAGGTTCCCGGCCGCGAGCATCGCGCCGAGCGCAAATCCGACGAGCGGAAACCATCCGAACGAAGCCACAACCGTCTCGGGCTCGGCATCAGCCCTCGGAAGCACCGGCAGGATAGTGAGGAAACCCGCGGCCAGGCGGATCTGAGCGAGCGCTCCGCCGCGCGCGGCGTGCGCCGCAGAGTGCGTCGCGTTCGCCTGGTTCTCCGCGCCGGGACGCTCCTCGCTCATTCGGCTTTCCCGGCGACCTTCTCCGAGACGCCAGCGCTTTCGAACGTCGCCATCTCGTGAAATAGCGCGAGCGCTGCTTCGACGAGACTCATCGCAAGCGCGGCGCCCGTGCCCTCTCCCAATCGCATCTCGAGATCGACTATCGGCCGGACGCCGAGTTTCGCAAGGCCGAGCGCGTGGCCGCCCTCGGAAGAGCGATGGCCGAAGAACAGGTGTGCGAAGAGACCGGGGCTCAGCCGCTCTGCGGCGACTGCCGCGGCCGTGGCGATAAATCCGTCAACCATCACCGGAACGTTCAGCGCCGCCCCGCCGAGGCACACGCCGGCCATCGCCGCGATCTCGAAACCGCCGAGCGCAGCAAGCGTCGCCATCGGATCCTTCAGTTTCGCCCGATGAAGCTTGAGCGCGCGTTCGATAGTCGCGACCTTATGCGGCATCGCGGCGTCGTCGAGGCCGGCGCCGCGCCCGGCGAGGCGCGCCGGCCGAATCCGCGTGAACGCCGCGAGCAGCGCGGCCGCCGAAGTGCTGTTGGCGATTCCCATCTCGCCGATTCCAAGCAGCGTAGCGCCCGCCGCGACCGCCGCGCGCGCGACTTCAATGCCGACCTCGAGCGCCGCCCGCGCCTCCCCGGCAGACATCGCTGCCTCGCGCGACAGGTTACACGTGCCTGCGCCGACACGCCGATAGACCACGCCGGGCAGCGCGGCAGCGCTGGTGTCGGCGGCCACCCCAACGTCCGTGATCCACAGCCGATAGCCGAGACGGCGCGCGAGCACGCTTATCGCCGCGCCGCCGCCGGCGATATTGCGCAACATCTCGGCCGTGACCGCCTGCGGGTAGGCGCTTACGCCTTCCGCCGCCACTCCGTGGTCGGCCACGAATACGCACAAGGCGCCGCCTCCGAACCCGGCGCTCGCGTCGCGCCGCACCGCGGCGTAGCGGCGCACGATCTCCTCCAGGTGACCGAGGCTGCCGCGCGGCTTCGTCAGCGAGTCGAGCCTGCGGCTCGCTTCAGCGGCCGCCGCCGCGTCGGGCGAGGTTATCGCCTCGAGCGTTTCTTCAAGCAAACCCACCGCAGCGCTCCTGGTCCGGTTAATCGGCATGCGAGGCATGCGCGCCGCGCGCCTGTCGCGGTCGCGGTCGTCGAATTCGAACTGATTGTTTGCGAGCGGACGCGCGATGCGAATTGCACCGTCAGGCCGCTTTCTTCGCGAGGCGAGCGCGGCGGCTCTGCCGCCGTCGGAATCGACGGTCGCACGAGCCGCCGCGCCGTCCGGCGCCTAGGCTGCCGCCTTGCGCGCCGCTTCCAGAGCGGCCTCGAAGTTGGGCTGTTCGGCGACTTCCTTGACGTATTCGGCGTGAACGACGTTGTCGTTCTTGTCGAGCACGAAGACCGCGCGGGCGAGCAGATGCAGTTCCTTGATGAGTGCGCCGTATTTCTGACCGAACTCGGCCGCCCGCCAGTCGCTGGCCGTCGTGATCTTGTCCACGCCGGCCGCGCCGCACCAGCGTGCCTGCGCGAACGGCAGGTCCATCGAGATGGTCAGAATTTGCACGTCGCCGGGCAGCCTGGAAGCTTCCTCGTTGAAGCGGCGAGTCTCCGCGTCGCACACGGGCGTATCGATCGACGGGATCGCGGCGATGATTTTGACCTTGCCCTTGAACTGGTCGAGCGTCACCGGGGCCATTCCCTTGCCCACGGCGGTAAAGGCGGGCGCCTTCTGTCCGACCTTGAGTTCCGGCCCCACCAGCGTCAGCGGATTTCCGCGCATCGTGACCGCGCCCTTGCGTTCTTCAGCCATCGTCATTCTCCCTGTCAAGATTACCGGTCGCAGCGACCCTGCGCGGCGGCGGGCTACGGTTTATTCCGGATTGGCCGTCGTGTAGCGGCGGCGGCGCTCCTGCTCGACTCGATCGGCGTCGGCCTTTTTCGGCCGCGGCGGCATGAACCCGGGCGTATAGTCGGTCTCCTCCCAACGGCGATCGTTTGCGTCCCATACGTAGGGCAATTCGATGATCGTGCCAGGCCTGTTTATCGTTTCAAATGCTCTCAGCGCGTCGCCGACGATCGCGCGCTGGTTTTCCCGGTCGTCCGGCTTGCCCGTCTGATGGCCGAGCGGGTAGTTGAGAAACACCGCGCGCGGCGGATTGACGGCTTGCGTGATGTCCAGCGCCGAGGTCATGCACAGCGTCGGGATACCGGCGGCTTCGACTTCGCGGGCGATCAGTCCAACGGACTGATGGCACACGGGTCAAGCGGGCACCAGGTAAAACGCCTCCACGTTACGGCTCCGAAGCTCTTCAACAACTTTCGGCGCCAGTTCCTCGCACACCTTGCGCGCCGAGTAAATCCCGCCCATGAAAGTGAACGCCGGATCGCAGAGCTCGCCGATGCGCCCCTCGGCCTCAAACTCGCGCATCCGTTCGAGCGGAAAAACGCAGTTGGGATCCTTTTCCGCGTCTTTGGTCGGGTAGCCGAAATGCCATACGCTAAGCTCGTCGCGCCGCGCGTTCCTCGGGATCAGCCGGTAGCTCGCGTCCTCGCGATGGAACCGCGACTGATCGCGGTAGAGCACGCCGCCCGAGCTCATCAGCGCAACCTTGCATTGCGCAAGCGGCTTCTTAAGCGGCGTCCACGGCGGCGGCTCGCTGTTCACGACCCATCGATAGGGCTCGTAGGCGCTGTATAGCCCGCGCGTCCGAGGAATGTAGGCAACGGGCATTTCGATACGCTCCTTGCGGGCTTTCATCCGGCGCGCCGCCGCATCCTACGAGGCGTCGGGTGGAAACATCATCTTACCCGCATGGAATTCGCGCGCAATGAAGTCGACGAAGCCGTGCCGCACCGGCCATTCCAGCCGGCTGTCGCGCCAGTGGATACGGCCGTCGGGGCCTTCGAACTCTTCCGCGAGACTGCCCGCGGCCATCGCCGCACGCGCACGCTCGAGGTCGGCGGCAACCAGCGGGATCCCGCGCATCCGCTTCTCCCACGCCGCCAGGCGCGGAAATTCGTCCATCCGAAGGCGCATCATGTGCGCGACCGGCAGATGGCAGATCGCGGCGAGGTCGGCGAGCGAGAGCGCGCCGCCGCAAAAGAAGTCGCGGCCCTCGAGCTCGTGCTCAAGCCGCGCGAGCAACGCCGCGAACTCGGCGCGTCCCGCGTCCTGCATCGCCCTGGACTCGGGCACGCCCGAGCGCACTACGCCGAGGAAATAGCCAAAGACGGTCGCGTCGAAAGTGCGGTCGCACAGATCGTCGATCGCGCGCATCCGCACGCGCTCGAACGGATCGGTGGGAAAGATCGGCGGCCGCGGATAGGCGTCCTCGAGATATTCGCAGATGATTGTGGAGTCCGCGATCGTGCGGCCGTCGTCGAGCACCAGCACCGGAACTTCCGCGCGTTCGCTCGCCTCGCGCAGATCCGGCTTGCGATCGAGCGAGTAGCATCGCTCGACCATCTCGCACTCGATTCCCTTGTACTCGAGCGCCATCCGGACCTTGCGCGCGTAGGGGCTGGTCGCAAAGGTGAAAAGTTTCATCGGGATGCCTCGCTTTGCCGCCTAGCGCGCGCTCAGGCCGCCGTCGACGATCAGCTCGGTGCCGGTGATGTACGACGCGTCCTCGGAGAGCAGGAATACGATCGCTTTCGCGATCTCCCACGGTGTGCCCTGGCGGCGCATCGGAATGCGTGGCGCGACGCGCGCCTCGCGGTCGCCGACCAGCCGGCGCACCATCGAAGAGTTGATCAATCCCGGCAGAATCGTGTTGACGCGAATCCGGTCGCGCGCGTGCGTGACCGCCGCCGAGCGCGTCAGTCCGAGCAGCGCGGCCTTGGTCGTCTCGTAGGGCAGGCCCGAGCCGGTGCGCAACGCGGCCAGCGAAGAGACGTTGACGATCGCGCCGCCGCCGGCCCGCGCCATCTCGGGCACCGCGTATTTCATCATGAAGAACTGGCCGCGCACGTTGACGTTAGACATCGTGTCGAACTGCTCGGTGGTGGTTTCGAGCAGGCGGCCGCCGATCGCGATGCCGACGTTGTTGACCAGCAAATCGAGCCTGCCGAACGCGCCGACCGCAGCCTCGCACGCGCGGCGGCAATCGTCCTCGCGCGTGACGTCGGCGGCGACCGAATCGGCGCGGCCGCCCTCGGCGCGAATCGCCGCGGCGCTCTCGGCGGCGAGCGCCGCGGAGCGGTCGGCGACCATCACGGCGGCGCCCTCGCGCGCGCACAGGATCGCGGTAGCGCGGCCGTTGCCGATCGAAAGCGTCTCGCCCGGGTTGGGCGGACCGTCGGCGCCGCCGCCGACGATCAGGGCGACTTTTCCATCGAGGCGTCCCATCGCGGGAAACCCTCCGTCAACGCGTCGAGCGCGGCCGGCGCGGCGCCGGCTACGCGCCGAGTTTGCGCTTGATCGCCGCGTAGCCGTCGAGCATCGGCAGCACCTTGTCCGCGGGCGCCGGCGGCAGCGCGAAAATAATTTCCGTAAACCCGATCTCGATAAGCTTCTTCACTTCGTCCTCGCGCGGCGGAACACCGAACACGGAAAGCGCAAACGACTCGAAGCGGCGGCCGGCACGGCTTGCGGCCTCGCGCAACTGTTTCACGCCGTCGGCGAGCGTGTGATTGCGCCGGTAGATAGGCATCCAGCCGTCGCAGTAATCGGCCACCCGCTCGAAGCATCGCTTGGCCTCCGATCCGAGCAGCACCGGCGGCCCGCCCTTTTGCACCGGTTTGGGAAACGCGCGCATCGGCGGAAAGTTCACGAATTCGCCATGATACTCTGGCGCGTCCTTGGTCCAGATTTCGCGCATCGCCAGAATCCGCTCGCGCAAGAGCGCCCATCGCGTACGGAAGTTAGTGCCGTGATCTTCCATCTCTTCGGCGTTCCATCCGCCGCCGATTCCCAACACGAAGCGTCCGCCTGAAATCATGTCGAGCGAGGCACACTCCTTGGCGAGCACGATCGGATCGCGTTCGATCACCAGGCACACGCCCGTGCCGAGTTTGATGCGCGTGGTCGCCGCCGCGGCCGCTCCCAGCGCCACGAACGGATCATGGGTGTGCCAGTACTCCTCGGGCAGATCGCCGCCACCAGGCCAGGGGCTGCGGCGGCTCGTAGGAATGTGCGTATGTTCGGGGAAGTAGAGCGCATCGAGACCGCGTTCCTCGATCGCGCGCGCGAGTTCGATCGGCTGAATCGCATAATCGGTCGGAAACATCATCGCGCCAAAAGTCGTCGACATCGTGGCCTCCGCCAAAGTGCAGGTTGCTTCGCGAGCGGGTGACTCCGGATCGAATACCACGGCGGCAGCCGTTCACCAAAGGGAGAGACCGGCCCCGCGTTCCGCGGGTGTTGCGGCTTGCCCATGAGGGCGCGCGCCCGATACAAAGGAGATAGGCCTTCACTTCGCGCGAGGGAGGGACTTCGGCGATGGCATACGATCTCCTGATCAAGAACGGAACCGTGGTTGACGGCACCGGCGCGCCGCGCGTGCGCGCCGACGTCGCGATCAAGGACGGCGCGATCGCGGAAATCGGCAAGGTGAGCGGCGGCGCCGCGCGCACCATCGACGCCGGCGAGCTTATCGTCGCGCCGGGCTTCGTCGATCCGCACACCCACTACGACGCGCAGATTTGCTGGGACCCGCTGCTCACCTGCACCTCGTGGCACGGCGTGACCTCGGTTGTGATGGGCAATTGCGGCGTCGGGATCGCGCCCTGCAAGCCCGAGGTACACGAGGTCGCGGCGTGGGACCTGGTCAACGTCGAGGCGATTCCGTTCGCCGCGCTGAGCAAGGGCATCACCTGGGACTGGGTGAGCTTCCCCGAATTCATGGACGCGGCCGAGCGCCGGGGCGTCGGAATCAACGTCGGCTTTCTCGCGCCGCTTACGCCGTTTCGCCATTTCGTGATGGGCGCGGAATCGATGGAGCGGGCGGCGTCCCCCAACGAGACTCAGCGCATCGCGGCGCTGCTCCACGAAGCGATGACAGCGGGTGCGATGGGCTTTTCTACCACCACGCTCGCACAGCACATCGGCTTTCGCGGCCAGCCCCTCGCCTGCCGGCTCGCCAGCCGCGACGAGCTCAAGGCCTGCGCCAACGTACTCAAGGAACTCGGCAAGGGCGCGATCGAAATCGCGCTCACGCGGCGCGCGGGCCGGGTCCTCGAGGACGAATATCAACTCCTCGACTTCCTCCTCGGCGAGAGCGCGCGGCCGGTGACCTGGCTCGCGATGGCGTCGCGGCCGGACAAGCCCGAATACGCGGAACAGACGCTCAAGCGGCTGGAACCGCTGATTCGGCGCGGCGGCGTGCCGCAGGTGCTGTGCAAGCCGTTCGTGGTGCAGATCGATCTGCGCAACCCTTTCAGCTTCGCCGACATGGAGGCGTGGAACCACGTCTTCAACCAGCCGGCAGAAGCGCAGAAGCGAATCTACGCCGACCCCGCGTTTCGCGATTCCTTCCGCAAGGAGCTGACGCGGCCGCATCTGTTCACCGGCAAGTGGCATCGCGTCGAAGTGCTCGAAGTCGCAAACCCCGCGCTGAAGCCGCTTGAGCGCAAGAACGTCGCGGAAATCGCCGCCGAGCGCGGCCGCGATCCGCTCGATACTTTCCTCGACCTCGCGCTCGAGGACGACCTCAACATCCAGTACACGATGGCGCAGTACCACGAGGAGGGCATCGCGCGGATGATCGGCGACCCGCGCACGATGCTCGGACTCTCCGACGGCGGCGCGCACGTCGATATGCTGTGTGACGCCGGCTATTGCACCTACCTGCTCGGCAAGTGGGTGCGCGAGCGCCAGGCGCTGACGCTCGAGCATGCGGTCAAGCGCATCACGTCAGAGCCTGCCGACTTCTTCGGCATACGCAAGCGCGGCCGTCTCGCTCGCGGACTCGCCGCCGACGTTACGATCTTCGACTACAACACGGTTGGCTCGGCCAAGCGCGCGCACATGCAGTACGATCTCCCGGGCGGCGGACGGCGCCTGGTGATGCCCGCCGAAGGCGTCGAGTACACGATCGTCAACGGGCGCCTGCTCTACGAGCACGGGCGCGCGAGCGGCGCGATGCCGGGGCAGGTGCTGCGCTCGGGACAGTGCTGAGCGGGTGCCGCGCGGCGGCGATCAGGTTACCGTCCAGCCCGCGTCGATCACGAACGGCGCGCCGGTTGCAAATGACGCGTCGTCGCTCGCCAGGAAGAGCGCGGCCTTGGCGATCTCCTCGGGCAGACCCATCCGGTTGAACAGCGAAATCCGCTTGACCGAGCTCGGCCGCGGCGGTTCGCCATGCCTTATCCGCTCGGCCATCGGCGTCTCGATCGCGCCCGGGCAAATGCAGTTGACGCGGATGTTGTAGCGGGCGTACTCGAACGCGGCGACGCGCGTCATCGCGATCACGCCGGCCTTGGACGCGCAGTACGCAACGCTGCCGCGAATCGCGACCATCCCGGCGATCGAGGCCTGGTTGATGACCGAGCCGGAGCCGAGCTTGACCATGTGCGGCAGCACGTACTTCATTCCGAGAAACACGCCGCGCAGATTGATCGCGATGACCTTGTCGAAGGCTTCCTCGCTGGTCTGGGCGATGAAGTTCGTCTCGCCCTCGATGCCGGCGTTGTTGTAGAGCACGTTGGGCGGTCCCAGACGCTCGACCGTCGTCGCGGCCATCCGCTGCACGTCCTCGGCTTTTGCGACGTCGGCGCCGATCGCGATCGCCTCGCCGCCGGCCTCGCGGATTTCGCGCGCGACCTTTTCGACCGCGGCCTCGCTGATATCTGCCGCCGCGACTTTAGCTCCCTCGCGTGCAAAGAGCAGCGCGGTCGCCTTGCCCATTCCCGATCCGGCGCCGGTTATGAGAGCCACTTTCCCTTGAAGCTTCATCCCTGTCGATCCTCCTTGCGATCGCGGCCGGTCGACTAAACGAACGCGGTCCGCGTGACATTCCAGCGGCTCGAACCAAGCCTCTAGCCAAGGCAAGGTTCTAGCCAAGCCTCTAACATTGAAAGTCGAGAGCGGGAAAGTCCTGCCGAAGGCGCACGCCTCCGCTCGGCCCGTGCCGACTCGCGCCGGCGCGTTACATCGCCATCGGCGGCTTCTTGCCGAGATGACCGCCCTGGGCCGCGCAGGATTTGGCGTCGATCGTGACGATGAAGCCCTTGCCCTTGCACGAATTCTGGCCCTTGCAGCTGTTGTTCGCGTTCTTGCACGCGCTCTGACCTTTGCATGCGTTCGCGCCGAGACATTTGAGCTGCGCCTGCTGGGCTGACGCGCCCGGCGCGTCGGCGGCCATAAGCGCGCTCCCGGTGAACGCCATCGCAACCGCAGTGGCAAGGATCGCACCCGCTACCTTCGTCGTTCTCGCCGTCTTCATCGCAGAACTCCTTGTAGTTTCGTGCCAGTTCGTGGCACTCCCGCAAGCTCGATCGCAGATTTGAATCGACGGTGTCTGCGGGAGAGCAATGGGCCAGCGCTCGGATTTTAGTGATAGAATTGCGATCGGGAAAGCGTCATTGCAGGCGGTCAAAACGGCGCAGTCAAGATGGGGCGGCGAACACCGGGGTTGACACTGCTCGCGGCGATGGCGCTGATGCTGGCGCCGACCGCGCCGCACGCGCAGGAACCGCTGGAAGTACAGCCGCCGGCGCCGCAATCGCAGCCGAGCTTCCGCCCGCGGCCTGTGCCGACCGCGCGGCCGCCGTTGCCGCCTTCCAATCAGCTCCAGGAAATTCCGTCCGTAATTCCTCCGACGCCGCAGCCGCCGGCCCCGGCGCCACAGCTGCCGCCGCCGCCACTTCCACCTCCGCCGCTTCCGCCGCCTCCTCCCCCGCCGCCGGCCTCGATGTTACACGCGCAGCCAATCCTGCCGGCGATATTCCGCGGATGCTGGGACGGTCGCGTCGAATTTCTCGATTCGATCGAGCGGATGCCGGGAGCGCCGAGAGTCGGCGTGTGGACGCCGAAGACGTACCGCATCTGCTACCAGCGGATCGGAAGCGGACCGTTCGAGCTGACGTTCAGCCAGGTCGGCGTCGATCCGAACATGAAGATCGTCAATCCGGCCGGGCGCATGGATTTGATTTCGACCGACGGCCGCGACGCGGCGCGGATGCGCGCACAACTGCACTTCGACGAATTTTACCTCCATCGCCGCGGCCAAACCTTCGCGGTGGACGAGGAAACGATTCTCGACTGCGCGATCCAGGGCAACGGCGCGATGCTGGTGCGCGGGCAGGTATTCGGCCGGCGCGACGGCGTCCCGTGGTTTCGCGCGAGCTGGCACGCGGTGTTCTCGCGCGTCGGCAATCTGCCGGAATAAAAAGCTAACGCAGACGGCCCGCGCTATCGACGCGCGTGCGGAGCGCCTCAAGCTCCTCTGCGGTGGGCGGCGCGGTGGTCGGCACCGACGGCGGAATCACCAGTTCGAATCCGGTGCTCTCGCGCACCGTCGCAGCGCTGACGCCCGGATGGAGCGAGCGCAGGCGCATCCGCCGTGTCTCCTCCTCGAAGTCCATCACGCAAAGCGGCGTCACGACGTACCTGGGGCCGCCGCCGGGAAGCCCCAGTTTGCGGCGCGCATCGGCGCCGCCGCTGCCCCATCCGCAGGCGCTGATATAGTCGCAGCGTTCGACCAGCAGGCGCGGGCTGTGGCTGTTGAGCACGATGTAGTAGCGGCCGACATGGGTGCTGAGCGTGGGCGTGCCGACCGAACCGGGGCCGCGAAACTTCAGGCGCCGGTAATCGGGGCCGATGCCGATCAGGTTGGTATTGCCGAAGCGATCGACCTGGACGCCGCCGATGAAGAAAACGTGTTTGCTCCAATCCTTCAGCCGGTCGAAACGATGGCCGGTGTCGCTGTATGACTCGGTCCATCGCACCACCCGCCGGTCCCATCCGAACGCAGGCATCGGGATGGTTTCGAGATCGTGGACGTTCATCCGCCCGCCGAGAAACACCAGTTCGATGTTGGGGCCGTGCATCAGATGGGCGAGGCGCACCGCCGCTTCCGCGACCGGCATCGCCACGCCGACGCGCAAAAGTTCGCCATCTTTGAGGTCACGCGCCAAAAACACCGCCATCAGTTCCTGCACGCTGTATTCGCTCGTCATGCTGTCCTCATGCTGGTCAACGGATACTTCGGCCAGATGCCCGGGGGCCCGGGCCCGATCCATCGCGCGCTAGGCCGTTGACTTGCTGTTGGCGGCCTCCGCCGCAGCGCCGCCGGCGTTGACGCGCGCCACGTAGCGAATCGGGAAGCGTGCGCTGAAGTAAAAGCCATAGATGAGCAATCCCGTCGGGATGAGAAATCCGGGAACCAGCCGGCCGAGGTTGCCGCCAACCAGCACCGCGATCGCGCCAAACCCGACGTTGACGCTGAACAGGCCGCACCAGAAGAGCGTCATGATCCAGTTCAGGCGATGGAAGATCGGCAGGTCCCAGACCTCGGGCGGCTGCTCCTCGCGCGCGTAGGCGGCGGTGAACGGGCGGCGCAGCACGACCGACGCCCACGCGGCGACGGCATAGAACGACCAGATGATCATCACCTGGTAGGTGACGAGCACGTTGGAGCGGAGCCCCATCGTCAACACCATCGCGCTCAAGAAGAACGCGAGGGTCGTCCAGTCCATCAGTTTGATCGTCGCCTGCCGGCTGAGCACCGAGAGATAGACCAGGCACATGATCATGCCGCCTGCGGTCGCGACGTCCCAGCGCCCCGCACCGGAGGCCAAGACGTACACCAGCCAAGGCAAAAACGCGAAAAGCGCGATTACCTTGCCCGAGTATTTTTTCCCTTCCGCCACGCGCGCAGCTCTCCTTTGAACCGGAGTTTCGGATCGTGCTTCGTTGATCAGTATTCGTGCAGTTCGAGCAGCCGTTTGATGCCGATTGCTTCGAGGTACTCGGCAAGCCCCGCGGACCTGCGGCAATGACGGTCGAGGTACTCCTCGAGCGCCGCGCGATCGCCGGCGGCGGCTTTGTCGGCGGCCTGCAGGTAGGCGCGCAGATGCGGCCCATCGGTGATGTAGAAGCCGCGGCTGTAGAACGGATGGGCGCCGAAGGGCGCGCGCACGATCGCGTCGGCGTCGGCGATCGTGGTCGCCCACGGATCGGCCCGGATTTCTTCGTTCGAGACCACCTGCTCGACCTGCACGATAGTGCGGTCGGCGGCGCGATGCTGAAACAAATCGAGCCATCCGGGTCCGCCAAGATGGCGCACGTTGCCGTGGGCGTCGGCAGCGGCGGCGTGCAGCAATGTCACGTCGGGCTTTATCGGCGGCACTGCGATCAATTCCTCGCCGCGAAGAGGATCGCGGAAGAGCTTGAGATCGGGATTTATCTCCGGCAGCGAGGTGCCGACGCCGCCGCGCCACGGCATGAACGGCAGCATCTGCGCCGCCGCCTGCAATCCTGCGCACAGGATGCCCTCCTCGCACTCCCAGACTTCGATTTCACCGCGTTCGGCCGCGCGCCGGAACGACGGCAGGACGGGGATGCCCGGGCCGCCGCCGGCGTAGTAGCTCACGGTCTTGCGCACGCATCCGGCCGCGATCAGCATGTCGAGCGCAAAGCCGCTCGCGACGACGGAGAGATTGCGCACGCCGCGCCGTACTATTCCGCGCACGAGCGCCATCGGCGCAGGCTCGCCGATCGCGACGGTCATCCCGTCCTCGATCCAGCTGACGGCCTGATGCTCGTCGATGATGCGTTCGCGGCGTCCGGTGTTCATGGCGGGTCTTCTCATCTAAACAGGCGTTGACTCAAATGCGTTCCTACTCTGCTGCCAACCGATGGCGTTCGGCAAGGGCGGCAAACTGCTAACCGTCGCGCCCCGCTCTTTAGTAGGATGCCAAAATCAGCTTCGGAACCGATTCGCATCACGCCCAGCGCGGGCAACAGGAGAAAGGCCGGGATGAGTAAGTTCGAGG
>Ga0335078_10001314_pt1 | contig 37767 bp, 25 predicted proteins | sample Lox_Sample_32_FD_206711 | JGI IMG/M metagenome (GOLD analysis project Ga0335078, IMG submission 206711) | Soil microbial communities from Loxahatchee National Wildlife Refuge, Florida, United States - Lox_Sample_3.2 | ecosystem: Environmental > Terrestrial > Soil > Wetlands | place: USA... | reverse complement strand
CAACTGGCTTCGCGCACTCTGAATGTTCCGTCGATCAGTCTCGAGGACCTTCAGCAGCAGGTGTGGGAGGCAGTAGCTGACATGCTCGACTTGCAGGTGCCTCCCGAGGTAAAGGCAGAACTGGCCGCCGGTGGCACCTCGCATCCCGAAGCCTATCGGCTTTACGCACAGGGCATGGGTTACCTTGGGCAAAACAACCCGGGCGATCTCGATCGGGTCATTGACCTGTTCAATAAGGCGCTTGCCATAGATCCGAACTACGCCCTGGCCTATGCCGTACTTGGTGAGGCTTACGCAGCAAAGTATTCGGCGACTAAAGATCCGCAGTGGATTACAAAAGCTACGAGCAATGCAGGACGCGCGGTCGAATTGAACGACAAACTTATTCCTGTTCGTATGAGTCTGGCCCGCGTTTACGGCCGCACCGGGCAATACGATAAAGCGATTGAAGAATACAAGCGTGTGCTGGAGCAGGACCCCACGGTGACCGACGCCGAATATGACGAAGCGCAGGTATACGAAGCGCAGGGCCATTTTCGTCAAGCGGAGGACCTATTTAGGCAGGCCATCACACGTCACCCGAGCCATAGAGCAGGCCACGTTCAGCTGGGGAACTTGTATTACAGCACCGGACGCTTCACCGAAGCGGTGCAGCAATTCCAGGCGGCGGTCGACCTCGCGCCCGACGAGCCGAACGGTTATTACAATCTCGGCGCGGCCTACATCGCGCTGGGCCGTTACGACGAGGCAATCGCTGTCCTCAAAAAAGGCCTGGGCATTAAACCCACCCCCGAAGCCTGGACCAATCTGGGAGGGGCCTACATGTATCTCGGCAAATGGGAGGAAGCTGCCGATGCCATGAAACGGGCTACCGATCTTAGCCCGCATGACGATGTGATGTGGCGCAACCTGGGCGATGCCTACGACCAGATTCCATCACGGCTGGCTGACGCCCGTCAGGCATATCAAAAGGCGCTGGAATTGGCGACGGAACAACTGAAGGTCAACCCCAAAGACCCTGACCTGCTCAGCGGCATCGCGCTCTACGACGCGCATCTTGGTCACAAGGCGGAGGCAGAGGCGTTCATCACCCGCGCCCTGGCGGTCGCCCCTAATAACAGCAATTCGCTGTTCACAGCGGCCCTGGTCTACGAATTAACCGGCCAGCGCGACAAGGCGCTAAAGGCAGTCGACGACGCGGTGAAGGCGGGATATTCTGTCGAGGAAATTGACAAGGAGCCGGAGCTTCGCGCTTTGCATAACGACCCGCGGTATAAGGCGTGGCTTCATCAACACGGCTCCGCATCAAGCATTGCCAAAAACTAGTTGCAGAGGGGGAGGTCATGAATCGTTCCCAGATTTGGAAGTTCATGTTGTCAACCCTAACTCTTTGGCTTGCATTTGCAGTTGCGAGTCCAGCCCAGGATTGCGTGGCCAGCGGGAACAACGCTGACACATGGGCCAACGACTGCGTGAAAGGCGGTTCAAATTATAACTCCGCTAACGTGTGCCAGTTGTCGAACAATACCTGCTCCCTGACGGTCGGACAAAGCAACGGCACTACTGCCGTCTATATAGGAACTAACACTACTGCAAGCGACCCGGTGTGCATCCCCGAAAATACTACGGTCAACTGGACGGCCCAGACTACTGTTGCAGTCACTCAGGCGGGCTTCATTGTGGATTTCACCGGTACAAATGGGAGTCCCGTCGCGAACCAGCAGGGAAGCCAGGCAGTAATAGCCGGTACAAGCTCTGGCTCGGGCGGTACCGTGAGCGCCAACCTGACGTCCTACTGCTACAAATACACCGCCGTTTACTGCGGCGCCGGGCAAAGTTGTGCCGCCCCTGCGGACCCCAGAATAGTCTCCAATTGTACGGGCAGCTGCCCTGTTCTACCAAAACCGAAGGCGCATTGACTCGAGGGGCCGGGCGCCCCACTCATTCGCGGGCTTCGAATGAGTGGGTCCGGCACTCGGAATAACTGATCATCAACCGGGCACCCATCCTTTCCCATCTTTTGCGAAAGGGTCTGAGACTGAAGGCCGGTGCCCCATGAAGTTACCGAATTCCGGTGCAGGTACCGCAGCCTGACCTTGAACTCCTGCGCATCCCGAATATTGTCGTCGTAATACCAGGCCCAGGTTAGCGTCCTGAAGGACGCGAACCTGGGGCACCGCCTTAGTTTTCGCCCTCGCGATCCTGCGTGAGTATGGCAGCCTACCGAGGACTCAGGAAAATCCGCGCCGGCCCGCCCAATCTCTGCAACTCCCGATCTCGTCCCGTCCACTCCGACTCAATCTCCACCACACCTTTCTCCCGGAACGCATAGTGGCGGATGGACTGCACCCCAAGAATGAGACACGGAGTTAAGGGCCGACATACATTGAAGGGAGATGAGGTATGGACTTCGACCGCACCGTGTACAGCCGCGAGTTGAAGATTGCCGCCATGCACGCCTGGATGCCGGTGAAACCGGCGGCCAGGTGGCGCGGCGGTTACAGTTGAGTCCCAAGCTATTGGAACGCTGGCGGGGAGAATGGCGCGCCCGAGGGGAGGCCGCCTTTCCCGGCAAGGGCAATCGTCAGCCGGGTGAGCCGTTGAACGCGGAGCGCCGGGTGGCTGAGTTGGAGCGCAAGATCGGCCAGCTGACGGTGGAGAACGATTTCTTAAAAAAAGCCTTGGCGCATTTCAGGGAACATCACCCGCCAGCCGTGGTCAGTGGCGCCAGTGTATGTACCGACAAGTCAAAGAAGCCGCGCAAGACGGAGGAGTCGTGAACCGTCTGTGTGCAGTGGTGGAGCTGAGCCGGGCCAGCTACTATCGGCAGCGCTGCACGCCGGCACCACGGCCGGAAACCATGGCGCTGCGCGATGCCATGCAGAAGATCGCCTTGCAGTTTCCGGCCTACGGCTATCGCCGGATCAGCCAAGAGTTGAAGCGGCGCGGCTACGTGGCTAACCATAAGCGGGTGTTGCGGCTGATGCGCCAGGACAATCTGCTGTGTCTGCGGCGCAAGGCGTTTCTGCGGACCACCGACTCGGGGCACCCGTTCCCGGTGTTTGCCAACTTGGCGGCAACGCTGGAGCCGACGGGAATCAATCAGCTCTGGGTGGCCGACATCACCTACATCCGCCTGCGCTCGGAGTTTGTCTATCTGGGGGTGGTGCTGGATGCGTACTCACGGCGGGTGGTGGGTTGGGCGCTGGGGCGCAGGCTGCAAGCCGAGTTGGCGCTGACGGCGCTGCGCATGGCGGTGGCCGAGCGCCAGCCAGCGGCTGGACTGGTGCATCATTCCGATCGCGGGGTGCAGTACGCCTGCGGGGCTTACACTGCGCTGTTGGCCGAGCACGGCATCCGCGGCAGCATGAGCCGGGTGGGCAATCCCTATGACAATGCTTTCGCCGAAAGCTTTATCAAGACCCTGAAGTACGAAGAGGTCTATCGCAATGAGTACGCCGACTTGGCCGAGGCCACAGCCGCGATCGGCGAGTTCATCGACCAGGTCTACAACCGGCAGCGCCTGCATTCGGCCCTGAGCTACCGTCCGCCGGTGGAATTTGAACAGGTGGTGGCTTGAGGCTATTGCCAACGGGAATATGCTGCCACTTCGAGCTTAGGATTTATCGCAGGGTGGCCAAAATGGCAGAGGAGATCGGAGTACGGAAGGTCGCGGGGCAGCCGTGGCTACCCCGTGCCACTTCGGCCGCTGAGTCGGCGCTCAGGTTGCGTCCCCGCAGAGCCCTATCCTCCGCTCAGCCATGGGCACCATGCACGACCACCACGTCGCCGCGCAATGATTTTTCATCGAATGGCGATAACCCCCTTAACTTCGTGTCTCAGCCCAAGGGTGCACTCCAGGAAGCTGCTCCACTCCCAGTCTCCCGGCTCCTTCACCAGTCCGCGCGTCACCGGGTTCCGATGCAGGTACCGCAGCTTGACCGCGAACTCCTCGGCATCCCGAACGTTGCGATCGTAATACCGTTTCTCCCAGAAAGGATTCGGCTGATGCGGCCGCTCCCCCAGCTTCGATTGTCGATACTCCAGGTTCAGCTCATGTCGGTGCCCCAGGTTCGGCCACCCTCGCGGCGGACTAACCTAGGCCCTCCTGGCATACAGTCTCTTCGTAAACGCCGGCTTCAGAAAATGAATCGCATCCGCCAGCGTCTGATGCTCCGGCTCGCTGACCAGCAGATGCACGTGCTCCGGCACACGCGCATCCCGAACCGGCACCGCATCTCTTCCAGGCAGACGGGGAAAAGCTCATACACCTCACGACCGGCAAACTTTGGCTCGCGATGGCGGCAACTGAGGGTGACAAAGTGGGACTGTCCCGTATCGTGCCAGCGCTAAGAGGTTGGGGCGATAAATGCTGTGATCTGGATTACCAGGCCCAAGGTTAGAGCGATTTCAGCGTTGCTGTAGCCGGCCTTGAAAGGGCACGGCTTCAGCCGTGCCGTCTCGAGACACAAATGGGGTCGGCCTTTAAGGCCCCGAGGGACCTCGCCCTCAGCGGCTGAAGCCGATTTCATTTCTTCGCTGTTGCGGCCTTCAAAACGGGTTACACCTACGCCGAAAACGCCGTAGGCCGCGAACCCTTCGGCAAGCTCAGGGCAGGCTCTGGGGGCCGGCGCCGGCGGCTGGTTACCTTCTCGGCGGGCCTTAGTTACCGCACTAATGTGGGGGCTCTAACCTTATTAGCCACAGACACTTACAGGCGCGGAAAATGTTCTACGTAGAACATTTTGTAGAACAAGAAATGTTCTACGTAGAACATTTTTGGGACATAAATTAAGAGGCCGAAAGCAGCCTTTTATACCGGCGCGACCTCGCTCGCTTCCAGCGTCGTGAAGTATTGCGCCATGTTGCGGAACTTGTTGTAACGCGCATCCAGCAGAGCTTTCACCGGCAGCTTCTCCAGCTCGGCAAGATGCTTCTCCAGCGCATCGGCGAGTGCGGCGGCGGCTTCGTCGTAATCGTGATGCGCGCCGCCCGGCGGTTCGGGGATGACTTCGTCGCAGACACCGAGCTCGAGAATGTCCTTCGCGGTGAGGTGCAGCGCCTGCGCCGCTATATCTTTCTTGTTGGAGTCGCGCCACATGATCGACGCGCAACCTTCGGGCGAGATGACCGAGTAGGTGCTGTTCTCGAGCATGAGCACGCGATCGGCTACCGCGATGGCCAGCGCGCCGCCGCTGCCGCCTTCGCCGGTGATGACGGCGATGAACGGCACCTCGAGCCGCGCCATCTCGCGCAAGTTATGCGCGATCGCTTCGGCCTGGCCGCGTTCTTCCGCGCCCAGACCGGGGTACGCGCCCACCACGTCAATGAGCGAGATGATGGGACGCCGCCACTTCTCGGCAAACTTCATCGCGCGCATCGCCTTGCGATAGCCTTCGGGATTCGGCTGCCCGAAGTTACGATAGAGCCGCTGCTTGGTATCGTGACCCTTCTGCGTTCCCACCACCAGCACTTCGCGTCCGCGAAAGCGCGCCATGCCGCAGACCATCGCCGCGTCGTCGCGGAAGGCGCGGTCGCCATGAATTTCGCTGAAGTCGGGAAAGATGCGCTCGATGTAGTCCAGCGGATACGGCCGGTTGGGATTGCGCGCCAACTCCACCCGCTCCCACGGCGTGAGCTGGCCGGAAATCTGGCGGCGCAACGCTTCCACGCGGTCGTGCAGCGCCTGCAACTGCTTCTGCGCTTCCTGATTGCTGCCGGCTGCGGCCTGCAGTTGTTCGATTTGCGTCTCGATTTTTTCCAGCTCCTGTTGCGCTTTGGAGGCACCTTGCATAGTGGGATCGTTTCGCTTGTTGGCGCCCGAAAACAAGGCTTCGGCCGCGTAGAGCCAAAAGTCCAGGGCCGAAAGCATTCCGCTTTGCTTGGGCGTGAGCTCCGGCTTTGGCGCTGAGGCAGTGTCGGGCATGTTCTGCTATTCAGAACGCCGAATTCACCACGGAAGGACGGAACTCACGAAATTTTTCTTTTCTTGTTCTTTAATTAATTCCGTGCCTTCTGTGCTTCCGTGGTGAGACGCGTCCGGACCCGCCACAATTTAATCCACTACGCGTACGCTGCCGCGGCCACACAGCTCTTCGACGCGGCTGATGAAGGCGCGGTCCGGCAACACATTATAGTCTTCCGCCTCCATCACCACGGTGAAGTCGCCTTTGCGCTCCAGATCGAAGAGCACGCGCGCCTCGCCTTTGCGCTCGCGGCAGATGGTTTGCAGTGCGTCCACCGTGTCGGGCGACGCTGACTCCAGCGGAACCTTGATGCGCAGATGGCTGGGCAGCTTCGGCCTGGCTTCTTCCAGCGGCGTGATGTCGCCGATCATCAGCTTGGCGTTCGAGCCTTCTTCCACGCGCACGCCGCCTTTCACCAGCACCGGCACCGTGAGCTTCAGCTTCTCCGAGAGCCGGCGATAGGGTTCGGCAAAGCACAGCACGTCGACCGAACCGTTCATGTCTTCCAGTTGGCCTTGCGCGTACAGATCGCCCTTCTTCGACTTGGCAACGCGAATCCCCTTCAGCATTCCGCCGACGAGAACTTCGTCCTTGCCGGTGGACGATTTCAGCTCGCAGACCTCCGTGGTCGTGAGCGCGTGAAAATCGAGCAGCTTCTCCTGATACTTCTCCAGCGGATGTCCGGTGATAAAGAAGCCGAGGATCTCCTTCTCGAAGGCGAGCCGCTGGTGCTCGTCCCAGTCGGGCGTGTTGGGCAGCGGCTTCTCCGTAGCGTGATTGTCCTCGTCCTGCGCGAAGACGCCGAAGAGCCCGTGTTGCCCGAGCGCTGCGTCTTTCTGCGTCTTCTGCGCGTGCTCCATCGCGCTATCGACCACCGCCATCAACTGCGCGCGGCGGCCCAGCGGGTCCATGGCGCCGCTCTTGATCAGCGATTCGACCACGCGCTTGTTGAGCAGATGCAGATCGACGTTCTCGCAGAATTGGTAGAACGACTGGAACGCGCCCTTTGCCTTGCGTGCAGCGACGATCGATTCGATCGCGTTATGTCCAACGTTTTTCACCGCCGCCAGGCCGAAGCGAATCGCCTCACCGTGCGGCGTGAAGTAGGCGTCGCTCACGTTGATGTCGGGCGGTTCGACAGCAATGCCCATCTCGCGGCACTCGTTGATGTACTTGACCACATCGTCGGTACTGCCGGATACCGAAGTCAGCAGCGCGGCCATGAACTCGACGGGATAATGCGTCTTGAGATAGGCCGTCTGATAGGCCAGCAGCGCGTAAGCCGCGGAGTGCGATTTGTTGAAGCCGTAGCCGGCGAACTGCTCCATCAGATCGAAAAGCTTTTCCACCTTCTTCTGCGGGAAGCCACGCTCGCTGGCGCCGCGCGCGAAGCGCTCGCGCTGTTTGGCCATCGCCTCAGGATCTTTCTTGCCCATGGCGCGGCGCAGCAGATCGGCCTCGCCGAGCGAGTAGCCGGCCAGCCGGTTGGCAATCTGCATCACTTGCTCCTGATAGACGATGACACCCAGTGTCTCTTTCAGGATCGGCTCCAGCTCCGGCAGCTCGTATTCGATTTTCTTGCGGCCCCATTTGCGCTCGATAAAGTCTTCAATCATGCCGCCCTGGATCGGTCCGGGGCGATACAGCGCGTTCAAGGCCGTGAGGTCTTCCACCGCAGTCGGCTTATAGCGGCGCAACACGTCGCGCATGCCATGCGATTCAAACTGGAATACGCCCGAGGTCAATCCGGTGTGGAAGACCCTTTCGTACGTCACCTGGTCATCGAGCGCCAGCGTTTCGAGATCGAGCCGCTCGCCGCGCGTCTGCGCGATGAGGCGCAGCGCGTCGTCAATAATGGTGAGCGTGGTGAGCCCGAGAAAATCCATCTTCAGCAGGCCCAGCTTCTCCACCGCCTTCATATCGTAGGCGGTAACGATTTCGTCGTTCTTGGTGCGATGCAGCGGCACCAGCTCGGTCAGCGGCTGCGGCGAAATCACCACCCCCGCGGCGTGCACACCCGCATTGCGCACCAATCCTTCCAGCTTCTTCGCGGTGTCGATCAGCTCTTTGGTCTGCGGCTCGTTCTCGTAGGCAGCGGCGAGCGGCGGTGAATCCTTCAACGCCTGATCGATGGTGATGTTCAGCGTCGGCGGAATCATCTTCACCACGCGATCGACTTCCGCGTAGGGGATGTCCATGGCGCGTCCGGAATCCTTCATCGCCGCCTTGGCCGCCATGGTGCCGAAGGTGATGATCTGCGCTACCTGATCGCGGCCGTACTTCTGCGTGACATATTCAATGACCTCGCCACGCCGGTTCATGCAGAAATCAATGTCGATGTCAGGCAAGCTGATGCGTTCGGGATTCAGGAAGCGCTCGAAGAGCAACTCGTTCTGCAGCGGGTCGATATCCGTGATAGCAAGCGCGTACGCGACCAGCGATCCCGCCGCCGAGCCGCGCCCCGGCCCAACGGGGATATCGCGCTCGCGGGCGAAGCGGATGAAGTCCCAGACGATGAGGAAGTATCCGGGAAACTGCATCTGGCGGATGATCTCGATTTCGCGCGAGAGCCGCCGTTGGTAATCCTCGAGCGAGTGCTTCAACCGGCCCAGGGTTTGTAATTCGCGCAGCATCGCCAGACGCTTTGCGAAGCCCTCGCGCGTGACGTGCTCGAAGTAGTCGGGCAGGGTGTAACCGGCGGGCACGGTGAACTGCGGAAACGGATCACGGACTTTTTCCAGGCGGACGCGGCAGCGCTCGGCGATCTCCAGCGTGCGCGCGAGCGCGGGCTCGTGGCCGCTGAAGACCTTCGCCATCTCGTCCGCGCTCTTCACGTAAAACTGGTTGCCGTGGAACTTCAGCCGGTTCGCGTCGGCAATCGACTTGCCGGTCTGAATGCAGACCATCACGTCCTGGGCGTGCGCATCGTCTTCGCAGAGATAATGGCTATCGTTGGTGGCGACCAGCGGCAGGCCCAGTTCCTGCTCCATTTTCAGCAGGTGCGGATTGATGCGCCTCTGTTCCGGAACGCCCTGGTCCTGAATTTCGAGATAGAAATTGCCTTTGCCGAAGATGTCGCTATAAGTTGCCGCGGCCGCGCGCGCGGCATCGTACTTCGCTTCCGTCAGGTTCTCGGCGACCTCACCCTTCAGGCATCCCGAAAGGCCGATCAGCCCCTGCGCGTGCTCGGCAAGAAATTTTTTGCTGATGCGCGGCTTGTAATAGAAGCCGTGCAGCGAAGCTTCGGAAACAATCTTCACCAGGTTGCGATATCCCTGATCGTTCTCCGCCAGGACGATCAGGTGGTTGTAGTTGTCGCCTTCGGGCGCAGCGCGATGATCGTCTTTCTTGCAGATGTAGAGCTCGCAACCGAGGATCGGTTTCACACCCGCATCTTTGGCGGCATTGACGAACGCCACCGCGCCGAAGATGTTGCCGTGGTCGGTCATGGCGACCGCCGGCATGTTCAGGTCTTTGACGCGTTGCACCAGACGCTCAACTTCGCAGGCACCGTCGAGCATGGAGTAGTCGGTATGAAGATGAAGATGGACAAATTCAGTTTGGGCCATGATGCTGCTTCTATTTTATTCGGTGATGAGGAGAGTTACGGCCTGAGGAAGATGTGCAAAACAGGGACGAAACTGCCGCGACGACGGCCCGGAAATCGCCTTGTATCCGGGCACGGCTTCAGCCGTGCCGATAAGCATGTGATTTTGAGGGAAAGCGGGCTTCAGCCCGCGACACCCATCCGCCGCGGCCGCATGAACACTGTGTGGCGCCGGCTGAAGCCGGCTCTTTCGACAACTAAACACGCCAGGTTCGGCACGACTGAAGAGGCCGCTGAAAAAGTCGAGCACGCAGATCCCTCGCGGCCTGAAGGCCGCTCGGGATGACAAAAATAAAGGGCTTAGAACGGCGCAGCTAAAGCTGCGCCCCTTCAAAGCAGCCCGAATCCGACTTTTTCAGCGGCCTGTGAAGTCATGCCCTGTTACAGACCCCCGGCTCATGCGACGAATTTCTCATTCAGGATTCTTGGATCAGTTGCACGATAGGGGTGCTTCGACTCCGCGCCCGCCCCGACTCGCCCAACCACCCCAACGAGCGCAGGTGCCCCAGGTTCGGCCATCAGTTGGCCTAACCTGGGCCCAGGTTAGCGTCCAGAACCGGGACGCGAACCTGGGGCACCTGCTGCCTGTTGCCCTCCTTTATTTCTGGTAGTCTGCAAAGTTCATGTTTTTCGGATTGGAGCCGCCCGCAACAATGCAATGCCGCACATGCTGTGCTTTCTTGCTCTCCGCCAGTCTTTCCCTTCCGCTCTTCGCCGCTGACAAGACAAAAATCAATTCCAGTGCGTCCAGCCAGCCGTCTTACGAACAGCCGCAGCCGCAGCGCGAAACCCTGGACCTCAACATGTATCAGCGCATTCGCGAGGAGGGGTTGAACCATTCGCATGTGATGGAATACGCGTCGGCGTTGGACGACGACATCGGACCGCGCCTCACCGGCTCCGAGAACCTGAAGCACGCGAACGAGTGGACGCGCGAGCAGTTCACCGCGATGGGCTGCGCGAATGCGCACCTGGAGGACTGGGGCGAATTCGGCATGGGCTGGCAGCAGCTCAACACCTGGGTGCGCATGACCTCGCCCGATACGGCGGTATTCATCGCGCAAGCCGCGCCGTGGTCGCCTTCGACCAACGGCGCCATCACCGCGCCGGCCATCTGGATCGAAGTCAAGGACGAGGAGGACCTGGATAAGTACAAAGGCAAGCTTGCCGGGAAAATCGTTCTGTTGGGCGCGATGCGCGAGGTGCCGCACGTCGAGAAGCCGCTGTGGGTGCGACTGGACGACGCGGAATTGAAGAAGCTCACCGAGTATCCCGTAAAGCCGCGCAATCGCGAGTTCCTTCAGGAGTTCGCCAAGCGAATCGAGCTGCGCCGCAAGATCGCAAAGTTCATGGCTGACGAGAAACCGCTGGCGGTGATCGTGCCCAGCCGCGATGGGCGCGATGGCGGCGGCTCCGGCGGCACGTTCTTCGACGACAGCTCCGCCGGCTTCGCGTGGGAGGCCTACAAGCGCGAGAGTGCCGACCCGGTGCCGATCGTGGTTATGGCTATCGAGAACTACGGTCGCATGTATCGACTGCTGAAGGCGCATGTGCCGGTCTCGATTGAGATGAACGTCGATACGAAATTCACCGGCGACCACGAGCACGGGTTCGACACCATCGCCGAAATCCCCGGCACCGATCCCAACCTTAAGGACGAAGTGGTGATGTTGGGCGGACACCTGGACTCCTGGGCGTCGGGCACGGGCGCCACCGATAACGGCGCGGGCACGGTGGTGACGCTGGAGGTGATGCGCATCCTCAACACGCTGGGCGTGAAGCCGCGCCGGACGATTCGTGCAGCACTATGGACGGGTGAGGAACAGGGCGAATTCGGATCGTATGGCTATGTGAAGCAGCACTTTGGGAACATTCCACTCTCAACGACACCTGAGCAGATGAAGATGCCGGAGTGGCTGCGCAAGCCCGCCGGTCCGATTGAGCTCAAGCCCGAATACCAGAAGATTTCCGGCTACTTCAATCTCGACAACGGCAGCGGCAAGATTCGCGGCGTCTATCTGCAAGGCAATGCCGCGATGGCGCCCATCTTTCAGCAGTGGATTCAGCCGCTCGGGGATCTGGGCGTCAGCACGCTGACGATGCGCAACACCGGCGGCACCGACCACGAAGCCTTCGACGGCATTGGCATTCCCGGGTTCCAGTTCATTCAGGATCCGCTCGATTACGCGACGCGCGCGCACCATTCGAACATGGATGTCTACGAAGAGCTATCGCCGGAAGACCTGGCGCAGGCCGCGGTGGTGGAAGCCATCTTCGTGTACAACACCGCCATGCGGGACCAGATGTTGCCGCGCAAGCCGTTCCCGCATCCCGAGCGCGAAGAGCAGCTTCGAGCGCCGCTGAAGAACATCATGCCGGGCGCGGTGGCGGCGGAGCAGGGAGCGGAGGAAACGACGCGGGAGCCCGCAAAGCAATAGGTATTTGGTTTTAGTGTGTGCCGCGGGGAACGCAGTACCCAGGCTCGCGCCCATCTGTCGGTGAATTTCAGCAACTTCGGAGTGCTGAAAAGCCGGTCGAGACTCAAGGCGGACTCTGCGCGCGCGGGCGCCCGGCGCAACCGGGAGTTTATCCTGTATGCTTTCGGTATCCACATGTTGGTACGCCGGCTACCTCGAATTACGTTCAAGCTGAAAGTTGCTTTTGCAGCAGCACTCTTTGTTCTGCTGGTGACGGCAGCAGCCTGGGCACAAGCCGCGCCGTCGCAGCAGCCGGACGGCTCGCACGAAAACCCCACCCCGCAGACTGGATCGCCGGCTCAGGACCTGCCGCAATCTTCCGGAAGTGGCCAGCCTTCCGCCCAGGGCCCGCCGCAATCTTCCGATAACGCCCAAACTCCCAGCCAGCCCGAGCCGGAAACCCACATCACCAAGCAGCAGGCGAAGGATCTGTTCCGCTCGGTCGACGACATCCTGCATTTTGCCAGCGTCGATACGCTGATGCCGATTGAGCACCAGGTGAAGCGCAATCTCGTCACCCGCGAGCAAGTGGAGAAGTACGTCGACAAGCGCATGAAGGACGACAAGGATGCGAAGCGGTTGCAAGAGGCGCAACTGGTGCTGCAGAAATTCGGGCTGCTGCCTCCGGGCTACGACCTGCATGCCGAGTTTGTTCGCCTCATGGCGGAGCAGGTGGCCGCCTATTACGATCCCAAGACGCAGAGCGTGAATCTGCTCGATTGGCTGCCCGCCGAAGCGCAAAAGCCGGTACTGGCGCATGAGCTGACGCATGCGCTGCAGGACCAGGAGGTCGGCCTGGACAAGTGGGAGCTGGCGGGCGCCAAGGATGACGCGCCCTTGCCCGACCCGCAGGAGTACGCGGCGGAGGAGGCGCAGGAGGCACGCCAGTGCGTCACCGAAGGGCAGGCGCAGGTGGTCTGGTTCGACTACACGCTCTCCCCCATGGGCAAGAACATTCTTACCGCGCCGGAATTCGTGGAGGCGGTCCGCGCCGCCATGGGCGATAACAAAGACTCACCCGTTTTCGCCCAGGCTCCACTGTTTTTGAAGGAATCGCTGCTCATGCCGTACACCTTCGGCCTGGACTTTGTGCGCACAGTGCTGGCGAATCGCGGCAAGGAGGAGGCCTTTGCTGGGTTGCTGCACGATCCGCCGATCGACGGCCGGCAGATCATGCAGCCGGAGACCTACTTGCTGCACCAGGTGGTCGCGGCGCCGACCGTCCCCGATCTGGATGCGCTGGTCGGGCACGACTACAAGCGCATCGATTTCGGAAGCATGGGCGAATTCGATGTCTATTTGCTGGCCAAGCAATACGGCGCCAACGACGCCCCGAACTATTACCGGCACTGGCGCGGCGGATATTATTTCGCCACCCAGCCCAAGGAGGCGCCCAAGGACCAGATCGCGATGCTGTACTACTCCAAGTGGGACTCGCCCGAGGCGGCGCGCGATTTCGCCAAGCTCTACCTCGACTATTTGCCCAAGCGCTACAGCGACAAGGTCCATTGGACGGCGAGCTGCACCATCGCCACCAGCGGCTCCGGCATCGAAAAGCCGTGCAATCTCGAGGAGGGCTCAACCAGGGAAGGCCCGGTGCTGCTGGAGTGGCACGACAACGATCTGCTCATCATGGAAGGCTATGACGAAGGTGTCATTAAGAAGGCGCGCGATGTGTTCTTCTATCACATGGCGCCGGCAGCGCAAGCCCCCAATGACAAGAAATAAATCGCCACACCTTGGCTTTGGCATTTTCATGCGGGGACCCGGAAGAGAAGCTAACAGACCGCTGAAAAATCCGGGTCTACTACTGCTTTGTGACAGGGCGCGAGTTTACTCGTGCCGAGCAAGGACCTGTATGCTCCGGAGCCGGCTCCAGATCCTCTGTTAAGAGTCAAGGCAAGAGCAAAGTCAAAAGCAAGAGCCCTGGGGAAGAGAAACGGGTCCCGAACGGGTGCGCGAAGGAGTGAAAGTCGAATCGAGTATCCTATCGCGACAGGTTCTAGATCGGTTCCAGTTTCGGGCTTATTTTTGCAGGTTGTAGTCCGACGATGGTACCTTTTGCGATACCTGTGCGGGCGTGGGAAGCTGGGAACGGTCCCACCCCCCGCCCAGTGCCTCGATAAGAGACACGGACGAAGCCATCACCTCGACGTGCAATGTCGCCAGGGTTTCCTGGTCAGCGAGCAGCGTGGTTTGCGCGGTCAGTACGTCGATGTAGGGATCGATGCCCGTTTCATAGCGGCCTATTTCAAGATCGAGCAATTCCTGCGCCGATTTCACCGCGGCCTCCTGGCTTTGCAGCTCCTGCGAATAGATGCGTACTCCGGAAAGGTAGTCTTCGACCTGTTGAAAAGCCGTAAGGACGGTCTGACGATAATTAGCGACATCGGCATTGTAGATAGCTTCATACTGATGAAGTTCGGCGCGATACAAGCCGGCGTTAAAAAGCGTCTGTGAAAGAGTGGGACCGATGGACCAGAAGCGGCTTGGCCAATTAAACCACCGCGCGAATGTCGAGCTTTCAAATCCACCTGACGCCGATAGTGTTACTTGGGGGAAAAATGCCCCATATCCGATGCCAATCACGGCGTTCGCTTCGGCAAGTGTACGCTCCGCGGCGGCCACATCGGGCCGTCGTTCAAGCAACTCCGATGGCATTCCGACGGGAATCGGCGGAGGCGTAGTCAGTAAAGGTTCCGGTGGAATTGTGAAATCGGTTGCAACCTTGCCAAGTAAGACGGCTATGGCATGCTCATCCTGGGCGCGGGCAACGCCTACATTGATAAGATTCGCTTGTACACTCTGCAATGTTGCTCTAGCGGCAACCACGGAATAGTAGTCGTCAATGCCGGTATCATAGAGTGTCTGGGTTAGGTTTAGGAGCTTCTGGTCCGCGGCGACGGTTTGCTTCAGGATCTGCTCTAGTGCGTCCTGCCCGCGAATTTGAAAGTAATACTGCGCCAGACTTGCTTCTTCGGTCAGGCGCTCCAGTTCCAGGTCGGCAGCGCTCACTTGGGCAGCATGTTGTTCCTCCCGCACTTCGTTGCGAATCTTGCCCCAGAAGTCCGGTGTCCAGGAGACGTCCACCGGGAGTGAGATAAACGTGCTGGTCCGTCCCGTGTTTGCCAGAGTTGAATTGGTTAGCGTACCGGAGGTTTTGGAACGATTCCATGCGGGGCTGGTAGTGATGGTAGGCCAATAGAAGGTCCGGGCTTCTGCAACCAATGCCCGGGCCTCCATGAAATTCTGAAAAGATATCTTGATATTCTGATTGTTGATTTCGAGCTGCTCCTCCAGGGCGTTCAAGTCTGGATCCTTGAAGATCTCCCACCACTTGCCGCGAAGCATGCCTTCCTGCGGGCTGGCTACCTTCCATCCCTGTGCATTCTGAAAATTAATCGGCGATTCCTTGTAGCTTGCCGCGGTGGTTGAAGGAGGGCTGGGCGGATGATACTTCGGCCCGACAAGACACCCGGGACACAGCAGTGATAGTAAAGCAGCCGCACTCACCGGCAGTTTGGCTTGTAACTTATAGTTCGTCATGTATATCTCTCTTTCGGCCGCTGCCTCTTCAGCTTACTGTTCGTTACGATGTACTCAGTTCGCCTTGCGGATTGAAGGTGTCACGCTGCTTTCTTTGCAGTCGCAGACGCAGATTATCGAGCGTCAGATAAACCACCGGTGTGGTGTACAGCGTGATTAATTGGCTAAGCAGCAGGCCGCCGACAATGGTTATCCCCAGCGGCCGGCGCAATTCCGATCCCATGCCTGTTCCCATGGCCAATGGCAGTGCGCCGAAAATCGCAGCCATAGTAGTCATCATGATTGGCCGGAACCGTAGCATGCACGCTTCAAAAATGGCGTCTCTTGTCTTTTTGCCCTCTATACGCTCTGCCATCAAGGCAAAGTCGATCATCATGATGGCGTTCTTCTTCACGATCCCAATCAGGAGAACAATACCGATAATTGAGATAACATTGAGATTCTCATGAAATAGCATTAACGCCAGCATCGCGCCCACGCTGGCTGAAGGAAGGGTTGAGATAATCGTTAGAGGGTGGATCAGGCTTTCGTACAAAATTCCAAGCACGATATAAACCGCTAAAACGGCGGTGAGGATTAGTGTCGGCTCGGTAGAAAGGGACTGCTGATAGGCCTGCAGGGTTCCAGCAAAAAAGCCGCGAACGGTTGATGGTAGCCCGAGTCGCTGCTCCATTTGTGCGACTTCCCGTGTCGCTTGGCTTAGGGACAAGCCATTGGCGAGATTGAAAGAGACCGTGACCGATGGAAACAGCCCGGTGTGATTGACCTGCAGCGGAGTGGTTCCGGTGTGGGCCGCGCTTACTGTCGCCAGCGATGCAATATTGTTGAGACCTGCTGTGTTGCTTGACGATGCCGCACCGCCCGGATTGATAAAAATGCTGTTCAAGCCTGCCGGAGACTGCCAGTATTGCGGAGCCGCCTCCAAGACTACGTAGTATTGGTTCAGCGGCGTATAGATTACCGACACCTCAGACTGCCCAAACGCCGAATATAGCAAGCTATCCAGAGACTGCGCAGTTTGTCCTAACCTCGCCGCAGTCACCCGATCATAAGTCAGAAATTCCTGCAGCCCGCCGTTCTGCTGATCGGTATTAACATCCTGCAAGCCAGGAAGCTTCTTCATGTTGGCGAACAGGACCGGGCCCCAGTGCGCAAGGTCGGGAATGTTGTCCGATTGGATGGTGTATTGGTACAGAGCATTGCTGGCGCGTCCTCCAATGCGCACATCCTGTACCGGCTGAAGAAAAGCCGAGGCAACCGGCAGCCGGTTCAGCTTTGGCCGCAAGCGATTGATGATCTGCATGGCGCTAACCTTGCGTTGGTTCAGTGGTTTAAGGGCGACAAAGATAAAACCGCCGTTGCTGGCGCCATTTCCTCCGGTGTAGGCATTTACATGCTCAACCGCCGGATCGGCCTTAATTACCTTTACCAGTTGCAGAATGGAGTAGTTCATGAAGGGAAAAGACGCATCCTGCGGGCCCTGCACGCCACCGACCAGCACTCCAGTGTCCTGCTGCGGGAAAAATCCTTTTGGTATTTTGATAATCACGAGTATGTTGAGCGCGATGGTCAGCGCCAGGACGATGAGCATAAGTACGGAATTGTCGAGCACCCAGAGTAAGGAGGAGCGATAGACCGACAGCATGCCATTAAAAAACTTCTCGCTCGCGCGGTAGAACCGGTTCTGTTTTTCTTCGCGAGTATGTGTCTTGAGAAGGTGCGCGCACATGGTAGGAGTGGTGGTGAGAGAAATGACCATTGAGACGAGAATCGCGGTGGAGAGGGTGACCGCGAACTCTCGAAACAGGCGGCCGACAATGCCGCCCATCATCAGGATGGGGATAAAGACGGCAATCAGTGACATGCTGATGGAAAAAACCGTGAAGCCGATCTCCTGCGCGCCCTTGAGGGCAGCCGCGAACGGCGCCATACCATTTTCCAGATGGCGCGAAATGTCTTCCATCACGACAATCGCATCGTCAACTACGAATCCTGTCGAGATGGTGAGCGCCATAAGCGACAGATTGTCGAGAGTGAAGCCGAACAGATACATTCCCGCAAAGGTCCCGATCAGCGACACAGGCACGGCAACCGCCGGAATGAAGGTTGCACGAACATTCCGCAGGAAAATAAAAACAATGACGACGACCAAACTAATCGAGGTGATTAAAGTAGCTTCGGTATCGTCCACCGAGGCACGGATGGTGGTGGTACGGTCAAGAACCACGGTAGTTTTAATACCCTGCGGCAGAACCGCCTCAAGAAAAGGGAGCTGCGCATAAATATTTTCGACGGTCTGAATGATGTTTGCGCCCGGCTGGCGAAAAATAATCACCGTCACCGACTTGATGCCGTCCATGTAACCAGCCGTGCGGATGTTCTGGGCAGAATTCACCACATTGGCGACATCGGAGAGATGCACCGCGTTGCCATTGTGATAGCCGATGACGAGCGGCTTGTAATCTTCCGCGTTGGAAATCTGGTCGTTGGTGATGATGTCGGTCGTTAGGACGTTGTTGGATATTTGCCCACGCGGCTGCAACGTGTTCTGCAGGCTTAGGACCGAGCGGACATTGGCAATCGTAAGGCCGAAGCTTTCCAGCTTTGTAGGGTCTACCTCTACGCGCACTGCGGGAGTTGCTCCTCCACCCACGAACACCTGCCCCACTCCCTGAATCTGGGAAAGTTTCTGCTCCAGAATGGTCGAGGCCTCGTCGTAAAGAGTAGGCACGTCGTACTTATCGGAGGTGAGACTGATGACCATGATGGGTGAGTCAGCGGGGTTGACCTTGCGATAAGTAGGATTCTGGGGAAGATTGGCGGGAAGGTAAGTGCGCGCCGCGTTAATGGCCGCTTCTACGTCGCGAGCGGCGCCATCAATATCACGGCTGAGGTCGAATTGCAGGGTAACGGAAGTGCTTCCCAGCGAACTGGACGAGGTCATCTCGGTTATGCCGGCTATCTGGGCAAATTGGCGCTCCAGTGGCGTTGCCACGGAAGACGCCATGATTTGGGCGCTGCCGCCGGGAAGACTGGAGCTGACCGAGATGGTAGGAAAATCGACCTGCGGAAGCGGAGCCACTGGCAGCACAACGAAAGCAGCCGCGCCGGCAATAGCAAGGCCGATGGTGAGCAGAGTAGTTGCCACCGGCCGCCGGATAAATGGAGCGGAGATGTTCATGCTTGCTCCGGCGCGGGCGCTTGATCGCCCGCAACTTTGCTCGGCTTCCTGCCCGCGAACCGCTGGCCGAGTTTGTCGAAGAAGATATAGATGACCGGGGTGGTATACAGCGTAAGCAGCTGACTGACGAGCAATCCTCCTACAATGGCGATGCCCAGCGGGCGCCGGAGTTCGGATCCCAGACCGCGACCCAGGGCCAGCGGAAGTCCGCCGAGCAGTGCCGCCATGGTCGTCATCATGATGGGACGAAAGCGCAGCAGGCTGGCTTCGTAGATCGCGTCCGTCGAGTTCTTACCTTGCTCGCGCTCGGCTTCGAGCGCGAAATCGACGATCAGAATGCCGTTCTTCTTCACAATTCCGATCAGCAAAATGATGCCGATGATGGCCACTACGTCCAAATCCTGGCCGAAGAGAAGCAAGGCCAGAAGAGCTCCGACGCCCGCCGAAGGCAGGGTGGAAAGAATGGTGATGGGATGGATGAAGCTTTCGTACAGCACGCCGAGCACGATGTAGACGACGACCAGTGCGCCGAGAATCAGCAGCGGTTCATTGGTCAGCGAATTTTCAAACGCCGCCGCAGTGCCTTGAAAGCTGGGCTGAAGACTGGCGGGGAAATGGACCTCCTGGGCAAGCTTGTTGATTTGTGAAATCGCGCCTCCCAGCGAACCGTTGGGGGATAGATTGAATGAGACCGTGACCGCCGGGAACTGTCCCTGGCGATTAATGGTCAGCGCCTCCTTGGTTTTCTTGAGCTGTGAGAAGGTGTACAGCGGGACGGCATTCGCCGGAGCAGCGGTGGAAACCATATTCGCGGCTGGGCTTGCCGCGGGCGTAAGCGCGGTGGCCAGGGGCGTGAGCGTCGGGGCCGACGGCGTGTAGAGAGCTGACGTGGTGGTGGCATTCGAGCCGGCGGCCGCCGAAGCCGACGAAGCATAGGAGGAAGCAGCGCTCGCACCGGAAGCGCCCGACGAGCTATTCGATTGCAGGTACAGGTAGGCCAGGTTGGCGGGAGTTTGCCGCCACTGCGGAGCCGTTTCCAATACCACGTGATATTGGTTGAGCTGCGTGTAGAGGGTGTTGATCTGGCGCTGGCCATAGGCGTCGTAGAGCGTGTTGTCCACCGTGTACGGCGCAATCCCCAGCCGGGAAGCGGTTACACGATCAATGGAGAGAAACAGTGCGGCGGCGTTATTTTGCTGGTCGGTCGCTACGTCTTCAATCTGGTTCAGCTTCTGCAATCTTTGGACGAACTTGTCGCTCCATTCGTAGAGCTCGCTGCTGTCGGGGTCTTCCAGCGTGTACTGATATTGGGTGCGACTTACCCGGTCGTTGACGGTGATGTTCTGCACCGGCTGCATGTAGAGGGTGATGCCTTGTACGTTCTGCAAAGGTTTCGAGAGTCTGCGAATGACGTTGGCGGCACTGATATGGCGCTGATCCAGCGGCTTCAGGTTGATCGACATGCGCCCGCTGTTCAGGGTGGTGTTTATGCCGTCGGCCCCGATGAAGGAAGACAGGCTATCGACCGCCGGGTCCTGAAGGATGACTTTGGCCAGTTGCTGCTGCTTCTGCGACATTGCCGCAAACGAAATCGATTCCGGCGCCTGGGAGATGCCCTGGATTACGCCTGTGTCCTGCAGCGGGAAAAAGCCTTTGGGAATGACGATGTAGAGAAAAACGGTAAGTACCAAGGTTGCGGCGGCGATGATCAGGGTGAGGACCTGGTGGCGAAGCACGACCTTGAGGGTGCGCCCGTAGAAGGCGATCATGCGCGCGAAGGCATGCTCCGACCAGCGGTACACCCGGCCTTGCTGCTGTTCCGGCCGGTGGCGCAGGATGCGGGCTGACATCATGGGGGTCAGCGTCAGCGAAACCACAGCCGAGATCACAATGGTGGTGGCCAGGGTGACGGCAAACTCGCGAAACAGCCGGCCCACGACATCGCCCATGAACAGCAGCGGGATTAGAACCGCAATCAGCGACACGGTAAGAGACAGGATGGTGAAGCCGATTTGCTCGGCGCCTTTCAACGCGGCCTGCAACGGCGGATCGCCGGCCTCGATGAAGCGCGAGATGTTTTCGATCATGACGATGGCGTCGTCCACGACAAACCCCGTGGAGATGGTGAGCGCCATCAAGGAAAGATTGTCGAGGCTGTAGCCGAGCAGGTACATCACCGCGAAAGTGCCGACGAGCGACACCGGCACGGCAACGCTGGGGATGATGGTGGCGTAGAGGCTGCGTAGAAAAAGGAAAATCACCATCACCACCAGGCCGACAGTGAGCATCAGCTCGAACTCAACGTCATCGATGGAGGATTGAATGCTGGTGGTCAGGTCAGTGAGCGTGGTCACGCGAACCGATGCGGGCAGGTTCGTCTCGAGCTGGGGCAGAAGTTGTTTGATGGATTTGACGACGCTGATGGTGTTGGCGCCCGGCTGCCGCTGAATGTTGAGAATGATGGCCGGCGTCATGTTCATCCACGCCGCTTGCCTCTCGTTCTCGATCCCGTTGACGACTTTGGCTATATCTCTGACGAAAACCGGGGCATTGTTGCGAAAAGCGATAAGGACATTCTCGTAATCTTTGGCGACAGTGATTTGATCGTTGGAGTCGATCTGCCAATCCTGACGAGGTCCGTCGAAATTTCCTTTCGCCGCGTTGACGCTGGTGTTGATCAGCGCCGTGCGCACGTCCTCCAGGTTGATTCCATACGCGGAAAGCGCCACCGGATTCACCTGAATGCGAATGGCCGGTTTCTGTCCACCGCTGATGCTGACCAGCCCCACGCCGTTGAGCTGCGAAATTTTAGGCGCCAGGCGCGTGTCCACCAGGTCCTCAACCTGCGACAACGGCATGGAATTGGAGGTCATCGCGAGGGTCAAGACGGGAGCATCGGCGGGATTGGTTTTGCTGTAGATCGGCGGCGTCGGCAAGTCCGAAGGGAGATACGTTTGGGAGGCATTGATGGCCGACTGTACCTCTTGTTCTCCCACGTCGATGCTGAGCGACAGATTGAATTCCAGGACGATGACGGAAACCCCGGTGGCGCTGGTCGAGGTCATCTGGCTGAGGCCCTGCATCTCGCCGAATTGCCGTTCCAGCGGGGCGGTCACCGTGCTTGCCATCACATCAGGGCTGGCGCCGGGGTACAGCGTGAGCACCTGAATGGTCGGATAGTCCACCTGCGGCAGGGCGGAAACCGGCAACTGCGTGTACGCCACAACGCCGGTGAGCAGGATGGCCGCCATCAGCAGCGAGGTGGCTACGGGCCGCAGAATGAATGGGCGCGACGGACTCACGGCATGGCCTGCTCGCTCGAAGTGGAAGGAAGTTTCTGTTGCGAGATGGTGATCTTCGACCCGTTCTGCAGCTTCTCGAAGCTGCTGTCCGCCACAACGTCACCGGCCTTGATACCTGTGACCGCGGTCATGTTGTTATCGGTGAGGCTGGTTTTCACCGTCGTCATCTTCGCCTCGCCGTTCTGAATCAGGTAGACGAAAGCCGTGTCGCCGTTGTGCTGCACGGCGGAGGCAGGAATCAGGACTTGGTTGTTGAGCGTGGTCACCAGCAGGCGCGTGTTCACAAACTGGTTGGGAAATAACGCCAGGTTGGGATTGGAAAAGGAAGCGCGCAGCTTGACCGTGCCGGTCGCGGTGTCAATCTGGTTGTCGATGGTGAACAGCTGTCCCGCGGCGATTTGTTTCGTCATCTGCCGGTCCCAGGCTTCCACCGGCAGCTTCTTGCGGTGCCGCATTTGGGCGAGGACCTGGTCAAGATTGTCTTGCGCCAGGGTGAAGATGACCGTGATCGGCTGGACCTGGGTGATGACGACCAGCGCTGTGGTGGCGTTGGCGGCGACAAGATTTCCCGGATCCACCAGGCGAAGTCCTACAATCCCGCCAATCGGCGCGGTGATGTGGCAGTATCCCAACTGCACCTGGTCATACTGGACCGTACCTTCATCGTTCTTGACGGTGCCCTTGTACTGCAGCACCAGTTTTTCCTGGTCTTCCAGCGTTTGTCGCGGAATGGCGTTGCGCTTCCACGCCGCCTGATAGCGCTCCAGGTCCATCTGCGCTTCCGCCAACAGGTTCTGATCGCGCTCCAGCGCACCCTCGGCCTGCAGCAGTTGCGCCTGGTACAGTCGGGGATCGATATCGATCAGCGGGTCGCCGCGATGCACAAGCTGCCCTTGCCGATAATGGACCGCAGTTATGACGCCGGTAACTTGCGCGGTGATGGTATCCGTGTAGACGGGGGTCACCGTGCCGATGGCTTCCAGATAACTGCCAATGCTGCCCAGCTTGGCCGAGGCCGTGGTCACGGGAACAGCTCCGGTCATGGCGTGCCGTCCACCTGCCAGTTGGACCACAGCACCACTGCCGCGTCCCCACACCACCCAGAACAGCGCCGCAAAGAGCAGCAGAACGACAATCCATATCCACCAGCGCCGCTTCTTAGGCGGGTCGGTGACGCTCTGGTCAGGCAGCAAGTGGTCCGGCGGAACGTGGGACTCGTCTGGTCTTGCAGTCGTTTCGTCTTGCATCAAGGCACAAACGGATCGGCAGATCGATCAGCGTCGTTGGATTTGTAAACCGTCCTGAATCAACGTACTTGGGACTGCAGAAACTCGGATTCGGGATGCCTTGAATCGTGTGAAGAGTTGTTGCGCTTGCACTCCACAAATCGCAGGCGCGAAGAGACTCGAACTCGTGACCTCCAATTGAAATCCGGCGCGCCGATCCCCAATCGCCGAGCGCGTCGATTTCGGCGCCCGTTCGGCGGGCGCTGGTCGATAGGTGCCCTGGTAACGGGGCGCCCGGTCTGTCGAGATGGACGAAATGGGTCGCATTCGGGATCACCACAACCCGGATGCTCGCGTGCACCAGGTCTTGCCTGATCTTTTCCCGGTCGGCAGGGCGAGACCAGAAGTCGCGCTCCGAAGCGAGCACCAGAGTCGGGACATAGATGAAGGAGGCATCCCACAACTGCCGTCCTGTGGCGAGATAGAAGCTGTCTTCCAGCGCACCATTGGGAGAGCGAAAGCATGGCGGATGATGGCTATTCGTTTCAGGATCGCTGGCCAGGGCCCCGCGAACATACGCTTCCGCAACTGCGGGATCGCGCCACGTAGCCTTGTCCTGGGCGGGAATGCTGCGGTCCCAACCTCCGAGTAACGACTCTGCGCTGTTGCAACGATAGGCGCCAATCGCCGGATGCAGGCGCCCCGGATACGCAGGATCTTCCATATCGCTCCCGTGCCCCATCAATGGGTGTGGCGCATCTGCGCCGTATAGCGCGTTCAGCAGGATGAGATGGCTCAGCTTGCCTGAATGGAGAGTGGCGTAATAGCCGGCCCACTGCCCGCCCGTTGCCCAGCCGAACAGGAACACCCGACTTGCGGCTGTCCGCTTGCGAATCAAATCTACAGCCGCATCGATATCGTGAACGGCCTCGAGCGAGCGCACCAGCGGAGGGTGGTTTTGCGAAGGTTGCTCCATTTCAGAAGGGCGCGTCGATTGGCCGTAGCCCCGGACGTCCATCACGTAAACGCAAAACCCCTTGTCAGCAAGGTCGCCAGCTAGGGAACCGCCCGGTACAGGCAAGTCGAAGGATGCGATGCCTGGCACTCGTGCGCCATGCACCAGCAAAATGGGCCGGCAGGCACCGCGCGCACCGAGGCGCACTTCTCGAACGTGAATCCGAACGCCGGCATCGCTGTTGGTGAAGAGATCTTCCCGATGAATCAAAGCCGAGCCATTCAGCAAAGCAGCGTGGAGGCACAGTCGAGCCGCCATCACACAGCAGAAACGGGCTCCATCGGCTCGGGTCACTGCATTGTTATGCGCCGTAACAAGAGTCCTTCCCGAACATGCGAGACATCCTTGGAGAAAACGCACTAATGGCTGTCTTCGGGCAAAATGATCTTCTCCAGATACTCGATCGGCAAGGGTCCCTGATCGAGGGCGCGGTTGTGAAATTCTTCCAGGTTGAAGCTGCTGCCTTTCGCCTTCTCATATTTGTTGCGTAGCGACCACCATTGCCGGGTCCCGACGAAGTACGTCGGCAACTGCGTCGAGCTCAACTTGGCCCGCACCAGCTTGCCTTCCGCTTCGGCTTCGGTCTGGAAACAATACTTGGTCATCAGATCGAGCGCCTCCTGATCCGTCATGTTCATGGTCTGCATGCGAATGTCGAGGATGCTGTTGGCGACGGCGCGCAACCAGATCTTCATCCGGACGAGCTTGAACTTGGGACTGAAATCGTCAAAGCCCGCCTGGGTCATCACGTCCGCCCCGTATTCAGCCCAGCCTTCCACGTAGGGTCCGTTGCCGAACAGGTTGCGCAAAACGCGGCGAGTTGGCGGCTGCACGTCGTCGGCATGCTCGAACTGAACATAGTGGCCGGGCAGCGCTTCGTGAATGGTGAGCCATTGCAGGGCGTAGTTGTTGTACTCGCGCAGCTTGCTTTCCACTTTCGCAGCCGGCATTTTAGGATCGATGGGCGTCACCCAATATTGCGCTTCGGCATTGGGCTCCAGCGGCGGCGGGCCATGAAAACCGGCCACGGAGTAGATGCCGCGCTCAAACTCCGGCGTGGGGATGACCTTCAGATTCTCGCGATTGCTCAGCGTCACGATCTTCTTGTCGATGATGAACTGCCGGATGGCAACCACGTCTCCCTTGATCACCTCCATCAGTTGGCCGGGCTGCGGATGCTCGTCACTGATTTTGTTCAGCACTGCACTGATGACTCGGTTCTCGCGCTCTTCGGTTGGCAAATTGGCATAGTCGTCCTGGCCGGGATACATCTGCTGGTAAAGCGGCAGCGCGAGCTGCAGCATCTCGGCACGCACCCGCTTGAGTTCGGCTTCCGCATCGCCCAGCAGTTGGTCCGGGGTGATGGAGGTTTCCATCACGTAGCGAAATTTTGGAGCGTACCACTCCGCGCCCAACCGCCAGGTGCGGCCATGCGTCGGCCGCTTGGCGAGATCATTTTGCATCCAGGCGTTGAAGTCGTCGAGCGATTTTCGTGCCGCCGGCGCGACCTTATCGAATTGCGCCTTGAGCGGCGAGCCCGCCGGAATTTCCGTAGCAACCGTGTCGAGCAGGTTCAGGTTGCCTTCGTTCTCGTCCGCGGCGGTCGAGAGGAAGATGGGATCGGCGTCGGTGAGTTCCGACTTCGCCTGGTCGAGAAAACGGGGAATTTGGCCGATGCGCGCGATCACGTCGCCGAGCCGGACTTCCTTGGCGGCGTAGTTTTGCGTCAGCGGCAAGAACAGGCCGTTGCCCAGCAACTCAACATAGACCGTGGGGTTGTGCTTGTAATTCTGGATGGTGTCGAACTCAAGCAGGTTGAGAGCAATCTGATCGTCGATGAGACGAAAGTCAGCGGCGTCCTGCGCATTGAGTGAGGCGATCGGGGTCTCGCTCTGAAAACGGGCACGCCACTCTCGATAGAACTTCTCCTGGGCGGCCATGCCTGCGGCGCCGACGTCATCCAGTTGAGCGTCGAGGTCGATGATTTTGCCGGTCTTGAGGTCCTTGTGCTTGTGATAACCCGCCTGCGAAGCGCTGACCGGCGAGAGCGCCAGCGAGTCCTTGATGAACTGATCCGTCATCTCGGCGAACTTGGCGTTGGCTTGTTTGGTGCTTGTCGGTTTCATCGTTTGAGCGGCGCTTAAGAGAGATGCCAGGGAGAGAATAAGAAAATTTCGGACGAGTTTCATGGACCCTCGATGAGAGAAGATTCCAAGCCGCGACAGTATAAACCCGGGCGACGCGACATGCTTCCTGCCGCAGAGCTGGAGCCCAAGCTAGTTATAGCCTGGCAACTCCGATTCTGCTATTGTTCGCTTGCACGATACAAGGTTGCCGGGGGAGGCCACCCCGCAGCTATCCACCTTCATCTTCTGCGCGCTCCCACAGGATGGCGCTATGACTCGACATTATTACTCCCTGCTTCTGGTGTTCGTTGCCTCCACGTGGTTACTCGCGCTCTCCGATTCCGCCAGCCCCAATCCCGATTTGTCAGCCGCCGACCAGCTCTATCGCAGCGGCAAGTTTGCCGAGGCTGCCGACAAGTACCAGAGCGTCCTGAAGGCCGATCCCAAGCTGGTCCTGGCGCAGGCGGGGCTGGTGCGCTCTGAGTTGCGGCAGGAAAAAGTGGACGATGCCTTCGCCTCGGCCACGACGTATCTGGCGGCTCAGCCGAATTCCGCGCCTTTGTTGGCGGCCATGGGCGACGTGCAGTTCCGCCTCGCCAAAATGGCTGAGGCCGAGACGGCGTATCTAAACGCTTTGAAGGCCGATCCCAAGAACGTGCAGGCGCGCCTCGGCCTGGCGCGGCTATATCGGGCCTACGCGCTCTATCGGCAGGCGTACAACCAATTGCAAGCGGCACACGAGATTGCCCCCAACGATCCCGAAGTACAGCGGCGCTGGTTCGGGCAGCTACCGCGCAAGGAACGGATCGCCGCACTCGAAGCCTACCTCGCCGGCCCGCATCCCGACGATGCGGAACAGACGCAGCACTGGCAACAGGTCCTTGAGTTTCTGAAGGCCACGGCAGACAAGCCGGTACACGCCTGCAAGCTGGTGAACCGCGTGGACGCGACGGAGACCGGGCTGGAGAGCATGTATCGCGATCCACGCCATGTGATTGCTTATGGGCTGGTGGTCAAGCTCAATGAGCACCATGCGCGCTTGGAGCTGGACTCGGGCGCCTCCGGCATCATAATTGGCCGCAAAGCTGCCGAGAAAGCCGGCCTGACCCGCATCTCCGAGATCAGTTACCGCGGCATCGGCGACAAAGGTGCACAATCGGGATATATCGCGGTTGCCGAGCACATCAAGATCGGCGAGCTGGAATTCCAGGATTGCCTGGTTCGTGTTGCCGATCGCGCCAGCATCACCGACGAGGACGGCCTGATCGGAACCGATGTATTCAGCTCCTATCTGGTCGACGCCGACCTGCCTGACCAGAAGCTGAAACTGTCTCCCTTGCCGAAGCGGCCTGACGAAAGCGCAGCGCCCGGCTCGCTGACGAGTCAAGGGGAAGGTCAGGGCGCCTCGGATGACAAGGACGACAAAGACGAGGCGGCAGAGCAGGAAAGCAAAGAATCGAATAACAGGGCAGCCGCATCCAGCGAAAAACCGTCACGTCGCTTGCCCCAGGACCGCTATATCGCTCCGGAGATGGCGAACTGGACGAAGGTGTTTCGCTTCGGCCATCTATTGTTGATTCCTACCAGCGTCGATCACTCTCCGCCCATGCTCTTCACCATCGACACCGGAGCTAATTCTACGGGGGTGTCGCTGCGTGCTGCCCGACAGCTGACAAAAACAAGCGCGGATTCGCTCGGTCGAGTCAAAGGCCTGAGCGGAGAGGTCAACAAGGTTTATCGCGCCGAGAACGTCAACCTGGCTTTCTCGCATATCGCGCAGAAAAATCAAAACCTCGTAACGCTGGATCTTTCCAATCTGGCGCACCACGTTGGAACGGAAGTCTCGGGATTTATCGGTTTCACAACTTTGCGACTGCTGGAGATGAAAATCGACTATCGCGACGGCCTGGTGGACTTCGTTTACGACGTGAAGCGTTTTGGGGAGGGAAGTAAGTTTTAAGGTTCTCGGGATGTGAAGTAGAGGGTGCTCCAGAGCCTGCCCTGAGCTTGTCGAAGGGTCTCGCGGTGTACGAGACCAGCCACTGGAAACAGGAAACTCGAAACTCTATCCACTGATCGCCAGGCACCTACCCCTTAGCTATCTTGATGTCTCCGGTCTCGGTCGTCACCTGCAGTTTGCTGGTGCCGTTGCCGACGGTGCCTGAGGCCTGCGACGCACCGTTGCTCTGGTCGATCTTGACCGAACCAAAATCGGAGCTGATGTCGCCCTTGCGAGTATCGGCGGTGATCTGGAATCCGGCACTCGGCGACAGTGTCAGCGTAATGTCGCCGTGCTGGCTGGCGATGTTGACTTTGTCCGGCGCCGCCTTGCCGGCCAGGGTCAGAGCCACATCGCCGTGCTGCGTGCTCACGTTCATCTTGCTCGCGGGCTGCTTCCCTGCCGTAGTAACCTCGACATCTCCGTTGTTGGACTGCACCTGCAGATCACCTGAGACGTCTTCTAGGTGAATATCTTTGGAGCCAGTCATGACGCGGCTGGGCCCGTCGAGCTGATTGCCGCGCACTTCATCGCTGGCAATCTCAATCTCGCCCGGCACCGAGGCGATCTCCACGTCCGAACGCGAAGTCTTGAAGATCACGGTCTTGGCGATCTTGCTGAGACGCACGTCTTCATAGAAATCGCCGTTCATGCGGACTGCGCCGGCGATCTGGTCCAGGGTCACGTCATCGACATGTCCGCTGATGTCGACGTCGCCGGCAATCTGGTCGGCACGAATCGAGCCTTTCTCCAGCGCGATGCTGACCGGACCAGCGATCTGGGTGAGCGAAATGTCGCCGTGCTGCAAGGCAATTTTGATTTCAGCTTTGTGGTCGCTGACCGTGACATCGCCACGCTTGCTGGCGATATCGACGGGCGCTCCGGCCGGAACCAGAATGTCCATGTCGGACTGCACATTGTGATCGCCGGCGCCGTTGGTATTGGCGTTCAGCAGCACCGAATCGCCCGTCACCGTGATCTGCGGTTTGGTGCCGGCGTCGTACTTGTTGGCATCGTTTTGATTGTTGGCGTAAAGCTTCTTGTGCACCACCACGCGAATGGTGTTGCCATCGGAGGGGGTGATGTTCAGCGACCCGCGATCGCAAACCACGCGCAGGCTGCCGTGCGCCGGAAACGACTGCTCCAGTGTCTGGTCGAAGTTGTAGGCGTTACCGAAAATGCCGCCCATATCGTCGTCCATCTGGAGCTGATCGCGCACATTGCCCCAATCCACATCGGAGCTGTAGTGCGCCGAGACGCCCAGCGCGACGAGCAGAATCAGCAGCAACACGCCGCCGGCACCCATCCCGCGCCGGCGATAGCCGCTACCGCTCATCCGCTCGACGAGCACGATCACGCCCCACAGGATCAGCAGCAGCGGCCACCAGTGCCCAAACCAATGCCAGATAGGAAAGTGCCAGCCGAGATTTCGCGCCAGGAAAAGCCCGCCGATGATGATCAGGACCAGCGGTGCGGCAATCGATCGGCGATAGCGATACGGCGGCCCATAGCTGGGCGGTGGGGCTGGAGGAGGATATTGGTTGGTCGTCGCCATCATGCACCTCCACGCTCGTCTGGCCCTTTCGGCGAGGAACCAGGGGCGATGAAGCCCGCCGTAGGCGTTGGCGGTGGCGTGACCACCGGAGGCGGCGGATAGCCTTGACCTTGCGGCGGCTGGCCCGGATAGGGCTGACCTGGATACGGCGTTCCATAGCGCGGATCTTGCGGCGGCCACGCTGGCGGCCGTCCGTACTCGCGCGGGATGTGGCCCTCCATCGAGGCGCCGTGCTGTAGCAGCATCACCAGGCCGATCACGATGAGCAACGCCGGCCAGGTGAAGCCAAAATCCATCCAATGCATGTGGCCCATCTGGTCGAGCAAGAACAAGACACCAAGCGTGATGAGCACGGCGGGTCCCATGTATCCGTGGGCCCGGCATCGGGGGCAGGGGCAAGCACTGTTATAGCGATATCGCATGATGTCCTCCTCAGCAGCCTCTCCGTTGACGCTGCATCAGGATGCGGACGCCGAGAGCGATGAGAATCAGGGGCCAGAACCGCGAGATGATGCGGTCAAAGTGCAATAAGTCCATTTCGTCGAGCAAGAACAATACCCCCACGCCGATCAGGATGATGGCACCGATCGGCACGCGGGAGGGCGGCGGCAGCGACATGTCGGGCGGCGGCAAGCCGGTCGCGCTACCCACCACAGGCGCGACGCTGGCAGCGCCGGGGGCGCGTCCGGCAGAACTAGCCGAACTGAATAAGTTGTTCAACCCGAGCGGATCCGGCGCAGGCAAACCCATTTCGCGGGCGCGTGCCGTTTTGTATGCCTCGATCGGCATGTAGATGACGAAGGCCGCGATCGCCAGGCCGAAGAGGCCGCTGATGTGATCGGTCATCCAGATCAGCGTGGCGAAGATCAGCACATGGATAAACCCCTTGGCGAACTCACCGTTGTACATGGCGCCGACACCGGGAATGCATCCCAGAATCGCAGCCAGCGCGGGACGGGGCGCGTCGGGCGGTGTTGCAGCGGCCGGCGGTATCGCGGTTGCCCCGGGCGGGAGCGTGGTGAAGGGTTGCCCGGTGAGGTGTTCCTCGCAGTACATAACTCCGCCGGCATCGCGTGCGCACGTGCTGCAGAGTGGCTTGCCACAGGTGCGGCAGTAGGCGACCGCGGGCGCGTCTTGATGATTAGCGCAGTTCATGCGGTTCTCCAGATCTGCCGGGCCTGGGGGATGTCGCGGGCTAAAGCGCGCTCAAAAAAGTGGTCAGTCTCAAGGGCACGCCTGAAGGCGTGCCCCTTCAAAACCGAACGGGGTGCCCCAGAGCCTGCCCTGAGTCTGCCGAAGGGTTCAGGTTCCATGTTTTGGAAGGCTAACCTGGGCAGCTCATAGCTGGCCAGTTCGGGGCTGCCCATATCGCGGCCGGAGCTCGGGCGGTTGCCTTCGTGCTGCCGATACTCGCTCTTCGACGGGTTCTTCGGAGCGGGCGACTGCTGCGGCTGCGGCTGCGGCTGTTGCTGCGGCTGTTGCTCTACGTCTTGGGCATTATCAGGCGTGGCGGCATGCCGCAGATCGCGGACTCGCGACTCGATCTCATATACCAGGCGCATGTTCTCGTAGTAACGTACGACACGCGCCTCCGTGGCGTAGTAGGTCTTGGTAATTCCCCTGGAACTCAGGTCCCAGTGGCGTACATCCGCAAAGTGGAATCCGGCGATGCCGAGCAGCATGGTGATGGAGAAAAACGCCATGCCAAAGGACATGGCGAAGCGCGGCGTCGCCACTCCCGCGAACATCGGCGCCAGCCGTCCCTTCAACTTCTCCAGCCAGCCCTCGCCGCGGGGCTTGGCGACCGCGTGCTCTGATGGAAGGGCCCCGATCGTCTGCGCCAGAATGTTATGCACCAGGGTGCGCGGAGGCTCGGCTTCCTCCAAAGCCTGCAGCAAGTGCATGCCGGCCCGCGCCTCCTGCACCAGGGCACGGCAGGTGGCGCAGCGCTCCTGGTGGGCCTCAAAGGCCGCCAGCGTGGGACCGTGCAGCGCGCCATCCAGCGCATCGGCCAGAAGGGCCTCGATCTCCGTGCACTGCATTCCGGGTTGGGTTTGGTCTGGCATCACCCTACCTGCCTATAATTACGTTGCAAAAGCCTTCCCAGTTCCGTTCGTCCCCGATTTATGCGACTCTTCACAGTTCCCTCAGGGACACTCAGCACTTTGGCAATCTCCTTGTAGTCCAAATCCTGCAAATCCCGCAGGATAACCGCCTCGCGGAGCTCGGGCGAGAGCCGCTTCAGGGCCTCATGCACCAGTCGCTGGGTTTCCCGGCTGCGCATGCGCGCCTCCGGACTGGCGCCGCGGTCTTCCAACTGCTCAGCAATTGTCAGGCCTTCTTCCTGGTTGCCGGGCGTCGCCTCCAGCGAGTCGGTAATGCGGTCATACTTACCTTTACGGAAGTGGTCGACCAGCAGATTGCGCGTCACGGTGGTCACCCAGGTCATGAAGGAGGCCCGCGTGGTGTCGAAGGTGCTGAGCGTGCGATACATCTTGATGAATACTTCCTGGGTCAGGTCAGAGGCGTCATCCGCCGATCCCGAAAAGCGATAGCAAATGTTGTAAATCCTGCGGTGATACTGCTGGACGATCTCCTGCCACGCCGCGGCATCGCCAGACACACAGCGACGGACAAGGGCATTGACGGCCTGGATGTCGTCCAATCAGCGGCTCCCAAGAGGCGTAACTCCTAGACCCGACTACAGGTGTATACGAGGGATTGGGACCGGGAGTTCGAGCAATCGCGCAACACGCAGTTTCGAGTTTCCAGTTTCCAGTTTCGAGAAGCGAGTTGCGGGTCCGCACGGCTCCGCGCGCGACTGCTGGAAACTCGAAAACTCGACCCTCAAGACTTGAAGCTGCTCGTGCACGATTGCGAAAAAATTGTAGCAGGCGAGCTGGAAGCGGCAGGACTGGCGCACCCGCGCCTGGCTGGATACCGGTTTGTATAATCCCTGCGTCGTGAGAGCGAGCCGTAGGCATCTTGGGCCGCGCCCACTTGGCATCACGCTGCTGGCCCTGTTCTTCGCCTGCGGCGGCTGCGCGGCGGGCTTGACGCTCGTGCTGCTGCTCTTCCCCGGTACTGCACTGGACGCGTTCTGGCGGCTGAATCCCCGCGCCCGGGCGGGGTTTCTGCAGATGGCAGCCTGGGCGCTTCTGTTGATGCCGGCCGTGCTGGTAGGCTGCGCCGGCGCTGCTTTCGGACTGTGGAAGCGGGCGCGTTGGGGACTGTGGACGGCGGTCGCAATCCTCACGCTCAACCTGGCCGGCGACATCGCCAATGCGCTGCTCGCCCACGATTTCCGCACATTGATTGGCGTTCCGATCGGCGGCTGCATGCTTGTGTACCTGCTGGCCAAGCGGCGGGCCTTTTGATTGGAGCACATTGTCAATTCCTGATTCCGCGGGGCGGCTCCGTTCAAGCCCACAGCCCTCGATCCTCGGTCGGGAATCCCACAACAGCCCCTCAACGTCTTGTCTCAAAAAACAACTGAGGAATCGACAAGGACCAGGCGCGCGCGCCGCCGGGAACATTTACGGCGCGACGGCGGGGGGCGGAAGTGGCCAAGCCTGCGCCGGAGGCTGCGGCGTCGTTTTTGAGATCACGCCCTGATTGGAAAGACGATCGCGAAACATCTACCAAGGACGCACTATAATGTTGGTCCGTGGCGAACGCGCGCCGCGCGCCGCTTTGAATCCCCGTACTAAGCCTTTGCATCAACGCCCACTGGAGGAAGACACAGAATGGCACATGAAGTTCCGCCGCTGCCCTACGACTACTCTGCCCTGGAACCTTACATCGACAAAGAAACGATGCACCTGCATCACGACAAGCACCACCAAGCCTACGTGACCAACCTGAACGCCGCGCTGGAGAAGGCGCCCGAACTGCAAAAGATGAGCGCGGAAGAGTTGCTGAAAGGCCTGCAAAATGTGCCCGAGGCCATCCGCAACGCCGTGCGCAACAACGGCGGCGGCCACGTGAATCACAGCATGTTCTGGAAGATCATGGCCCCGAACGCCGGCGGCGAGCCGACCGGCGCCATCGCCGACGCCATCAAGAGCACCTTCGGCGACTTCAACGCCTTCAAGGAGAAGTTCAACGACGCCGGGCTGAAGCAGTTCGGTAGCGGCTGGAGCTGGCTGGTGCGCGATCGCGGCGGCAAGCTGCAGGTCGTCAGCTCGGCCAACCAGGACAATCCCATGAGCCAGGATTTCTATCCCATCATGGGCAACGATGTTTGGGAGCACGCCTACTATCTGAAATATCAGAACCGCCGCGGCGACTACCTGAAGGAATGGTGGAACGTGGTGAACTGGGCCGAGGTGAACAAGCGCTTCCAGGAGAGCGGGAAGTAGAACATAGAGAGTTATAAAACGCAACTCGAACCGTTGTGGAATACAAAAAGGGTGCCGTCAGCACCCTTTTCTGTTTCGCATTTCCAGTTGCGAGCGGCGAAGGATCTCGTGGTCACGGACGGCAGGTTGCGCAGGCGCGAACCACGCCAAGGCGGAAGATTATTCCACAGCCCATAGGATAACAATTGGTGGCAAGGCCGCCCTGCCACGTTGTGCCGTAGAGATTCCCGTCGGTGGCTTGTACCAGCCCGGCCGTAGGGTAGGCGCCGTCGGCGCAGCGCGGTTGCAGGCAAAAGCTGTGTGTCGTGGTTAGCCTGCCTGACGGACCGACTTCGAAGACCGTGCCATAGCCTTTAGCCCCGCCGTTCTCCGTTGTTCCGTACAGGTTCCCATCACTGGCCTGAAGCAACCCGGCGATTGGGTTGGCGCCGTCAGTGCAGTTTAGTTGCGAGCAAAAGCTGTACAGCGTGGTCAGCGTTCCCGAGGGGGTAATCTTGAAGACTGTACCGTTGCCGGTGGTTCCACCAGACTGGGTTGTGCCATAGAGATTTCCGTCGGTGGCCTGCACCAGTTGGGCGACAGGGCCAGAGCCATCGGCACAGTTTGGTTGCGAGCAGAAACTATATAGTGTGGTTAGGACGCCGGCCGGGGTGATTTGGAAGACTGTCCCTGATCCATAGGGGTAGTTACCGCCTCCGCTGGTTGTCCCGTAGAAATTCCCATCGCTGGCCTGCACCAATCCTGCCTGGGGCCCGCCGCCGTCGGTACAGTCCGGTTGGGAGCAAAAACTGTATAGAACGATGGGCCACTCCCACTGGATAATTTTGAAAACTGTCCCAGATCCATAGCCGCCGCCGCCGGAGGACGTCCCGTAGAAATTCCCATCGCTAGTCTGGATCAGCGGACCGTTAGACTCCATGATGCCGTACTGCGCGAATAAGGTGAGGACCTGAAACTGGCCGCCTGCGCTGATTGAGTAGGCGGTTCCCGTCCCCCGGACCCAACACTCGTACCACCCTCCGATGGGTGTCGTGCCATAGAAGTTCCCGTCGGCGGCTTGCAGCAGCCCGTCCGGGTGGGCGCCATCAATTAATCCGGTGAAGTCGTATAGCGCAGTTAGCGAGCCCGATGGCGTCATCTTGAAGACCGTGCCGGCAGATGTGTTATCGCACGCCAGATTTGTTCCGCCGGCCCAGGCGGTTCCATAGAAGTTCCCATCGCTCCCCTGTATCAGCCAGTTTGGCGAGGCGCCATTGGCTCCATCGAAACTTGCGAGCGTTGTGAAGTAGGTGCTCTGCGCGGGCGCGGCGATCACCGCCGAGACACAGAACAAACCGACGATGCAGAACATGGCCGGCAGGCTGACATCCTTAGAACCGTTCGCTCCTCGGTCGTACCCCAGAGCGAGATTAGACAATCTATAAGTCCTTAGTTTCGCCATTGGAAATCCTCCGTAACCCAATTTGTTTCTTGCCAACCAATCAACTGGGCGCGAGCGTTGGATTCGTACAAGGCCGACAAGTGGGACGGTGAGCCGGCGGCAGATCGATCGTTCCTACCGTAGCTTTGCCCGCTCGCGAGACGCACGCGGGCGCGTATAATCGGGGATCGTGCGCTTCTATCCCAAAGCCTAACGCAGGATTACGACGGGTCAATTCAAAAGAGGAAAAGTAGCCGCTTTTTCTTGTCGGGATTCCCGAATTGAAACTTCAACGGCTCGGTGAGAGGGCGCCGCAGCGACCAGCTAAAGATGGTGGAATGTGGTGAACTGGGCGGAAGTCAACAAGCGCTTACTGGAGAGCCGGAAGTAGAGACAGTTTCAAGTTTCAAGTTTCAGGGTTCGAGTTTCACGCTTTTATCCCGTCCAGACTGCTGTGCTGGACGGGATTTTTCGTTGCATGAAGGACAAATGTGCCGTTCTCAAGAGGAAAAAACGACTGGTCGCCGTTAACCTTATGGCCGGCAGATCGCACAGATGCTTATGGCCACGGAGAAGACGGTGCCATAGTTGTTGTAAATGCCGCCAAAGTAGGTGGTGCCATAGAAGGTACCGTTACTCACCTGCGTCAGTCCACCCCACGGCGCAGCGCCATCGGATCGGCTGAAGACGTGGAGCGTGGTCAGCGCGCCCGCGGGCGTCAGTTTGAAGATCGTGCCGCAGCCTGCGCCACACAGGTCGCTGTGCCCGCCGCCGTTGCCCGTGGTGCCGTAGAAGTTGCCATCACGCGCGGATTGCAGCAGCGGACCAAAGGGCCACTGGCCATCGGCGCAATTGCTTTGCGAGCAAAACGTGTATAGCGTGGTCAGCGTGCCAGCTTGAGTGAGTCGGAACGCGGTGCCGCAGCCGAGCGTGGCGCAACCGGAGATTCCCCCGTATGCAGTCACGCCATAGAAATTCCCGTCGCTGGCTTGAATCAGGCCGGCGAAGGGAAAGTTGCCGTCCGCGCAGTTGGTCAGCGAGCAGAAACTATAGAGCGTGGTGACTGCTCCCGACGGAGTAACTCGAAAGATCACGCCACAGCCGGTCGGATGACAGCGTGAGTCGACGCCCCCGCCGCCCTGCCAGGTGATCCCGTAGAAGTTGCCGTCGCTGCCTTGCACCAGCGAGCCGCGAGGATAGGCGCCGTCATTCGCGGGAGAGCCTTGGAAGCTATGCAGCGTGATCAGCGTGCCGCTGGGAGTCAGCTTGAAAACCGTGCCGCAACCCGAGCTATTGGAGCAGGCCCCGGTGGCACCCCCGAGCAGGGTGGTGCCGTAGAAGTTGCCGTCGGTGCCCAGCGTGAGCCCGCCTGTAGGCCATGAACCGTCCGCGCAGTTCGCTAGCGAGCAGAGGGTGTATACCACCGATAGGGTGCCTGCCGGGCTGATGCCGAAGATTACGCCCCATCCCGTGACGCCTCCGCGTTCGGTGGTCCCGTAGAACTTGCCGTCGCTGCCTTGCACCAGGCCGGCGGCAGGCTCTTCGCCGTCAGCGCAAATGGGGGCGGAGCAAAAATTGTGCAACGTCGTCAGAGTGCCAGTGGGAGTAACTCTGAATACTGTCCCACAGCCCTCGCCGCCTCGGTAACAGTCCGTTCCGGCTCCGCCAGTGTTGGTGATCCCGTAGAGGTTCCCATCCACGCCCTGCACAAGAGAGGAGTACTCCGGCCCCGTGCCGTCGGTGCCATTAAAACTCAGCAGCGAGGTGAAGGAAACTATCTGGGCGGGCGCGGCAATCGCCGCGGTGACACAAAACACCGCCATCAGGCATACCCGTGCCCGCAGCCGCGGTTTCTGCCCACTGCTCCGCTGGCCGTCTTGCGCCGAAGGCAAAATGAACAGCGTAGGATTGCGTTTCACCATTGCGAACCCTCCCGCGGTGCAACCAGCTGCCAGGCCGATCCGATGGCGCAGGAAATTCGCCCGT
>Ga0335078_10001313_pt1 | contig 37770 bp, 31 predicted proteins | sample Lox_Sample_32_FD_206711 | JGI IMG/M metagenome (GOLD analysis project Ga0335078, IMG submission 206711) | Soil microbial communities from Loxahatchee National Wildlife Refuge, Florida, United States - Lox_Sample_3.2 | ecosystem: Environmental > Terrestrial > Soil > Wetlands | place: USA... | reverse complement strand
TGTGCGCGAACCCGCGCAGCGGGTAGGCGACGTCGCTCGGGTTGAGGCCGCCGGTCGCGACCTGGTAGAGCAGGGGCTGGAAGGTGCTGTAGACGTTGCGGTCCACCAGCGTGACCCGCAGGCCCGCCCGGCTCAGCCCGCGCACGGTCGAAAGCCCGCCGAAACCCATGCCGACCACGACCACCCGCGCCGCGCCGCTGGCCGGCGGCCGTCGCAACTTGCTCATATCAGTACCATTTTACCGCCACCGGCCGGCCGGCCCGGGCGGCCCGGCCGGGGGCGGCCGCGCCACGCCGGTCCGGCCCCCGGCCTGCCCGGCCCGGTTCGGCGGGACGCCAGGTAGCTGGCATAGTGAAGGCGTGTTCGCGTGGGACGACACCGAAGCCGCGCTGCGGCGGTTTCCGCTCGGCGGCCGGGTGGCCGGCCGGGTTGCCGCGATTCCCGCGCGCGCCCGCGTCGGGGTGTTCGTCGACCTAGGCGACGGCGCACGGGGCTTCGTCGACGCCGAGCACCTGCCCGACGACCCGCACCGCTGGCCTCCGGTCGGCACCGAGACGACGTTCGAGGTGCTCCGGCATGACTTCTCCCGCCGGCGGCGGACCTGCCAGGTCAGGCTCTGGCCGGTGGAGCCGCGGTACCGCCGTCCCGGCCCGCTCACCGGAACGTTCACGGTCGAGGAGTGGTCGCGCGTCCGGGACGGCTACCCGATCGGGACCGTGGTGACCGCGACCGTGACCAGCGTGTTGCCCGACAACTGCTCCTACTGGGTCCGGTTCGGCCCCGCAGCGGCGGCGGTGACCTCGGCGGCCGGGCTCCCGCCGGTCGGGACCACCGGCCGGTACGTCGTGGTCGGGGTGCTGGAGACCACGCGGCGCCTGGTCCTGGTGCCGGCCGACGGCGGGGCGTGAGTCAGACCCGGACGAACGTGCCGGTCGCGGTGTTGGCGGAATCCGCCGCGTCCTGCCAGACCAGCACGGCCCGGTTCAGCCCGGTCAGGCGCAGGCTGATGTAGCCCGAGGCCGCGCATTCGCCGCCCACGCCAGCCGAGAGCGTCTGCCGCACGGTGATCTGGGTCTTGCTATCCGCGACGACGCTGGCCGTCGCGTAGCACGGAATGGTCGTGATCGCGAACGTGCCCCCGGCCGCGCCCGCGGGGAGCACCAGGACCGCCGCCCAGCGCCGCACGACGCCGTCCGGCTGCACCGCCACGCCCCGCCAGGCGCCCGCGAACCGGAGGGGGATCGCGTTCGCCGGGCTCACCCGCGACGCGGGCGTGGTCGCCTTGGCCGGCGCGGCGGGCCGCGCCGCGGGCCGGCCTCTCTTCGGCGCGTGCTGCCGCCCGAGCGCGGACACCGGGATCGATGCGGTCGGCGCGGGGACGGCAGGCCCGGGCCCGGCCAGTAACACCGGCACGAGCAGGCCGGCCACGATGCCCAGCGCCACCAGGCCGGCCAGCACGATCACCCACCCGGCGCCGCCGCGTCCCCCGGGCCCGGGCGGTGCCAGGCGATCGGTGGGCCACGCTGCCGCGGGCGGCGCCTGCTGGTACGGCGGGGTGAGCACCGCGCCCGGCCCGGCCGCGGCGCCGAGGGCCAGCCCGGGCTCGCCGGCCGCGGGCGCGCCGCCGCGTGGCTGAGCCGGGACCGCCGCGGGCGGCGGGACCTGGCCGCCGGGTCCCGCGTGCTGCAGCAGGCGCATGAGCAGGTCGATCGCGGCGGGCCTGGCGTCCGGGTCCTTGGCCAGGCAGTCGGAGACGATGCCCCGCAGATCACCGGTCAGCGAGCCCAGGTCCGGCTCTCCCTGGGTGAGCTGATGCACGATCGCGGCCACGTTCGGCGCGTGAAACGGCGGTGTCCCGGTGGCCGCGAAGGCGATCGTCGCGGCCCAGGCGAAGACGTCGGCCGGCGGCCCGGCCGGCTCGCCGCGCACCAGCTCGGGGGCCATGTACCCGGGCGTGCCGAACAACTGGCTGGTCATCGTCGCCGTCGCGTCGACCGAGCGGGCGATCCCGAAATCGATGACCCGCGGGCCGTCCGGGCCCAACAGCACGTTGCCGGGCTTGAAGTCCCGGTGGATCACGCCGGCCTGGTGGATCGCGGACAGCGCGGTCGCGGTGCCGACGGCGAGCCGGTCCAGCGCCGACCCGCTCAGCGGGCCGTCGGTCGCGATCACTTCCTGCAGGGACGGGCCGTCGATGAACTCGCTGACCACGAACGGCTCGGCGCCCTCGAGGCGGGCATCGAGGATGCGGGCGGTGCAGAACGGCGCGACGCGCTCGGCCGCCGCGACCTCCCGGGCAAAGCGCGCCCGGGCCGCAGGCTCCCTGGTCCACTCCGCGCGGAGCAGCTTGATCGCGACCGGCTCCCCCGACTGGCGCCGCGCGAGAAACACCGTCCCCTGTCCGCCCTGGCCGATCCGTCCGACCAGCTGGTACGCTCCGAGCCGGCTGGGGTCGCCGGGCAGCAGCGGGGCCACGTTCCCCATGAGCACCATCGTGGCATGCAGAGTTACCCGGGACCGGTCAAGGTACGCCACTCCGGCCCGGCCGCCGTGACGCGACGGCGGTAAGCTTCGCCCGGATGACCGGGAACCGAACGAACTGGGCCGGCAACGTCACGTTCTCCGCCGAGCGCTTCCACCGGCCCGCGTCGCTGCCGGAGCTCCAGCGGCTGGTCGCCGGGAGCGCGCGGGTCCGGGCGCTCGGGACCGGGCATTCGTTCAACCGGCTGGCCGACACGCCCGGTGACCTCGTCAGCGTGGCCGGGCTGCCCCGCCTGACCGAGGTGGACACGGCCGGCTCCTCGGTCACGGTCAGCGCGGGCCTGCGCTACGGCGAGCTGGCCGTGGCGCTGCACCGGGCGGGACGGGCCCTGGGCAACCTGGGGTCGCTGCCGCACATCTCGGTCGCGGGCGCGTGCGCGACGGCCACCCACGGATCCGGCGACGGCAACGGCAACCTGGCCACGGCGGTGTCGGCCGTGCAGCTGGTCACCGCCGACGGCGACCTGGTGACGGTGAGCCGGGACGCCGACCCGGACCGGTTTCCCGGGACGGTGGTGAGCCTGGGCGCTCTCGGCGTCGTCGCCCGGCTCACGCTCGACACCGTGCCCACCTTCTACATCCGCCAGTACGTCTACGAGGACCTCCCCTTCGAGCGGGTGCAGGGGCATTTCGACGAGATCGCCTCCAGCGGGTACAGCGTGAGCCTGTTCACCGACTGGCGCGGCCCGCGGATGAGCCAGGTCTGGGTCAAGCAGCGCGCGGACGACGCCGGCGCGCCGGTGCTCGGGCCGCGGTGGCTGGGCGCCGGGCGGGCGGACGGCCCCCGGCACCCGCTGCCGGGCCTGCCCGCGGCCAGCTGCACCGAGCAGATGGGCCGGCCGGGCCCCTGGCACGAACGCCTGCCGCACTTCCGGCTGGAGTTCACCCCCAGCGCCGGGGACGAGCTGCAATCCGAGTACCTGCTGCCGCGCGGGGCGGCGATCGACGCGCTGGACGCGCTGCAGCAGATCGCCGGGCCGCTGGCCGGCGTCGTGCAGGTCTGCGAGATCCGCACGGTCGCGCCCGACCACCTGTGGCTGAGCCCGAGCTACCGGCGCGACTCGGTCGCGGTCCACTTCACCTGGGTCAACGACTGGGCGGCCGTCGCGCCGGTCCTGGCCCAGGTCGAGCAGCGCCTGGTCCCGCTGCACGCCAGGCCGCACTGGGGCAAGCTGTTCGCCATCAGCCCCGAGATCGTGCGCGGGCTGTACCCGCGGCTGGCCGACTTCGGGCGGCTGATGCGCCGCTGCGACCCGGCGGGCAAGTTCCGCAACGACCTGCTAGACCGCTACGTCACGCCCCGGCCCTGACCCGGCTCAGCCGACGACGAGCCGGGGCTGCCAGGATGGCGTTCGCGCGGCGGCCAGCGGGCCGGGCGGGCGGGCCGGGCGTGAGGGCCGGGCGGGCGGCGGGGCGTGAAGGGGTGCGGATATGGACCTGAGGCGCTGGCTGAGCGGCGGCGTGGACGCGGTCGAGGAATGGCAGGCCGGGTTCGGCCCGTTCGAGCGCCATGCCTCGCTGCAGATCAGCGACGAGCAGTTCGCGCGGGTGTTCGGCGACTTCACCGAGCGCCTGCGCGAGAACTACCCGTTCTTCCACCCCGGCTACGCCGGGCAGATGCTCAAGCCCCCGCACCCGGCGGCGGTGGCCGGCTACCTCACGGCGATGCTGGTCAACCCCAACAACCACGCGCTCGACGGCGGGCCCGCGACGGCCCGGATGGAGAAGGAGGCGGTGGCCGCGCTGGCCGGGATGTTCGGCCTGGCCACCCACCTGGGCCACCTGACCACCAGCGGCACGATCGCGAACCTGGAGGCCCTCTACGTGGCCCGCGAGCTGCACCCCGGCCGCGGCATCGCCTACAGCGAGCAGGCGCACTACACCCACGCCCGCATGTGCGGCCTGCTCGGCGTCGCGGGCACGCCGGTCGAGGCCGACGACGCGGGGCGGCTGGACCTCGGCGCGCTCGACAGCAGGCTCGCCCGGGGCGACATCGGGACCGTGGTCGCGACCGCCGGCACCACGGGTCTTGGCGCCATCGACCCGGTGCACGAGGTGCTCGCCGTGGCCCGCCGGCACGGGGTCCGGGTCCACGTCGACGCCGCGTACGGCGGTTTCTTCACGCTGCTGGCGGGCGCGGACGGGCCGGCCGGCCTGGACGAGGCACCGTGGCGGGCCATCGCCGCGTGCGACTCGGTGGTGGTCGACCCGCACAAGCACGGGCTGCAGCCCTACGGCTGCGGGGCCGTGCTGTTCACCGACCCGGACGTCGGGCGGTTCTACCTGCACGACTCCCCCTACACCTACTTCACCTCGGGCGACCTGCACCTCGGCGAAATCAGCCTCGAGTGCTCCCGGGCGGGGGCCGCGGCGGCCGCGCTGTGGCTCACGTTCCAGCTCCTGCCGCCGACGCCGGACGGGCTCGGCCGGGTGCTGGCGGCCGGCCGCCGGGCCGCCCTGGCCTGGGCCCGGCTGATCTCCGGCTCCGCGCGGCTGGAGCTCTACCAGCACCCGGAGCTGGACATCGTCTCGTACTTCCCGGCCGCCGGGCCGCGCCTGAGCGCGATCGACGAGGCCAGCGCCCGGATGCTGGCCGACGGCATGGCCGACCCGGCCCGCCCGGTGTTCCTCAGCACGCTGCGCATACCGGCCGCCGACTTCGCCCGCCGCCATCCCGGGGTGACGCCGGACCGCGACGGGGCGAGGATCCTGCGCAGCGTGCTGATGAAGCCGGAGTCCGAGAGCTACCTTCCCGAGCTGCACACAAGGGTCGAGCGGCTCGCCGCCCCCCGCGAACCCTGAAAGGCTCACGATGCACGCACCGCCGCGCGGCTGGCTGGACGCCCGGGTCGCGGTGATCACCGGGGCGGGGACCGGGATCGGCGCCGCCGTGGCCGCGAGATTCGTCGCCGAGGGTGCCGCGGTGATCCTGGCCGGCAGACGGCCGGGCCCGCTGCGCGAGGTGGCGGCCGCGCTCGGCGACCGGGCCGCGGCGGTCCCGGCCGACGTGGCCGACGCGGGCGAGATGACCGGGGTGGCGCAGGCGGCCGTGGACCGGTTCGGCGGCATCGACATCCTGGTGGCGAACGCGGGCGGTCACGGCCTGGGCACGGCCGCGGACGTCACCGACGAGGCCTGGGCCCGGAGCCTGCGGGCCAACCTGACCACGGGCCTGGCGTCGGCGCGCGCGTGCCTGCCGGAGCTGATCCGCCGGCGCGGGAGCATCGTCGTGGTGTCGTCGATCGCCGGCCTGGCCGCGGCGCCGGAGTCGGTCGGCTATGTGACCGCCAAGCACGCGCTGGTCGGCCTGGCCCGGTCGATGGCCCGTGACTTCGGCCCCCGGGGCGTGCGGGTGAACGCGGTCTGCCCGGGCTGGGTGCGTACTCCGATGGCCGACGAGGAGATGGACCAGCTGGCCGGCCGCCGCGGGCTGGCCAGCCGCGACGCCGCGTACGCGCTGGCCACCGCGCAGGTGCCGCTGCGCAGGCCCGCCGACCCGGCCGAGGTCGCGGCCGTGGTGGCGTTCCTGGCCAGCGGGCAGGCGTCCGCGGTGACCGGGGCGGTGCTCACGGTCGACTGCGGGGCGACCGCGGTCGACCTGCCCACGATCGCGTTCGACCCGGGCTGACCGGGCCGCCGGCCACACGGGCTGCCGGCGCCCCCGGTCCGCCACGTACCATCGCCGTATGCCCCGTCGCCTCGCCGCTGGCAGCGCCAGCGACCTCGTGCGGGCCGAGCGCGACATCCGGGCCCGGATCGGCGATCAGCACCTGGACGTCGCCGCGATGGCCGCGGTGTCCAACATCTACCGCGCGGCCAACGTGATCCGTCACCACATGGAGCAGAAGGTGCTGGCCGACGAGGACCTGTCGTGGGCCGCGTTCACGGTGCTGTTCGTGCTGTGGATCTGGGGTGAGCAGCAGACCCGGCACCTGGCCGCCGAGGCCGGCGTCACCAAGGGGACGCTCACCGGCGTGCTGAAGACGCTGGAGAAGCGCGGCCTGGCCCGGCGGCGGGCGCACGACGCGGACGGCCGGCTGGTGCTGGTGAGCCTGGAGGCCAAGGGGCTCGGCGTGATCGAGCGGCTGTTCCCGGCGTTCAACATGGGCGAGGCGTTCGTCAGCGCCAGCCTGACCGAGCGGGAGAAGAACCAGCTTGCCTCGCTGCTCCGCAAGATCATCCGCTCCGTCGAGGACGCGTGAGGCCCGGACCGGCGTTCACGCCTGAACCTCCCGGGGGACCAGCGGTTCGACCGGTGCCGATTATGGCGGAGGACATGAGGGATGCAGTTCTATCTCAACGGTTACCGGCCAGGCGATCCGCTCACTGAGGATCCCCATCCGTCGGTCGCTGAACGGCCGGGAGGCGTCCCCGAGGATCTCGACGTCCTGATCATCGGGTGCGGTCCGGCCGGTCTGGTCCTTGCTGCGCAGATGGCCAACTATCCCGACATCAGGACCGCGATCATCGACCGCAGGGACGGTCCGCTCGAGGTGGGCCAGGCGGATGGTGTCGCCTGCCGTACCGTGGAGATGTTCGAGGCGTTTGGCCTGGCTGATCGTCTGGTGAACGAGGCCTATTGGGTCAACGAGGTCTGCTTCTGGCGGCCGGACCCGGAAGAGCCGACCAAGATCACGCGTACCGGGCGCATCCAGGATACCGAAGAGGGCTTGTCGGAGTTCCCGCACGTGATTGTCAATCAGGCGCGGATGCTCGCCTACCTGCGGGATCACATGGAGCGGTCGGCCAGCAGGCTGACGCCGTTCTACGGCCTCCACGCGAGTGACGTCGAGATCGACACCGGCCGCTCATCGGATTACCCCGTAAAGGTCACGCTGCAGCACATGAAGGCACTGCAGGCGACCGGCGACCTCTCGACCACCCGGGCCAAGTACGTCGTCGGCTGCGACGGTGCGCGCAGCGCCACCCGGGCCGCGATCGGCCGCAAGCTCGCAGGCGAGGCGACGAGCGAGTCCTGGGGCGTGATGGACGTCCTGGCCGTCACCGACTTCCCGGACATCCGGGTCAAGTGCGCGATCTACTCGGCAAGCCAGGGCAACATCCTCGTCATTCCGCGTGAGGGTGGATACATGGTCCGGCTCTACATCGAGCTGAACGAAGAAAGCGATAACGCGCTCGACAACCGGAGCGTTACGCCACAGAAGCTAGCCGAGGTCGCGAACCGGATCATGCACCCGTACAAAATCGAGGTTAAGGACGTCGGGTGGTGGTCGGTCTACGAGATCGGACAGGGTCTCTGCGGCAAATTCGACGACGTGCCGGCGGAGGAGATGGCCAGCCGCCTGCCGAGGGTCTTTATCGCCGGTGACGCCTGCCACACGCACAGCGCCAAGGCCGGTCAGGGCATGAACGTGTCCATGGCCGATGCCTGGAATCTTGGCTGGAAGCTCGGTTCCGTCCTTAACGGAACGGCCAAGCCGGAACTCCTGCACACCTACTCACAGGAGCGCCGGGCGATCGCCAGGGAACTCATCGATTTCGACCGCGAGTTCTCCAAGAGGTTCAGCGGCCGCGCGAACCCCGGTGACGGCGGTACGGATCGTGTGGACCCGGAGGAGTTCCAGCGGTACTTCATCACCCACGGCCGCTTCACCGCGGGAGTTGCCACCAGGTACTCGGCATCTATGATCACCGCCGAAACGACCTTCCAGCATCTCGCCGAAGGCTTCCTGACCGGGATGCGCTTCCACTCCGCCCCGGTCGTCCGCTTGGCCGATGCCAAACCGGTCCACCTGGGCCACGTCGCGCGAGCCGATGGTGCCTGGCGCGTCTACATCTTCGCCGACCAAAACGACCCGGCAGGCCGGAGATCCCGCGCCCGGGAGTTGTGCGAGTTCCTGGCGTCGGACGTGTCGCCGATCGAGCACTTCACGCCGGCAGGCGCCGAGCCCGACTCCGTGATCGATGTCCGCGCGATCTTCCAGCAGGGCCATCGTGACCTGGCCGTCGACAAGATGCCTGCGATCCTGCTGCCAAGGAAAGGCAAGTTCGGGCTGATTGACTACGAGAAGGTCTTCTGCCCCGACCCGAATGCTGATGACATCTTCGACCTGCGAGGCGTGAACCGGGAGGCCGGGTGCATGGTCGTCGTCCGCCCGGACCAGTACGTCTCACACATCCTGCCATTGCATGAACACGACGGACTGATCGACTTCTTCACGAAAATCCTGATCGACACCAAGCACCGGAGCGGATCTTCCGGCCGAAGATGATCTCGACGTCACATCTCGGTCGCACACCCCGCGGGCGAGACGGTGCGTGATGGGCGGGGCTATTCGGCGCCGGCCTGCCCGGCGATCCGCAGCGCGGAGGCCACCAGCGCATCGGCGCGGGCGCGCGCGGCGGGCTCCTCGGCGAAGGTCCGCTCCAGGAACCGGTCCGCGTCGACGCCCGCCCGCTCGGCCTCCTCCCGGCCGCCGGCCGCCAGCCACACCCGGAGCAGCTCCCCGTCGGGCTCGGGGTGGAACTGGACCGCCAGGTGCCGGCCGACCGAGAACGCCTGCACCCCCACCTCGTTGTGCGCGATCACCGTCGCATGGGTCGGCGGGAAGAACCGGTCGCCGTGGAACTCGAGCCAGGGGCCGGGCGGCACGATCTCGTGGTCCAGCGAGTCAACCACCGACCAGCCGATCTCCTTGCGGGCCGCGGCCTCGACCCGGCCGCCGAACGCGGCGGCCAGCGCCTGGGCGCCGAAGCAGATCCCGAGCACCGGCACCCCGGCCTGGTCTGCCTGCCTTAGCCAGGCCAGCTCGTCGGCGATCCAGGCCCGGTCCGGGTTGTCGTCGTAGACCGACCAGACGGCGCCGAGGACCACGACGTGATCGATGCCGTCGAGCGCGGGCAGCGGGCCTTCCTTGGGAAACAGGCACACGCTGACCTCGGCGCCGCGGTTCTGGAACGCGGAGCCGATGAACCCGGCCGAATCCTCCTCGTGATGGCGGACGACGACGACTCGCATGGACGTTCCTTCCCGCCCCCCGCCGGCACCGGCGGCGGCACTGCGCGTTCCCGCCGTTGCCCGGGAGTTTGTTTGGTGCCAAACTAACTGCCATGACCGGGGCTGTCGACCTGACCGATCTTGACCTGTGGGCTCGGGGCGTTCCTTACCAGGAGTTTGCCCGGCTGCGGCGGACCGGGCCGGTCACGTGGCACGACGAGGCCCCGCCGCACTCGGGTTTCTGGTCAGTTCATTGTTACCAGGACATCATCACCGCCAGCCGCGACGTGGCCACGTTCTCATCGGCGCGGGGGATCTCGTTCGAGGAGCCGACCGACGAGGACATGGCGGCCCGCCGCACGATCATCGACACCGACCCGCCCGAGCACACCAAGCTCCGCAAGATCGTATCGGGCAGCTTCTCGCAGCGGGCGGTCGCGGTCTACCAGCACTTCGTCGAGGGCCTCACCGAGCAGGTGCTGGATGCCGGGCTGGCCGACGGCGAGATCGAGTTCGTGGACGCCGTGGCCAAGGAGGTCCCGATCCGGGTGCTGGCCCGGATCATGGGCCTGCCCGAGGCCGGCCTGGACCAGTTCATCGACCTCGGCGACCGGCTGATCGCCAACACCGACCCGGACATCACCGACGTGGTCTGGGGCCGCGACGACACCGACGCCTACCGCCGGTTCCCGTTCCGCAGCCCGTACGGCAAGCAGCTATGGGACCTCGGCCGTGAAATCGTGGCCGAGCGGCTCCGCGCTCCCGGCGACGACCTGCTGTCCACGCTGCTGCGGGCCGAGGTCGACGGTGACCGGCTCAGCGAGACCGACCTGGACAACTTCTTCTCGATCCTGGTCGTGGCCGGGAACGAGACCACCCGCATCGCGATCGCCCAGGGCGTGCTGGCCTTCTGCGAGCACCCGGACCAGTGGCAGCGGCTGCGCTCCGACCCGGGGCTGGCGGCCACCGCGGCCGACGAGGTGCTGCGGTGGACCTGCCCGACGCACTTCATGCGCCGGACCGCCGCGGCCGGCACCTCGCTCGGCGGCGCCGCGATCCGGCCCGGGGACAAGGTCGTGCTCTGGTACGTGTCGGGGAACCGGGACGAGGCCGAGTTCGCCGACCCGGACGTGTTCGACGTCGGCCGCTCCCCCAACCGGCACCTGAGCTTCGGCCGCGGCGGCCCGCACCTGTGCCTGGGCGCGCACCTGGCCCGGCTGGAGGTACGAGTGGTGCTGGCCGCGCTGGCGCGCCGGGTGGCCGGCTTCGAGCTGGCCGGCCCGCCCCGGCGGATCCGGTCCAACTTCACCAACGGGCTGCGCGAGCTGCCGGTGCGGGTGCGCCTGGCCTGAACCCGGGCCGGGCTACGGCTCGACCCGGTATCCGAAGAGATCAGCTGTGCTGACCTCGAAGACAGCGCTTAGGAGGAAAGCAGCCCGCGAACGTCAAGGCTGTATGGTCGGCCTGCGGCCTCCATCTGCCACGCTGCGCGCGGCACACGACAGCATGGCCCGGCAACCCTCAGCCAGGAACATCCAGCGGTCTGGTACATGGCAGCGTGGTTGCGGGCCGTGCCAGGATGGGCTAGTGGCATCTGCAGTGATGGCCCTTCCTGACGGAAGACGGCTGAGCTGGCATGACTTCGGCGACCCCGCCGGGTCGCCGGTGATCTACACGTCGGGGACGCCGGTGTCGGGCCTGGCCGGAGGCAGCTATGACGAGACGGCCCGGGCCGCCGGGCTGCGCTGGATCTCGCCGGACAAGCCCGGCTACGGCGGCTCCGATTACCAGCCGAAGCGCAGCCTGATCAGCTGGGCTGACGACCTCACCGCGCTGGCTGATCAGCTTGGCCTGGACCGGTTCGCGCTGGCAGGCGAGTCCGGCGGCGGACCGTGGACCCTGGCCGCTGCGCACCGGCTGGCCGGCCGGGTGAGTGTTGTCGCCCTTATTGCCTCGGGCGGCCCGATAGACCCCGCCGAGCGGGCGGGCCAGCAGGCACGGATCCGGGGCTACAGCTGGCTCGCCAGGAACGCGCCGGCGCTGAACGCGGTCCCGCTGGGAGTGATGCGGTGGTCGGTCGCCAGCCCGGCACGGCGGGAGCGCTCGCTGCGCCGCGAGATGGCCACCACGCCGGAGGTCAAGCATGCCGACCTGCGGATCGAATTCGAGGCTGTCGCTGACGCGCTCCGCAAGGGAACGCGCGGCGCAGTGCAGGAACTCGCCTTGATCAGGCCCCCGTGGCCGTTCCCGCTCAGCGAGATCAAAACGCCGGTACACCTGTGGCACGGTGCCAGGGACACGAACGCGCCGATCGCCATGGCGGACCGCCTCGCGGCCGAACTGCCGGACGCAACCCTGCACGTCAGCGACTCATCAGGCCACGATGTCGGCCACGACCGCAGCGGCGAGATCATGTCCGTGATCGCTTCCAGCGTCAGATAAAGCGCACCCTGGAAGCAGATCAGTTCGTCGATCGCCCAGGCCATCGCCCCTCAATCAAGCCTGATCTCTGATCCCCAGTACGTACGAGTTGAGCCGAGTCCGGATTCACTTTGGCGCCGGGATGCCTGGGGCTGCTTCCTCCTGGCCAGCCGGAATTCTCCTGTCCTCACCGCGCCCGTCAAGGGCGCTCGCACACTCGCGTCACTGCGTGATGCAATGCCGCTGTAGCTGGGTGTGTTGCGCCGGCGCCCGGCCCGAGTGCACTGGAAAGCAGGTCCTGGGACGGCCTGCCGCGCCAGCCCGGCAGGTCTTGACACCTGATCGTTTGCTTCCATACGATCCCCCCAACGACAGCCGCGGGCCGGCTGCCGCCCGTCCCTGGCGACGGTCCCGCGCGATGGCGGGCCGGCTCGCGCCCGCCCCGGCGAGGCCCCCCGAGGGGAGGAACGTGCGGAAGATCGACGCTTTCGCTCACATTCTCCCCCCGTCCTACGCGCGGCGGCTGGAGGCGATCGTCTCGGCCCCCGGTGTCAGCGACCGGATCCTCGGGTTCCAGCCGTGGATCCACGAGGACCCGGCGCTGACCGACCTCGACGCGCGCTGGCGGGCGATCGACCCGTTCGGTGACTACGTCCAGGTGCTGACGCTGGCCGTGCCGCCGATCGACCAGCTCGGGCCGCCCGCCGTGGCCCGCGACCTGGCCCGCGCGGCCAACGACGAGCTGGCCGGGCTGGTCGCCCGGTACCCGGACCGGTTCGCCGGCTTCGCCGCCGCGCTGCCGATGAGCGACCCCGAGGCGGCCGCCGCCGAGCTGGCCCGGGCCATGGGCGAGCTCGGGGCGCTCGGCGCGCAGCTGCACACCAACGTCGGCGGGGTCCCGCTCGACGAGCCGCGGTTCGAGCCGGTGTTCGCGGCCGTGACCAGCCTGGGCGGGGCGCTGTGGATCCACCCGACGCGCAGCGAGGCCTGGCCCGACTACCCGGCCGAGCAGCGGTCGCGGTACGGCATCTGGTGGGCGCTCGGCTGGCCGTACGAGACGTCGGTGTGCATGGCGCGCCTGGTGTACTCGGGCTGCTTCGACCGGCACCCGGGCCTGCGGGTGATCACGCATCACGCCGGGGCGATGGTGCCGCACTTCGCCGGGCGGCTGGCCTCGCCACTCGAGGATCCCGACCGGGCGCGCATCCTGTCCGGCCTGCGCGCCGCGCCCATGGACTACTTCCGGCGCTTCTACGCCGACACCGCGCTGTTCGGCAACCCGCACGCCGTCCGGTGCGCGGTGGAGTTCTTCGGCCCGGGTCACGTGCTGTTCGGCACGGACATGCCGCTCGGCGGGCCGACCGTGGTCGGCGACACGATCGCCGACATCGAGGCGCTCGGCCTGGCCGGCGCCGACACCGCCGCGATCTTCGCCGGCAACGCGCGGGCGGTGCTGAAGCTGCCGGGCTGACGCCGCGGCGCGGCCGCGGCGGTGACGCTGCCCTGAAGGAGGAAGACGATGGCGAGTTCCGAGCCGGCCTACGAGCGTCTCGGGGCGAAGATCCTCTCGCTGCCCGATGTGATCGCGCAGTCTGTCGGGTTCATGGGACCGGTATTCTCGTCGGCCTTCGTGATCCCGCTGGTCGTGGGCGTGATCAGCGCCTCGGGCAAGGGCGGCGGCGTGGCCTCGCCGCTATCGGTGCTGATCGCCGCGGTCGGCGTGTTCGCGCTCGGCTGGATCGTGTCGAGCTACGTCAAGGAGATCCACGCGGCGGGGTCGCTGTACGACTTCGTCACCCGCGGGCTCGGCGAGCGGGTCGGGACCGCGGCGGGCTGGCTCTACTACGGCGGGGTGACCGTGCTGCTCACCGGGCTGCTGCTGCTGATCGGGGGCTACCTGCAGAGCACGATCGCCGCCGAGTTCAAGGTGAACCCGCTGCCGGCCTGGGCGTGGACCCTGATCGTGATCGCGATCATCGCCGCCATCCTGTACTTCGGCGTCCGGCTGTCCACCCGCAGCCAGCTCGTGCTGGCCCTGGTCTCGATGATCGTCGTCCTGATCTTCTTCATCACCGTGATCGTCAAGCTGGGCTCGGCGAACAGCTTCAAGCCGTTCAAGCCGTCCTCGGCCGCGGACGGCTGGTCCGGGATCTTCTTCGGCGTGCTGTACGGCGTGCTGCTGTTCGTCGGCTTCGAGACCGCCGCGAACCTGGCCGAGGAGACCCCCAACCCGCGCCGGGAGGTCCCGATCGCCGTGATGACCACGGCCGGCATCGCCACCGTGTTCTTCGTCCTGGCCACCTACGTCGAGGTGGCCGGATTCCACTACAGCCTGAAGACGCTGACCGCCGCGGCCGCGGCGCCGCTGTTCGCGCTCGGCGCGCCCGCCAGCGCCGGGGGCTACGGGGGGACCTGGATCGACCGGCTGCTCGAGCTCGTGGTGCTGTTCGACATGCTCGCGGTCGCGATCGGATGCGCCGTATCCGCGTCCCGGGGGATCTTCGCGATGGCGCGTGACCGCCGGATCCCGGGCGTGCTCGCCGTGGTGTCCAAGCGGCACCGCTCGCCGCTGGGCGCGGCCATCTTCATCGTCGGCGCCTCGGTCGTCACCCTGCTGGTCGACCTGTTCTGGACCGGCCTGTTCGCGCTGCCCGCCACGCCCCACTACTTCGCGCTGTTCGCCTGGGGGTCCACGTTCGGCGGCTTCGCGCTGGTCGTCGTCTACCTGCTGATGTCGGCCGGCTCGCTGCGCACGTTCGCGACCTCCCGGCGCCGGGTGTCGCTGGTGGTGTCGGCGGTGCTCGGCATCCTGATCACCGCCGGGGCCATCTTCGGCTCCTTCTACAAGGTCACCAGCCCGACCATCCTGGCCCCGTGGTTCGCGCTCGGCCTGCTCGTGCTCGGCTTCGCCTCGACCTGGGTGCTGCGCGCCCGGCGGTCGGCCAGCGCCGAGCTGAAGGACCTGAGCGCCAGGACCCCGGCGTGACGTCAGGCATGCCAGGGCTGCCGGCTGGCGGGGCTGCCCGGCTGGCGGGAGGGCCAGAGCCAGGGCCGCGGGACGCTCAGCCGTCCCGGGGGTAGGCCAGCGCCTCCGCCGCCACCCGGCCCTCGGGCAGGTCCAGGTCCTGCGCCAGGCCCGCGCCGGCCCGGCGGGCCAGCTTGGGCGACAGCGCGATCACCGCCGCGCCGATGACCAGCCAGGCCAGCAGTATGTAGGGGAAGAGGTTGTACGGGAACGCGGGCGCCGGGTAGATGTTGGCGTACAGGACGTAGCCGACCAGGATCACCGCGATCGCGGGCAGGACCCCGCGCCAGCGCGGCACGCCGAGGCTGCGGTCGGCGACCGCCCGGGTCGCCCCGATGTTGACCATCCCGTACCCGACCAGGATGGCCAGCGTGCCGAGCGTGCCGAGGTACTGCCAGACCTGCAGGCCGGTCGCGCCGAGCGCGCGCAGGATGACGAGGCAGATCACGTTGATCACGATCACCAGCAGCACCGCCGGGCGCGGCGAGCCGGACGGCTGCGACACCCGGGCCAGCGGGATCGACGGCGCGCCGTCCCGGGAGATGGCGTAGATCAGCCGGGCGCCGGCCACCGCGGCCCCGAGGCCCGCGCCGAACGCGCTGAACGCCGCGCCGAGCTCGATCAGGTTGCGCATGGTCCCGCCCACGTAGACGTCGGCGAGCTGGAACAGCGGGCCGCCCGAGCCGGCGAAGGCGGTCGAGCCCTTGGCGGTGGCGCCGAACCCGAGGGACTGCACCGCGATGCAGGCGACGTAGAACACGGCCAGCGCGATGACCGACGACCCGATCGCCTTGGGGATGGCCTGCCGCGGGTTCTCCGCCTCCTCGCCCAGGGCGCCGGCGCCCTCGAACCCGGCGAACGCCAGGAAGCCGAACACCGAGCCGAGGATGAGCGCGTGCACGTTGACCCCGGACGGCAGGGTGAAGATGTTGCCGGTGAGCGTGCCGCCGTTCAGCCCGTGACCCTGGCCGACCTTCACCACGATGATTACCATCAGCGCGACGATCAGCGTGACGGTGACCGCCTCGATGTAGAGCAGGGCCCGGGTCGACCGCTTGATCACCCCGGCGCAGAATCCCCAGATGATCACGGTGATCGGCAGCGCCAGCCAGATCCAGTCGGCCCCCTTCCACCAGCCCAGGTTCTGCAGCACCCCGGCCAGGAAGTAGCCGGAGGCGGCGGCCGAGGCGGGCACGAACACGAAGTACATCAGCGACATCGCCCAGCCGGAGAACACCCCCAGCCGCGGGCCGAGCGAGGCGCCCACGAAGCCGTAGACCGAGCCCGCGTGGTTGTACTTCCTGGTCAGCAGCATGTACCCGTACCCGATGAGGCAGCAGGTCACGCCCGCGAACACGAACGACAGCGCGGCCCCGCGGCCGACCAGGGCGGCCACGCCCGGGCCGGAGAACGACATGGCCAGCGCCGGTGACATCGCGCCCACGGACAGGCCGATCGCCTCCCACACGTGCAGGTTGCGCTTGAGCCCGTGCCCGGTGATGTGGACCTGGCCTGCCGCGGGCCCCGGCCCGGCCTGGTCGCGGGTGTCGCTCATCCGGGCCCCTCCCCGCGGCTACAGCCTGTTAGCCGCGCAGCTCATCCGGCGCTCTTCCCGGAGTTGCGACTACGATACGTATGCGCAGGTAGACGATCAATAGCCCGGCTTGGGCCGCTACGACCTGCTGTCATGCCGTCACGGCCGCGGGCCGCCGGGGCTGCGGGCCTCAGGGCTCCAGGTGCGGGTACCGGTAGTCGCGCACCAGCAGGTGGTTGCGCTTGACGGACCGCGGGCTGGCGAAGCGGATCAGGTTCCAGACCGTGCCCGCCTTGTCGTTGGTGCCGGACGCGCGCGCGCCGCCGAACGGCTGCTGCCCGACCACCGAGGCGGTCGGCTTGTCGTTGATGTAGAAGTTCCCCGCGGCGTACCGCAGCGCGTCGCCGGCCTGCCCGATCGCGGCCGGGTCAGCGGCGAACACCGCGCCGGTGAGCCCGTACGCGGTGGACTCGTCGACCAGGCGCAGCGTCTGCTCCCAGGCCGAGTCCTCGTAGACGTAGGCGGTCAGCACCGGGGCGAACAGCTCCTGGGTCAGGAACGGCGAGGCGGGGTCGCTGACCTCGAGCACGGTCGGGTCGACGAACCAGCCGACAGAGTCATCGGTGGTGCCGCCGACGACGACCAGGCCCTCGGCGCGGGCCCGCGCCAGCGCCTCGGCGTGCTTGCGGAACTGCCTGGCATTGATCACCGCGCCGAGGTAGGTCCGCGGCTCGGTCGGGTCACCGACGACCACCGACTCGGTCAGCGCGACCAGGCGGTCCTTCAGCGCGGGCCACAGGCTCCGCGGCGCGAACAGGCGGGACGCCGCCGAGCACTTCTGCCCCTGGTATTCGTAGGCGCCGCGCACGCAGGCGACCGCGAGCGCCTCGACGTCAGCGGTCGGGTGGGCCAGGATGAAGTCCTTGCCGCCGGTCTCGCCCACGACCCGGGGGTAGTTGCGGTACGAGGCGATGTTCGCGCCGACCGTCTGCCAGATGTGCTGGAAGGTCGCGGTCGAGCCGGTGAAGTGCACGGCGGCCAGGTCGCGGTGGGCCAGCGCCACCGCGCCGATCTCGGGGCCGTCACCGTAGACGATGTTGATGACCCCGTCCGGCAGCCCCGCCTCCCGCAGCAACTGCATCGACAGGTGCATGACCAGGGAGGCGCTCTCGGCCGGCTTCCAGACCACGGTGTTGCCGAGCACGGCCGGGCCGAAGGCGAGGTTGTTCATGCAGGTGAAGTTGAACGGGGAGACGGCGAAGACGAACCCCTCGAGCGGGCGGTACTCCGCCTGGTTCCACATCCCCGGCAGCGATCCCGGCTGCACCTCGTACATGTCGAGCATGTTCTTGACGTTCGCGCGGAGGAAATCAACGGTCTCGCAGGCGGCGTCGATGTCCGCCTGGTAGGTCGTCTTCGACAGCTCGAGCATGGTCGCGGCGTTCAGCCGGTCCCGCCACGGGCCGTGCTGCAGCATGTCCGCGGCCCGCAGGAACGGCTCGGCGCGCTCCTCCCAGGACAGCCGGCCCCACCACGCCGAGGCGGCCAGCGCGGCCTCGATCGCCGCGGTGGTCTCGGCCGCCCCGCCGTAGTGCACGTGCCCGAGCTGGCGGGCATGCTCGTGCGGGACGACGACCGGCGCCAGGCGGCCGGTCCGCACCTCCCGGCCGCCGATGAAGCTGGCGACGTCATACCCGGCCTGGCCGACCTCCTTGAGCGCCGCCGCGATGCGCACGCGCTCGGGCGACCCGGCGGCGAACATCAGCGGCGCGGTCGGCCCGATCGGGAACAGCGCGGTCCGGCCAGCGGGAACAGTCATGGTCACGATCTCCCCGAACGCATCGGCGGCCGCCCGGTCTGGTGCGACAACCGCACTGTAGGCCGCCCGGCCCGGGCCGGGCTTCGGCGCTGCGGCGGAAGTTACCGGGCCCGCTTCCTACAATTGTCGGAAACGCCAGGTGGGCACGCTGGCGGTGGGCTGTCGGGAGGCGGTGACGGGCGTGCGGGACGTGCAATCGGCCGTCGACGAACTCGGCGCATTCCTGGCCCACCCGGTGCTGGTCGAGGACGCCAGGCACCGGCCGATCTGGTGGAGCGCCCAGGGGCAGGTCGACGGCACCCGGATGCGGACGATCTTGCAGCACGAGGTGGACCCGGCGGCCGCCGCGGTCGTGGCCAGGCTCGGGCTGGCCCGGGCCCGGGGGCCGGTCCGCACCCCCGCCGTGCCCGAGGCCGAGATGCTGCCGCGCTGGTGCGTGCCGCTGCGCTCGGGACGGGAGCTGCTCGGCTACCTGTGGGTGCTCAACGGCGACGAGGCCGTGACCGAGGCCCACCTGCCGCAGATCGTGGCGTGCGCGGACCTGGCCGCCATGTACCTCGCGCAGACTCCGATGACCGGCACCGGACGCGCCCGCCGCCGGGCCGCGCTGCTGGCGCGCCTGGCCGCGGGCCCGGATGCCGCCGCCGCCCGCGAGCTCATCGCGCTCGAGGAACTCGACCCGGCCTCGGCCGTGGTGGTGAACGCTCCCCGGGCGGGCGGCGGCTGGCCGTTGCGCGGCGACCTCAGCGTGCACGCCAACCCCGGGCCCCGGGACACGGCGACCAGCGGTCCCCCGCTGCCCCTGGCCCAGCTGCACCTGGCCGTGCGCCGGGCGTCGGCGACCCGGCAGGCGCTGCGCGCGGGCGCCGTGCTGGACCGCCCGTCCTGGGACGCGCTCGGCTCCTGGCACCTGATCGCTGCCGCCCCGCCTGACCTCGCGGTGGCCGACATCCACCCCGGCGCGCAGGTGCTAGCCGGACAGCGCCGGGCGGACCTCATGATCACCGCACGGACCGTGCTCGACCACGGCGGGGACATCGCGCGTGCCGCGGCGCAGCTGCACATCCACCGCACCACGCTCTACTACCGGATCGAGCGCATCGAGGCGCTGACCGGCGTCAACCTCAAGACCAGCCCGCACCGCGACGCCCTGCACATGGCACTGCGGCTCGCGGCGTTCCGGCTCGCGGACGCGCCGCCATGACCGGGCCTGGCGGTGGCGTCATGATGGCCGGGGCAGGTCGCCAGACGGGATGCTCATGGCGTCCGCGAGAGCCGGGCTGCTAGCCGGAACGGCCGCGGCCGCCGGAGCGGGGTTCCTGAGCTCCTCCAGCCGGCTCTTGGACGGCACCAGCAGGACGGTCAGCAGCGCACCGAGGCCGAGCAGCGCCGCGGACACCGTGAACGCCAGGGTGTAGCCGTGCACCGCGGCGGTGGCCGGCGCCAGCGGTCCCGCGTGGTGCGCGGTCAGGTAGGTGGCCGTCGCGGTCAGCGCCACCGTGCTCAGCGCCGCGGTCCCGATCGAGCCGCCGACCTGCTGCATCGTGTTGACCAGCGCCGAGGCCACGCCCGAGTCCTGCCGGGCCACGCCGGTGGTGGCGGTGTTGATGGCGGGCGAAAAGATCATGCCGAAGCCGAGGCCCATGGCCAGCAGCGCGGGCAGGGCACTGCCCGCGTAGCTGGAGGTCACGGTGAGCTGGGTGAGGTACGCCATCCCGCCGCCGCCGATCAGCATGCCGATCGCGATCAGGGCCCGCGGCCCGAGCCGGGGCAGCAGCACGATGCTGGAGATGTTGGAGCTGAGCAGGATGCACGCGATCATCGGCAGGAAGGCCAGCCCGCTGGTCACCGGGCTGTAGCCCTTGACGACCTGGAGGTAGTAGGTGAGGAACAGGAACACGCCGAAGATCGCGATCCCGGTCAGCCCGACCGCGAGATAGGAGCCGCCCCGGGCCCGGTTCAGGATTACCCGCAGCGGCAGCAGCGGGTGGCTGACCCGGCGCTCGGCCAGGGCGAACGCCGCGAGCAGCAGCGTGCCGGCGACCAGCGAGCCGATGGTCAGGGCCGCGGTCCAGCCGGCCGTCTCGGCGTGCGAGAACCCGAACACGATGCCGAACAGCCCGGATGAGGCGAGCACCGTTCCGGCCCAGTCCATCCGCGGGCGGCTGTCCGGCCGGTTGCCCCGCATGTACATCAGGGCGCCGGCGATCGCGACCGCGGCGAAGATCAGGTTGACGTACAGGCACCAACGCCAGGAGAAATACTGGGTGAGGATTCCGCCGAGGATCAGGCCCACGGCGCCGCCGCCGACGGCGACCGACCCGAAGACGCCGAACGCCCGGCCGCGCTCGCGCGGGTCACGGAACGTGCTGACCAGGGTGCCCAGGGCGGCCGGCGCGAGGATGGCGCCGAACGCGCCCTGCAGCGTCCGGGCGATGACGAGCATCTCGAACGACACGGCGGCGCCGCCGAGCGCCGAGGCGAGAGCGAACCCGGCCAGGCCGGCGATGAACACCCGCTTGCGGCTGAACATGTCGCCGATCCGCCCGCCGAGCAGCAGCAGGCTGCCGAAGGCCAGGGCGTAAGCGGTCACCACCCACTGCCGGTCGCTGTTGGGGAAACCCAGCGCGTGCTGGGCCGACGGCAGGGCGATGTTCACCACGGTGGCGTCCAGCACCACCATCAGCTGCGCTATGGCCACGATCACCAGGACGAGCCAGCGATGGTCGGTCGCGGGGCGATGGCTGCCTGCGGCAGCGGAGACGGATGACATGGCGGGCGGTACCCCCGGGTGAGAAGCGTGGCTGGTTCGGGCGGCGCCGGGCCCGGCGGTCATGCCGAGACCAGCGGCGTGCGGGGCGCGGCGGGCGAGGTGGTCAGCGGGCGGGCCGCCTCGTCGAGGGTGTCGAGGAGGCGTAGCAGGGCGGCCCGGTCCTCCTGGCTCAGGGCACCGAAGATCTGCCCCATCAGCCGCTCGCGCGCGGCGGCGGCCACGCCCAGGCAGGCCTCTCCCGCGTCGGTGATGGCGACGAGCTTGGCCCGGCGGTCGGTGGGATCCGGCCGGCGCTCGGCCAGGCCCTGGCGCTCCAGCGCGTCGACGATGTCGGTGATGGAGTGCGGGGCCAGCCCGAACTCGGCCGCTAGCACGTTCTGCCTGGTCGGTCCCTCGCGGAGCCGCAACAGCACCTTGGTCCGGGCCATCGACAGGCCGCATCCGCTCATCTCGTCGTTGACGGCCCGGAGCATCCGGTGATGGACGGCGATGTACCGCTCGCCCACCTGCTCAGGCGTGATCATGGCTGCCCCTCTTGAGCGACGCTCACCCTCTCATCATGCGAGGGTGCACGTTGATACCCGTCATAATGAGGCGCCTCACAGATGTATTCCCGCGGCCGGGTCTGGAGCTGCCCGTGGGCGGCGACCGGTCCAGGTCCGCGTCGCCGCCCACGGGCAGTTACCGGCTCAGCCCGGCCTGGTCGTCATGCGACGGCCGGGCGCGGCGCGCTGTCAGCAGCCGTCATACGGCGCCCACGGCGAGGTCCCGTCCTGGGCGTAGGCGGTGGCGAATACCTGATTCTGCTCGGCGACGGACGCATGACCGAACGCATTCGGATCGCCCCCGGCCGCGGTCCAGGACGAGTAGCTGAACTGGTACAGGCCATAGTGGCCGCTCCCGTTCATGGCCTGGGCGTTGCCACCGCTTTCCCTGGAGATGACGCACTGCTGGAAGGAGCCCCCCGCCTGGACGGAACCCGCCGGCGCGGTCGGCTCCGTCGAGGATGCCGCCCGGGCGGGCATCACGATCGCGGCGGGCCGGTAATACGCAGCCAGGCGCGCTGCTGACGCCGCCGAGGGTATGCGCAGGCGCTCCCCTGGGTTTATCAGGCCGGGGTTTTCCCCGATGACTGCGCGGTTGGCTTCGTACAGCCCGGGCCATTCGATGCGGTACCGGGCGGCGATTCCGCTAAGGGAATCACCCCGGCGGACGACGATTTCCGCCGGGGGCCTGGCTGGTGCTTCACGGTGAAGAGCAACCGTCGAAAGCACTGCTGCCGGGTGGATCACGGATCATCCTCTCGTGACTGAGAGCAGGATCCGCATCCATCACGGTGCAGCCAGGGTTAGGGGTCTGCCATCCTGCCCTCATCTCCGTTCGGTCGTTCGGGGCGAACCTACCCACGCGGGCCGCCAACGCCAAATTCACCCGGCTGTTACCCAGAGTTTCGCATATCGGAATCCGGTCATTCTCGCCGGCCGTTTCCCGGGCTGATAGAAGCGCTGGCACAGAGCTGAGCGGCCTCCTACGTGGGCGGATACCAAATATTCCCGGTACGCCAATAAATTTTTGGCCGGCACCCGGACGCGCGAAAAGGTGATGTGCGTCATAGCGCGCCCCGGAGCGCCGGGTCTCATGCTCCCCGGGCCAGCCTGGCCCGGGCCAGTCTTCGACATTTGTCGGAAGACCGGGAGGTTTCTTCCACGCCGGGGCCGAAGCTTCGCCGCGCTCGCGCGCTTAGCGTCAGGTCACGGCGGCAGGCACGGACGGGAGCCCCGATGGGTGCAGACACCAGCGCGGACGCGCTCGTAATCGGCGCGGGCGCGGTAGGCGCCAGCTGCGCCTACCACCTGGCCGCCGCGGGCCTGCGGGTCCTGGTCCTGGAGGCGTTCGGCGGCCCGGCCGAGGGCAGTACCGGGCGGTCCTTCGCCTCGATCCGGGCCCAGTGGGCGGACCCGCTCAACATCGAGATGTCCTGGCGCAGCATCCGCGCCTACCTCTCGTTCCCCGCCGAGCACGGCATCGACGTCGGCTACCGCCCCACCGGCTACCTGCTGCTGGTGCCGGAGGCGGCCTGGCCGGCGCAGCTGGCCGCGGTCGGGCTGCAGCGTGAGCACGGGGTCCCGGTCGAGGTGCTCGACGTCCGCGCGGCCGCGCGGATCACCCCGCTCACCCCCGACGGCCTCGCGGGCGCGACCTGGGGCCCGGCCGACGGCGTGGTCGACCCGCACCTCGCCACCGGCGCCTACCTGGCCCTGGCCCGGGCGGCCGGGGCCCAGGTGCGGTTCCGGCACCAGGTCACCGCCATCGCCCGGGCCGGCGCCGGCACCGGAGCCGGGACCGGGACCGGGACCGGCGACGGCGGCTGGTCGGTGACCGCGGGCGGCCAGGACTTCGGCGCCCGCTACGTCGTGAACGCGGCCGGAGGCTGGGCCGGCCAGGTGGCCGCGCTGGCCGGGCTGGCCGTGCCGGTCGTGCACTCGCGGCGGAACATCTACGCCACCGCGCCGGGCGCGCTGCCCGCCCCGCTGCCCATGACCATCGACCTCGGCACCGGCGTGTTCGTGCGCAGCGAGGGACCGCGCCTGCTGTTCGGGGCGGCCCGGCCCGACCAGCCGGACGGGTACGACGTGAGCGTCGACTGGCCGTGGATGGAGCAGGCGCTCGCGCTCGCGGTGGCCCGCTTCCCCTGGCTGGCCGACCTGCCGCTCGACCGCGCCGGCTGCTGGGCCGGCACCTACGAGAACAGCCCCGACCATCACGGCATCCTCGGCCCGGATCCGGCCGCGCCGAGCTGGGTCAACGCCTGCGGGTTCTCCGGGCACGGGCTGATGCAAGCGCCGGAGATCGGGCGGCTGGTCGCCGAGCAGGTCACCCAGAGCGCGATCACCAGCCTCGACGTCAGCGCGCTGCGGCCGGACCGGTTCAGCGCCGCGGCCAGCCAGGACCGGCTGGGCCTGGTGTTCTAGAAGTTCCGACCAAGGGAGAAGCCGATGTACCCGCTGCTGCAGGCCGACCCGGCCAGGGCCGCCTGGATCGAGGCCACCGTGACCGAGCTCGCCCGGTTCGGCGAGCAGCACCGCGCCGAGCTCGACGCCGCCAACCGGGACAAGCAGTTCCCGCGTGAGCTGTACCGCGAGTTCGGCAAGCTCGGCTACCTCGGCCCGCTCGTCCCGGCCGCCCACGGCGGCCTGGGCGGCGGCGTCGCCGAGTACGTGGTCATCAGCGAGGAGGTCGGCCGGCACGGCCTGGTCTCCGGCCAGATCGCCGCGCAAGGGCAGCGCTGGCTGCTGGACTGGGGCACCGACGAGCAGAAGGACCGGTGGCTGCACGGCATCGCGACCGGCGAGGCGGTGTTCTCCGAGTCGATCAGCGAGAAGAACGCCGGCTCGTCGTTCAAGGCCATGGCGGCGACCGCGACCAGGGACGGCGGCGACTGGCTGCTCACCGGGCGCAAGACCCACGTCAACCTCGGTGCCGACTCCGACGTCACGCTGTTCTACGCGATCGCCGAGGAGGGGCTGACCAGCTTCCTGGTCGACATGAGCCTGCCCGGCATCCAGACCGCGGTCACCGACGCGATCGGGCTGCGGCTGATCCGCACCGCCGACGTGGACTTCGATCAGGTGCGGGTGCCCGACTCGGCCCGCCTCGGCCCGGCCGGCGGCGGCCTGCAGACGTTCCTGTCCACGTTCAACATCAGCCGGCTCGGCAACGCGTCGGAGCTGATCGGCCTCGGCCGGCGCTCGCTGGAGCTCGGCCTGCGCTACGCGACCGGGCGGCAGGTCGGCGACAGCATGGTCACCGACTTCCAGGGCATCCAGTGGATGGTCGCCGACACGTGGACCGCGCTGCAGGCCGCGGCGCTGGCCCGCGACGACGCCGCGGTCGCGCACCAGCGCGGCGAGGACATCGCGCTGCGCACCACCACGGCCAAGCATCTCGCGATCACCGCGGCCGAGCGGGCGTCCGGCGCCGCCTACAGCCTGACCGGGGGGCACGGGCTGTACTTCGACGAGCCGTACACCGACATCGACAGCGACATCAAGGTGCTCAAGGTGGCCGGCGGCTCGGCCGAGATCATGCGCAACTACATCGCGCGGCGGGTGCTGAAGGACCCGGGGCACGAGGGCCTGGCGTGACCGAGAACCTGGCGCGCGCGATCGTCGCGCAGGCCCGGGCCCGGCCCGGGCTGCGCCTGGGCACCGTCGACGACCAGCTCGCCCTGCCCGACGCGGCCGAGCTGGCCGCCGGCCGGGCCCAGGCCCTGCTCGGCGCCGGGCTTCGCCCGGGGCAGCGGGTCGCGCTGGTCGCGCCCACCTCGACCGACTACGTGCTGACCTGGCTGGCCTGCCTGCTGGCCGGGACCCCGGTCGCGCTGGTGAACCCCACCTACCCGGCCGACCTGGTCGCGCGGATGCTCGAGCCGCTGGCGCCGGCCCTGGTCCTGGACGCCGGCCAGATCGCGCTCGCGCGCCAGGGCGGCCGCGCCGACCCCGCGGCCCAGCCCGGGCTGGCCGCCGGCCGGTTCGCCGTCGCCTCGTACATGCACACCTCCGGCACCACCGGCCTGCCGAAGTTCTGCGCGCAGAGCCACGACTACTTCGCCCGGCTGGCCGCGGCCATGGCCGGCGCGCTGGACCTGGGGCCGTCCGACCGGGTGCTGGCGCCGCTGCCACTGTTCCACATCAACCCGATGGGCTACGGCATCATCACGTCCCTGCTCACCGGGGCCGACGCGCTGACCGTGCGCAAGTTCTCGGCGGGCGGGCTGTGGCCCGCCGTGATCGCCGAGCGGGTCACCGTGCTGATCCTGCATGCCCCGCCGGTGGAGATCCTCAAGCGCGCCACCACGGCCGCCGACGCGGCCGGGCACCGGGTGCGCACGATGTTCTACGCCGATGCCGGGTTCCTGGCCCGGTTCGGCATCCCGGCCGCGGTGTCCGGCTACGGTTCGACCGAGGCCGGCGGCATCAGCCACCTGAGGCGATGGCAGGCCACCGACGACATACCGCCCGACGCCAGCCGGCACGGCGGGCCCGGCCGCCGCGACATCGACTGGCGGCTCGACGACCGGGGCGTCATCCTCCTGCGCGAGCGCGAGCCTGCCGCCCTGTTCGACGGTTACGTCACCGCCGCCGGGCTCGAGCCGTCACGCGACGCCAGCGGCTGGTTCGACACCGGCGACCTCGGCCGGCCCGACGCCGGCCACGGTCTCGTCTTCCTCGAGCGTGCGTCCGAGTCGATCCGGGTCAAGGGGGAGTTCGTGCCGATCCCCTACGTGGAGAACCATCTCGCGATGGTCAGCGGGCTGACCGACCACGCCGTGTGGAAGCGTCCCGGCGCCCTGGTCGACGAGGAGGTGGTGCTCTACGCGGTGGCCGACCCGCTGCCGGTGGAGCAACTCCGGCAGCGGATCGCCGGCCTGCCCGCGTTCATGCGGCCGGTGGCGGTCGCCCGGGTCGGCGCGCTGCCCCGGGACGCCGCGGCGGGCAAGGTGCAGCGCCGGCTGCTGGCCGAGCAGCCGGTGCTGGACTGGGTGGAGCTCTCATGACCATCCCTGACGCTCCGTCTCTCCCCGGCTGGGCCCACGACATGGCGGACCTGCACGTGCACGCCGCGCCGAGCCTGCTGCCCCGGCACGGCGACGACCGGGCCACGGTGGCCGCGGAGCGGGCGGCCGGATTCAGCACGGTCGTGCTCAAGGCCCACGAGGGCAGCACCGCCGAGCGAGCCACCTGCGCCGGAGACGGAGCGTTCGGGGGAATCGTTCTCAATAGCGCGGTCGGCGGGGCCAACCCTGACGCGGTCGAGGTCGCGGCTCGGCTCGGCGGCCGGGTGGTCTGGATGCCGACGGTGTCCGCGCGCACCCATAAGGCGGGGGCGGCGTCCCCGGAACTGGCCGTGCACCGCGGCTTCGAGCTGCGGCTGGTCGAGGTGACCGGCGCGGACGGGGCGCTGCGGCCGGAGTGGCTCGACGTGCTCGACGCCGTAGCCGCGCACGACCTGCTGCTGGCCAGCGGCCACCTGTCGGCGGCCGAGACCGTGGTGCTGTTCACCGAGGCCCGGCGGCGCGGGGTGCGGCGGCTGCTGGTCAACCACCCGATGATGGCGTTCCTGGGCTGGAACGACGATGCGGCGCGGGCCCTGCGCGACCTCGGCGCCTACCTGGAGCTCGGCATCCTGCCCGACCTCCTGGACGCCGGCCGTTCCTGCCTCGGCCTGACCGCCGTCTACCCGCTGTCGCTGCTGGCGTTCGGCGGCGACCTCGGGCACGCGCGGCACGATCCGCCGGCCGTGGCCGTTGCCCCCTGGCTGCGCGCCCTGGAACGGCGCGTCGGCGCGGACCGGGCCGCCGCGATCATGACCACCCAGACCCGGAGCCTGCTGCTGCCATGACGACGATCGCGCTACTGCCCGGCGACGGTATCGGCGCCGAGATCCTGGACGGCCCGGTGGAGTTCCTGCGCCGGCTCGAGGCCGACGGCGCGCCGGTCCGGATCACCGGCCCTTGGCCGTACGGGACCACCGGATGGGCGCAGGCCGGCTCGACGCTGCCCGGGGAGACGATCGAGGCCTGCCGGGATGCCGACGTGATCCTGTCCGGCGCGGTCGGGACGCACCCCGGCATCACGGCCGAGCAGTGCCCCCACCCCGAGGCCGCGCTGATCAGCCTGCGGCACCTGTTCGACCTGCGGATCAGCGTGCGCACGGTGCGCGTGCCGGGCGAACAGGACGTGACGATCGTCCGCAACATCACCGGCGGCGCGTACGCGGGCCCGGACCGGCACACCGAGAGCGAGGGCGACGGCGCCGCCGAGGACCGGCTGACGCTCGAGCCCGCCCGGGTGCGGGAGGTGTTCGACATCGCCGTCGGCTACGCCCGGCGGTGCCCGCAGCGGCGCGCGATCAGCGTGGACAAGGCGAGCGTGTTCGCGACCTCCCGGCTGTGGCGGCGCGTCGCGCACGCCGCCGCGCAGGCATCCGGGGTGCCGTTCGCGTCCGTCAACGTCGACCGGGCCGCCTACGAACTGGTCGCCCGGGCCGACCTGCCCGCGGTGATCGTCACCGAGGGGATCTTCGGTGACATCCTCTCCGACGTGGTCTGCGCCCGGGCCGGCTCACCCGCGCTGTGCGGGTCGGCGACGATCAACCCCGACCGGAGGTTCGGGCACGGCACCACGGCGCTGTTCGAGCCCGCGCACGGCTCCTCGCCGCACCGGACCGGCAGCCGCCGGTCGAACCCGACCGGCGCCTGGCTGGCCCTGGCCGACCTGCTGGCCTGGTGCCCGGACCTGGAGGCGCTCGGCCTGCACGCGAGGGTCCGCCGCGCTCTGGACACCGTGCTCCTCACCGCCGCCCCGACCTACGATCTCGCCGCGCCGGGGAGCGAGACCATCGGCCTGGACGAGTTCAACGCCCTGGTCCTGGACGCCCTGGACCTGGACGCCCCGGCCCGGGACACCCGCCTGGAGGCGCACCGATGACCGCACCGCCCGCCATGCCGTTCCGCACCCTGCACCACATCTGCGTCGTCGTCCGCGACATCGACCGGAGCGTGGCCTACTACGAGTCGGTCGGCATCGGGCCCTGGCGGGACTACCCGCCGCTGACCGAGTACACCCGGCTGTCGGCGCCCAGCCCGGAGGCCTTCTACGCGCTGCGCTACAAGGTCGCGAACCTCGACAACGTGCAGCTCCAGCTCTGCCAGCCGCCCGATCTCGACTGCCCCCAGCGGCGTTTCCTCGACACCCGCGGTGAGGGGGTTTTCCACATCGGGTTCGAGGCCGACGTGGACGACGCCGCCGCCGCGGGGGCTGCGCTCGGCCTGGCCCCGCTCATGCGCGGACAGCGAGACGACGGCTCGGGATTCATCTACTTTGATACCCAGGACCAGGCCGGGGTCGTGCTGCTGGCCCGCAGGACCGCCCGGTAGGAGGGCTTCCGGGCTGATCCGGGTTAGCCGGACAGACGTGACGATGTGTCACTATCGTGGGCCGCGGACGGAGGTTTCGTGATCGTGAGCCGCGATACCGACCCGGTGCTGTCAGGGATGTCAGGCAAGATCGCCGACTTCCGGCTGGACGGGTTCATCGGCCAGAGCGCGACGGCGGTCGTTTACCTGGCGCTGGACGAGCGTTCCGGCCCCCACCCGGATCAGAAGGTCGCGCTCAAGGTGCTGGCCCCGGAACTGGCCCGGGACGACGCGTTCCGGGACCAGTTCCTGCACGAGTGCCGGGCGGCCGCCGCGGTCGGGCACCCGCACATCATCCCGGTCTACGCGGCCGGAGAGGCCAACGGGTCGCTCTACGTGGCCATGCGTTACGTGCAAGGCGGTGACGCGCGGTCGCTGCTGAACCGGTACGGCCCGCTGCCGGTGGCCTGGGCCTGGGCCATCATCGCCCAGGTCGCCTCGGCGCTGGACGCCGCGCACGCGGGCGGGGTGATCCACCGCGACGTCAAGCCCACGAACATGCTGCTCGACTCGAGCAGCCCGGCCAGCCCGGGAGCGCCGCGCCGGGCCGACGGCGGCGATTTCGACCACGTGTACCTGTCCGACTTCGGGATGAGCACGAACTCGGTCTCGGCTGACGTCGCCGCGACCGGCCAGTTCGCCGCGACGCTCGATTACGTCGCGCCGGAGCAGATCGAAGGCCGCGCCGTGGACGGGCGCGCCGACCTCTACTCGCTGGCCTGCTCCGGGTTCGAGCTGTTGTGCGGCGCGCCGCCGTTCGGCCAGGACCAGGGGCTGACCGTGATGTACGCGCAGATGTACGCGCCGCCGCCGACGACCACGGCCCGGCGCCGCGACCTGCCGCCCGCGGTGGACCGGGTGCTGGCCACGGCGCTGGCCAAGAACCCGGCCGACCGCTACGCGACCTGCGGCCAGTTCGCCGAGGAACTGCACGCGGCGCTCGGGCTCGCGGGCGGGCAGGCGGCCGTCACCGGCCCGGCCACCACCGGCCCGCTCCTCGCCGGGCCGGCCACCGCCGTCCTTCCGCTGGCCGAGGCCGTCCCGCCCGCCGACGGCAGCGCGCCCTATGCCGCCGCTCCCCCGTACGGCGCGGCTCCGCCGTACGCCACGGCCCCGTCGCCCGTCCCGCCGCCGGCGTCCGAGCCGGCCTGGCCCGCCGTCGGCCGGCTGGGCCCGGCCGACGAGCCGCCCGCCACCGGCACCTGGCTCGAGGACTTCGACGAACCGCCCGTGCTGCCCCCCGCGCCGCTGCCGGACGGGCCAGGCTGGTTCCGGGACGGGCCGCCGCAACCTTCCGGCCCGGCCGGGCCCGGCCAGCCCGCCGCGGGCCTGCCCGCCGCGCCGCGCCGCCCTTCGTTCCGGCTGCCCCGGCTGGACGCCCGCACCAGGAAGTTCCTCCTGACCGCGGGAGCGGTGGTCGTCGTCATCATCGCGGCGGTGGTGGGCATCGAGCTGTCCAGCGGCCCGGCCCCGGGCAAGCCGGCCGCGGCCACCCCGAGCGGGTCCGCGACGCCGTCCGCCGCCGCCACCACGGCCTCGCGCCAGGCGGCGTCGGTCAACACGCTGCTCGGCTCGAGCCTGGCCTCCCGCCAGGCCCTGGCGGGAGCCGTCACGGACGTCCGGGCCTGCACCAACCTGGCCGGCAGTGTGAGCCAGATCCAGCGGGTGGTGGACCGGCGCAGCGCCGAGTACCGCCAGGCTTCAGCCCTGTCGGTGGGTGCGGTCGCGAACGGGCCCGCGGTCAAGGCCGACCTGCTCGTGGCGCTGCGCAACTCGCTGAGCGCGGACCGGGACTACCTGATCTGGGCCCGGCGGCGGCTGAACTTCGGCTGCTCGCCGGGCGCCGCGGCGGGCGTCTACGCCGCCGCGGTCGCGGCGGACTCCCAGGCCGCCGCCTCGAAGCAGGCGTTCGTCGGAGTCTGGAACCCGGTGGCGGCCCGCTACGGCATGCCGCGCAAGACGGCCGACAGCATCTAGCCCGGCCGCCCGGCCCCGGGAACACGCCGCCGGGCGGGCCCGCAGACCCCCGGCCGCGCCGCCGGGCGCTCACAGGTGGTAGGCGTACTCGCGGAACTCCCAGTCGGTGACGAAGCGCTCGAAACGCTCGATCTCGTTGCGCTTGTAGCTCACGAACGAGGTCACGAGGTACTGGCCGAGCACGGCGGCCAGGTCGGTGTCGGCCTCCAGCGCGTCGAGGGCCTCGGCCAGACGCATCGGCAGCATCGGCGACCGGCCGGGGTCGTAGCCGTAGCCCTCCAGCTTGTCCGGCGGCTCGGTCTTGTCCTTGATCCCCAGGTAGACCGCGGCGCCGATGGCGGCCATGGCCAGGTAGGGGTTGGCGGTGGCGTCGCCCAGGCGCACCTCCATCCGCGCCGCGGGCCCGCGCTCGGGCGGGATCCTGACCAGCGCGCTGCGGTTGTCCAGGCCCCAGTCGATCAGCCAGGGCGCGAGCGTGTCGGGCCCGAACCGCTTGTACGAGTTGATTGTCGGGTTGAGCAGGGCGCTCAGCGCCCGGGCGTGCGCCAGCACGCCGCCGATCGCGTGCCGGGCGACCGGCGACAGCCCGTCCGGGCCGTCCGGGTTGCCGAACACGTTGCTCCCGGCCTCGTCGTTGACCGAGACGTGCACGTGGAAGCCCGAGCCGCCCTCGTCGTTGAACGGCTTGGCCATGAACGTGGCCAGCAGGCCGCGGTGGCGCGAGACCTCCTGCACCGCGGACTTCAGCCGGAACGAGCGGTCGGCGGCGTCGGCCAGCCCGGAGTGATCGAGGTTGATCTCGAACTGGCCCGGGGAGAACTCGTGGTTGGCCGCGGTCACCCGCAGGCCGGCGTCGCGCAGCTGGCGCAGCATGTGCACGAGCAGCCCCTGCGGGTCGCCCTTGCGGCCCACGACGTACACGTTGCCCGGCTCGTTGGCGTAACGCTCCCAGCGGCCGTCCGCCGCCTGCTGGCACAGGTAGAACTCCAGCTCGGGACCGCAGACCAGGGCGTAGCCGAGGCCGGCCACCTGCTCGGCCACCCGCCGCGCGGCCGCGCGCGGCGACTCCGGCGCCGTCTCGCCGCCGGGCAGGCTCGCCTCGCCCAGGCACCACGCGGCGTTCGGCTCCCAGGGCAGCGGCGTGAGCGTGGCCAGGTCGGGACGGACGATGATGTCGGGCAGTCCGTCGGTCAGGCCGCCCTGCACCGGCACCACGTCGCCCATCGGCGAGGTGTGATAGACCGCGCGGCAGAACGCGAGGCCGTGCCCGGCCGCCGCGGGCAGTTCGTCGAGCAGCACGTCCCGGCCCCGGTCCACGCCGATCAGGTCCGGATAGGAGACCCGGATCACGTCGACGCCCTGTTCCCGCAGCCGCTCGCAGACGGCAGCGACCTCTGATGGTTGCGTCACGGCGGCTCCAGGGGCGGGCGGCGTTCGGCGGGGGCGGACGCGGTGCGAGCGGAAAACGTTCGGTTACAAACGATCTGTCGCAGCGTAAACCGGGGCCGGCGGCCCGGGCAAGCGCCCGCCGGGAACACCGCGGCAGCCTACCAGGCAGGCCCGCCGCGCCAGCCCGGCAGCGGGCGGTCGCCGACGGCCACGGCAAGGCCGGCGCGGGCCAGCAAGCGGGTGGAATCCAGGGTGGGCAGCGGCGAGTCGGCGGGCATCACCAGCAGCGGGATCTCGGTGCAGGCGAGCGCTACCGCGTCGCAGCCGCGCTCCGCCAGGCCGGCGATGACGCGGACGTGCTCGCGGCGTGATTGCCCGGTGAACACGCCGTTCACCAGCTCGGCAAAAATGATCTCGTTGATCAGCTGCCGGTCGCCGTCGGCGGGAACCTCGCTGGCGATCCCGCGGGCGGCCAGTGCCCGGGGATAGAGCGGGCTGTCCATCGTGTACCTGGTGCCGAGCACGCCAACGCGGGTGCGGCCGTCGCGCGCCGCCTGGCCGGCGACCACCTCGGCGATGTGCAGGCCCGGCAGGGCCAGGTCCGGCCCGGTCCGCTCCAGGGCCAGGTGCGCGGTGTTGTCCGGGCAGATAAAGAAGTCAGCCCCCGCGCGGGCGAGCCGTTCGGCGCTTACCGCCAGCGTGGCCCGGATCGAGTCGTGGTCTCCGGCGTCCCACGCGGGCATGCTGTGGCCGAACGCGATGTAGTCCAAGGTCACGTCCGGGTACACGTGGGAACCGAGGCGGCGGACACCTTCCCGGCAGAACTCCAGGAAGCAGAGGGCGGCGCCTTCGGTGCTGTGCGCGAGGATCCCGCAATGCCTCATGTGGGCTCAACCCCAGGGTCGGTTGACGATCGGCGGCCGGGGCAGGATCCTGGCCGCGTGACCGGCTTCAGATAGCACTGAACTCAACGTAGCTCGGCTGACAGGCGGGCCCGCGGCGGGCTCGCCCTGTCCGCGTGCGCAGGCTCCGACAGCCGTGCTCCTCCACGGCGCTGGCCGCATTCACCGCCAGCGACCGCCAGGAGGAACACGCCAGTGCCCAGCAAGCCTCGCTTCATCGCGCTCGCGCAGCGCGTGCGCCAGCTTTACCCGCAGATCCCAGATCCGGCCCGTCTTATCAGTGACGGGCGCGTGCGCGTCAACGGGGTGGTCAACAGCAACCCACGCGCCCGCGTACCGCGAGACGCGGCCGTCATCATCGCCGCAGTGCCGCCAGCGCCCCGTGGAGCCCGCAAGCTCGCCGCCGCCCTGGAGGCCTTCGCCGTGTCCGCCGCCGACCGCGTGGCGGTCGACATCGGCGCCGCGGCGGGCGGGTTCACCGTCGCGCTGCTGGCGGCCGGCGCACGGCGGGTCTATGCCGTCGACGCGGGCTACGGCCAGCTCCTCGGTTCGCTCCGCGCCGACAAGCGCGTCGTGACCCTGGAGCGGACCAACATCGGCGCGCTCCGCCCCTCCCTTGTCCCCGACGCCGTCGAGATCGTGGCCATCGACTTGTCCTACCTGTCCCTGGCCAGGGCCGCGCCGCAGGTCGAGGCCATCGTCATCGCCGGGAACGCCGACCTGATCGCCCTGGTCAAGCCCATGTACGAGCTCGGGCTCGCCGCTCTCCCCGCCGCCTCCGGCCAGCGGGTCAAGGCTGTCGAGCTGGCCGCTGCCGGGTTCGAGGCCAACGGCTGGCACACCCCCCGGTGGATCGAGAGCCCGGTCGCCGGGCGGCGCGGCGCCGCGGAGTACCTGTTGCACCTGCGGCGGGGACGGCTGGTCTAGCATCCAGGTCGTAAGGATGCGAACGACATACGGGAGCGCGCGTGAGTGACCTGGCCGGGTTCTTCTACCCGAGGACGGCGACCGGGCGGGCCTCGCTGCTGCCCGCGCCGCCGTGGCACTATTCCGGCGACCTGCTCACCGTGGAGTACCGGACCGACCCGGCGCGGGTCACCGAGCTGCTGCCCGCCCCGCTCGTCCCCGCGCCGGACGACCCCGGCGCGGTGGCGCTGATCTGGGCCGACTGGCAGTCCTGCGGCGACGACGGGGCCGAGCTGCTCGACCCGGTACGGGCCCAGTACCGCGAGTGCTTCGCGGTGGTCCGGTGCGGCTACGGCGGGCAGGTGTACTCGCGCTGCGTGTACATCTGGGTCGACGCGGACTTCGCCCTGGCCCGCGGCCTGCACCAGGGCTACCCGAAGAAGCTGGGGTCCATCCGCCAGACCCGTCCGCACCCGTTCGGCCGCGCGGCCCCGCGGATCGCGCCGGGCGGGACGTTCGCCGGGACGCTGGCCGCGGCCGACCGGCGGCTGGCCCAGGCGGTGGTGACGCTGCGCGAGCCGGCCGGGACCAACGGGTTCGTCAACGCCCACCCGATGGCGCACCACCGGTGGATGCCGTCGATCGAGAAGGGCGGGCCCGACGCCCTGGACGAGCTGGTCGTGTCGGGCAGCGCCAGCGTCGAGGCCGGCCCGGCCTGGCGCGGCGACGCCACCCTCGAGCTGTTCGACTCGCCCACCGAGGAACTCGCCCGGCTGGAGGTGCACGAGATCATCGGCGGCTACTACCGGCAGGTCGGGGTCACCTGGGACGGTGGCCGCGTCCTGGCCCGCCCCGGCGCGCCGGCTGTCCCGTGATCGGCGCCCCCCGGCCGGTCCGCCCCTTGACGGCCCCGGGCCGGAAATCTAGTTTGGGTCCAAACGAGATGGGCATCTCCGTCTTCGCCCCGGAGGGATGGCGCAGCGATGGGTGAAGTGGTCGGAGCGGGCCTGCTCGCTCACGTGCCGACGATCATGCTTCCGCAGCCGGACCGCCTGGACCTGAACGAGGGCCGGGAGATCAGCCTGGTGCCGGGGCTCGAGCGGCTCCGGGCCGAGGTCTTCGAGGTGCTCGACTACGACACCGTCGTGGTCTTCGACTCACACTGGTTCACCACCGTGGAGTTCGTGATCTCGTCCCACGAGGTCAGGGCCGGGCTGTTCACGTCCGATGAGCTGCCCCGCGGGATGTGCCGCATCCCCTACGACTGGCCCGGGGATCCCGGTCTGGCCCACGCGGCCGCCGCGCTCGGCGACAAGCACGGCACCTGGATCACCGCGATCGACGACCCGTACCTGCCGCTGCACTACGGGACCGTGAACCTGTGGTCCTACCTCGGCCGCGGGCTCGGCGCGCGCTGGGTCTCGGTCAGCAACACCGCCGAGACCGGCGACACCGAGGACTTCCTGCGGGCGGGCCGGGCGGTGGGTGAGGCGATCGCGCAGAGCGACCGGCGGGTCCTGCTGCTGGCGTCCGGCGCGCTGTCGCACACGTTCTGGCCGCTGCGGGAGCTGCGCGCGCACGAGGCCAGCGATCCAGCGCACATCCGCACCGCGCAGGCCCGGGCGGCCGACGCCGAGCGGGTCGCCTGGCTCGAGGCGGGCGATCACGCCCGGGTCCTCGACACCATGCCGGAGTTCCTCCGGGTCCGGCCGGAGGCGAAGTTCGCGCACTACCTGATGATGGTGGCCGCGCTGGGCGGACGCGCCGTGCGCGCCCGCGGCCGCCCGTTCAGCGACTATGAGAACTCGGTGGGCACCGGCCAGATGCACCTGTGGTTCGACCGGCCGGCCGCGGGCTGGACCGGGCAGGAGGACGGATGACCGAGTACCGCAGGATCCTGCTCGACGGCGCGGTGGTGCAGGTCCGCCGGGACGGCGACGATCTGGTCAGCGGGGACGGGCGCCGGGTCAGCGCGGCGGACGCCGTGCACCTGCCGCCGGTGACGCCGACCAAGATCATCGCCGTGCACCTCAACCACCTCAGCCGGGTCACCGAGTTCGGGGCCCGGCTGCCCCCGGCGCCCACGTACTTCACCAAGCCGGTCTCCGCGCTGGTCGCGCACGGCGGCGCCGTGGTCAGGCCGGCCAACTGCAAGTACCTGAACTACGAGGGCGAGGTCGCGATCGTGATCGGCCGGACCTGCCGCAACGTGCCGCAGGCCCGGGCCGGCGAGTACATCGCGGGCTACACGATCGCCAACGACTTCGGGCTGCACGACTTCCGGGACACCGACGCCGGGTCGATGCTGCGGGTCAAGGGCTCGGACACGATGGCCCCGCTCGGCCCGGGCCTGGTCACCGACTGGGATTTCCGCGGCAAGCGGCTGCGCACCTACGTCAACGGCCGCCTGGCCCAGGACGGCTCCACCGACGAGATGAACTGGGACATGCACTACCTGGTGGCCGATATAGCCCGCACCATCACGCTCAGCCCCGGGGACGTGCTGCTATCCGGGACGCCCGCCGGGTCCCGCCCGGTCCGGCCCGGCGACGTGGTCGAGGTGGAGGTCGACGGGCTGGGCCGGCTGACCAGCCACGTCGTGGCGGGCCCGGGGCCGGTGCCGTCCGAGCTCGGCGCGCAGCCGAGCGAGAGCGAGGAGGTTGTCTCCACCGCGCTCGGCGGCGACTGGGAGTTCCGCGGCATCCGCCCGCCCAATCGCACCCCCTGACCCACCACCTGCCCCACGAACACCAAATCCATCGAGGGATGAAATCAGCGGTGCTGTCTTGACCGGTTATGGGCGGATAGAACTTAACCACTAAATTCAACAAGTGTTCAAGGGCGGCTGGGGGAGGCGGGAGGGGACGTGGGGGGAACGAGGATGTGCTTGATACTCAGCGAGAACTGGACCATGACGCCGGGCCGGGACCTGGCCAGCCTGGTGGGGTGGGCGCGGGAGGCCGAGGACGCCGGGTTCGACTCGGTCATGATCAGTGAGCACATCGTGCTCGGGCCGTCGGCGGGCGCGAACGGGGTCATGCCGAACCCGCGCGAGTACGCCCTGCCCGGCAACCAGGACCCGGCCACCCCGTGGCCAAGCTCGGTGGTGCTGCTGGCGGCGATCGCCGCCGTCACCGAGCGGATCCGGCTGGTCGCGGGCGCGGTCATCGCCCCGCTGCGGCACCCGCTGCTGATCGCGCGCGAGCTCGGCTCGCTGGACCTGCTCAGCGGCGGGCGGCTGGTCGTGCTGCCCACCGTCTCCTGGCTGGCCGAGGAGTACGCGGCGCTCGGGGTGCCGTTCCGCTCCCGCGGCGACCTGCTCGACGAGCACCTGCGGGCCTGGGCGGTGCTGTGGCGCGACACCCCGGCGTCCTACGCCGGCGCGCACTACTCGTTCCGCGACGTGTACTTCGAGCCGAAGGCGTTCCGGCCCGCGGGCCCGGTCCTGTGGCTCGGCGGCGCCGGGATGCACCGGCGGATGGTGGAGCGCATCGTCCGGTACGGCGACGGCTTCAACCCGCTCGGCCGGCCGTCGGCGGACGAGATG
>Ga0335078_10001312_pt1 | contig 37771 bp, 34 predicted proteins | sample Lox_Sample_32_FD_206711 | JGI IMG/M metagenome (GOLD analysis project Ga0335078, IMG submission 206711) | Soil microbial communities from Loxahatchee National Wildlife Refuge, Florida, United States - Lox_Sample_3.2 | ecosystem: Environmental > Terrestrial > Soil > Wetlands | place: USA... | reverse complement strand
GACATCGGTCTGGGTGGCCGAGGCGTGGGGGCAGGACGCGTTCACGCCGCTGGCCTATCTGGCCGCGCAGACCGAGCGGATCGCGCTCGGCACGGCGATCGCGCAGCTCGGCGCCCGCAGCCCCGCGATGCTCGCGATGTCGGCCATGTCGGTGCAGCTGCTGTCCGGCGGGCGCTTCCGGCTGGGCGTCGGGACCAGCGGGCCGCAGGTCATGGAGGGCTGGCACGGGATCAGCTTCGACAGGCCGCTGACCGCTACCAGGGAGACGATCGAGATCGTCCGGGCGATCGCCGCGGGCGAGCGGGTGAGCTACGAGGGAGCGGTGTACCGGCTGCCGCTGCCGGGCGGGCCCGGCCGCGCGCTGCGCTCCATGCTCCCGCCCGCCACGGTACCGGTCTACGTGGCGGCGCTCGGGCCGCGCAACCTGGAGCTGACCGGCCGGCTCGCGGACGGCTGGATAGGGAACGCGTTCATGCCCGAGCACAGCGCCGTATTCCTGGACCGGATCGCCGCCGGCGCGGCAGCGGCGGGCCGCTGCATGGCAGACCTGGATCTTGTCATCCCGGTCAGCGTCGAGATCACCGAGGACGCCGACGCGGCGGCGCGCAGGCACGCCCGTGGCTACGCCTTCACGATCGGCGCGATGGGCTCGCGCGACCAGAACTTCTACAATGCCGCGTTCACCCGGCAGGGCTACGGGGACGACGTCCGCGCCGTGCAGGAGCTGTGGCTTGCGGGCAGGCGGGACGAGGCTGCCGACCGGGTGCCGCTGGCGATCGGCAGCAAGACCAACCTGCTGGGCCCGCCCGGCGTGCTCACCGATCGGCTGCGCCGGTACCGGGACGCGGGCATAACGACCCTCCAGGCGAAGCTGGCCGGCGACGACCGGACCCGGCTCGACACCCTCGCTCAGCTCGTCGACCTCGTAGCGGCGGTCACCGCGGAGACCGGCAAGGCTCGCTAGCGAACCCCCTCGACCCGCCAGGGAGCCTTGCAGGTCCGCGCTAGGACGCCACCGGCCTGCGCCGCCGGTAGCCGGCGATGTCGCTGGGCTGGGGCAGGTTTGCCCCGGCGCGCACCGCTGGACCCGACGGCGCCGAGAGCGTGTCGGCCAGCTCGGCGTACGCGCGCGCCCTGTCGTTGTCCCGCGCGTGCTCCGCGCACCGGCCGCCTGGAATGTTGTCGCAGTCCCAGCAGCCGGTCGCCGCCAGCCCGGAACTGCGGTATCTGGCCGCGTCCCCCAGCGCGGCCAGTACCGTCTCCAGCTGCCGCGGGGTCAGCGCGGTCTCGTCCCGGCCTGCCTGCCGGGCGCGCCGCAGCAGCGACACCACGCTCGCAGCATTCCTCTTGTCCCAGTGCACGAGCCTGGCCAGGAACTGGCGGTCCCGGCCGGCCAGCGCTATCCCCGCCAGCGCTGCCTCGAGCTCCGCCCTGGTGGCCGCCCGCCCGGCCCGGCCGGCCGCCACCGTGATCGCGGGCACTGCGGACGGAGCTGCCGTGGTGCATGCCTGCTCCTCGTGCACCCGCCGTGGCCGGATGCAGGACGGAGTTGGAACGGCAGGCTCCTGCCGGACACCAGGTCCGTACCCCGGATCAGTCATCACCGTGTGGCCTCCTCGTCCGGCTCCGGCCCGCCCGGCTGCCGGTCTGCGGCCCGCCTCCGTGCCACCCGCCGGGACCGCGGCTGGCAGGTGATGGCAGGACCTCGGGAGTATGACGCGCAGCGGTGCACTCAGGTTGACACGGCGCTGTCGGTCAAACACCGTGCGTAACTGACCTGGGGCGGGCCGCCGGGTTCCTGGCGCCCCCATTGCGGTGAACCGCCCGAAGGGGGCACGCGTCATACAGAGCGAGCCTGCGGGTTCACTTGGCTGTATTAGAATCGGTTTCTAGCCGTGTCTCGGACCGTTCCTGACCTGCGGTACCGCGACGGTGGCTGGGGCGCCGAGACCGCCGGCACAGAGCGCCGGCGGGCAGGACGTCTTGACCCTCAACAATCATGCACGCCGTCACCGCGTCTGATACCCGGCCTCGGCGCGTGGAGGAGGCCGGGAGACTGTGACCAAGCAGGTCCAGCAGCTCGATCGTGTCATCATCAGGTTCGCCGGGGACTCCGGTGACGGCATGCAGCTCGCCGGGGACAGGTTCACCCAGGAGACTGCGACCTTCGGCAACGATCTGTCCACACTGCCCAACTTCCCGGCGGAGATCCGCGCCCCGGCAGGCACCCTGCCGGGCGTGTCCAGCTTCCAGCTGCACTTCGCCGATCACGACATCCTGACGCCCGGAGATGCCCCGGACGTGCTGGTCGCGATGAACCCCGCGGCGCTCAAGGCGAACCTCGACGACGTGCCGCGCGGCGCGGACATCATCGCCAACACGGACGAGTTCACCAAGCGCAACCTCGCGAAGGTGGGCTACCAGGCGAACCCGCTGGACGACGGTTCGCTCGACGCCTACCAGCTGCACGCGATCCCGATCACCTCGGTGACGGTCAAGGCGCTGGAGAACTTCGACATCACCCGCAAGGACGCCGAGCGGGCCAAGAACATGTTCGCCCTCGGGCTGCTGTCCTGGCTGTACAACCGGCCGGTCGAGGGCACCATGAAGTTCCTCGAGTCTAAGTTCGGCACGAAGCCCGAGATCCTCGCCGCGAACAAGGCTGCCTTCCAGGCGGGCTGGAACTACGGCGAGACGACCGAGGCGTTCTCGGTCCAGTACGAGGTCGCGCCCGCCAAGCTCGAGCCCGGCACGTACCGGAACATCACCGGCAACAGTGCCCTCGCCTACGGCCTCGTCGCCGCGTCCCGGCGTTCTGGCCTGCCGCTGTTCCTGGGCTCTTACCCGATCACCCCCGCGTCGGACATCCTGCACGAGCTTTCCAGGCTCAAGCGTTTCGGCGTGCGCACGATGCAGGCCGAGGACGAGATCAGCGGCGTCGGCGCGGCGCTCGGGGCCTCCTTCGGCGGCAGCCTGGGCGTGACCACGACCTCCGGTCCCGGCATGTGCCTGAAGGCCGAGACGATCGGCCTGGCCGTGTCGGTCGAGCTGCCGCTGATCGTCTGCGACATCCAGCGGGCCGGGCCTTCCACCGGCATGCCGACGAAGACCGAGCAGGCAGACCTGCTGATGGCTCTCTACGGCAGGAACGGCGAGTCACCGGTCGCGGTGCTCGCACCCTCGACCCCGGCCGATTGCTTCGAGACGGCCATCGAGGCGGTGCGGATCGCGGTCAAGTACCGGACGCCCGTCATCATCCTCTCCGACGGCTACCTCGCTAACGGTTCCGAGCCCTGGCGGGTACCGAGCGTGGACGGCCTCGCGCGGCTGCGCGACGAGTTCAGCTTCGCCAGCGGCCAGTCGGTGGCCGAGGGCGAGGAGTTCCAGCCGTTCCAGCGTGACCCGCAGACGCTGGCCAGGCCGTGGGCCATCCCCGGCACCCCAGGCCTGGAGCACCGGATCGGCGGCATCGAGAAGGCCGACGGCTCCGGCAGCATCTCCTACGATCCGGACAACCACGACCGGATGGTGCGGCTGCGGCAGGCCAAGATCGACGGCATCGCCGCCGACATCGCCCCGCTCGAGGTCGACGACCCGGACGGCAGCGCCAGGGTACTGGTGCTCGGCTGGGGCTCGACATACGGCTCGATCGGCGCCGCCGTGCGGCGGGTCCGGCTCGCGGGCGGCTCCGTCGCACAGGCGCACCTGCGGCACCTGTCGCCGTTCCCGGCCAACCTCGCCGACGTGCTGCACGCCTACGACAAGGTGCTGGTGCCAGAGATCAACCTCGGCCAGCTCGCGCTGCTGCTGCGCGGCCGGTACCAGGCCGACGTGGTCTCCTACAACAGGGTCCGCGGCCTGCCGTTCCGTGCCTCCGAGCTGGCCGACGTCATCCAGGATGTGATCGCGAATGTCTGACTCTGTCGCAAAGGACGCTGAGTTCCCCGAGCCGCAGCACCGGTTCGGATCGCTGACCCTGGTCCCCAAGGCGGACGAGAAGCTCTCGACCAGGGACTTCAAGTCCGACCAGGAGGTCCGCTGGTGCCCGGGCTGCGGTGACTACGCCATCCTGGCCGCGTTCCAGAGCTTCCTGCCAGAGCTGGAGATCCCGCGCGAGAACCTTGTCATCGTGTCTGGCATCGGCTGCTCGTCCCGGCTGCCCTACTACGTGAACAGCTACGGGATGCACTCGATCCACGGCCGCGCGCCCGCGATCGCCACCGGTCTCGCCGCCTCCCGGCCCGACCTGTCTGTGTGGGTGATCACCGGCGACGGCGACGCCCTCTCCATCGGCGGCAACCACCTGATTCACGCCCTGCGCAGGAACGTCAACATCAAGATCCTGCTGTTCAACAACCGGATCTACGGGCTGACGAAGGGTCAGTACTCGCCCACGTCCGAGCAGGGCAAGGTCACCAAGTCCACGCCGTTCGGCTCGCTGGACACGCCGTTCAACCCGATCTCCCTGGCGCTAGGAGCCGAGGCTGGCTTCGTCGCCAGGACGATCGACTCCGACCGGAAGCACCTCACCAGCGTGCTGCGCGCGGCCGCCGATCACAAGGGCACCGCGTTCGTGGAGATCTACCAGAACTGCCCGATCTTCAACGACGACGCGTTCCTGCCGGTGACCGAGCCCGGCCAGCGCGAGCAGCGCGTCATCCGGCTGGAGGACGGGCAGCCGATCAGGTTCGGCACGGACGGGGAGCTGGGCCTGCGGTTCGGCCGGTACGGCGCGCTCGAGGCGGTCCAGGCCGCCGGCGCCGACCAGGACGCACTGCTGACCCACGACGTGCATGCCGACCCGTCGTATGCGTTCGCGCTGTCCCGGCTGGACAGCTCCGACTTCGCGCACACTCCGATCGGCGTGTTCCGGTCGGTAGAGCGGTCCAGCTACGACGACCTGATGACGGCGCAGATCGAGGCGGCCAGGCAGAAGCAGGGCGACGGCGATCTGGCGGAGCTGCTGGCAGGCAGCGACACCTGGCAAGTTGGCTAGCTGATGACCGCGGGGGGATCCGGGGGGTCGTCCGCCCGGCCGGGCACGCAGGCTGGTGCCGCGGGCCATGTCCCGCCGAGCAAGGCCGTCGAGGTCGACCGGGCAGGCCCGGTGACGACGGTGGTCCTGAACCGGCCGGACGTGCGCAACGCCGTAGACGCGCCGACCGCCGCCGCGCTCGCGGAGGCGTTCGCCGACTTCGACGCCGACAGCGACGCGGCCGTCGCGGTGCTCTTCGGAGCCGGCGGCACGTTCTGCTCCGGCGCTGACCTCAAGGCCATGGGCAGTGAGCGCGGCCTCCGGGTCGCGGCCGACGGCAACGGGCCCATGGGTCCGACCCGGATGCGGCTGTCCAAGCCCGTCATCGCCGCGGTCGCCGGCCACGCGGTGGCCGGCGGGCTCGAGCTGGCGCTCTGGTGCGACCTGCGCGTCGCCGAGGAGAGCGCGGTCTTCGGGGTGTTCTGCCGCCGCTGGGGCGTGCCGCTGATCGACGGCGGCACGGTACGGCTGCCGCAGGTAGTCGGCATAGGCAGGGCCATGGACATGATCCTCACCGGGCGCCCGGTGCCCGCGGCAGAGGCGCACCAGATGGGGCTCGTCACCCAGCTCGTCCCGGCCGGCCAGGCGCGCCAGGCGGCGGAGCAGCTGGCGCGGCAGATCGCGGCGCTGCCGCAGGTCTGCCTGCGCGGCGACCGGGCGTCCGCGCTCGATGCGGCCTCGCTCGGCTTCGACGACGCGATGGCCAACGAGTTCAGGCACGGCCTCGCCACGCTGACCGATCCGGGCGTATTCGAGGGTGTCGCCAGGTTCCGCGGGGGCGCCGGGCGCGGCGGCACGCAGGCATGATTGTGCCTCGGCGGCGCTAACCAGGCACGTGCGTAGCGCGTCTTCTGGTCTAGACACAGCCAGCAGGGGAGTCGCCATGTCACGTCCGTCCACGACGTTCGCAGTCATTCTCACGACCGGGGCTGCGCTGCTCGCCACGTGCGCAGTCGCCGCCCCGGTCAGGGCCAGCACCGCGGCCAGCGCGCCGACGGCGATCTGCCGGTCCGCGAGCCGGCCCCGGCTGGCCGCCTGGATGTCGCGCGGGATACAGCGCGCGATCGCGGGCCGCGCGTCGCGGATCGGGCTCACCGTCGCCGACCCGCGGCTCGGCCTGTCCTGCGCGCTGCACCGCACCTCGCATTTCCGGGCGGCCAGCGCGATCAAGGTGACGATCATCAGCGCGCTGCTCTACAAGGTGGGCGGTCCCGGCCATATGACGACTGCCCAGCACGGCCTGGCGTGGCGGATGATCACCGAATCGGACAACGCGGCAGCCACCAGGCTCTGGGATGAGGTCGGCGACGCGGGCATGCAGCGTTTCGTCAGCGCCGCGCGCATGTCGCACACGATCCTCGACGACGGGGCCTGGGGCCTGAGCCAGCTGACCGCGCAGGACGAGCTGACGTTGCTGACGCTGCTGACCACCGCGGGGAAGCTGCTCAGCAACACCTCGCGCGGCTACGTGCTGTGGCTCATGTCGAAGGTGATTCCCAGTCAGCGCTGGGGCGTGCCCGCCGGCGCCCCGGCCGATGTCACGGTCTCGGTGAAGAACGGCTGGCTGCCCGATCCGGTCACCGGCCGCTGGCACATCAATAGCATCGGCGCGTTCCGCAGCCTCGGCGCGTACCGCAGCCGCCACATCGACTACCAGATCGCTGTCCTCACCGATGGCAACCCGTCCGAGAGCTACGGCATCGGCACCATCCAGGCAGCCGCCAGGGTCATCAATCACGACATCGCGAGCGCCTGACTCGCGCGGGCCGGCCGGGCCGGCCTATAGTGCGGCGTGCTCACGTCTGGCCAGGCCGGCGGCGTCGCTGCCCGCTCGGCCTTCCCCGACTACCGGTTCGCGCCCAATCTGGGTGGCCGGCCGGATGTCTACGAGCTGGAGAACCAGGCGCTGCGGCAGGCTGGTCACGTGCTGTCGGCGATGCGCGGGCTTGCTCCGTGGGCCGGCCGGACGATCGTGGACCTCGGCTGCGGCAGCGGCTTCTGGCTGACGGTGTACGCAGCAGACGCGGCCAGGGCCATCGGCATCGAGCCGGATAGCGTGCTTCTCGAGGCGGCGCAGCGCCGGACCGCGCAGGATCCCGGCGTCGAGACCCTGGCCGGCTCGGCCGAGCACATTCCGCTCCCCGACAGCTCCGCGGACGTGGTGCACGCGCGGTTCGCGTACTTCTTCCCGCCGGGCACGGACGCGGGCCTGGCCGAGGTGCTGCGGGTGCTGCGTCCAGGGGGCCGGCTCATCGCCGTCGACAACGACTACCGGTGGGGCGAGTTCGCGGGCCTGCTGGCGGCCTCGGCCGCCAGCCCGCCGGCGCAGACGGCCGCGCGCACCGACCGGTGGTGGGCCGAGCGCGGGGCAACCCGGCACGAGGTCCGGTCGGAGCTCAGGTTCGCGTCACACGCAGACCTCGCCGCCGTGCTGCGCATCGAGTTCCCCGTCCCGGTAGCCGACGCGTGGCTGCGCCGCCATCCCGTCGCCACCCGGCTCAGCTACGGCTACGTCCTGTTCGCGGTGGCGGCCTGAGCGCACCCAGGCGACCGCGAGCACGCCGCCGCAGACCAGCAGGGCGCCAGCGACCTGAAGCAGCGTCGGCCGCTGGCCGAGGATGATATCGGCGAGGACCATGGCCGCAGCCGGCTGCAGCAGAAGCAGCAGGGAGGACAGCGCGGCGGGCAGCTGCGGGAGTGACGAGGTAATGAGCAGCCAGCCGGCGGTCTGGCTGAGCAGTGCCAGCATGAGCAGCCAGCCGAGCGACGCCGGCGCGAGGCGGAACTGGAATCCGCCGAAGGCGAGGCCGAGCAGCAGCGATCCCGCCGCGGCGCCCGCGGTCGCGTCGGCGAGCTGGCCGGCCACGTGTCCGCCCGACCCTGCCTTCTGCCGCATGGTCAGCAGGAACACGGCGTAGGCCGCGGACGTCGCGAGGCCGAAGCCGATACCGGCCGTCGGTGCAAGTCCCGCCGTGCTGCCGCCCACGGCGCCCGAGACCAGCACGACGCCGACGAAGACCACGGGAAGCATCGTGAGGAACCGGCGGTTCGGCCGCTCCTTGAGCACCAGCCAGGCCAGCACGCCGACGAAGAGGACCTGAAGGTTGCCGAGCACCGTCGCGACACCGGCGCCGACGTCGGCGATCGCGTGATTCCACAAGACGAGGTCCACGGCCAGGAACAGGCCCGCGAGGAGCGCATACAGGCGGTTCTCGCGGGAGCGGGCCCCACGCCGGCGCTGCTCGGCCACCGCGAGGGGGACCAGTACCGGCAGCGCCAGCACGCACCGGTAGAACGCGGTGGTCGCCGGGCCGGCGTGCGCCAGCGTCACGAGGATCGCGGAGGAGGAGATGCACGCGGCGCCCAGCGCGGCCCGTGCGGCCGGCCGGCCGTCCTGTCGCGCAGGCTCGGCGGTCTTGGATGTCAGGACTGTTTCGTCATACGGTACTGACATGAGCACAACTCTAGGCGGCCAGGCTGACAGGAGTCAAAGGCTCTTTGATGCTGACCAGCTGGAAGCCATGGCCGGCTGCACCGAGCTCATCAACTCGGGCCGGTCGGGTGCCGGCGAGCAGCTCACCGACGTCCGCGCGATCCAGTCATTCGCGGACCGGTACGCCTTCGCCGGGCAGCCTGCCGGGCCGGACGACGTGCCGCTGCTGCGCACCTACCGGACACGGCTGGACGAGATTGCCGCCGCATGCGCGGCGGCCGACCTCGAGGTGGCGATCGAGCGGCTCAACGCGCTGCTGGCGCAGACTGGCGCCAGCCCGCAGATCGCCTCCCACGATGGCCGCGGCCCGCACATCCACGTGTCCCGGCTGGACGTGCCGCTTGCCACCCGGATGGCGGCGCACTTCGCCATGGGGCTGGCCTGGCTGGTGGTGGCCGGGCAGGCCGGGCGCGTCCGCAACTGCGAGTCTCCGACCTGCAACGACGTCTTCGTCGACCTGTCGCGAAACCGGTCGCGCAGGTACTGCGATAGCCGTACCTGCGGCAACCGGCTGCACGTGGCCGCCTACCGGGCTCGCAAGCAGGCCGCCCGCTAGGCGATCGCTACCGCGTGCGCCACACCGAGGCCCAGCCCGCCGGATAGAACGGCGGCAGGATCCCGAACCCCGCCTGGCCGGAGTTGGGCGCGGCCGGGACACCGAGTGCATGCAGCAGCCGGTCGAAGTTGAGCCCGACCCGCGTGGGGAACGGCCCGCCGCCGCTGATGCCGCCGGCGGCCGGTAGCTGCGACTCGGCCGACAGGCCGTTCGGCATCGCCCACCCGGTCTCGATCCCGTCGCCGCCGTCGTACATGCGGCCTATCACGGTCCCGGACGTCACGCGCTCGCCTGCCCTGACGACTGGCGTGACGTTCTCCGCCACGTAGACCTCCAGACCGCGCGCGGGTCCCGTGGTGAGCTCGTAGGTGATCCAGCCGCCGCCCGGCCAGCCGTAATTGTCCCCCGCGGCGCTGGTGATGACGGCCCGGCCGATCGCATAGACCGGCCCCGTGCCGCCGAAATCCACGCCCATGTCGACTCGCTCGGGGACGAGACCCGAGACCGCGCGCAGCGGGTTGCGGTAGACCGGGCGGCGGGCGGCCTGCTTGTGCTTACGCGGCAGGCTGCGCCGGGCGCCGATGGCCAGATCCGGCCGGCCCGCCGCGATCGTCCGCGGCGGAACGACGAGTGCGACGGGATGCGGCGCTGGCCGCTGGAAGCGTGCTGCGGTGGCTCCGGCCTGTGCGCGCGCGGTCTGCGCGGGCGAGAAGCTGCGGACTGCCAGGGCACTGACGGCCGCCACGATAGCGACCGCGACGAGCACGTGCCTGGCCCGGTGCGGGGCCGGTAAGCGCCTGCGGCGATGCCCGGGAGCATCGCGAGTAAATGCTGCTGGCGGGTCAACGGGCTTGCGGTGCTGGCCGGATGGTCTGGACACGGCATGCCTTCGGCTCGGGCGCTCCGTTCGCGCTAAGCCATCACCGGCTGCTGGCCGTGCCAGGACAACGGCCAGCCGCGCGCGGGCGCTGGGCGGGTTCAGGGCCCATAAGTCACGATCAGTGATACGCCGCACACGCTCGGTGCTGTCGAGACACCACGATGCACCGGATCCCGTCGCCGCGCCGCCGGAATTACCAAAAGCAGCTCCGGCGTGTCGCCCGGCCATTCGGGCGGCGATCTCACTCGCCCGGCTGCGACGCGACCGCGGCTCTTAACTCCTGGTTCGGCTGCCGGTAACGACGTTTCGACCGGCTGAAACTTACCCTGCCGTTCCTATCCTCAACGGTTATGTAACACGAGCCAGATTTTGCAGACGCGATCCTGATAGCTGGCCTATTGTCATTATGAGCTCGGAAAGAAGGGACATCCCATGAAGGGTCTGCTTGCACGATCTGGCGTAGCGGCACTGGGGCTTTCATTAATCGCAGTTATGGCGCAGAGCGCGCCGCAGGGCGTCACCGCGGGCGGCAGGGCGCCGAGCGCCGCGGTCGTCGCCCAGGCGCGGTCAGCGTTCGTCAAGGCCATGTCGGCGCACGCGACAATGGTGGGCAAGGGCGGCTGGGTCTCTCCCGGCGTCAAGCACGCCGCCAGCACGAAGACGGCTAACGGCACCGTCTCCTCCATGCCGAGCGTCAACTGGTCTGGCTTCGCCGACTCCGAGACCACGGCGGGCAAGACCGTCTCTTCCGTGAGCGGAGACTGGACGATCCCGGCCGTGAAGTGCCTTCCCCGGCCATATCAGAACCAGGACGCGTTCCTGGCGAACTGGGTTGGCATCGACGGTCTGACCAACGGGACCGTCGAGCAGCTCGGCACCGCCACGCAGTGCTTTGCCGGCGTGGAGTACTACTACGTGTGGTACGAGATGTACCCGGCAGGCACCGTCGAGGAAGGCACGACCGCCTGCATCAATGACAACGTCGACTGCCCGCGGCCCGGCGACCGGGTCAGCGCCTCGGTCAGCGTGACGCCCGGCAGCGGCGGCAACAACAACTACGTGCTGAAGCTCACCGACCACACCAGGCCGCAGGAGAGCTTCTCGGTCTCGCAGCAGTGCGCGGCCGACACCTGCCAGGACTCCAGCGCTGAGTGGATCATCGAGCGGCCTGCCGTGCTGCCCCCGTTCGGCGTGCAGATCCTGCCGCTCGCCGACTTCACGGCCACCGGATTCTCGCGGGGCAACCTGGTCGCGGGCAGGGTCCCGTCCAGCATCCAGGGCTTCAGCGGGCCGGTCTACAACATCTCGATGAACGACGACACCGCGTCGTACTACCTCGACTGCGTGGGTCAGACGTCGCCGCCAGGGACACTGCTGTCGGTGAGCCCGAACCAGTGCCCGGTCGTCGCCCCGAAGGGTGACGGCAAGTTCTACGCGCTCTGGGATTCCAGCTTCTAGCTCTCCCGGAGTTCGTGCGATGGTGCCGGGCCGGCAGCGACGCCAGCCCGGCATCATGCCGTCCGGACCCCGGGGCGCCCGGGCCAGGGCCTGACCGGATCGCTGCGGCTAGGTCTGGCTAGACCCGCTCTCCATGACAGCCCTCAGCCTGGCGAGATCGGCGGCTACCGCGGCGGCATCGCGCTCGAACTCCGCGTCGCTCATGCCCCGCTGCCTGCGCAGCGTGAACACCACCTCGCAGCCGTCGCCATCGGCGATCACGCGCATCGGGTTGTAGGCGACGGCGCCGTCCGGCAGCGACACGTCGTGGTCGAGGACGCCGAAGTCGTTGGGCGGGGCGAACGCAAGACCTATGCGCCCGGCGGGCGACTCCGCGATCCACTGCCCGCCGACGTTCTGCACCGAACTGCACAGGCCTGGCGCCCAGGCCGGGAGGTTGACCGGATCTGCCGCGTACGCATAGACCGCGCCGGCCGATCTGCTGATCGACTCGGCGATGTGCCTGGATTCGGAAGCCATGTCTCCACCATGCCAGCCGCGCCGGGCCGGTGATTGAACAATTCCGCCGCGCCGCCCCGGCAAGAATGCGCAGGCTCAGAATGCACGGGGCCAGAATGCGCCCGGCCGGTCCGCGCGGGCCAGTCTGCGCGCGCCTGCATGCGCGGGCCTGAATACGCGGGCCTGCATTCTCGAGCGGGCCCCGCCTGCCAGGCAGATCACGACGACCTGTCGTCTCGCCTGCCTTGTGTGCACCGCAGGCCGGAGAAAGGACAGAAACGCAGTCGCCGCGACGCGAATTTCCTGGCACGGCGACACAGTCCTGGCTGCGCGTCTTAATGGCAAAGCCGTCTTATCAGTTCCCGGCGGAATCCCGCAAAACCCGCGAGAACTACGCAGCGCCTGCCGCCCGCGAAGTCGCCGCGGGAATTGCCCATATCGCCTGGCTCCCCCGGCCCGCAATGGCGCATGATTCCGTCAGCGCCGCAGCAGGCTCTGCGCTGAGGCCGGCGCGGCCGACCCCGGGAGACTGGCAGACTCGCCCGGACTGGCGACGCTAGGATCCGGGAGGGCGGCCCGGTGCCGGGAAGCCAGGCCAATACGGACGTGACGGCCCATCGGCTCGTACATGCGGGCAACCCGGCATGAGCGGCGCTATCTGACCTTAGAATTACGAGCACGTGCCTGCCGGTCCGGAGGCAGGGTTCTCTGGTTGCCTTGGAATAACGGGAAACTTCGCGCATGGAGCATTCGCACCTAGCCGGTGCCGACGGGCCGCCGGTGGCGGCGACCGCCGGGGCGGCTAGCGCGACCCAGACCCTGACGCCCGCTGGCAGGCAGGCCAGGGCAGCCGCGGCTCTCAGCGGCGGGTGGTCGCTGCTCCGGCGGCTTCCCGCCTGGGCGCCGGTCCTGATCATCTACGTCGTCCTCGCGGTGATGACGTGGTGGCATGTCTGGATCGGCGGGGGTCCCGCTTCGACCATGACGTGCGACTGCGGCGATCCCTCGTCGTTCGTCTGGTTCCTGGAGTGGCCCGCGTACGCGCTGACTCATGGCCACAGCCTGTTCCTGGAGGCAAGGGACCAGGTGCCCGGCGGGATGAACATGCTGGACAACACCAGCGTGCTCGCGCTGGGCGTGGTGCTCTCGCCCGTGACCTGGCTGTTCGGCCCGGTCGTCACGCTGAACGTGGCGCTCACCGCCGCGCCCGCGCTGTCGGCGATCTCCGCATACGGCTGCCTGCGGCGAGGGCTCGGCCTCTGGCGGCCTGCCGCGTTCCTGGCCGGGCTGCTCTTCGGGTTCTCGCCGTTCGTGCAGCGGAATCAGACGCTCGCTCACCTCCAGGTCACCTTCCTCGCGCTGGTACCGCTGATCTTCCTGTGCGCTTACGAGCTGCTGGTCACCCAGCGAGGCAGGTGGTGGCGCTGGGGCCTGCTGCTGGGGCTCCTGGTCGCCGTCCAGTTCTTCATCGGCTCCGAGATCCTCACGATGGTCACGCTGACGGTCGCGGGCTCGGCGCTGCTGGCGCTCGTGTGCGCGGCGCTGACCCGGCGCGATGCGCTGACCTCGAGGCTGCCGTTCGCGGTGCGCGGGCTGGGGCTGGCGGCGGGCGTCGGCGGGGCACTGCTTGCTTACCCTGTCTGGTTCGCGATGACGGGCCCGGACCACATCACCGGGTCTGACTGGGCGAAGGTGAGCGCCAACAGCCTGAACCGGATCCTGTCCCCGATCGCAGAGCCGCACGTCGCGGTCGCCCGGCTGCCTTTCGGCGGTTATCTCGGCCCTTCCGGGCTGAGCGGCGGCTATCTGGGGGTTCTCGCGATCCTGGCGGTCGTGGCCGCCGCCGTGGTCGTCCGCCGCCCGCTGTCCAGACTGTGCCTGGTGATCCTGGTGCTGGCCAGCTGGGCATCGATCGGCGCCTACAAGCATCTGCAGGGCCTCGGCGGGACGGTGACCTGGGTCCCGTCGCTGTGGCGGCTGGTCAAGAACGTGCCGGTGCTCAGCCAGGCCAGCCCGCAGAACTTCTCGGCGATCACCACGTTCATGGTGGCCGTGTCGGCCGCGCTGCTGCTCGACTGGCTCTGGCAGCACCGGGCTGGCCAGCCCCTGCGGCTGGGATCGGCACGCATCGGCAGGACGATGCTGGCGGGCGGGGCAGCCGCGCTGGTGAGCGTGGCGCTCGTGCTGCCGTGGCTGCTGGACTGGCCGATGCCGTACACGACGAAGTCGGTCACGACGCCGCCCGCCGTCGCGCGCCTGCTTGACAGCCTGCCCGCCAGCGCGGTGGTGCTGTTCTACCCGTTCCCCTCTTCGGCGCTGGACAAGGCGCTGGTCTGGCAGGCCGAGGACCAGATGCGGTTCGCCGTGGCGGGCGGGCGCGGCATAACCGCCGGACCGGGCGGAGCCGCCGAGCACGGGCTTGAGCCGGGGACGCCCGCGGGCCTGCTGAGCGCCCTGAGCACGTACTACACGCCGCACGGCGACCTGAACCTGCCTGCGATGCCGACGCCGGCGGTGATCAGCAGCATGCGGGCGGAGCTGCGGCACTGGGGCGTCACGGAGGTCGTCATGGTGGGCGGCGGCCGGAATGACGGCTACGCCAGGAAGTGGCTCGCGGCCGTCCTTGGCCGGCCACCGCAGCTGCGGGACGGTCAGTGGGTGTGGGCAGGGGTTGAGCAGATCTCCTGATCAGCGGCCAGCCGTGACCGAGCTACCGGGGCGGGTTCGGGCCACCTTCGCGATGGTCATGGCGACCGTCCGGGTCAGCCGAACGTGAAGCAGTAGACCCGGGCGCCCGGATCGAGGAAGCTGATTTCGAAGGTGCGGTCGGTGACCGGGCCGGGATGGCGGACGAGCTGATACACCCGCTGCTGAGTGAGCGTGCCGTTCCCGTCGCCGTCCGCATCGGATCCGTGCGCCTCGCCAGGCGGCTGTCCGTCAATGCCGATGCGGAACCGCAGCGAAGCCCCCGGTACCGCCGGGCCCATCACCAGGTTGAGATCGCGGGCATGGAATCGGAAGGCGACCTGCCCGCCCGGCGCATCGAGCGTGGTCGCTTCCTGCGTCATGGTCGCCGCTCCCGACAGGGCCCATTCGCTGAGCCCCAGCCGGGCCGGGACGGTGTAGGCCAGCGGCTCGTCCGGCACCGGGCCGCCGGGCGAGGCGAAGTTGCCGGTGCGCGCATAGCCGGTGTAGGTCTCCGCCGACCGGAGGCTGGCCCAGTCGGCCGCAGCCTCCAGACCGCGGGCGTCGACCGACACGGGTTCATGACCGTGGTCTGTCGTCCCCGCCTCCTCCAGCAGCTGCTGGATCACCATCTCCGACTGGCCGTATTCGCCCTCCCCGAAGCGATGATGCCGGATGCGCCCCTGCGCGTCGGCGAAGTAGAGCGCGGGCCAGTAGTGATTGGCGAAGGCCCGCCAGACGGCGTAGTCGTTGTCGATCGCGACCGGGTAGTCAATGTGCATGTCACGCACGGCGGCGCGGACGTTGGCGACGTCGTGCTCGAAGCTGAACTCGGGGGTATGCACCCCGATCACGACCAGCCTGTGATCGGCGTATTTTGCGGCCCACGCGCGCAGGTAGGGCAGCTGACGCAGCCAGTTGATGCAGGTGTAGGTCCAGAAGCTGACGAGAGTGATCTTCCCGGTGAGATCAGCCGCCGTCAGCGGCTGTGAGTTGAGCCACCCGGTCGCGCCGTCGAACGCCGGCAGCCTGCCCTCGACGGGCAGCTGGGCAGCTGACGTGTGAAGCCCGGCGGGTGCCGGCGAGTGTGCTGTCATGACAGATCCTCGCGGTCGCTGAGATTAGCCTGGATTGCGGGGCGACGGGACGCAACCCGGCGGGCCGGGAGGCCGGGGTGAGACTACCTCGCGGTCCCGCCGGGAAGATGCGGACGCCGGGTAGCGGCCGGCTGCGGCTAGCGCAGCGACCGGAATCCTGCACGCAGTTCCGCGGCGAACAGGGCTGGCTCCTGCCAGGCGGCGAAGTGGTTGCCGCGGTCAAGCTCGTTGAAGTAGATGAGGTTGGGGTAGGCCTCCTCCGCCCAGCTGCGGGGGACCTTGTAGATCTCGTGCGCGAAGGTGCTCACGGCCGCCGGGACGGACACGTTCTTGACGTCGAAGAAGCCGGCCTTGTTCTCCCAGTAAAACCGGGCGGAGGAAACCCCCGTGTTCGTGAACCAGTAGAACGAGACGTCGTCCAGGATCTGGTCGCGCGTGAGTTCCCCGACCGGGTGTCCGGCGAAGGCAGCGGCGATGTCCTGGTAGCTTGCCGCGTCGTGATTGATGATCCAGGCCGAAAGGCTGACAGGCGAATCGGCCAGGCCATACATCGTCTGGGGTCGCGTCCCCATCTGTACTCCGTAGCCGACGCCCTGCAGGAAGAAGTTGTTGAGCTGGTCGTACGTGCTGCCTTCCGCTTCCGACAGGCCGGCTGGCCGCGGGCCGCCAGCCCCAAAGACGTTCCGGGCGAGCGCAGCAAATACATCCGGCGGAACGACGCCGGCCATGTTGCTGTGGATGCCGGCCAGCCCGGGCGGCGCCTGTGCGCCCATGAGATCGGTGATGACAGCGCCCCAGTCACCGCCTTGCGCCACGTACCGCGGGTAGCCGAGACGCTGCATCAGCACGTCCCAGGCCCGCGCTACGCGGTCAGGGCCCCAGCCGAGATCCCGCGGCTTGCCCGAGAACCCGTAACCCGGTATCGACGGGATTACCACGTCGAAGGCGTCCGCCGCGCTCGCGCCGTGCGCGGTCGGGTTGGTGAGCGGGTCGATGAGGTTGAGCAGTTCGATGACCGAGCCGGGCCACCCGTGGGTAATGATGACCGGCAGCGCGTTCTCGTGTGGCGAGCGGACGTGAATGAAGTGAATGTCCAGCCCGTCGATCTCGGTGATGAAGTTCGGCAGGGCACTCAGTCTCTGCTCATATCTGCGCAGGTCATACTCGGTCCCCCAGTAGCGGGCGAGTTCCTGCATGACCCCTTCCTGCACGCCCTGCGAGAAGTCGCCGACGAGTTCGGCGTCGGGCCAGCGGGTGGCGGTGAGCCGCCCGCGGAGGTCCTCGAGATCCTCCTCGGGGACAGTCGGGATCGTGAACGGCCGGACTGCCGTGGCCGCCGAGGTTTCCGTAATGCCAGACATGTACGCTCCCTGATGGATTTTGCTGGTGGCCGATGCCGCCGCGGGCCGCCTGACGGAGCCAGGGATCTCCAGGATGTGGGGCAGGCCCGAGAGCGGCTCCCGATCGCGGCATTCAGCCCCTAAGATCCGGGCCCTACCCAGCCCGCGACACGGGGACACCAGCAAGTGGGATAAATCAGGAAGCACTCTTGGTGCCGTCATCCCGGCGGACGGATTTGACCGGCAGTCAGCTTGAGCACGCGCGACATGCAGGTCACCTCGACATCGCCAGGGAAATGCTCGACGGCCGGACCGGGCTCGGGCCGCGCTGACCGGCGTTCTTCCCCAGCCCGTGTCCCGGTACGGGTATCTGCCACTGGAAACATGCCCCTGCGGGAGCTGCCCGCGCACGGACTACTCGCCGCCTCGGCTAGGACGCCGCCCGGGTACCTGGCCGCACGCCAGGCCGGCGCGCCGCGCGCACCCGAGGCCGGTTACTTCTCGCCAGGGACGTCCAGCTCCGTCGACAGCGAAGGGGGAAGTTCCCCCGCTGCGACGGCATGTCCGGGCTCGCCGGCCCGCAGCTGCTCCGCAGTTCTGCCTGTCGCGGCCAGATACGCCGCGGTCTCGTCCGGGTCCTGGGCTGGCTGCCTGTGCTGCGTAATCCAGAGAGGGATTCCCACCGCAGCAACGACGATGACGAGCCCGATCAGGGCGGCCAGGATGGCGATCATGAATGCCTTCCGTTCACCATTGCCGATCGGCGAGCTGCCGCCCGCCGCAGTCACTGCCTATGACGGTAACAGCAGCTGGCCACCCGTCTCGCTCACTCATCGGACAGCACAGCGACACCTGCGGACGCTAAGCGAGCCGCCAGGGCAGCTGAAGCGCTCGTCGAGACCGCCCGCCGGGCTAACGCTGGTTAAGTAGTCAACAGCGATCAGTCGCTCACCTTGACCACGCCGATCGGGCCCGAGACGCCGGTGCCGTGGTCCGGGTCGTAGCAACAGGAGCCCGGCACCCTCGGTGAGTTCCGGGCCGGGCGCAGCGAGCCGACGCCTCGGCTGCCGGCTGACGGGCGCAGAGCGTACGATGGAGGCCACGCAGCGCGAAGCCGCGGTGCGGGAGGCTGCGATGAGACTGCGCCCACATCGACGGAGCCTGGTGGCGTGGAGTCTGTCGGCCAGCACAGTCGGCAGGTACGGTGACCCAAGGCTCGTCCGGCCTGGACGCACCAGACGAATCCGCAGGTCGCTCCATACTGGCGCGCTAGTCACGGTCATCGGCATGATGCGCCTGGCGCGCGGCGCGCGACACCGGTTGCGGCCGCTGCTGGCCGGCACGATGCTCACGGTGGTCGGCGTTATGCTGCGCGGCGGCGTGTGGGGACTACTGATTACCCTCCCCGGACTCTGGTTCCTGGCGTACACCCTGCTAATTGCTGGCAGCTCTGACACGGATCGTAAGCGGCACGCTGAGCTGGTGCGCGAGCTAGACGCATACTCGACTCCGGCCCAGCGGCGCGATCTTGAAGCGACTCTTGACCGGTACCCGGACGAGGTCACACACGAGCTACGGGCCATCCTCGCTAACCAGGCAATGGCTGCCCACCGCAGCGGGATTCCGGGTACCAGACGGTGCTGAGACCAGGTCCAGCCCGGGGTCGCACGCTGTCGTGCGGATATTCCGGGGCCGTGTGGCGTGCCGCACATACGTGCCACGTGACCGCGGCCCTGCACCGCGAGGAGGATTGGTACATCGCGCAGTGCCTGGAAGTCGACGTTGCCAGCCAGGGCCACACGATCGATGAGGCACTCGCCAATCTCGCTGAAGCCGTCGAGCTTTACCTGGAAGAGGTCGACGGGCCGGCTGGGCACGTCACCGCGACCCCACTAGTTACCTCGTTCAGGCTGCCCGCAGCGTGAGAGCGCGGCACTCTCCGACCTTCCTGTGCGGAGAGTCATCCGCGCCCTGGAGTCTGCCGGGTTCGCATGCGTCCGGACCAAGGGAGCCACGCCATCTACCAGAACCAGGATGGCAGGGTCGTGATCATCCCGCAGCACGGCACCGTTAGGCGCGGCACCCTCGCCTCGATCCTGCGCCAAGCTGGGCTAGCCCCGGACGAGTTCCTCAAGCTCCTCGACTAGGACGCAAGCCGGGTCGGCAATCGGACGATCACCAGCCCACGCGCTCGCTCATTGATCCCGCTGCACGCCCTCGACCGGGCCGCTGGCACTCACGACCCCGATAGGACACGAGACGCCCGTCCCGTGGTCCGGGCAGTACCCGTGCGGGTTTTTACCGCTTGAAAGGTACTGCTGGTGGTAGTCCTCGGCGAAGTAGAACTCGGTGGCAGGCACGATCTCCGTCGTGATGTCGCCATAGCCGGCCTCGCTCAGCCGCTTCTGGTAGCTGATCTTCGATTCCTCGGCGATAGCCTGCTGCTCCGGCGAGTGATAGAAGATCGCAGACCGGTACTGGGTGCCGATGTCGTTCCCCTGCCGCATGCCCTGAGTCGGGTTGTGCCACTCCCAGAACACCTTGAGGAGCTCGGCGTAAGACACCTTCTCCGGGTCGAAGACGACGCGGACCGCCTCGGCGTGCCCGGTGCGACCGGAGCACACCTCCTCGTAGGTCGGGTTCGGGGTGAAGCCCCCCTCATATCCGACGGCGGTCGATACCACGCCTGCCGTCTGCCAGAACTGCTTCTCCGCGCCCCAGAAGCAGCCGAGCGCGAACTCAGCGACCTGCGTGCCCTCAGGGTACGGCGGGCGCAGCGGCGTGCCGAGGACCTCGTGTACCTCAGGTACCGGGATCTGCTCAGTCCGGCCGGGAAGCGCCTCGCTAGCGTCCACCATCTTGCTCTTGTGCAGGCCGAATATGCTCACGGGTCCTCCTTGCGCTGGTGTACTCGTACCGGACGCCGTTGTCACGTACTCAGTACAGCCACCGTAACGAAGCACCAGGCGCGCGGATTCCCGGCCCGCCGCCCGCCGCGCCGGACGGCGCCCGACCGTTAGGGCACCAGAGGGCAGATCACTGCCCAAAGAGGGGCACTGCACTGCCCTCTGGTGCCCTCCATGCGGCCAGCCCAGCCCGGCGCGGCCAGCCCAGCCCGGCGCGGCGCGGCCGGCGCGGCGCGGCCAGCGCGGCCAGCCCGGCGCGGCGCGGCGCGGCGCGCGCGGCCGGCGCGGCCGGCGGCGAGCCGTAACACCTCAGTGACCGCTTTCCAGGTTGCTCAGGTTGATGACCTCGTTGGACGGCGGCGCCTTCGGCTGCGGCACCGAGTTCCACTTCGAGTACGTCACCACGCCCTGGTTCTTGCCGCCGGGCGGTGTCACCTGCACCGGGTACGGCGTGCTCTGCTGCATTACGTCGACCTTGGTCCCGTTCTGTCCCTTGAGCACCCAGGTCGGCTGGCCGTTGACGGTGCCCGTGCCCGTCTCGGTGACCTTCGGCTGCACCGAGCCCGCCGCGGCCTCGCCGGTCAGGTTGGCCATGGTCAGCTGGCTGGTGACCTGACTAGCCTGCTTGGGCGGCAGCTGGAACCACTTGCCGCAGACCAGGCTGCACGCCGCCGACGGCGCCCGGTACTGCTTGAGGAGCTCGGGGGTCACCTTGACGAAGACCTTCCCACTGGTGCTGACCAGGTTCAGGTTCGCACCGTGCTCGCTGATCGTGCCGGACATGTCACCGGCGCGGTTTATGCCGAGATTCAGCCCGACCGGCGCGCCGTTGTCGGTCACCGAGCCGTTGACGTGCACGCTCGTCGCGTTGCGGACTGCGTGCTGCACCGAGGACGTCAGCGCCCCGGCGCTCGGCTCAGAAGGAGCGCTGCTGCCGCAGCTGCAGACAGCTACCGCCGCCCCGCCGGCGAGCCCGCCCGCGAGCAGCCTGGCAGTGAAGTTCATGCGTAGCCCCCGAATATCCCCCGTACCGCATTGACTACTGCGGCTTACCCCGTACGCTCCACCACGAACTCGCACAGCGCCTCGAATGCTGCCCTTGCGGGAACGTCGGGTAGCTCCTTGATCTCCGCCCGCGCCACCTCGGCCCAGCGCCGGGTATCGGCCCTGGCCAGTTCCATGGCCGGGTGTGCACGCAGCAGGTCCAGCGCCTCGGCGTGCAGCACCGGGTCGGACAGATCGGGCAGGTTGAGCAGCTCGACCAGCCGCGCGTCCTGCGGCCCGGCGGACCGCAGCGCGTGCAGCATCGGCAGCGTACGGACGCCCTCGCGCAGGTCGGTGCCGGGAGTCTTGCCGGACTGCGCGGACTCGCTCGCCACGTCGAGGATGTCGTCGTTCAGCTGGAACGCCACGCCGAGCGCCGCGCACGCGGGCGTCACCCGGTCGGCAACCCAGGCCGGGGCACCCGAGAACATGGCCCCGAAATGCCCGGAGGTTGCGAACAGCGAGGCGGTCTTCTCGTTCACAACGCTCAGGTAGTGGTCCAGCGGATCCTGGCCCGGCCTGCACCCGACCGTCTCGGCGATCTGGCCCGTCACCAGCTTCGTGAAGGTCTGGGCCTGGATGCGGACCGCATCGGGCCCGAGGTCGGCCAGGATCTGCGACGCCTTGGCGAAGAGGAAGTCGCCGGTCAGGATCGCGACCGAGTTGCCCCAGCGCGAGTTCGCGCTGTCGCTGCCGCGCCGGACGTTGGCCTCGTCCATCACGTCGTCGTGGTACAGCGTGGCCAGGTGCGTAAGTTCCAGCGCTACCGCGGCGGGCACCACCCGCGGGTCGCGCGGGTTGCCGAACTGCGCCGCGAGCAGGACCAGCGTCGGCCTGATCCGCTTCCCGCCAGCCTCCATCAGGTGCAGCGAGGCCAGCGCGAGCACCTCGTGATAGGCGCGCGCGGACTCCCGCAGCTGCTCCTCGACTAGCGCAAGGCCGTCCTTCACGTCAGCTGCCAGCGTGGCGTCGGTGATATCCACCGGGACAGCGGCAATCACATGATCTCCTCGTCAGCTCGCCGACGGTCCGGGCAAGCCAGTCGTAGCTGAGGCTATCGCCTAGCCATCCCCACGATATGCGCAAGGATCGGCAAAGCCAGACCCTGCAGACCTCGGGCGGCCGCCTAGCGCACGAACAAGTGGCTGGCTGCGTGGCTGGCGAGGTTGAGCAGCGGCTGCGGGACTATGCCCAGCACGACCGTCGCGGCCGCGCCGAGCGCGACCGCTAGTCCGGTATACGCGCTCGGCCTGACCACGACCGGGCCCTCGGTGGCCGGCTCGCTGAAGAACATCAGCACGATGACCCGGACGTAAGGGAACGCCAGGATCGCGCTGCTGATCACGCCGACGATCACGAGCGGTGTCGCGCCACCCTGAATGGCGGCCTTGAACACGGCGAACTTGCCGGTAAAGCCGCTCGTGAGCGGGATGCCGGCGAACGCGATCAGGAACAGCGCGAACAGGCCCGCGACTAGCGGCGAGCGCTTGCCGAGCCCGGCCCAGCTGGACAGGTGCGAAGCCTCGCCGCCGTGATCGCGCACCAGCGTGACGATCGCGAACGCGCCGATCGTGGCGAATCCGTACGCCGCGAGGTAGAAGAGGCTGCCCGACAGGCCCGCGCTGTTCGCGGCGACGACACCGGTCAGGATGTAGCCTGCCTGGGCGATCGAGGAGTAGGCGAGCAGCCGTTTCACGTCTCGCTGCGTCAGCGCCACGATCGACCCGGCCAGCATCGTCAGGATCGCGACTCCCCACATGGCCGGCCGCCAGCTCCAGGTCAGCTGGCCGAATGCGACGTAGAAGACCCGGAACAGCGCGCCGAACGCGGCCACCAGCGTGCACGACGCCATCAGCGCCGTGATCGGCGTCGGCGAGCCCTGATAGACATCCGGCTTCCATGCCTGGAACGGCACCGCACCGACCTTGAAGAGCAGCCCGATGCCCAGTAGCGCGATACCCGCGTACAGCAGCGTGGTGGAAGCGGTGGTCGACTGCGCCGTGGACGCGATGGCCGCGAGCTGGACAGAGCCCGAGTATCCGTACAGCATCGCGACGCCGAATAGGAAGAACGCCGAGGAGAACGCGCCGAGCAGGAAGTACTTCATCGCCGCTTCCTGCGAGAGCAGCCGGCGGCGGCGCGCCAGCCCGCACAGCAGGTACAGCGGCAGCGACAGGACCTCGAGCGCGATGAACATCGTCAGCAGGTCGTTGGCGGCGGGGAACAGCAGCATGCCGCCGACCGCGAACAGGGTCAGCGGGTACACCTCGGTGTGGGACAGGCCCGCGAGCAGCCCCTCGCGTTCCTCCGCACTGCCCGGCACGGCGGCGGCCTGCGGCGTGAACGCGCTCACCTCGTGCGAGGACTCGGCGATCAGCAGCACGCTCACGAACGCGAGGATCAGGATCGTGCCCTGGATGAACAGCGTCGGCTTGTCGATCGCGACGGTACCGACCGCGAGCACCGCGCCCGGGCGGCCGTGGTCGAAGATCCCGTTGGTGGCCGCGAGCACGACGGTCAGCACGAACGCGCCCGCCAGGCCGCCGAGTGACAGCGCGATGTGCATGGTCCGGCGCAGCACGCCCGGAGCGAACGCCTCGACCAGCACGCCCGCGATGGCGGCGCCGAACACGACAAGCACCGGAGACAGCAGCCCCCACTCGATGTTCGGCGCGGCGATCGTCGACCCTGCCGCAGCGACAGTCCCGGTCACGCCTAGCTCCTTTGCTTCAGTGTTACGGGCGCGTGCGTGCGGCCGGCCTGCGCGCCAGCCTGCCGGCCGGCCCGGGCGGCGTGGTGCACGTCACTGGTGGTGCTGCCGTTGACCGCCGCCGGGTGCGGGGGCACCGGATCGGGCGAGCGCACCTGGGTGAGCGTGCTGTTCACCGCCGGGTTGATGATGTCGATGATCGGCTTCGGGTAGACGCCGAGCGCGATGATGAGCGCGATCAGCGGCGCCACCGCCCACAGCTCGCGGCCGCGCAGGTCCTTCATGTCCGCGACCTCGGGCCGGACCGGCCCGGTCATCGTGCGCTGGTACATCCACAGGATGTAGATCGCGGCCAGGATGATCCCGGCGGTGGCCAGCGCGGCCGCGACCTCGTACCGGGTGAACGTGCCGACCAGCACCAGGAACTCGCTAACGAACGTCGACAGGCCGGGCAGCGCGAGCCCCGCGAGCCCCGCGATCAGGAACGTGCCCGCCAGGACCGGCGCGACCTTCTGCACGCCGCCGTAGTCGGAGATCAGGTGCGAGCCGCGGCGGGTGACCAGGAAGCCCGCGATGAGGAACAGCGCGCCGGTCGCGAACCCGTGATTGACCATGTAGAGCGTCGCGCCGGTCTGGCCCTGGCTGGTCATCGCGAAGATGCCGAGGGTGATCAGGCCCATGTGCGAGACCGAGGTGTAGGCGATCAGCCGCTTCATGTCCGCCTGGCCGATCGCCACGATCGCGCCGTAGAGCACGCCGACGACCGCGAGCACGATGATCAGCGGGGTGAAGTAGTGCGCGGCAGACGGGAACAGCTCAAGGCAGTACCTGATCATGCCGAACGTGCCGACCTTGTCCAGCACGCCGACCAGCAGCACCGCGGCGCCGGGCTGTGCCGACGTGGCGGCGTCCGGCAGCCAGGTGTGGAACGGCCAGAGCGGCGCCTTGATCGCGAACGCGACGAAGAAACCCAGGAACAGCCACTTCTGCGTCAGCGGGCTCAGCACCACGTGGGTCAGCGGCGCGAACAGGAACGTCCCCGGGTGACCGCCGTTCGTGGAGTACACGTACAACGCGATGACCGCGACGAGCATCAGCAGCCCGCCGAGGAGGCTGTACAGCAGGAACTTGACCGCCGCGTACTGCCGCTGGCCGACGCCGAAGCTGCCGATCATGAAGTACATCGGGATCAGCATGGCCTCGAAGAACACGTAGAACAGGAAGACGTCGGTGGCCGCGAAGACGCCGATCATCATCGTCTCGAGCACCAGCATCCAGGCGAAGTACGCCTTCACGCTGCCGCGTGCCCGCGGCCGCACGGCGGCCGGCTCGCCGGGCGCCGCGTCCGCCTGTGCTGGCCCGGACTGTGCTGTCCCGGAGTGGCCCGGCTCGCCGTCCGCGTCGTTCCAGGACGCGAGCACGACTATCGGCATCAGCACGACGGACATCAGAATCAGCACGAGCGCGATGCCGTCCACGCCGACGGCGTAGTGGACGCCGAACTGCGGGATCCACTGGTAGACCTGCTGGAACTGGAACCGCGGCCCGCCGGTCTTGAACTGCGCCGCCATCACCGCGACGACGACGAGCGTGACCAGCGTTGTGGCCAGCGCGATGCGCTTGACCAGCACGTCACGGGCCCGGCGGTCCGCGTCGCTGCCGGGCGCGGAGCGGCCGGGCGTCAGCATGATCGCGACCGCGCCGACGAGCGGGACCGCGCCCGCTACCGTCAGCCAGGGGAATGTGCTCATCAGATCCGCAGCCTCACCAGCTCTAGAGCCTCACCAGCAGCAGCGCGCCCACCAGCAGCACGGCTCCTACCAGCATGGACAGCGCGTACGAGCGGACGAAGCCAGTCTGCAGCTTGCGCAGCCGCCCGGAACTACCGCCGAAGGTGGCGGCGATCGTGTTGACCAGCCCGTCCACCCCCCGGTTGTCGAAGTACACCGACAGCCTGGTCAGCCACTGGCCCGGCCGCATCAGCAGCCCCTCGTTGACCGCGTCGCCGTACAGGTCCTTGCGCGCGGCGACGGTCACCGGGCTGCCGACGGGCGCCGTCACCGGGACCTCGCGCCGCGCGTACAGGGCCCAGGCGATCGCGATGCCGGCCAGCACCAGCCCGAGCGTGGCCCAGCTCCAGTTGCTGAAGACGGCGCCGTTGGCCGCGGGCGAGCCGGCCAGCAGCGGCCCGAGGAAGCCCAGCAGCCGGTTGTTTATGTAGAGGAACGCGCCAGCGCCGACCGAGCCGATCGCCAGGACGATCATCGGTGCCGTCATGATCGGCGGGGCCTCGTGCGGGTGCACCTTGTCGTCCCAGCGCCGGGCGCCGGCGAACGTCATGATCATGACCCTGGTCATGTAGAACGCGGTGATGCCGGCACCGATCAGCGCGGCCGCGCCGAGCAGGGCCCCGGACGTGCCGCCCTTGGCAAAGGCAGCGTCGATGATCGGGTCCTTGGTGAAGAAGCCGGAGAACGGCGGGATGCCGATGATCGCGAGGAAGCCGAGCCCGAACGTCACCGTGGTGATCGGCATGACCGCGGCCAGGCCGCCGAAGCGGCGCATGTCGACCTCGTCGTCCATCTCGTGCTTCACCGAGCCGGCGCCGAGGAACAGGCCCGCCTTGAAGAAGCCGTGCGCGAGCAGGTGCGCGATCGCGAGCACGTAGCCGGCCGGGCCGAGGCCCGCTGCCAGCATCATGTAGCCGATCTGGCTCATGGTGGATCCGGCGAGCGCCTTCTTGATGTCGTCCTTCGCGCACCCGATGATCGCGCCGAACAGCAGCGTGACCGCGCCGACGATCGCGACGGCGAGCTGGGCCCCGGCCGACAGGTCGAAGATCGGCGCGGAGCGGACGATGAGGTACACGCCCGCCGTCACCATCGTCGCGGCGTGGATGAGCGCGGATACCGGCGTCGGGCCCTCCATCGCGTCCAGCAGCCAGGACTGGAGCGGCACCTGCGCCGACTTGCCGCACGCACCCAGCAGCAGGAGCAGGCCGAGGGCCAGCACGACACCGGAGCTGGAATGGCCGACGGCGGCGTCCACCCCGGTGAAGCTGGTGGTGCCGAACTGCTGGAACATCAGCATGATCGCCAGCGACAGCCCGACGTCGCCGACCCGGTTGGCGATGAAGGCCTTCTTGGCCGCGACGGCAGCGGCGGGCTTGAACTGCCAGAAGCCGATCAGCAGGTAGGAGGCGAGGCCCACGCCCTCCCAGCCGGCGTACAGCGCGAGGTAGTTGTCGGCCAGGACCAGCAGCAGCATCGCCGCCAGGAACAGGTTCATGTAGCCGAAGAAGCGGCGCCGTTCCGGGTCATGGGACATGTAGCCGACGGCGAAGATGTGAATCAGCGAGCCGACCCCGGTGATCAGCAGGACGAAGCAGATCGACAGCTGGTCAATCCGCAGGCCGAGCGGTATCTGGAACCGGCCGACGTCGATGAACTGGTAGAGGGTCAGCTCGCGGACGCGGTCAGCCGCCGAGTAGCCGAGCATCTGGAAGTAGGCAATGACGCCGTACACGAACGCGAGCAGCGGCATGGCCACGCCGACCAGGTGGCCCCAGGAGTTCGTCCGCTTGCCGCCGAGCAGCAGGATCGCGGCGCCCGCCAGCGGGAACGCGAGCAGCAGGCCGGCAGCGTCCTGCGCCCCTGCGGCGTGGAGGACTGACACCGTCGTTACGTCCTTCCGTCAGTACTTCATCAGGCTGGCGTCGTCCACCGACGCCGACCTGCGGGCGCGGAAGATCGAGGTCAGGATGGCCAGTCCGACAACCACCTCGGCCGCGGCGACCACCATCACGAAGAAGGCGATCACCTGGCCGTCCAGCGCGCCGTGCATCCGGGCGAAGGCCACGAACGCGAGGTTGACGGCGTTCAGCATCAGCTCCACGCACATGAACACGACGATGGCGTTGCGCCGTACGAGCACGCCGACCGCGCCGATCACGAACAAGATCACGGCAAGCGCGATGAAGTGCGCCGGGGTTACCACTGCTCACCTGCTTCCTGGCCGCCGCCCTCGGACGAGGCCGGCCCGGCGCCCGCGGTACTCCCGACCCCGGCACCGGACGGCAGCGGCGTGCTCTGCGTCTCCTGCGGCTCCTCCGCCGGGGCCAGCACGTGACTCACCGACAGTCGCGACTGGCTGCCGTCGGGCAGCAGGGCCGGCATGTCGGCGCCGTTGTGCTGCGCGTACGTGCCCGGGCCTGGCAGCGGCGCCGGCCGGCCGCTGGCGATTCGCTGGCTCGCCAGGTCGCGCTGCGTCGGCTTGGGCGTCGCGCGTTCCCGGTGCGCGAGCACCATCGCGCCCAGCGCCGCGGTGATCAGCAGGGCGCTGGTGAGCTCGAACGGGAACACGTACCTGGTGAAGATCAGGTGCGCCAGGTCGGTGACGTTGCCGTTGCCGAACTGCGCCGTGTTCCTCGCGGCGGGGCCGATGACCGCATGCCCCACGACGAGAGCGAGGAGCACCAGCAGCGCGATGCCGCCGATGGCGGCCCACAGCCGCTGGCCCCTGATCGTCTCGATGATCGAGTCGGCCGCGGTGATGCCGACGATCATCAGGACGAACAGAAACAGCATGAGCACGGCGCCGGTATAGACAATGACCTGCACGAATGCAAGGAACGGCGCCCCGAGCATCGCGTACATGACCGCCAGCGACAGCATCACGACGGCCAGCATGAGCGCGCAGTGCACGGCCCGGCGGGCGAGGATCATGCCGAGCGCCGCAGCGACCGCGAGGATCGCCAGCACCCAGTACGCGATCAGCCTGGTCGTCTCCGCCGCCGGCCCGGCCAGCAGCATCTGGTGGCTCATGCCGCCCCTCCCTGGCCCGCCTCGGGCTGCTGGCTCGCCGCGAGCATGGCACCGAGGGCGTAGTACTCCTCCTCGGTCTCACCCAGGCGCATCGGGTGCGGCGGCTGCTCCATGCCGGGCTGCAGCGGCGCCACCAGCTGCTCCTTGGTCCAGATCAGGCTCTCCCTGCTGTCGTCGGCCAGCTCGTACTCGTTGGTCATAGTCAGCGCGCGCGTCGGGCACGCCTCGATGCACAGGCCGCACAGGATGCAGCGCAGGTAGTTGATCTGGTAGACGCGGCCGTACCGCTCGCCCGGCGAGTACCGCTCCTCGGCGGTGTTGTCCGCGCCCTCTACGTAGATGGCGTCGGCCGGGCACGCCCAGGCGCACAGCTCGCAGCCGATGCACTTCTCCAGCCCGTCCGGCCAGCGGTTGAGCTGGTGCCGGCCGTGGAACCGCGGCGCGGTCGGCACCTTCTGCTCCGGGTACTGGACGGTGTCGACCTTCCGGAACATCTGCCGGAACGTGACGCCGAAGCCCTTGATCGAGTCGAGGAAATCAGCCACCGGGAACCTCCGTTGCGGCGTGAGTTGCTTCTTCTCCTGCCACTCCGGCGAGTACCGGCCCGTCCGACCCCTCGAGCCCGACCCCGTGGTAGTGCGGTAGGTCCTTGGGCGGCGTCGGGAACACGGGCGCCGCGACCACGGGCGTCCCCTCGTGCTCGGCGAACTCGGCCTCTTCCGCTGCCGCCTCCGCGGCCTGCCGTTCCCGCCGTTGTGCGGCAGAGTCCCAGGTGAGGAAGATCAGGGCCAGCACCACGATGATCGCGGCCGCTATCACGTACACCCCCGGGCTGCCGCCCTGGTTGCGGTACACCCGCGCGGTCGCCACGATCAGCGCCCACGCGAGCGCGCCGGGGATGAGGACCTTCCAGCCGAGCTTCATCAGCTGGTCGTAGCGGATCCGCGGCAGCGAGCCGCGCAGCCAGACGAAGAAGAAAAAGAAGATGCAGATCTTCGCCACGAACCAGATCAGCGGGTACCAGCCGGTGTTCGCGCCAGACCAGACCGAGATCGGCCACGGTGCCCGCCACCCGCCAAGGAAGAGCGTGATCGCCAGCGCGGACACCGTGATCACGCTGACGTACTCCGCGAGCTGCAGGATCGCGAACTTCAGCGACGAGTACTCGGTGTGGTATCCGCCGACGATCTCGCCCTCGCCCTCGGGGAGGTCGAACGGCAGCCGGTTCGTCTCGCCGACCATCGTGATGATGTAGATGAGGAACGACGGCAGCAGCAGGATGCAGAACCATGACGGCGCGTGCAGGATGGCGCCGAATAGATGGAACGACGACCCGTTGGCCTGCGCGGCCACGATCTGCGAGGTGGAAAGCGAGCCCGCGTAGAGGAACACCGGGACGAACGACAGGCCCATCGCGATCTCGTAGCTGATCACCTGCGCCGACGACCGGAGCCCGCCGAGCAGCGAGTACGGCGAGTTGGCCGAGTAGCCGGAAAGCACGATCCCGTACACGGCCATGGAGCTCATGGCGAGGATCAGCAGCACGGCGACCGGCAGGTCGGTGAGCTGCAGCGGCGTCCAGTGGCCGGCGATCGACACCTCGGGGCCCCACGGGATGACCGCGAAGCTGATGAACGCCGGGATCATCGAGATCGCCGGGGCGATGAAGAACAGCAGCCTGTCCACGCCGCGCGGGACGATGTCCTCCATCAGCGCGAGCTTGATGCCGTCCATCAGGGTCTGCAGCAGCCCGAACTTGCCGGCCCGGTTCGGCCCGGGGCGCTGCTGCATGCGGCCGATGATGCGGCGCTCCGCCCAGATCGCCATCAGGGTGCCGAGCATCAGGAACACGAAGACGATCAGCACCTTGATGATGATGATCCACCACGTGTCGTGTCCGAAGTCGGTCAGCGTCGGGCTGTTCCGGTCGGGTGATGCCGCAGCCAGGGCCCTCATTCCGCGCTCCTCACCGTAACCTCGCCGCCGTGACCGGCACCGAGTACGCGCCGGACCGCGCTGCCGCCCGAGTTGGCCGGCAGCCAGACGACCCGGTCGGGCATGTCGGCGATCTCCACGGGAACCGTTATGGCGCCGCGGCTGGTCGCCACGATCACCAGCTCGGCGTCGGCAGTCCCCGCCTCGGCCGCGGTCGCCTGCGACATCCGGGCGACAGCGGCACGCGCCGTGCCTGCCAGGTTCGGTTCCCCGTCCTGCATCCGGCCGGCGTCGAGGAGATTATGCCAGGTGGCAAGAACCGCCTTACCCCGCGCCGGCGAAGCCGGCGCGGGGACGGCCGGTGCGCTAGCCCGGGGGGACGACCCCCCGGAACCCCCCGGTGCGGCTGTCGCCGCAGTGCGGGTCAGGCGGTCAAGTTCACGCAGGGCGGCCGCGTTGTCGGGCAGGCCGAGGTGGACGTCCATGGCGTCCGCGATCGCGGCGAGGACCTGCAGGTCGGAGCGGGCAGCCGGGACCGCGAGGGCGGCAGTGAACGAGCCCGCCCGCCCTTCCCAGTTCACGAACGTGCCTGGCTTCTCGGCGACGGCGGCCACCGGGAACACGACGTCCGCGCGGTCGGTCACGGCGCTCACGCGCAGCTCGAGGCTCACCACGAACCGGGCCGACTCGATCGCGGCCAGGGCGGCGGCCGGGTCGGGCAGGTCCTCCGGGTCGACGCCGCCGATGACGAGGGCCTCGAGGTCGCCGCGGGCCGCGGCGGTGAGTATCTCGGTCGTACCGTAGCCGGGATCGGCCGGCAGCGACGCGACGCCCCATGCCCTGGCGACGTCGGCGCGCGCGGCGGCGTCGCCGATCCGGCGGCCGCCGGGCAGCAGCGCGGGCAGCGCGCCCGCCTCGATCGCGCCGCGCTCTCCGGCGCGACGCGGGATCCAGGCCAGGCTGGCGCCGGTCTGCTCCGCCAGCCAGGCCGCGGCCGACAGCGCACCAGGCACCTCGGCGAGCCGCTCGCCGACTATGATCACGGCGCCCTGCTGACGCAGGGCCGCCGCGATCGTCGGCGACGTGCTTGGCTCGGGGGGCTCCGCCCCCCCAGACCCCCCCGAACGGCCAAGCGCTATCAGTGCCGCCGCCTCGGCGCCAGGCGCGGTCGGCAGCAGCACGCCCGACATCCTGGCCAGGCCCGGACTGGCCAGCGCGGCCATCGAGTACACCGCGGTCTTCCCCGCCCTGGCCGCCTTGCGCAGGCGCAGGAAGACGATCGGGCACTCGTCCTCGGGCTCGAAGCCGGCCAGCAGCACCGCGGGCGCACGCTCCAGGTCGGTATAGGTCACGCTCGCCTGCCCGGCCACCCGGTCGGCGATGAACTCCAGTTCCTCTGCCGACCCCGGCCGCGCGCGCATGTCGATGTCGTTGCTGGCGAGCGCGACGCGGGTGAACTTCGAGTACGCGTAGGCATCCTCGGCCGTCAGCCGCCCGCCCGGCAGCACGCCGGTACGGCCGCGCGCAGCGAGCAGGCCGCGGGCCGCGACCCGGACCGCCTCCGGCCACGAGGCCGGCTGCAGCACGCCGGCGCCGTCGCGCACCAGCGGCGTGACCAGCCGGTCGGGCTGCGTGGCGTAGGTGAACGCCCACCTGCCCTTGTCACAGTTCCACTCCTCGTTGACCTCCGGCGCGTTGCCCGCGAGGCGCCGGGTGACGGCGCCGCGCCGGTGGTCGGTGCGCTGCTCGCATCCGGCCGCGCAGTGCTCGCAGATGCTCGGCGTGGACACCAGGTCGTACGGCCGGGCCCGGAACCGGTACGACGCCCCGGTCAGCGCGCCCACCGGGCAGATCTGCACCGTGTTGCCGGAGAAGTAAGAGTCGAACGGCACGCCGTCGGCGGTGTTCACCTGCTCCTGCGGGCCGCGGTCCACCAGCTCGATTAGCGGGTCGCCGGCGATCTGGTCGGCGAACCTGGTGCACCGCGCGCACTGGACGCACCGCTCGCGGTCCAGCAGCACCTGCGCGGACAGGGCGATGGGCTTGGGGAACGTCCGCTTCCTGCCGTCGAACCTGGTCTCGCCCTGCCCGGTTGACATCGCCTGGTTCTGCAGCGGGCACTCGCCGCCCTTGTCGCACATCGGGCAGTCGAGCGGGTGGTTGACCAGCAGCAGCTCCATGACGCCGCGCTGTGCCTTCTCCGCCACCGGCGACGTGAGCTGGGTGCGGATCACCATGCCCTCGGTGCAGACGGTCGTGCACGACGCGGGCGGCTTGGGCTGGCCTGCTATCTGCACCAGGCACTGGCGGCAGGCGCCGACCGGCGCCAGCAGCGGGTGATCACAGAACCGGGGGATCTGGATGCCGAGCTGCTCGGCCGCCCGGATGACGAGCGTGCCCTTCGGCACGGTGATCTGGAAGCCGTCGATCGTGACGGTGACGCCCTCGGCTGGCGGTGCCCCAGACGGCCGAGCGAGCTCACCGCCCGTGCTGCCGGGGGCTTGTCCCGTGGTTGGCTGCAGCGTCATCGGGCCGTCTCCAGGGCGAAGAGGGTCGAGGCGGCGGGGTCGAACGGGCAGCCGCCATTGCGCTGGTGCTCGATGTACTCGTCCCGGAAGTACTTGATCGAGGACGCGACCGGGGCCTGGATCGAGTCGCCGAGCGCGCAGAACGCGCGGCCGGTGATGTTGTCGCAGATGTCGAGCAGCTTGTCCAGGTCCGCCTCGGTGCCCTGCCCGTGCTCCAGGTCCTGCAGCAGCTGGCGCACCCAGTAGCTGCCCTCCCGGCACGGTGTGCATTTCCCGCACGACTCGTGCTCGTAGAACTGCACCCACCGCAGCACCACGCGCACGACGCACGTGGTCTCGTCGAAGATCTGCAGCGACCTGGTCCCGAGCATCGAGCCCGCGGCAGCCACGGACTCGAAGTCCAGTGGCACGTCCAGGTGCTGATCGGTGAACAGCGGCGTCGACGACCCGCCTGGTGTCCAGAACTTCAGGCGGTGCCCGGCCCGGATGCCGCCGGACAGGTCGAGCAGCTCGCGCAGCGTTGTGCCGAGCGGCGCCTCATACTGGCCAGGTGTCGTGACGTGACCCGAAAGCGAGAACAGCCCGAATCCCTTGGACTTCTCCGTCCCGAACCTGGCGAACTCGGGCGCGCCGTACTCCATGATGTAGGGCACCGAGGCAATCGACTCGACGTTGTTGACCACTGTCGGGCACGCGTACAGGCCCTCGATCGCCGGGAACGGCGGCTTCAGCCGGGGCTGCCCGCGGAAGCCCTCGAGCGAGTCGAGCAGGGCCGTCTCCTCGCCGCAGATGTACGCGCCGGCGCCGGAATGGACGACGATCTCGAGGCCGAAGCCAGAGCCCAGGATGTTGTCCCCGAGGAAGCCGGCCTGCCTGGCCTCTGCGACCGCGTGCTGCAGCCGCCTCGCCACGTGCAGTACCTCACCGCGCACGTAGAGGAAGGCTTTGTCGGCCCGGATCGCGTAGGAGGCAATCACCATGCCCTCGATCAGCGCGTGCGGGTTGGCGAGCAGGGTGGGCATGTCCTTGCAGGCGCCTGGCTCGGACTCGTCGGCGTTGACCACCAGGTAGTGCGGCTTGCCGTCACCCTGCGGGATGAAGCCCCACTTCACGCCCGTCGGAAAGCCGGCACCGCCGCGCCCGCGCAGCGCAGAGTCCTTGAGGGTCTGGATGACCCGATCGGGCTGCATGCCCAGCGCCTTGGGCAGGGCACGGTAGCCGCCGGCCCGCCCGTACCCCGCCAGCGTGAAGGAATCCGGCTCGTCCCAGCGCGCGCTCAGCTCAGGGGTGAGGATCGTCGTCACTTCTGCGCAACCTCCGGCTCGCCGGGCCGCCAGCCTTGCTCCTTCGCGATCCGCAGCCCGGCCAGCGTCGCGGGGCCGGCGGTGTGCCCGCCGGCCGCCTGGTCATCGGGAAAGCCGGCCAGGATCCTGGCCGCCTGCTTCCAGGTACACAGCCTCGGCGCGCCGCGAGTGGGTACCACCTCGGCTCCCGAGCGGAGGCCATCCACCAGATCACGCGCGGACTGCGGCGTCATGTTGTCGAAGAACTCCCAGTTCACCATCACGACCGGCGCGTAGTCGCAGGCCGCGTTGCACTCGACATGCTCGACGGTCACCTTGCCGTCGGCAGTGGGCTCGTCCAGCCCTACCCCCAGGTGCTCCTGCAGGTCGGCGAGGATCGCGTCGCCGCCCATGACGGCGCACAGCGCGGTCGTGCAGACGCCGACGTGGTACTCGCCAACGGGCTTGCGCTTGTACATGGTGTAGAAGGACACCACGCCGGTCACGTCGGCCTCCGACAGCCCGAGCTGCCCGGCGCAGAACTCGATGCCGTCCTGCGACACGTAGCCCTCTTCCGACTGCACGAGGTGCAGCAGCGGCAGCAGGGCCGACCGCGTCTTCGGATAGCGGGCGATGATCTCGGCCGCCTGCGGTGCGAGCCGGGCGCGTGCTTCGTCGCTCAGCGCCATTACCTGTCCACGCCTCCCATCACGGGATCGATGCTGGCAACCGCCGCGATGACGTCGGCGATCAGGCCGCCCTCGCACATCGCGGCCACCGACTGCAGGTTGGTGAAGGACGGATCCCTGAAGTGGATCCGGTAGGGCCGGGTGCCGCCGTCGCTCACCGCGTGGCAGCCGAGCTCGCCGCGCGGCGACTCGACCGCGGCGTACACCTGTCCTGCGGGCACCCGGAAGCCCTCGGTCACGAGCTTGAAGTGGTGGATCAGCGCCTCCATCGACTGGCTCATGATGTGCGCGATGTGGTCGGGCGAGTTGCCGAGGCCGTCGGGGCCGAGCGCCAGCCGGGCGGGCCAGCCGATCTTCTTGTCGGCGATCATGACCGGATCGGTGCCGGTACCGGACCCGCCGCGCGAGCCGGCCAGCCGGTCCACGCACTGCCCGATGATCCGCAGCGACTGGTCCATCTCGTCCATCCGGACGATGTAGCGGCCGTAGACGTCCGCGCTGTCCCGGGTGGGAACGTCGAACTCGTAGTTCTCGTACCCGCAGTAGGGCTGGCTCTTGCGCAGGTCCCAGGGCAGGCCGGCAGCCCGCAGGATCGGCCCGGTGACGCCGAGCGCCATGCACCCGGTGACGTCGAGGTGCGCGACGTTCCTGGTCCTGGCCAGGTACACCGGAGCGGCGTCGAGCAGCGCCCGGATCTCGCCGAGCAGCTTCGGCATGATGCGCACGTACTCGCGCAGCCGCTCGACGGCGCCGGCCGGCAGGTCCTGCGAGACACCGCCGGGCCGGACGTACGCGTGGTTCATCCGCAGCCCGGTGATGAGCTCGAACAGGTCGAGCGTCTTCTCCCGCTCGCGCATCCCGTACAGGAACACGGTCGTGGCGCCCAGCTCGAGCCCGAAGGTGCCGATCGCGGTCAGGTGCGAGGAGATCCGGTTCAGCTCCATGAGCAGGACGCGGAGCACCTGCGCCCGCTCGGGCACCTCGGCCTCGATCCCGAGCAGCTTCTCCACGGCCAGGCAGTACGCGGTCTCGTTGAACAGCGGCGACAGGTAGTCCATCCGGGTGCAGAACGTGACGCCCTGCGTCCAGCTGCGGAACTCCATGTTCTTCTCGATGCCGGTGTGCAGGTAGCCGATGACAGGCCGCAGCTCGGTGACGGTCTCGCCGTCCAGCGTCAGGACGAGCCGGAGCACGCCGTGCGTCGACGGGTGCTGCGGCCCCATGTTGACGACCATGCGCTCATCACTCGACTGGAACTCCGGTGACTGGGCGGCCGCGACGACGTCGTCCCAGTCCTCCCCGCCGACGTGGTAGACGCGGCCTTCCTGCGATTCGGCGGTCGCGGCACCCCCCGCGTCCCTGGTGCTCACTGGTAGGACCTCCGCTCGTCTGGCGGCGGGACGGTCGCCCCGCGGTACTCCACCGGAATGCCGCCGAGCGGGTAGTCCTTGCGCTGCGGGTGGCCGCGCCAGTCGTCGGGCATCTCGATCCTGGTCAGCGCCGGGTGGCCGTCGAAGACGATGCCGAAGAAGTCCCACGTCTCGCGCTCGTGCCAGTCACACGTCGGATAGACGTCTACCAGCGACGGGATGTGCGGGTCGGCGTCGGGAGCGCTCACCTCGAGCCTGATCCGGCGGTTGTGGGTGATCGACAGCAGGTGGTAGACCGCGTGCAGCTCGGCGCCGGTGTCGGCCAGGTAGTGCACGCCGGACACGCCGAGGCACATCTCGAAGAACAATGACGGCTCGTTCCGCAGGGTGGCGGCGACGGCCTGCAGGTGCTCGCGGCGCACGTGCATCGTGAGCTCGCCGTTGCTGACGACGACCACGGGGACCGCCTCGTCGTAGCTGGTCCCGGACTCGCCCATCGCGGCCGCCAGCGAGTCGGCCAGCTCGTCGAAGTACGAGCCGTACGGCCGCGGGCTGGCCAGCTGCGGCGCGCGGCGCACCTGCAGGCCGCCGTAACCCGAGGTGTCGCCGGTCGTGCTCGTGCCGAACATGCCGGTCCGGGCCACTCGCTCGGCCAGCCGTTCCCGGCCGGCGACCTCGGCCGGATCGGGCGCCTGCTGGTTCTCGCCCTGCTGACCCGGGGCGGCGGCCCCCCGAGGCTCCCCGCTGTCGTTCGCCGGCCCGGTCATCGGGGCAGCTCCGGACCGCGTACCCGGTAGGGCTCGACTGCGGCCTCGCCCTCATCCGGCGGCGGCTGCCAGTCCTCCTCGGGCCAGGACCCGCCAGCCCCCGTCGCCCGGGCGACGCTCGGGATCAGCGGCAGCCGGCGCAGCCGCGCCTCTTCCAGCTCGGTGATCTGGCGCTCCCGGTTGACGCCGAGCTTCATGTTCTGGATCTTGTCGTGCAGCTTCACGATGGCGTCGATCAGCATCTCCGGCCGCGGCGGGCAGCCGGGCAGGTAGATGTCGACCGGCACGATGTGGTCCACGCCCTGCACGATCGCGTAGTTGTTGAACATGCCGCCGCTGGACGCGCAGACACCCATCGAGATGACCCACTTCGGGTCTGACATCTGGTCGTAGATCTGGCGCAGCACCGGGGCCATCTTCTGGCTCACCCGGCCGGCCACGATCATCAGGTCGGCCTGGCGCGGTGTGTTGGACGCCCGCTCCATGCCGAACCGGGCCAGGTCATGCCGCGGGCCGCCGGTCTGCATCAGCTCGATCGCGCAGCAAGCCAGCCCGAACGTGGCGGGCCAGACGGACACCTTGCGCGCGTAGCCGACGACCTGCTCGACCGTGGTCAGCAGGATCCCGCTCGGGATTACCTCCTCGACACCCATGGCTCAGTCCCACTCCAGTCC